>OLGF01000182.1_pt1 | contig 75695 bp, 85 predicted proteins | sample 1604971 | NCBI WGS metagenome assembly OLGF01 (sample SAMEA3888902, study PRJEB22519) | human gut metagenome | biome: human gut; feature: human-associated habitat; material: faeces | place: Denmark | collected 2011 | reverse complement strand
GCCATACATAATTGCAACTTCTCCTATATAATGATCGGGATATCGTTTGATAATGAAAGAATTATACAGTCTTTATTATCTGCAATATCCCGATTATTTATTTGATACCGACCGATTTTAGAGAATCGGGATTAAGAATAGGATCAAAGCCTCTATTACATCAAAAAGGTTGGTTTTATTCTCAAAAATGCAGAATTTCCCAACCTACTTACAACTTTATTGGGTTTCAACGTTGATTTTCTGAAACTTTACGCCCAAATTTACTTCTGCAAAACCCCATTGAGTGATTGTAATTTCAAACATTTTCATACCTTTGTTTTGTCGAGTAATCGACAGACATATTGATTAGTGAAAGTGTTTCGCTAAATCCTTGACAGGAAATCTGACAATTTCAATAGCACAGGGATAGGCTACGAACACTCATCACTTGTATAGCTATATATCATTCTCGATATATACTATTCAAGTGTGGGGTTTTGCTTATTTGTGCTAAGGCTTTGTCAGAGCCTCCTGTCAGATAGGTGAACAACTCCACACTTTCTTTTATCCCCCATAACCCGCCATACAGGAGTTGGATGGTACAACTTGTTGCCATTATGACTTATGTAGCAGACACAGAATTTGTAATCCGTGAGATTATTGGTGTATGTTCCAATTCCATCAGAAAAGCAGTTATAGAAAAACGGTGCGATTCTTCAATTCGATTCCACGCTAGCATGGCCCATGGCCCTTTGTGTAACGACAAGGATGAGGTTATTTTATATCCTTGCGATCCAGAATTCAAGAATTACACAAGCAATCCTTTTGTTTGTTATTCGCCTAACGGAAAGCAATTGGAGAAATTACTACAGGAGGATATTCTCTGTCAGAAATTCTGATTCTTTGCAATTCTACTAATATTCACGAGTCTTAAATTATTTTACCATGAAACGTTTTTTCTTATTATTCACTCTGTTAGCCTTGCTAAGCGGTTGCGGCAAAGACGAAAATGAAGGCGGTGGCGGAAATACTGGCGGAGGCAATAACCCAAACACTCCATCCACACAAACGAGTATTACTATTTCTCCTTCGGCGTTGACTTTCGATGCTCAAGGAGAAGCAAAATCGGTCACGGTCACTTGCACCACAGGTAAAACATGGACCCTTTCAGGCGGTGAATCGTGGTGTACGGCCTCTGGAACCAATGGGAGCAACGGAGCTACCGTGACTTTCACAGCCAAAGCCAATACATCGCCAGACGAACGCAATGCGACCTACACATTCACCTGTGGCGATAAGACAGCCAAATTGGTGGTCACGCAAAAACAGCAGGACGCGCTAACTGTTACGTCCTCTAAAGTTGAAGTTGATGCACAGGGAGGACCGATCAACGTAGAAGTCAAAGCCAATATTCCCTTTGAGTATGTAATTGCAGACAAAGACAAAGGCTGGATCACTCCCGTGGAAACCAAGTCCATGCAAACGACTATCCTTACATTTAACGTAGCACAAAACGAAAGTCTCCAAAAACGGGAAGGGACCATTACGATTAAGAGCGGTGAACTGAGCGAAACGGTTACGGTATATCAGGCAGGAGAACAACCCACTATCGTCATTACTCAAAATACCTACGAGGTTTCAGGCAAGGGCGAAACGATCAAAGTGGAGATCAATAGCAATGTCGAGTTCTCCGTATCTATTCCTGCGGCTTATTCGGCATGGATACAGGAAGCCGCTGAACCGAGGGCGCTTTCCACGCACACTAAATATTTTACCATATCTGCTAATCCAGAAACGCAGTCCCGAACAGGAGAGATTCTATTCACTTCACAGGAACATAATCTGACCGAAAAGGTGACGATTCAACAAAATGCCCTCTCCGATGATGATTATACGACCGTCCATGTGCCGACAAAAGGCTCTTTAGCGTCCGTACTGGCTGAAAACAATCTGGAAGCATCGTCTATCGTCCTGCTGAAAATCACAGGGGAGATCAATGACGTGGACATGCTTGAAATACGGAGGATGACTAATCTAATAAACCTCGATATGTCGGGGACCAATCTGACGGAACTGCCAGCAGGCACATTCTACAAACTCATGAATCTGAAGAAAGTCATTCTGCCCAGTACGTTGACATTGATCGGGGAAAATGCGTTTAAGAAAAGTGGTCTCCAAGCCATCGAAATCCCTGCTAGTGTGGAAACAATCGGGGCGGCTGCATTTTATGGTTGTACAGCTTTAACAACCGTAACCTTTGAAAAAGGCTCTCAACTCAAAACAATCGAGGGTCGTTCCGATGTTGTTTATTATGAATATCTGGGAGCGTTTTCAGACTGTACCTCGCTTACATCCATCGAAATCCCTGCTAGTGTAGAAATAATTGAGGATGGTGCATTTCAAGATTGCACAGCATTAACGACCGTAACTTTTGAAGAAGGCTCTCAACTCAAAACAATCGGGTACAGTGCGTTTAGCCGCAGTGGTCTCCAATCCATCGAAATCCCTGCTAGCGTGAAAACGATTGGGAGAGCTGCATTTAAAAGATGTACAGCCTTAACAACCGTGACCTTTGAAAAAGGGTCACAACTCAAAACAATCGAGGGAGGTCGTTCTACTGCGTCTTATAATTATAGTGGAGTGTTTTCAGACTGTACCTCACTTACATCCATCGAAATCCCTGCCAGTGTGAAAACAATTGAAGTTGCTGCATTTCAAGGCTGTACGGCATTAACGACTGTGACTTTTGAAAAAGGATCACAACTCAAAACAATCGGGGGAGAATCTTTTTCTTTTGATTCTTATTATTATGGAGCGTTTTATAGTCTTCCCAATTTAAAAACTGTAGACATGTCGGCCTGTACGCAAGTGGAAAAGATTGAAGAGTGTGCTTTTAGAAACTGTAGCAGTCTCCAATTATTCAAGATAGGAACGATAACGCCTCCTAAAGTTGGCACCGACAATGGGGCGGAGACGTTTTATTTTCTTTCCTCCTTTTCCATCCTCAAAGTCCCCGCAGAAAGCGTGGAAGCATATAAACAAGCCTCTGGATGGAATCTATTTTCAAATATTTCAGCGTTAGACTAATTCATTAACCCTCTCCTACGGTGTTCTCTGAGCATCGTAGGAGAATTAAAAAACAAGAAAAGATGAATGAGTGTATCATTATTGTAGATAATTCTAACGTTTGGATTGAAGGAAAAAAATTCTCAGCTAAAATTAAAGGCGTAAAACCCTTACAGAACGGAAAACATATTGACGATCCTTCGTGGAGAATAGATTTTGGTAAACTTTTAACTGTCGTAGCTGGAGAGCAGAAAATACGGGAAGCCATTTTGGTCGGTTCTCGTCCCCCTCTCTCCGATACCATCTGGAAAGCAGCCAAAGAAAAGGGCTTTAAAGTAATCGTACACAATCGCAATTCGATGGGAAAAGAGAAAGCTGTCGATACAGAAATTGTTGCACAAGGAACAGAGATTATTTGCACCTCTAATGCAGCTACTCTGAAATTATTATCTGGTGATCGTGATTTCATTCCGTTGATACACATTGCAACAAAAAGAGGTTGGGAGACGGAAATGTGGGCGTTTACGAATGCCTTTCAGGGAAACGGTGAAATGGCACAAACTGTAACGCACATTCAACCGTTAGACAATGTTTTTTCTGAGATTGGATGGAATGAGTTTGATTGGCCTTCCGAAGATTGATACCTTGCTATAAAAGGTGGACAGACTTGTGCAAAAGGGTTAATCTTTAGACCCCCTGCACAAGTTTGTCCTTTTTATATACACTTGATTTACTCGCTATTTTTCACTATATTTACATAATAATCAAACAAATAAACCAATTAAAACATACAATTATGAAACAACCTAGAATTACATGACGCAAAGGAGGCGATGATAAAATACAGTTCATCGTCAAGATCGTAGCCTATAAACGAGATTATGGAATGGTGATGGCCGTGACGAAAACAAGTAATGAGATTCAGCCCTATGACTTTACGTTTTTCTTTCCCTATGATACCGATGAGAGCAAAGGGATGTTAATGACCTTTTACAAGAAGAATTGACCCATCAAAACGATAGGCACAGAAAAATTAGGGACGTTGGCAGAAGAAGAAATAGGAGTAACGTTCAATAATCACCTCACATTCTCTAATACGGGTGAGACGGTTAATCTGATGAAGCTATGTTTACAAAGTGACGCGATATTATTTAAGTACACCTCAAAGGATGGAGAGCCCAAAAGCATGAGGTTTCCATTAGCTGGATTGGCCGAGCATTATTTAGAGCAGTTCATTTAAAAATACAAATCAAAGCAACCACCTATTTTTTTAAAAGAAACCCTGCCGTGGGGGAAAATTTTGCGGCGATTTTGAAAAGGACAGACATTGAAAAAGGGGTATATATTAGACCCTTTGAAAATGTTTGTCCTTGTTTTTTCTATCCGATACAATCACCTATCAATAAACTACTTAATTATTAACCTGCAAGCTATTACGGGTAGCAATTGTTGGACACAATGTTGGACACCACGTTTCAAGTCCTCTCTTTCGAATGTGTAAACAGCTATATATCAACAACGTTACTGTTGTAGCTCAGTGGTAGAGCACTTCCTTGGTAAGGAAGAGGTCACGAGTTCAATCCTCGTCAACAGCTCTTTGAATCAAGCGATTATGATTTGATCATAGTCGCTTTTTTCATACCCGTATCCTGGCTCCGTATCGTCGTTCCGGTCGTTTTTTCATGAACCGGGAAAACAAACCGACGGAAATTGCTATCTTCGCACTCCGGGCCGCCACGAGGTTTCCCGGCATTCGTTCATTCAAAACTACACACTGCTATGAAACGCATCTGCGTCCTGTTCACCGCACTCATCCTGTGCGGACATATCGAGGCGGCCGAACGGGTCGTCTGCGTCAATCCGCCCAAGGGCGGAGCTCCGCAAGGGGCCGTTCTCGCCTCCACACTGCAAAAGGGAATCGATCTGGCCGGAAAATACCGCCAGAAAGGTGACCAGGTCACGCTGCTGATCGGCGAAGGCACCTACCGGCTCACGAAAACGTTGGAGATGACCGCTGCCCAATTGGGCGCTCAGGGAAACCAGTTGGTCGTGCGGCCGATGGACGGAGCATCGGTAACTTTCCTCGGCGGTATGGATGTTCCCCTGACCCTGCTGGAAAAGGCACCCGCTTCGGAAATCCGGGTCCGGGACGAAATACGCGACAAAATCTACAAGATCGACCTGCGCAAAGCAGGCGTAAAACAGATCGGCGACCTGCGCAACGTCGGTGCCGGGCGCCCCTCGCTGCCGGCATGGACGGAAGTATTCATCGACAACGAGCCCCGCCGCATCTGCCGCTGGCCGAACGATACGATGGAGCTGATGGGTAAAGTAATCGACAAGGGATCGATTCCACGCTACGGCGATTTTGCGAACAAAGGCGGCACGTTCGAATACTGCGGCAACCGGCCTTCAACGTGGAAAAGCAAACCCGAATGGCTCTCCGGCTACTTCGCATGGGGCTATGCCGACGATATGCTGAAGGTGGCTAAAATGGACACCGTAGCCAAGACGTTTACCTTTGCAGAAGCGGGCATGTACGGCCTGATTTCGGGCGAAGACTACAACCGCTGGTTCGTGATGAACATGCTCGAAGAGCTCGACACGCCGGGAGAATACTACCTCGATGTCCCGAACCAAACGGTCTGGGTCTACCTGGATAAAATTCCCGAGTCAATAAAGGTATCGTTGCTGGCGGAACCGATGCTTTCCATCGAAGGGGTCGAAAACGTAGAGGTGCGGGGAATCTCGTTCGAATGCACGCGCGGAGCGGGCATCTATATGGAACGCACCGAACGAACCGTCGTGCGCGGCTGCCGTTTCCGCAATATCGGTACACAGGCCGTTCTCGTCGGCAAAGGGAATGCACCCTTTGACTATTACGGACAGCAGGTAGGCAAAGAGTGGCCGCAGGTATCCGGCATGCTGGGATCGATGCCGCTGGTGATGTGGCAGCATCCGTCGCTCGACCGGCAGGCGGGACACAACAACGGCGTGGTAGACTGCGTCATCTACAACGTGGGCGGCGGCGGCATCAACATGGGCGGCGGCAACCGGCTTACGCTCGAACCGGGCGGAAATTACGTTCAGAATTGCAGCATATCCCATTACAACCGCATTGAAAAATCATCGCGCCCGGCTATCTACATCTGCGGCGTAGGCAACCGTATCAGCAACTGCGAGATTTTCGATGCACCTTCGACGGCCATCCAGTTTAACGGCAACGACCACCTGATCGAATACTGCAACATACACAACGTCTGCAGCGAAATCGACGACCTCGGCGCAATCTACAACGGACGGGACAAAACAGAACTGGGCAACAAACTCATGTACAATTATGTACACCACCTGAGCGCCAAACACCGTGTAGCCGGGTTCTACCACGACGACGGCGCCTGCAACATGACCGTAATCGGCAACATCCTCTACAAGGCGGGACTGCATCCCGTGTTGGTGGGAGGCGGTTCTGACCACTACTATGAAAACAATATCTTCATCGACTGTCCTTACGGACTCTATATCGACGACCGGATGACGCACTGGGGCGACAACGACGATACGAACAACACGTTCAAGAGCCGCTTCGCAGAGGTCAATGCCTCGCAACCTCCCTACTCCACGAAATATCCGTTCATCCTCGATTACATCAACAACGACTACCACAACCCCGTTCGGAACAATTTCACGCGCAACCTCTTCTACAACGTCACCACGCTGGTCCGTGCAGGGGAACGTCCCTACGAACGCGCCTATTACAACATGACCAACAGCTGGATTACCTGGAGCGGACACGGTTACCCGGCTCCCGGATTCGTAGATGAGGCGAACGAAAACTGGAACCTGAAACCCGATGCCGAAGTCTTCAAACAGATCCCGGGCTTCAAGGCCATTCCTTTCGACAAGATCGGGTTCACGATGCCGGCCAATACGTGGAAAGACTGACAAGCGGAAACTTTCCCCGAAAGAGGCGGCAAATTCATTACGGAAAACGCGGATACCATATGGTATCCGCGTTTTTAATTCAACCGGCATTTTCCGAAATCCGGCCTGCTCGGCACGTCCCGGCCGGACCTATTCGATCCCGAGGAAATGGAAAGGCGCCGTTGCGACGAACTCCGCGGCGGTATTGCCCGCATAAGTCTTACCGTGATTCAGGTCCAGCATTTTGACAGGCGCTCCGGGCGAAAAATCGACATCCTTGAAATCGACCCAAAAGATATTGGGATAAAACGTCGATTCATAAAAATAGATTTTGCTTTTCTGGTCGGAGAGCGTACGCCAACGGGTCGAGGAGATATTCGGTTCTCCGGGCGTGCTGATACCCAACGGCACCGAGCAGTTGCGGATCACACTGAAAACAGCGGCCACCGCCTCGCGCGAATCTTTCACTTTGGGAATCGCGTCGATGTAAAACGATGCCCGGACAAAACGGTCGGCCGCACGGTTCGTCCCGGGAAGGAACGTTGTGCCTCCGATGGTGCGCCAATAGTCGTCGAGCGCCAGCTGCTGGTCGAACACCGGCGAGTTGGTCATCACTTGGTAGGCTTTGGAATGGTGGATATTCAGTTTCCCGCCGACGTATTCGAAAATGGCGTTGTCGCCCGTGGTATCCGAAATAGACAAATGCAACGTAGCCAGACGCGAACCGTCGGGCATCTGATCCGAAACCACCTCGAACCCACCCTTCGAAACTGCCGCTACCGCTTCGTCCACCGTCGCGAAATTATCGAGCATATACTGTACCCATGCGGCAATCGTGAGCCCCGGCTTTTGACCGTCCCATTTCGGGTATTCAGACTCGGCCAACCACAGCAGATTGGCCACCAGTCCTTTCTCATTCATGCCGTCGGTACTGCAAATCTCGTAAGCGGAAGCAACTACACTCCCGTATTTCGAGGTCCAATGTACCGAATTGTTCCCCGTTTCCCCGCTCCGGGACATGCCCCGCGGAAAAATCCACAAGTTCGTGTACGGGTCCTCCTTCCAGTCCATCGACCTGGCAGTCATCACCGTGCCATCCAAACCATTGTATACCACCCGCGTACAGGCGTCTGTCCGGGACAAAGCGGCAACCGACAAGATCAGCGACAAACCAAATGCAACTTTATTAGGTCTCATATTTCTTTTTTTTGCAATCTTGGGTTGTTATACCGCAAAGTCCGAACCAAAAAACGCCAGCAACTCCCCTATAAACGATTATATCGGACCGCATTCCCGGAAATCTGCATAAATATGCGTAAATTCGCAGTAGCAACCTGTTCCGCTTTCCGATGAATAGATATACGACCTTTCCGACCCGCACGCCGCTCCACGTCTGGACAATCGCGCTGCTTATCCTGCTCTGTACGGCCTGCAATGGACCGCAGCCCGAAGACCTTACCGCCCCGGGCGTAAGCCTCGAACTGGCCCGTTACCGCAAAACACGCTACCAGAATATCCGCTACGACCTGCACTTCAACCTTCCCGGCAACCGCGCCGACGAGGTGACCGGAAAAGCCCGTATCACGTTCACACTCGATAAACCCGACGCACTGATTGCAGATTTCCGCGGCGATACGTCCCAAATCCATAGCGTCGTACTAAACGGACAGCAAACGCCTTATTCGTTAACCGACGAACACATCGTCGTCCCCCGGTCGGCCCTCCGCAAGGGAGAGAACACCCTCGACGTAAGTTTCACGGCCGACGACCAATCGCTCAACCGGCGTGACGATTTCCTCTACACCCTGCTGGTGCCGGACCGGGCCCGGACTCTTTTCCCCTGCTTCGACCAACCCGACCTGAAGGCCCGGTTCACACTAAGCCTCGAACTGCCGGCCGAGTGGAAAGCGATTGCCAACGGAGCCACAGCCCGGACCGACACGTTGAATACCGCATCCGGACCTACAGCCGGAACCGAGACCTCCGGTAGCGGTCCGGCTCGGACGGCTGCCCGAGCCGGCAGCCAAATGGCCGCCGGAGCCGAAACGACCGGAGCCCGCAAGCGAATCTCTTTCCACGAAACCGAACCGATCCCCACCTACCTGTTCTCATTCGTGGGCGGGCGGTTCGAACGGGTCACCGAAAACCGCAACGGCCGCAGTATATCGCTGTACCACCGCGAAACCGATCTGCAGAAAACGGCCCAATGCCCTGAAATCCTCGGACAGGTATTCCATGCGCTCGACTGGCTGGAAACATATACCGGAGTACCCTATCCGTTCGCCAAATACGACCTGATCGTCATCCCCGGTTTCCAGTACGGCGGTATGGAGCACATGGGGGCGACACTCTACGCCGACCGTTCGATGTTCCTCGAAAACAATGCGACGACCGAAAACCGCATGGCGCGAGGCAGCCTGATCGCGCACGAAACGGCGCACATGTGGTTCGGCGACTACGTGACGATGCAGTGGTTCGACGACGTCTGGACCAAAGAGGTTTTCGCGAATTTCTTCGCTGCGATGATCGTGCGCGAACAGTTCCCGCAGATCGACCACCGGCTCAACTTCATCCGCTCCAACGTACCGGGAGCCTACGGCGAAGACCGCACTGCGGGAAGCACGGCCATCCGGCAACAGTTACCGAACCTTTCCGATGCGGGATTGCTGTACAGCCAGATCATTTACAGCAAATCCCCGGTGGTCATGGAGATGCTTTTCACCAAACTGGGGCCTGAAAAATTCCGCGACGGCATCCGCGAGTATCTGGCCGACCACCGTTACGGCAATGCCACATGGGACGACCTGATCGCCGTTCTGGACTGCCGATGCGACGAAGACCTCGCCGCATGGAGCCGGGTATGGGTCGACGAAAAAGGAATGCCGACGATCGACATGACCCGGCATGAAAACAGGCTCCGCATCATGCAAAGCGATCCGTTCGGACGTCGTCTGGCGTGGAACCAACCGCTGCAGCTGCTCGCTTTCGGCGACGGGAACGCCACGGATACCCTGCAATGCCTGCTCGACGGACCGGAAACGGAACTCGTCCTCCCTGCCGGAACCCGCTGCGTGCTGCCCAATGCGGACGGACGCTCCTACGGCTACTTCCGGCTGGACAGCGTCACATCGGAATACCTGATGAAACGCCTGACCGGCTTGCCCGACGACGTGGCCCGGCTCTCTGCACTGATTACGCTGAACGAAAACCTGCTCGGGGGCACGATTGCCCCGCAACGGTTTCTCCGGGCGATGATCGCCTACCTTCCGCAGGAACGCAACCAACAACTGTTCACACAAGCGCTCACCTACATCCGGGGTTGTTTCGGCCTATACTACGACGAAACGGCCTCTCCCGAACTGGAAGGTGCTTTATGGGAGATCGCGCAAAACGATCCCGACCGCCAGCGGCGCATCATGGCAACCCAGGCTTGGTGCGGTATCGCCCGCAGCCCGCAGGCGATAAACACGCTTTACGAATTATGGGACGATGAACAGTTAGCGAACCGGATGCTGCTCGGCGAAAACGACCTGACAAACCTCTCATACACGCTCGCATTGCGTTTCCCGGACCGGGCTGCAGCGATCATCGCGCGTCAAGGGGCACGCATCACCAATCCCGACCGGCAAAAACAGTACGCTTACATCGCACCGGCCGTATCGCCTTCGGCTTCGGTCCGCGATTCGGTGTTCCGCAGCCTGCTCGACCCGGCGAACCGGAGCATCGAACCGTGGGCCTGCACGGCACTCTCCCTGCTGAACCATCCGGTACACGGCGCCCGTTCGGCCGCGTATATCCGTCCGGGACTCGAAGAGTTGCAGGAAATACAACGTACGGGGGATATTTTCTTTCCCCGTAAGTGGACGGCCGCCCTACTGGGCAGCCAACATTCGGAAGCAGCCGCTACGGCCGTAGATGCCTTCATCGCCGACCATCCCGGTTATCCGCCGCTGCTGGGCAGCAAAATCCTCCAACAGGCCGACCTGCTTTTCCGGTTATGGAACCGGAATGCACAGAACCGCCCAACTTCGGATCACACCTCCGAATAAGAGACTGAAACCCGAACTATACCATCCGAACTTATATCGGCAGGTTCAGCGTAAAAGCTGTTCACGGATCGATCCGGCCCCGGTACCGGGTCAGTTCCGGGTATCGCGTGTAAAAAGATAGCGTTCGGGCCCCGAGGCGGCCTCATTGAAACGAAATCCTTCCCATTCGAACCCCTTGAGGGCTTCAAGCGTCTCGATACGCTGCTGAAGAATATAGCGGGTCATTTCGCCCCGTGCCATTTTCGCATAAGTCCGCACCGTTTCGAACCGGCCGTCGCGCCGTTCCTGAAACTCCGGCGTCACTACGCGCACCTGCCCGCGGATACGGTCCATATCGAGCGCTCCCAACACATCGAGGCTCGCCAGATTGACCAGTACGCCGCCGGCACCGCGTACCGTACCGATCAACGGATCGGTAAGCAGCGGCCGCCAATAATCGTACAGGCTGCCCGGCATACCGGGCAGTTTCAGCCCAAAAGCGATACGATAGGCTTTGATCCGGTCGAACGGGCGGACCAACCCGTAAAGAGTCGAAATCATCCGTACGTGCGACTGGGCATATTCGAGATCCGGAACGGAGAGCGTCGCAGGATCTATATGTTGGAAAACGCTGCCGACATAAGCGAGAATCGCCTGCTTGGCCGGCGTGGAAGGGTCGTCGAAATTTTGATAACGCAGATAATTCTCCTGCGCAAGCTTAGGACTTACCTTCAATAACGTCGCGAGGTCTGCAGCCGAATAGCGGCGCATCTTGGCCGCGAGCAATTCGGCATCGTTACGGAATTCGGGGTCCGTGACAGGTAGTCCTGCCGGGACCGGCGACATATCCATCATTTTGGCGGGAGAAAGAATAATTAACATAATCGGGTGTTTTATTGCATAAAAATATTCTATAACTTCGATACAAAGTCTGTTTTTCAAAAAGATACAAATATGATACCCGATTGGTATTTTCACTGCAAATCCACCGCCGAACCGATCGGGAGCATCTCGGTGACAGTCATTTCCCTTTTTCCGCCCCCGGCTTGGCAGGCTATTTGATACGATTGTACATACAAATCATCCGCAATCGTATGTAAAATTATATAAAAGAACCGAATCAATTATGAAAGCTATCGTTCACAAAGCAAACACCCGCGGCTATTTCGACCACGGCTGGCTCCAAACCGCACACACCTTCAGTTTTGCGGATTATTACGATCCCGAGCGGGTCCATTTCGGCGCGCTGAGGGTTCTCAATGACGACCGCATCGCACCGGGAACGGGTTTCGGCATGCACGCCCACCGCAACATGGAGATCGTCAGCATTCCGCTCCGGGGCGGGCTCGAACACCGCGACAGCATGGGCCACGTGTCGGTTCTGCACAAAGGCGAGGTCCAGGTCATGAGCGCCGGTACCGGCGTCCACCACAGCGAATCGAACCTATCGAAGGATGAAACCACCGAATTCCTGCAAATCTGGGTAGTCCCGGCCGTGGAAAACGTCGAACCGCGCTACGTCAACGCGCCGATAGAGAAATTGATCGTACCGAACCAGATCAGCACCATCGTTTATCCCTATTCGGCCCACCACCCCGAAGAGAATGAAAAACGCCTGTGGATCTACCAACGGGCATGGTTCTCGATCGCCAAACTCGACAAAGGTAAGAAGGTACATTACCGGCTTTACAATGCGGACAGCTTCGGCGTATATCTTTTTGTCATAAACGGCGCCATAGACGCTGAAAGTTATGCGCTCGAAAAACGCGACGGAATCGGAATCGGAGACGCCGAAGAGTTCGACATTACCGCCCGCGAGGATTCGACCGTACTGCTGATCGAAGTTCCGCCGGTCGAATAACATCGCCCTGCACAACCACACCTCAGCCCTTCCGCCATACGGAAGGGCTTTTTTACGAATTATCGGTTTTGTTTCTTACATTTGCTCCGGACCGTTACCCATCGCTCCGACCAGCGGCGAGCGGGCGATATTCAATCATTCAACTCATTCCGGATCCATGCCTCAGCTCACAGGAAATATCGTCGATCTGATCAGACGGGAGATCTACCCCGGCACCGTCACGATTGCCGACGGGCGAATCGCCCGCATCGACAGGTTCGGCAATACCCCGGCAGACGACTCTCGGCACAACGGAAGCCTGCCGTTCCTGCTTCCGGGTTTTATCGACTCACACGTCCACATCGAAAGTTCGATGCTCTCCCCGGCCCTATACGGACACACCGCGCTGGGACACGGCACTGTCGCCGTTGTGGCCGATCCTCACGAAATCGCGAACGTCTGCGGAACCGATGGAATCCGGTACATGGTCGAACAAGCCCGGCGTACGCCGCTGAAGATCCACTACACCGTCCCGTCGTGCGTTCCGGCCACGCCGTTCGAGACGTCCGGCGCAACCCTCGACAGTCGTACGGTCGAAGAGCTGTTGGAGTCGGGCGTTTTTGTCGCACTGGGCGAAATGATGAACTATCCCGGCGTCCTCGGTGGCGATGACCAGTGCATACGCAAAATCGAAGCGGCCCGGCGCCGGGGAATACCCGTGGACGGTCATGCACCGTTACTGGAAGGAGCGGATTTACGCCGGTATATCGGCACGGGTATCTCGACCGACCACGAGTCCTGCTCGCTGCGGGAGGCCCGGGAGAAGATCGACGCCGGAATGATGATCCAGATCCGGGAGGGTAGCCAAAGCCGGGAATTCGACACGTTAATCCCCCTGCTGGGTTACCGTCCGGACCGGGTGATGCTGTGTACCGACGACCTGAAAGCCTCCGGACTGAGCCGCGGGCATATCAACCGGCTGGTGAGCCGGGCCGTCGCGCTGGGGTACGACCTGTTCGACGTACTGGCCGCTGCGACATTGAATCCCATCCGCCATTACAGGCTTAAAGTCGGATTGCTGCAACCGGGCGATCCGGCCGATCTGATCTGCTGCCCCGACCTGATTCATTTCACTCCTTCGCAGGTATGGATCGAGGGCAAACGGGTCGATACGCTCCCCGCTCCCGGAACCGACCGCACCGTCAATCACTTCCTGGCCGAACCGATCACGACCGGCATAATCGCGACATCCTCCGCCGGCAATGAATTGTTACGGGTCATTCGTCCCGAAGAGGGAACGCTGATTACCGGTGAAGAACTGATCCCGGCCGGGGAAAAAGGGCGCTACCAAAAGATGATCGTCCTGAACCGCTACGCCCCGAACGCTCCGGCGGCCATCGGCTACGTCTCCGGATTCAACCTGCAGGACGGAGCCTTCGGATCGACCATCGCGCACGACAGCCACAACCTGATCGTCACGGGCAGCAGCGACGAATTGATCGTGCAAGCCGCAAACCGGCTGATCGCCATGCAGGGCGGTATCGTCTGCTGCGACCGAGATACCACGACCGAAATGCCGCTGCCGGTCGGCGGCCTGATGTCGGATGCGGATCTCGGGACGGTCATCCGGCAATACGACCGGACCGAACGGCATATCCACGCACTGGGTTGTCCCTTCTCCACTCCGGTCATGCAGCTCGCCTTCCTGGCTCTTCCGGTGATCCCGTCGCTCAGGCTCACCGACCGGGGACTCTTCGACGCGACCCGGTTCGAATTTGTCTGAATAAAAACCGTCTGATTCCGGGATTTTAACCGGTTTTCACTACTTTTGCGTATAGCTGTCGGCCCCCCGGCTGTGGAACCTTCAGTGAAATTTTCGCATAACCCCGATCACGTATGAATTTCGGATTCGTCAGAATAGCGGCCGCCACACCTGTCGTTCAAGTGGCCGATTGCCAGCACAACGTTTCACACATCGCCACGCTCGCCCGGCAAGCAGCCTCACAAGGAGCGGCCATCGTCGCCTTCCCCGAACTTTCGATCACAGGCTACACCTGTGGCGACCTGTTCACACAGCCCTTCCTGTTGCAGCAGGCCGAAGCCGCCCTGACCCAATTGCTGGAAGAAACGGCCCCACTGCCACTGCTTTGCATAGCAGGACTGCCGGTAGCGCTCGACAACCGGCTTTACAATACCGCCGTCGTATTCAGCCGGGGACAAATCCTCGGCGCAGTACCGAAAAGCTACCTGCCCAACTACAACGAATTTTATGAAAACCGCTGGTTCGCTCCGGGAACCGAATCTCACGCAGAACGAATATCGCTCTGCGGGCAGGAAACTCCCTTTTCGACCCGCTTGCTGTTCGAATGCGGCGATGTATGCCTCGGCGTAGAGATATGCGAAGACCTTTGGGTACCCGTGCCTCCCTCATCGATGCAGGCCCTTGCCGGAGCAAACCTGTTAGTCAATATTTCGGCCAGCAACGAGATGGTCGGCAAACATGCCTACCTGCGTTCGCTTATCGAACAACAGTCGGCCCGCACGATGGCGGCCTACCTGTACAGCTCGGCCGGTTGCGGCGAATCGACCACCGACATCGTATTTGCCGGAAACGGCATAATCGCCGAAAACGGAGCGATCCTGCGTGAAAGCGAACGTTTCACATTCGGCGAACAGCTGACCCTCTGCGACGTGGACATCGAACGACTAATGGCACTGCGGCGCAAAACCAATACCTTCACATCGGAAAGTCCACAAAAGGAATACCGCCGCATCCGTGCCGGACTACCGGTTCAGGACTACACCCGGACTCCCCTGCTGCGGGAAATCAGCCCCTATCCTTTCATTCCAGGAAAAGACGCACACATCGACGAACGCTGTGAAGAGATTTTCAACATTCAGATCAGCGGTCTGGCCCAACGTATCCGCCATACGAACTGCCGCTCAGCCGTCATCGGCATTTCGGGAGGCCTCGACTCGACGCTGGCTCTGTTGGTTGCCGTCCGCACATTCGACAAACTCGGGCTGCCGCGCACATGTGTCACAGGGATAACCATGCCCGGTTTCGGGACAACGGGACGCACCTACAATAACGCACTCAGGCTGATGGAGACCCTCGGTATTACGATCCGCGAAGTAAATATCCGCGCAGCCTGCGAACAGCACTTTTCAGACATCGGACTGGACCCCGGCGACCGGAGTGTCACGTACGAAAATGCGCAGGCTCGCGAACGCACCCAAATCCTGATGGACATCGCCAACCAAACGGGCGGCCTGGTCATCGGCACGGGAGACCTTTCCGAACTGGCACTCGGCTGGGCAACCTACAACGGCGACCACATGTCCATGTACGGAGTCAACTGCGTAATTCCGAAAACGCTCGTCCGTCATCTGGTAGGATGGGTGGCCGCTAAAGGTCCTGATGAGGCAGCCCGACCGTGGCTGTTGGATATTCTCGACACCCCGATCAGCCCCGAACTATTACCGGCCGACGGCAACGGGCAAATCGCCCAATGCACCGAAGAGTTGGTAGGTCCCTATGACCTTCACGATTTTTTCCTCTATTATTTCGTTCGGTTCGGCTTCCGCCCGGCCAAACTCTACCTGATGGCCCGGCAAGCATTCGCAGGCAAATATGAAGATCGAACGATCAAACGGTGGCTCATTACCTTTTTGCGCCGCTTTTTCTCCCAACAATTCAAACGCTCGGCACTACCCGACGGACCAAAAGTGGGTTCGGTAAGCCTCTCTCCGCGCGGCGATTGGCGTATGCCCAGCGATGCAAGCTGCACAATGTGGTTACACGAGGCCGAAAACCTGTAATTGCAAGCATATAACATCGCTATTGCAAACGTAAAGGAAGAGAAAACAGTACCATAACCTAACCGGAGCCGCTATTATGTCTACTCGCCCGAATACATACTCCGCCGGATTCTTGAATTAGGCCGTATCCGGCGCCGGCATTCAGAAAAATGCAAAAAAAATCGCATGGAAATTTGGATTTTCAAATTTTCGTCGTACATTTGCATCACCGAAAACGATACAGGCTGCTAGCAGCCGGCATAGTTTGAGGAGTTCATAACATAATTGCGGAAATAGCTCAGTTGGTAGAGCACAACCTTGCCAAGGTTGGGGTCGCGAGTTCGAGTCTCGTTTTCCGCTCAGAGTCCAAAGCAACAACAGGACAAAATCAAGACAAACCCTTTGAAACGATGTTTCAGAGGGTTTTTTTATGCCTTTTGCCAAGACATCGCAGGACATCGAAAAGCCATTTCCGGACAGTAAAACGTCCCATAAGTGTCCCACCTGTTCATTAGAACCTAAAAGTGGGACACTTTGGTGCTAACAGGTGGGACACTTACGCTTGTTACTCACTGAGGGATAGCCCGTTGCCGAAAGTAAACTGTTTCGATTCGGTTTACCTAATCTTAATTAAAGACAGGTAAACAGTTATGAAAAGCACGTTCAGAATCCTCTTCCTTGCGAGGTGGGAATTACAGAAAGAAGATGGCAGAGTCCCGCTCTGCGCTCGAATCACTATTGACGGTGAAAGGGTAAAATTCAGCCTCAAATCGGATGTAGCAGGCAACCTTTGGGATCCGAAATCCGGCCGCGCCAAAGGTCAAACCAAAGAAGCGCTCCAACTCAACCGCTACCTCGACAGCATCAAGGGGCAAATGATTACTCATTACCATGCCCTCTCGTCGGCCAACGAGGTCGTCACGGCGGCAATGGTACGTGATGCCTTTCTCGGTACGGATGTCAAAAGCAACACTCTACTGGCGGTCTTCGAGGAGTTTAATGACCGACAGGAAAAACTTATCGGTATCGACATCGCCCAATCCACATTTAACAAGTATGACCTAACCTACCGACGGTTGAAGGAATTTCTTAAAGCAAAGTTGCGAAAGAATGACATTCTACTTTGTCAAGTAGACCGGAACTTCGTTATGGACTTCGAAGCTTGGCTTAAAATCGAATATAAGCTCGACACCAACTCGTCCGAAAAACTGATGCGAATCTTCAAGCGCATCACGACGATATGCTTCAAGAATGGCCAGATGCCGAAGGACCCGTTCTGCGATCATAAGCTCAGGAAGGTTAAAAAGGATCGCGGCTATCTGACTAAATCCGAACTTGAAAAGATCATTGACTTCAAGCCGGACGGTAAACGCTTGGAAAAAGTCCGTGATATCTTCCTGTTCTGTTGTTTTACGGGCTTCGATTATTCCACGACTGCCGCGCTGACGGATAAGAATATCGTCACGGACGACGACGGTAGCAAGTGGATCGAAACGCATCGTGTAAAAACCGGCACTGCCTCGAAGGTCAAACTTCTCGATATCCCGCTGACAATACTGAAGAAGCACGAACTCAAACGCGACGGTAACTTCCTGCTACCGGTTATGAGCAATGCGAAGTACAACCAATACCTGAAAGAAATCGCTTCAATCTGCGGAATCGAAAAGAACGTGACCTCGCACCTCGCCAGGCACACCTTTGCGACCACAGTTACTTACGCCAACGGCGTTTCCATCGAATCCATCAGCAAGATGCTGGGCCATACAAAAATCAGTACAACCCAGATCTATGCTCGAATAGTTGATAAAACGGTCAGTGATGAAATGGATAAACTAGCACAATCGTTACGCAACACTAGCTTTAGTTCCTTTTCGGATAAGTAGAATTCAGTTATTCTTTAGGAGTCTTATGGGGGCCATAATCCCACACATCACTATCAATCTCCGTCTCAAGGTTGTCGTCTGTAATTATTGAGGATACAAGGGCCCCTATCTCTTTTTTCTGATCCTGGTCGAAATCGGCCAAATATTTTTCGGTTGTTGAGATTGACGTATGCCCTAGTCCTTTAGATATGTATAGTGCTGGCACTTTTTTTCTCATCATTATTGTTGCCCATGTATGACGAGCAACCATAGATGTGACTTTCGCCTTGAACTCTAAAATATCTCCAATCTTCTTCATCGTATTGTTAACCGTTTTCAATGCAAACCCATTAACCTTGTTTCTTTCTTTTACTGTCATGAATTCATCAAACACACCGAATACATATTTTTCTTTATTGCGTCTGCCTTCTACGGCCCACCGCTCTATTATTTCCTTGGCTTGCTGAATTAAGAATACTTCTACAGGTCGAACCTCTTTTGCTGTGTTCTTTGTTTTTTCTCTGGTAAAATAAACGAAGTCCCCTTTTATCTGTCCCCATTTCAAATTGAAAATATCGACCATATTCATACCGTTACAGTAAAAACTAAGAAGCCACATATCTCTTCCCCAAGCCTCATTCGGTAGTGGTTCATACTGTTGTAATGCTCTTACCTCTTTTACAGTTAGGGCTTTTTTGTAATTCCGAGCTGTAGGAATAGCTATTTTATTTTGGTATACTTTTCCAAATGGGTAATCCACAGCATCTATAATACCGTTATTTTTGGCAATGTTTACAATGGCTCGTAAATGTCTTAGGTTGATGCCGATGGTTGTTTTGCCACACTTCCCTTTCTCCATAAATTTTATGTATTTCTTTAGAAAAGGAACTGTCAGATCATAAAATGTTAACTTAGTTCGGAATTTCTGTAGTGATCTCATCGAACATAAATATGCTTTGGCTGTTCCGATTTGTTCGTTTTTCTCCAGATTTCTTATTTTGGCCTTATAAGTTGCGAACACATCAGCTGGATCGTATTTTGTCGGCCTTTTCCCAAATAATTTATATTCAAATATGTCAAAAGTGAATTCGTCACCCAGCTCCCTAATGACATCGTTGGATTTTGCCAATATTTCGATGATTACTACTTTCTTTTCCCTACCAACTGAAGACATGGGCTTGGCGCTCATTTTTTCCCATTCTTTCTTTGTTACGCAAATGTTGATCGGATAGGATTTTCTTTGGCCGGGTTCTTTGTAAATGAATAGGCGTAGAGGGTACTCTCCTGATTTAAGTTTCCGACGATAATCCGGTCTAACGGTCGCTGAAATTTTCAGATTAAATTGTCTTTCAAACATCATTTTTCTTTTTAAGATTAGACTTGTGTTTTCTGTGGCAAAAACACTATATTTGTATCAGGCAAATGAAGCGAGGAAATCAAATGTCAAACAATGCACAAATAAACCGCTAATAAAGTCAAATAAACATCTATTAATGAACGATTAACGCCTCCTATTAAGGGGCGTTTCTTTTTACATACGTTGTATTTGATTTGTCGATTTTTTGTTGTTAATTTGTTGCTCGAAATAATTTGAGCAACAAAAGCAACAAATATGGGAGCAGCAAAAGAACCTATCCGCCTCCGGAAGCGGACGACGCCGACAGGCAATGTGTCGTTATACCTGGACATATATTTGAACGGCAAGCGGTCGTATGAATACCTGAAAATGTATCTCGTCCCCGAAAAGACAAAAGCCGACAAAGAGAAGAACCGGCAGACTTTGCAGCTGGCCGAAGCCGTCAAAGCGAAACGGATTGTCGAATTACAGAACGGCGAATTTGGGTTCAATGCAGCGTACAAACTCGAAACCAATTTTCTCGATTATTACCGGGCAATGTGCGAAAAACGACACGGGAGCACAGACAGCAACGGGAATTGGGGAAATTGGCATAGCTGCCTGAAACACCTCGAACGATATTGCAAACCGAACACCACGTTCAAGGACATTACGCCGGAATGGATAGAGGGCTTTCGGGAGTATTTGGATAAAACCGCCCGTTGCAGGGATAAGCGCAAGAAGATAGTAACGGACGAGATTTCAAAGCCGTTGTCGCAAAATTCCAAAGTAAGTTATTTCAACAAACTGCGGGCATGTATAAATCAAGCGTTCGACGACCGCATTATGCCCCATAACCCCCTGCGGGGTATCGAGGGGTTCAAAGCGGGGGAATCGGAACGATGCTACCTCACCCTCGACGAAGTAAAGGCTATGGCTGCGGCGCATTGCAAATACCCTGCTTTGAAAAAGGCGTTTATGTTCAGTTGCCTGACAGGAATCCGTAAGAGCGACATCGAAAAAATGCGGTGGAAAGAAGTCCAACAGCACGGGGAGTTCACCCGTATTATTTTCAAGCAGAAGAAAACGGGCGGGCAAGAATATCTCGACATCAATCCACAGGCAGCCTCCTACTTGGGCGAGCGAGGTAAGCCCGACGACAGAGTGTTTGTCGGCTTCAAATATAGTTCCTATATGATAACGGAGTTAAGAATGTGGGCAGTTCGTGCTGGTATAACAAAGGATATAACCTTTCATTCAGGCCGGCACACTTTCGCCGTTTTGATGCTCGACCTCGGAGCAGAAATTTATACCCTGCAAAAATTACTCGGACACAAAGAGATTCAGACCACCCAAATATACGCCAAGATTCTCGACAAAAAGAAGCAAGAGGCCGTGTCGATGATACCGAACATATTGCCGGAAGAAACCGACAAAGAATAGCGGCTACGGCGTTTTCCTGAACATTTCTCCCTGCCCCGTTAGCAACCAATGGGCGGACACGCCGTAATCTCTGACAAGGTACACCAACCACGGTAATTGTGCGCTATTCTGCGTGGTATTGGGATTTTTCGCTTCGAGGGCATTCAGGTTCCACCGGTTGATATTATATCGGTCGGTAAACGTCTTTTTCCCTCGTATCACCCCCTTTGCTTTCAGGGCGTATAAAGCCTCGAAAAATCGGGCTGTTATTTTTTCGTTTTCGCTTTGATGCATATCTTTTCTGAATGGGCGTTTGCGGCCTTGAATTTTGCGTCTATTTTATTTTCTCGCTCCTGTAATAATCTTTGCCATTTTGCAACCAATTCGGGGCTGAAATCGGGCTTTTTGTGTCCGATAACTATCAACTCGTAGTCTCGCAACTCTTCGGGGGTCATTACAGGCATATATTTCTCAATGTCGAGCAATGCAAGCATATTTTCGAGCATTGTTTTCCGAATGTCCGCATACTTGGGTTCTTCAATCATATCCCCCTCGCCGGTCAAAAACCAACGGGCGTTGATGTCAGGCAACTTCGATACGATTGTCATTACCGGCGTGATACCGAAATTTTCCCCTTTTAGCAACTTGGCAAGATATTGAGGCGTCCAGCCCAACAAATCAGCAAACTCCCGTTGTCGCCCGCCTGTTTTATATTTGATTATTTCGAGTAACCTTGTGTTCATAAATTTCAATATAACGGTACTTTATATCGGATTTGTCCGAACTCTATTATCCTGCAACGGCAGAGGTGGCATTGCCTCCCTGCTGGGCAGGCATTTTTTTGCCTTCCGCAATTTGCTGTTTCAACAAGGCAACCAACTCGTCTATCTGCTTGTCCTTGCTTTTCAGGCTTTCGGCCTGCGTTTGTATCACCTCCCAAACATTTGCCGGAATAGTTACGACACTTGTTCCCGCCTCCACGGAGTTCAGCATATTGCCCTCGCCTGTCATTATCCAAACTTCGTTTATATTTCTATCGACAGACGCCAATTTCTGCACAAATCTTTCCGACAAAGGCACTTTTCCATTTACTATCTGTGAGAATGATGACTTTGTATAGCCTAACTTCTCGGCTAATTCTCGCTCGTTTTCGGCGTATTCCATAAAAACGAGCCAATTTATCACCTTTTTAACCCTTTGTGTTTCTGTCATTTGCAAACTAACTTAAAATTAAATCGCAACTTTGTGTCGAAAATTTTGTTTGAAATCGAAACAAAGTTTATATTTGCACACGGGTTTTAATAAAACCGCATTCAAAAATATGAAGAAAAATTTGAAATCGAAAATAAACCAAACAGTAAATGCAAAAATAATGGAACAAAAGGTTTTCAAAACGGCCTATCAAGAGGAACAGGAAGCCAAAGATATGGCTATCTACAACGAATGGAACGAGTTAATGTCCGTTCCCGGACAAAGTGCAACAGGCGTAACCCAACATTTGATGCAGAAGTACAACATCCATTCTTCATCAACTATTTGGGTTATGCGTAAAAGAGCCGAAAAACGGCTTAAAAGGGAGGGAAAATTATGAGTACAAAGTTAAGCCCCGAAGCTGCACGAGCCAAGTACGAGTACAACAAGAAATACCAGCAACGGTATTGGGAGAAAAAAGCTGCGTCAAAACGGGCTGCTGCCCAACAACAGATACAGACGGAACCGGTTTCGGTTTCCCGCAATGGTATGGACGACCAACGGTACATCACGGCTCTCGAAGCCTCGAACAAAACACTCAACAGCGAAAATCGACGGCTCGTGAGGCTTTTGCATAACTATCAGAAAATTATCGCTCAATCAACGGTTGCGGCTTTATGAAAAAGAACAAACAGACAATCGCAAAATATACCCGCCTGTATGCAATAGGCTTATGGGGAATCCTATCCATCATTTGGCTTTCCGGCGAACCAATAGACGATATGGCTTTGGGAAAATTCTGCTTGCTGAAAGGAATTGGGCTGGCATCGCTGGGGTTATGCTGCCTCGTAGGAAAAAGGCTCGATAAAGCAGGACTGCTGCCTGATATGGACGATGAAAATGATTGTGAGATATGAGTTGCCCGGTATGTAACGGATACCCCGGTTGCCCAAGTTGCACACCGGAACCTCGAATGATAACCTGCCCTGCCTGCAACGGAACGGGCGAAATCTACTACAACGAGAACGGAGACCGAATCTCCGAGGAAGAATACGCCCTGCTGCCCGCCGATGCAAGAGAGGTTGAAAGTTGCGAAGAATGCTACGGGGCAGGTAGCATAGAAGATATTTACGGACTTGATTATGACTAACGCAATGAATGATAAAGACAAACAACACCGCTCGGAGGAATTTCAAGAACTAACCTCCAAAATAGACCGGCTCGAAAAAATAGCCCTATTGGGGGCAAAAAACGTCCTGACGATAGATGATGTTGCCCTAATAACAGGGTTCACGAAAGGGCACATATATCGCCTGACAAGCGGGCAAAAAATCCCGCACTACAAGCCCAACGGACGTACTCTCTATTTCAAGAAAGAGGAAATCGAAGATTGGATGCTGCAAAACAAGATACAAACAAACACCGAGATTGAAAGTGCAGCCACCACCTACACAGCAATCAACAAAAAAAAGTGAGTTATGGACGATAGCCTCAATACAGCGAAAGCCCGCATCCGGGCAGCCTTTGAATCCGGAATCAGGATGACAACGGCACAGGGAAACCGCATCGGCAAAACCGTCGATTTCCGCAAAATTGTATCGCTCCTCAAAAGCGAGGGATTCGACATACAAAGCTATTGGAACGAAAAGGACGGGCGGCGTTGGAAAACCTACTACCACCAATACCCGCTGCCGCAGAAAGGGACACGCATGAATGAATTGGGGCAATCCAAACTGCAATTATAAACCGGCTGGGGAGGCGAGGCGGCATTACGCTAAGGTGGTGATTTAAGTGCGCTCACGGACTTCGCCACCTCTATTTCGCAGGTTCGAACCCTGCCCCCAGCGCAAGCAAAGCCCGAAGCTGTAAGAGGGCAAAAAAAATCAGCAATTATGAGTGACATCATCGAAATCAAACAGGCTGAGATGCTGCAAGCAATCAACCGGGCGGAGGTAGATACCCAAATCGCCACCGCAAAGCAGTACCCTCGTGATATTTACGGGGCATTGAACAACATCAAGACAATCGCCACGCTCGACAATTCGACGGCAGAAGATTGTTTCTATGCCCTGCGCCGACAGGGGACACTCATCGAGGGCGTATCGGTACGCCTCGCAGAGATTATCGCCGGAGCGTGGGGAAATATGCGGGTACAAACCCGTATCATCGGCAACGACGGCAAGACGATCACGGCACAGGGCGTATGCCATGACCTTGAAACCAATCTTGCCGTTTCGGTCGAAGTGAAACGCCGTATCACGGACAAAAGCGGCAAAACCTACTCGGAAGATATGCAGGTTACAACCGGCAACGCAGCATCGGCAATCGCTTTCCGAAATGCAGTTCTGAAAGTAGTTCCCAAAGCCGTAACAAAACGGGTCATCGACGAAATCAAACAGGTTGCGCTCGGCAAAGCCATAGACCTCGAAACCCGCAGGCAGAATATGATTGCCTACTTCGGCAAACTGGGTGTATCGCAGACGGACATCCTCACCTACTGCGGCGTGAAACGTATCGAGGAAATCACCAGCGAAATGGTGTTCGAGTTGAGCGGCTTGAAAAACGCCATAAAGGAGGGCACAACGACCGTAGCCGAAACATTCAAGCAGAACACCGCCGACGCAGAGAAGTTGGCCGAGGACGCCCGAAAACAAGCCGAGGCCAAACGCCGCAAGGTGGCAGAGGCTGCCGCCGCAGCTACGGCTGCAACACAAGGTGGCGGACAACCCTCCGAAACATCGGAGGCCGTGAATCCCGAAACAGGCGAAGTAACAAAAAAATAACCGCTCGAAAGAGCATAATTCAATATAACAATGGATAACGTAGAAATCAAAAAATCGAATCTCGAAGCAGCGTACAAACAAGCTGACGACAACACGAAAAAACTGCTCGCCACATTGTTCGGCGATGCGGTAACAACCAAAGACGACCGCCCAGTAACGGAGCGTATCAAGACGTTCGAGGACGCAATGGCTGCACTCGACAGCAACCACCCATTTGTATGCGATTCCCGAGCGTTTTGCGCCCAATCCGACAACATCAGCCCTGATATGCTGGCGTATCTCAAACTCCGCATCATCTGCGCTGCCTTAAACGAGGGCTGGGAACCACAGTTTACAGAGGATGAGTGGCGGTATTATCCTTGGTTTTACCTCTACACACAGGCGGAACTCGACGACATGGGCAACGGGGAAAAGCAGGAGCGGCGAATGATTGACACCGCTGACTATGTAACTGAATATGCGGGCTTCGGCTATGCGTATTCGAATCACGCCCCCTCGTTTGCGAATGCGCGCCTCGGCTCTCGCCTTTGCTTGCGGAGCAGCGACCTCGCCATTTACTGCGGAAAGCAGTTCATCAAATTATGGGCTGATTTCAACTTAACCCGCAAATAAAAATATCAGGGAGGGATTTTCACCCTCCCTATTTTCAAAACCTCAAAATTAACAGAAATGGATATTCAAAACATCGTAAAAGACCTGCAAAAGTGGCAGGAGGAAAACAAAGAAAACCGGAGCGTAATCATTATTACCTCTGAATGTATCGCAAAATCCGAGGGGGGGGTAAACGCACCAGCGCATCTCTCATAGGGGTTGTTGGTTCAGAAGGGATGCTCGTGCCCTCCCTTGCAAATGCCATTACCCAACACTCCGATTTCATCGACCTACTCCGTAAGGCCACAAAAGTTGCGGCAATAGATACAATTTCCCAAACCATTAAAGACGTAAATTAGTATGAGCAATACAGTAATACGACCCAAAGACCGAGCCGAATGGCTCGAATACCGCAAAGACGGTATCGGTAGTTCCGAAGTAGCGACAATCCTCGGCCTCAATCCGTGGGAAACTCCTTACCAGCTATGGAGACGCAAAAAAGGGCTGGACGCCCCCAAAGACGAAACCTTTGCGATGAAAGCCGGGCATTATCTCGAAGATGCCGTATCGCAGTTTTGGGCTGACGCAACAGGCCGAGAGGTCATCAAAAGTTCAGCCGGAGATTGGTTGTTCAAGAACAACGAAAAAGGGTTCTTGCAAGCCTCCCCCGACCGTACTTATTGGCTGGACGGCCACCGAAACCCGAACAACAAAGGGATATTGGAGTGTAAAACAACCCAAATGTCAATCGACCCCGACGACCTGCCGAAGCATTGGTTCTGCCAGGTTCAATACCTGCTCGGAGTTTCGGAATTTAAGCAAGGTTCGCTGGCTTGGCTCTGTTCCGGCCGAGAATTCGGGTACAAGGACATCGCATTTGTTCCGGACTTCTTCGGATGGATGATTGAGGAGGTTGAACGCTTTTGGGTTGATAACATCATCGGAAACGTGGAACCGGATGCGACTACCGTTACGGACGTTATCACGAAATACGCCCGCCATACGGAGGGAAAAATCATTGAGGTTAGCGATGACATCCTCTCGGCCTGCAATCAACTGAAAGTGGTAAAAGCAGAACTTGCCAAACTCGAAGCCACCAAAGAAGAACTCGAATCGAAAATCAAAATGGGCTTCGGGGATGCAGAAGCCATCAGTTACGGAGGCCAAACCCTCGCAACGTGGAAAACGTCCAAAGACAGCGCAAAATTCGATAGCAAGGCTTTCGGGAAAGTCCACCCCGACCTTGCACAAGAGTTCACGAAGATAGTACCGGGCACACGCCGATTTATCCTAAAATAGAGGGAATGTATGCAATATCAAACCAGCAGCGAGAGGAAATTATCAAACTTCTCGCTGCTTTACAAGACCTGCCCGACAAAGATACCAAGACTATCAATATCAAACGCCGAGCGGTCATACTGACAAGGAAGTTGAACAATAAAAAGCAGATAGACAATGACACCAAATGATTGTTTAGGGCAATTATGGGAGTATAAACTGAACAGTTAAATTTTCTTCGCTCAAAATATGATTGTATTATAATCATTTTATTATTTTCGCAAAACCAAAAGTAACAGAGTATGAATAAGAAAGAACATAGCACTGTATATGGGTGGGAGTGGCCGAAAGGCCTCCCTACGCTCCTGTTATGCGTGGTAGCCCTAAATACGGTGCTTTTTAACACTATACGGCTATGATTACGTTACGTTCCAATCAATCAGAGCCGATAAACAAGGCGATTGCATTCTTCAACGAAAAGAAGCCGAAACCGAGTTTGATAGTACTCCCCACAGCGTGGGGAAAATCAATCCTTACTGCTTTCGTTGCGAAGAACTGCACGGATAAATTGCTCGTTTTACAGCCCTCAAAGGAGCTGTTGGAGCAGAACTACAAAAAATACCTATCGCTATGCGGGTTCGTAACCAACGCCGGTATCTACTCCGCATCATTCGGTCGAAAGGACATCGCACAAATTACCTACGCCACTATCGGCAGCATAAAGTCGCTCGGAGCGACATTCAAACAAATGGGCTTTACCAAAATGCTCATTGACGAGGCGCATCTATATCCCCGTGAATCCGATAGTATGCTCGGCAAGTTCCTCGAAGAAAGCGGGATCACACACGTTCTCGGCATAACGGCCACGCCTGTCAAATTACAGACCAACCGAGACCTCGACGGCAACACCTTTTCCAAACTTGTGATGCTGACCTCCCGCAGCAAGAAAGGCAATTTTTTCAAGGACATTATCCACGTCGGGCAGGTTCGGGAAATGGTAGAACTCGGATTTTGGAGCAAACTCGTGTATCAGGCTGCCGATTTTGACGACAGTATGCTCGTGTTCAACTCCTCCAAATCCGAATACACGGAATACAGCGTTCAACAAGCATACAATGCCAACAACGGCGCAGGCGGCATAATCGACGCACTCAACAGCAACAAAGACCGCAAGCATATCCTCGTGTTTGTTCCAAGCGTACAGGACGCTATCGACCTATCGCAACGGTATGAAAATTCAGCCGTGATATACGGCGATATGGATAAGCGGCAACGGGATTTCGTCATATCGGAGTTCCGAGCCGGACGCATACGGGTAATTTTCAACGTGCGGGTGCTTTCAACGGGTTTCGACTACACGGGGATAGATTGTATTGTTCTCGGCATTTCAACGGCCTCAATCGCCCTGTATTACCAAATCATCGGGCGTGCTACACGTATCGACGAGGGCAAACAGGACGCCCTCATTATCGACCTCGGCGGCAATGTAGCCCGTTTCGGCAAGGTCGAGGACATCACATTTGAACGGGGGAAGATATGGAGAATGTTCGGCAGCGGCGGGAAGCTGTTGAGCGGCATACCTATCAGCGACATCGGACGGGTAACGAAACAGGACGTGGACGCAATGGATGCCGGGCGGAAAGCCGTTATCGAGGTCATGCCTTTCGGCAAGTATAAAGGCGAGCGCATCGCCGACATTCCGGCCAGCTATCGACAATGGTGTTTGGCAAATTTCGAGTGGAAAGCCCACAACGAAAACCTCCGGCAATCACTCTTAGCTACACTTAAAAATTAAGGATATGGCAAGACCCAAGAAAAATAATGCAGAGTATTTCACGCATGACGCTGATATGCGGAATGACGTGAAAATAAAGGCTCTCCGCCGTAAATTTTCCCACACAGGGTATGCCGTATGGAATTACCTGTTGGAAACACTCACCGACAGCGATTTTTTCGAGGTTGAGTGGGAGGAAATAAACATCGAACTCCTTGCGGCGGATTATGACGTATCGGTTAGCGAGCTGACCGAAATTGTTGAATACTGCGTAAAAATCGGGTTGTTGCAGCGGGCTGGGAATAAACTCATTTCCAAAGCCCACCAGCAACGGTTCTCCTCTTTGCTCGCAAACCGTGAACGGAAGCGCATTTCAGAGGGGCAAAACGCAAGTATGCCGAATAATGGCGGAGTTATGGCGAGCCAAAACCCCGTAAAAACTGATGAAACTGATGCAAGCGGCAACCCGAAACAACATAGTAAAGGAGAGGAGAGCAAAGGAGAGGAAAAGAAAGGAGAAATAAAATATCCTTATCAGGATATTGCCGACCTGTGGAATTCGATATGCAAGAGCCTACCGAAAATATCGAAGTTATCAGACCCTCGTCGGGCTAAGATAAAAGCCCGGCTCAACGAGTTCGGCAAGCCCGAAAGTTGGATGCCGACCTGCGAGGCTTTGTTTGAGGCAGTCGAGGCATCCAGTTTCTTGCGGGGCGAAAACAAATCGAATTGGCAAGCGACGTTCGATTGGCTGTTCAGCAACGGCACGAACTGGGTTAAGGTCATGGAGGGCAACTACACCAACAAAGGCCAGCAACACAAAACCGGTTCCACCACCCTCGGCTGTGATGAGCGCATCGAGAACGGACGCCGGACGTATGGGTCGGGAAAGGTTACAATCCCGATGAACGCTCCTCCCCGTCCGGGCGATAAATACGCTTGGGATAGTTCAACGCAAAAATGGGTGCTGTTATGATGCGGTGGAGAGAGTTGGGAATAGAAATCCCGTACAATCGCACGAGCGGCAACATCAAGACCTACTGCCCTCAATGTAGGGACAGCCGCCACAACAAACGGGATAAAAGCCTATCGGTGGACTTGGCGACAGGTGTATTCAACTGCCACTACTGCGGGTGGGCAGGCTGCGCCGTCGAAAAAGAGCAGCGGTGGGACAAACCGTTTTACAACCCTCGCCCGCTGGCTCGACAGAAGCCCGAATACAAAAAACCCAAACAGACAGGCAATACTGCTATGAGCAGCAAGGCCATTGCTTGGTTTGCAGGGCGGGGTATCAGCAAAAAGACGCTCGAACAAATGCGGGTTACGGAGGGTATGGAATGGATGCCACAGAAAAACGGTCAGGCCAACACAATCCAATTCAACTACTACCGCAGGGGCGAATTGGTAAACACGAAGTTCCGCACGGGCGACAAGTGTTTCAAAATGGTATCGGGGGCAGAATTGCTGCCATACAATATCGACGCTATCAAAGGGCAAAAAGAGTGTATCATAACGGAGGGCGAAATGGATGCCCTTTCGTTCATTGAGTGTGGCCGTACCGACGTTGTAAGCGTTCCGAACGGGGCAAATGCCAACCTCTCTTACCTGGACGATTATATCGAGGAGTATTTCGACGACAAAGATACGATTTTCATCGCATCGGACACCGACACCAAAGGCGTTATCTTACGGGACGAGTTGTTACGGCGTTTCGGAGCTGACCGCTGTCGCATTCTCGAATATGGGGAGGGATGCAAGGACGCCAACGAGCATTTGATGAAGTTCGGACGGGATAGCCTGCTGAAATGCCTCGACGATGCGCCGGAGGTAAAGGTAGAGGGTATTTTTACGGTTTCGGACTTTGAGCAATCGCTGGACGCCATTTTTGAACACGGCTTGCAAAAGGGCGTAACAATCGGGCACGACAATTTCGACCGGTTGTGTTCATTCGAGACCAAACGCCTCTGCATCGTAACAGGTATTCCGGGCAGCGGTAAATCGGAGTTCATCGACGAAATTGCCGAACGGCTCAATATGCGGTACGGGTGGAGATTCGCATATTTCAGCCCCGAAAACGCCCCGCTCGCCTATCACGCATCCAAGTTGATAGAGAAGTTTACCGGCAAGAAATTCAGCAAGGAAACGCTTAAATTCGGGGAATATCGGCTGGTAAAAGAACACCTCGAAGATAACTTTTACTTCATCAGCCCAGCAGATAATTTCCGAGTAGATACAATCCTCGAAAAAGCCAAATTCCTCGTCCGGCGGCGGGGCATTAAAGCCCTCGTAATTGACCCATACAACCGATTGGAGAGCCAACAGGGAAACCGGAATGAAACGCAGTACATCAGCGAACTGCTCGACAAGCTGACGAATTTCGCTCAAATCAATGACATCCTCATAATTCTGATGGCGCACCCGACCAAGCAGCCGAAGAACAAAGACGGAGTAATTGAAGCCCCGACGCTGTATGACATCAGCGGCTCGGCCAACTTCTACAACAAAGCAGATTTCGGCATCGTGGTTCACCGGAACCGCCTTGAAAATACGGTCGAGGTTCACGTTCAGAAAGTCAAGTTCCGACACCTCGGAGAGTGCGGGACTTGCCTATTCAAGTACAACATCAACAACGGGCGGTACACACCGTTCGACGGCGCAAGTTTCGACGCTATTGCATGGGACAATACCAACCACCTGCAACAACACCAACAAGAGCTGTTGGAGGAGGCATACCGCAGCAGCGTGTTTGATTTCCGAGACGACGATATGCCGGACGACGATTGCCCATTCTAACAATATGGAAGCGAATATAATATATAACATTGACTGCCTTACGGGGTTACGCAATCTGCCCGACGATAGCATAGATTGTTGTGTTACCTCCCCGCCGTATTTCAACCTGCGGGATTATGGAGTGAGCGGTCAGATCGGGTTAGAGGATACGCCTGAACAATACATTCAAAAGCTGGTCGGCGTATTCCACGAGGTAAGGCGGGTATTAGCCCCTGCGGGAACATTATGGGTAAATATCGGGGATTGCTATGCTGGCAGCGGAAAAGGGGCAGCAAACTATCCCGACAATGCCATGAAATACAAACAGGGGACAAATCGAGGGACTGTCGGGCGTTCGGCCATAGTCAAGAAATTCGATGGCTACAAGAGCAAAGACCTCATCGGCATACCTTGGATGCTGGCCTTTGCGTTACGGGCGGACGGCTGGTTTCTGCGGCAGGATATTATTTGGGCAAAGCCTAACCCCATGCCGGAAAGTATGAAAGACCGGTGTACGAAATCCCATGAATATATCTTCTTGCTCACCAAATCCCCGAAATATTACTTCGACTGTGAGGCTATCCATGAAAAAGCCGTAACAAGCGGCACAATCCCGACAAATGCACCTCGCTACGGCGGTAACAAATACACGGCTACCCCCGAAAAGTTTTACCGGACAAAAAGCGGCAACGCATATATCGACAGGGAATTTCGGAACAAAAGAGACGTATGGACAATCCCGACACAACCCCTGCAAGAAGCGCATTTTGCGACGTTCCCCGAAAAATTGGTGGCTGACTGCATTTTGGCCGGATGCCCTGAAAATGGAATCGTCCTCGACCCATTTATGGGTTCCGGAACGACGGGCATAGTCGCCCGAAAATTCAACCGCAAATACATCGGGTTCGAGTTGAATCCCGAATACATACAAATCGCCGACAAACGACTGAAAAAAGAACTCGGATTATTCATTTAACCTCAATAACAGTATGAAAACGTATGTAATTACACTTTCAAAGCGGTTCCCAACCGGACATAATCGGGCTGGCGAGCCAACACATTTTTGGGAAAAATTCATTAAAGGCCGAGATAACTACTCGTGCATTTACCGAGATTTTTGGGAAACTACGATTCCAAAAATCCACACGATACGTGCGAACTACCCACTTTGGAAGAAACGTATCGCCGAGGTTGAACGGGGTGAGGCTTGCCTATCAATCCGGCAATGGACGGGTAAACCTTATCGCAGCAAACAGGTTGAAATTGCCCGGCTGACAAAGGAGGACGGCGTGGGAATCCAACGGCTGGAATTTGTGAACGGCAAACTCGGGCTGCCTCGTATCGGAATTGTGTATCAGCGAAAAAACGAAATTGCTCTGAACGACGGTTTATCGTTCGAGGATTGGGAGAATTGGTTCAAAAACTACGACCTCGCACAGCCTATGGCAATCATCCACTTCACCAAATTCCGCTACTGATATGAACACACAAAAAATGATTGAATGGATAGGCACTCACAATGTCGGCATTTCATCGAGAACAATGTGGTGCGGATTGATGGGTGTTGGTTCCGGTTCGGCTGGAAGATTCGACATACCTCACGATGCCGACGACTTCTCACGCTGCTATGACCTCGTAACATTTGCAGAGGTTTCACCGGCTTATGACCTGCCCCGCATTTGTGAAATTTTTCCTTGGTACAAGCCCATTATAGACAGTTGGGAAACGCTCGTTGAGTTGTATGAAAAGCAGGATTACAAGGGCGTATATCATTTGCTGTCGAGCAAGCATGCCGAGGTTATGCGCTTACAAGGATACGAGAAAAAACAGAGCGGAATTTGGATAAAAAAACAATAGACTATGGCAACGACAAAAGAACATATAATTCAGTACTGCAAAGACCACAATTTCAAACTCCGAGAGGAAGATTTCGACGGCTCTATTCATCAGTACAGCAAATATCTATCGAAAACCATACTCCTGTTTATCGGCGTATCTGACACCATGTTGAATGTCGGAATAATAGTTCTCGATACGCAGCAACAAGTTTACAAAAAAGATACGACACTTCCCCTCACGCTCATTGAGCCGAGCTATTGGCGGCTCCATTTGAGTACAATGGTTCACGACGTTGTGGCGGCTGTTTTCGACGAAATGACCGGACTCGGTTTTAACCCTAAAAAATGACGCCCATGAAACTGCTCTATATCGACTTATTCTGCGGGGCGGGCGGAACCTCTACTGGCGTTGAGAACGCTCGGTACGAAGGCCGGCAATGTGCAAAGGTCATCGGATGCGTAAACCATGACGCCAACGCCATAGCCTCACACGCCGCCAACCACCCCGACGCTATGCACTTCACGGAGGATATTCGGACGCTGGAACTCTCCCCGTTGATAGCCCATATTGCCAAAATGCGGAAACTCTATCCCGACGCATTCGTTGTATTATGGGCGAGCCTCGAATGTACGAATTTCAGCAAGGCCAAAGGTGGGCAGCCCCGTGATGCCGACAGCCGGACGCTGGCCGAACACCTGTTCCGCTATATCGAGGCTATCAATCCCGACTACATTCAGATTGAGAACGTCGAGGAGTTTATGAGCTGGGGCGACCTCGACGAAAACGGCAAACCGATAAGCAAGGACGCAGGGCGATTGTACCAACAATGGGTGGCGAACGTCTGCGGGTATGGTTACCGGTTTGTTCATCGCATACTCAACTCTGCCGACTATGGGGCGTACACCTCCCGTCGCCGGTTCTTCGGCATCTTCGCAAAAGGGAGCCTCCCGATTGTGTTTCCCGAACCGACGCACAGCAAAGAGGGAGCGGCTGGGCTGTTCGGCCGATTACACCGCTGGAAACCCGTGCGGGAGGTGTTGGACTTTTCGGACGAGGGAGAAAGCATCTTCGGACGCAAAAAACCGCTCGTCGATGCGACGCTGGAACGGATATATGCGGGACTGATAAAGTTCGTTGCGGGCGGCAAGGAGGCATTCATGGTAAAATGGAACAGCATGAGCCGAGCAGGTAAATACCATGCTCCGGGCATTGACGAGCCGTGTCCGACTGTTGCAACGCAAAGTCGGCTCGGCGTGGCACAGGTGAGTTTCCTTTCCAAGTATTATGGCGGTAGTCCGGAGGGCAAGAGTGTATCGGTAGAGGAACCGGCAGGAGCAATAACCACAAGAGACCACCACTCGTTCATCACGGCCTACTATGGCAACGGGCACAACCACAGCATCGACGAACCCGCTCCGACACTGACGACGAAAGACCGGCTCGCATTTGTTGATATGCAGTACGGGAACGGGACACCCTGCGACATCGAAACACCCGCTCCGACCGTTACCACCAACCCCAAACACCAACTCGTTACCTGCAAACCGTGGATAATGAACACGAGTTTCAAAAACACAGGGAGCAGCATCGACGAACCGGCACAGACAGTAACGGCAAACCGGAAATGGCACTACCTGATGAACCCGCAATTCCAATCCGCAGGAGGTTCAGTCGATAGCCCATGTTTTACGCTCATCGCTCGTATGGATAAAATGCCTCCGTACCTCATTCAGACAGAACAGGGCGAAATGGCTATCGTTATCGAACCGGACGACAGCCCCGCAATGGTAAAAATCAAACAATTTATGGCATTGTACGGCATTATCGACATCAAAATGCGAATGCTCCGCATACCGGAATTGAAACGGATTATGGGTTTCCCCTCCGACTATGTTCTCGTCGGGACACAGGCCGACCAAAAGAAATTCATCGGTAACGCCGTGGAAGTCAATATGGCACGGGTTCTCTGCGAGGCTCTTTGCGCTCGACTGATTGAGGAGGACATCAAGCCGATTCGGGCGGCTGCATAGCCAAAACGAAACGCAAATAAAAAAAACGCACTATAAATCATCGAATTATGAAAGTGAAAGAAATCATCAAGTATCTGCACAACTACCAAAAGTGGCGGCGAGGGGCTGACCTCCCGATGCCCAACCCCAAAGAATTGGGGATAGCTATTGACGGGGCTATTCGTGAACTGCGAAACTTCCAACGGCTGAAAATCAAACTCGACAAGAAAAGCCCCAAATGAAATGCCACTACATATACACCGAAAACGGCGAAAAGGTGCTTATCCCATACTGTTGGCCGGTAGTTCTTTCGGGGGATATGTCGCAATGCACCTGCCGCACTGAAAAGACCTTTGCGGCTTTCGAGCGGGAACGGTACAATGAAACCGTCAAGGCTCTGCGGGCGGAAATAAAGGATTTGGAACACGAAAACGCCTATCTCAATAGGATAATCAAAAAACTCACAAAACAAAAACGTAAAAAATGAAAACAATGACGAAAGAGCAGCTTGCGGAGCTGCTGAACGGTAATGAGTACCGTGATGAAATGACAAAGGAACAGGAACAGGCTGCCAAGCAAAACAATCTGCTGGTGCTGTTCGGTGCATCGGATGACCTGCTCGAAATGCGAGGGGCTATCCGTGATGAAGTCGGAGCCTATGACGGCGGAGAGTATGCGCTGGCATTGGACGGCGAACTGTATGCCGACGGCGAGGAAGAAAACACCTACCACAAGGCCATAGGCAACGAGGTTCTTCCCATTTCGGACGAGTGCGACAACGACGACAATCCCCGCCTCATTCGAGCCGAGTGGTGTCCCGACGACCAACCGGCTTTGAGTTGGCGTATATCCTCCAATATTCCCTACGCCTCGTTCACAATCAAGGAGGACGGAGAACCTTACTGCGAGGGTATAATTATCGACATCGACGACATAATCCCCAACAACAAATAATACAACAATTATGGGAAACTTTGGAATTAAAATCGACCTCCTGAAACTGAAAAACAGTTTCGTAACCAACCTCAAAGGCAAGGCTGCCACGAAACGCTGCTTGGTTATCCCTATCGACGACAGCGGAGTTTACCTCGGCGAGAAAGGGGTGTATCTGAACCTCACAGCCGTTGAAATGCGGGAACAGCGTTACGGCGATACGCACGTCCTCAAACAAAGCCTCGCAAAAGAGGTGTACCAAGCCATGAGCGAAGAGGAACGCATGGCACAGCCCATATTCGGGGCGTTGAAACCTATCGAAAGCCAACAGCGGCAAATGGAAGTAACGCAGACTACCAACGCAGCAGAGGCAGTCGAAGACCCTGACGACCTCCCGTTCTGACATTCGGCGAACAAAAGCACGGCACAATTCGGGGAGCAATCCCCGTTTTGTCGTCTTGCCCGAATTCAGCCCCAAATTCAAACGATATGACAACAGATAAGCAAACACCCGACAAGCCAAAAAGAAAAGCACAGAAGCCGCAGAAACAGCCAAAAATGGATATGTTCACGGCTATATGCAAAAGCGACCTAAAAATAGAGGTCGTCAAAGAATACCTATTCCACCCCACCCGCAAATGGAGGTTCGACTATGCCATACCCGACCATAAAATAGCCCTCGAAGTCGAGGGTGGTGTGTGGACAGGTGGACGTCATACCCGCCCGCAAGGGTTTCTCAGCGACATCGAAAAGTACAATGCCGGAACATTGCTCGGCTGGCGGATATTCAGAGTAACGCCCGACGACTTATGCAGGTTGAAGACGCTGGAATTGATAAAACAGGCTATTTCCGTCTGAAAACTCATTTTTTTGCCCAAAAAGTGATTATAATACAATCATATTGGCTAATTTTGTCGAAACTAACAAATTCAAAGGATGATAAAATTTTCAGAATTCGTATCGCTCGGCCACCCTGATAAGATTGCGGACTATATTTCGCAATATCTCCTCGACCGGTACATCGAACACGACCCGCAAACCCGTTATGCGGTTGAAGTGCAAATCAAGGGCTACCAGGTAACGCTCGGCGGCGAGGTATCAAGTAAGCACCATTTTTCAGCACAGGAGATACGGGATTTTGTCCGTGCATCTGTAAACGAAATCGGGTACACACGAGAATATCAGCAGAAATGGGGTGCTGACAATACCATTTGTGGCGACCTGCTCGACGTGGCTATCTATATCTGCCAACAGAGCAACGACATTGCACAAGGGTTGTCCGGCTGGGGCGACCAAGGCATTTTCTTCGGTTATTGTGAGTACCGTCCCGATACCTGCGGAATGCCTCTCGACCATACCCTCGCCAAAAGATTATGCAAAGACCTGTTCGAGAGTGGCATCGGAGGCCTCGACATCAAAACGCAGGTCATTACCCGCAATGATAAGGTCGAAAAGGTCATCGTTGCAATCCCGCTGCTCGATGACACGAGCAAAAAGACCGTGAAACACTTTGTGCGCTCACGTATCAAAGGCCGGTATCAGCTCATCATCAACGGCACAGGCCGATACGTCAAACACTCGTCTATCGCAGACTGCGGTACAACCGGTCGCAAATTGGCGGTGGATTTCTATGGAGGCAACAGTAAACTCGGCGGCGGTTCCCCTTGGACGAAAGATGCAAGCAAGGCTGACCTCACGCTGAACCTCGCCGCCCGCCGCCTCGCTATCAACTACTCGATGAAATACAAAACGGACGTAACGACCGCCCTCGCCTGCTGCATCGGCAAACAGGCGGTGGATTTCATCGTTCAAGACACGGCGGAAAACACGTTGGCCGAGGGGACAATGGACATCAATCCACAGGAGATATGCAAGGAGTTCAAGTTGAACACCCCGATTTATGCGTCTATGTGCCGCTGGGGGCTGTTCGGCGAATATCAACAAGACAAAGTATGGGAATAGGACTATGAAAACGGAACTCGTAAAACTCTCTCAAATACGGGTGAACGGGGCAAACCCTCGTATCATCAAAGACGACAAGTTTGCCAAGTTGGTAAACTCGATTCTCGATTTTCCGAAGATGCTGGAACTTCGCCCGATTGTGGTGGACGATACACTCGTTTGCTTGGGCGGAAATATGCGTTACCGGGCATTGACTTTCATAGCCGAGATGCCTATTGACGACCTGAAATCTCGACTGTGCGATATTCGAGGTTTTCAGAAAAAAACCGAAGCCGAGAAAGAGGCTTTGGTTGAACATTGGGAACGTTGGCAGGATAACCCGACCGCTCCCATTATCCGTGCTGCCGACTTATCGGATGAAGAACAAAAGGAGTTTATCATCAAGGACAACGTGGGCTATGGCGAATGGGACTACGATATGCTGGCGAATGATTGGGAGGCAGAAGACCTCGAAGATTGGGGGCTGGACGTATGGCAGTCCGACAACAACGACGGCGGCGACAGTGCAGGCGAAAGCAGCAAACCAGCCAACGGCTCTTTGGCCGACCGCTTCGTTATCCCTCCGTTCTCAATTCTCGACACCCGCAAAGGCTATTGGCAAGCCCGAAAAAAGGTTTGGAGGGAACTTATCGGGGACATGGGCGAAAGCCGCAACGACACGTTAATAACAAGCCCCGAAATCAAGTACAAGGACATCTACCAAAAGACACGGGAGCATCGAGAATCGCTCGGCCTGTCGTTCAAAGAATACCTCGACAAATATGTGCCGGAGGAGGTCAAAGAGCGGGAGGCGGCCAAAGTGCTGTCGGCGGGCGTATCATTGCTCGACCCTGTTATGGCTGAACTCATTTGCCGTTGGTTCGGGTTGGAAAAATGCAAGACGTTCGACTGTTTCGCTGGCGATAGCGTATTCGGATATGTATCGGCCTATCTCGGCAATGAATTTACCGGCATCGAACTCCGGCCGGAACAGGCTCAACTCAACAATGAACGGGTGGAGGGTATGGCCGCCCGCTACATCTGCGATGACGGGCAAAACGTCGGGCAACACATTGAGCCGAACAGTATGGATTTGCTGTTTAGCTGTCCGCCGTACTATGACCTCGAAAAATATTCCGACCTCGAAAACGATGCGTCCCATCAGGGAACATACGAGGAGTTCCTTACGATTCTGACGAACGCTTTCAAATCCGCCCTCGGCTGTCTGAAAGAAAACCGGTTTGCGGTTATTGTTGTCGGAGACGTTCGGGATAAGAAAACTGGCTTCTACTACAATTTCATCGACGATATGAAACGCATCTTCAAAGAAAACGGAGCCGCCCTGTATAACGAACTCATCCTCATTGAGACGGGAGCCAGCACAGCCCTCCGTGCCGCCCGTTATATGGAGAGCCGCAAGGTTGCCAAGATGCACCAAAATATCCTCGTATTCTACAAAGGCAACACAAAGGAAATCAAGAACAACTACAAAAAAATTGAATATGCAAGCGAAGATTTGGAACTTTTCAGAGTGGATAGCGGAGACGAACCCGCAGAAGATTAGGGAACATTTCGATGCGCTGTTACGCAAAGCGGGGTTCAATATCCTCCGCTTTACGGCGCATAATTTCAAACCGCAGGGATATACTGCCCTGTGGCTGCTCTCGGAAAGCCATTTTGCCGTACACACGTTCCCTGAGTATGGCAAGACGTATATCGAGTTGTCGAGTTGCAACCTCGAATATTACCAGCGTTTTTTGGAAATGACAAAGGAGTTGTAAAATGAGCGAGGCACAACAGAGAAAGCGTCGGCAGTTGAAACTATCCCGCCTCGAAATCGTGGCGCAACTCTACAAACGGGGTTACAGCATACGGAAAATCCAGTCCGAGGTAATGAAACGTCTCGGGCTGGAAACCTATTCGACGGCCACCGTGAACAGGGACATCCAAACCCTCCTCAAAGAGTGGCGGGAAAGCCGCTTGGAGAACATGGATTTGGCCTTACAACTCGAATTGGAGCGTATCGACGAAACGTGCAGGGAGTTGTGGGAACAATGGGAAAAGTCGAAAACTGACTACACCAAGACCGCCCGCAAACAGAAAGGTTCGCCGACACGGGACAGCCAAACGGGGGCGACATCTATCCGCACCTATCAAACCGAGCGGACGGAAACCGAGGTAACACGCCTCGGCGACCCGTCGTACATTGCGGAAATCAGACAGCAGCTTGCAGAACGCCGGAAGTTGCTCGGCCTGTACGCCCCTGAAAAGAAAGATATTTCGGGCGATATGAGTTTTGCGGCGTTCCTGATAGAGAGTGGCATCGTGGACGACAATGAGCAGAAATAATGACATATTGCGGCGGCGGGGCATCGACCTGATGCGTTCGTGGAGAGAGGATTGGAACCGATTTGTCCGGGACGGTCTCGGCGTTACCCTTGACAGGGAGCAGCAGGAGATTTTATCCAGTGTCCAATTCAATCCCCGCACGTCTGTTGCCTCCGGCACGGCTCGTGGTAAAGATTTCGTCGCTGCCTGCGCCGCCATATCGTTTCTGTACCTGACACCACGTTGGAACACCCAACGCCAACTCATAGAGAACACGAAAGTCGCCCTCACCGCACCGACCGATAGGCAGGTAAAGAACATTATGATGCCGGAAATTTCACGGCTCTACAACAGGGCGAAATCACGAGGCATCGTGCTGCCCGGCAGATTGAACGCCTATGACATTCGCACGGACAGCGATGAATGGTTCTTGACAGGATTCAAGGCCGACGAGAACAACCACGAGGCGTGGTCGGGCTTTCACGCTGTAAATACGATGTTCGTCATCACGGAGGCGTCCGGTATCAGCGACAACACATTTGAAGCGATTGAGGGAAACCTACAAGGCAACAGCCGTGTCTTGCTGGTATTCAACCCCAACACTCCTATCGGATATGCTGCCCGCAGCCAACGAGGGGAACGCTGGACGAAATTCCGGCTGAACAGCCTGACCGCTCCGAACGTCATTGAACATAAAATCATCATCCCCGGACAGGTCGATTACGAATGGGTTGTCGATAAACTCGAACAATGGTGTACCCGTATCGACAAATCGGAGGTGCAGGAAGAACTCGACGACTTCTGCTTCGAGGGAAAATGGTATCGCCCCGAAGACCTGTTCCGCAAAAAGGTTCTCGGCAAATTTCCGAAAGTGGCCGATGATGTGCTTATCCCGATGCAATGGATTGAAGCAGCGCAGGAACGCTGGCGGAAATACAAGGGGGAACGCACGGGAACAAATTGGCTCGGTGTCGATGTGGCTGGAATGGGACGGGACGCAACGGTCTATTGCAACCGCATCGAGAATTGGGTTGCGCCGTTCAAAAAGCACAATTCGGGCGGCACGGCAGACCACATGCGGGTTGCGGGCGACATCATCAATCACCGCCGCCAACACCCTACATCGTTCGTTAGCATCGACACAATCGGCGAGGGTGCGGGTGTCTATGCACGGGCACACGAGATTGACGACAGCCCGTATATCATCAGCTGCAAATACAGCGAGGGAGCAAAAGCCCGTGATAAAGAACTAACCGACATTACGGGGCAATACAAGTTCCTCAATATGCGGGCATACCTGTTTTGGTGCATACGAGATTGGCTCAATCCGAAAAATAACACGGGAGCCATGTTACCTCCGGACGAAGAATTTTCAGAGGAGGCAACCGAAATTCGGTGGTCATTTCGCTCCGACGGCAAAATAGTCATCGAACCAAAAGAGGACATCAAAAAGCGGCTCGGACGCTCTACCGACAAATTCGATGCGCTGGCCAACACGTTCTATCCGATTGTCATCAAGCGTCCGGTGGACAAAAAACGTATCGCACAGGCTGTGTACTAATTTTTTTGCAAACAAAATGATTATAATACAAACATTTATGGCAACAATTCAAGAAATCATCGACAAGAACAGACCGGTAACAGAGATTATTTCCGACCTGAAAGAAAAGGCCGTTTACGTGCAGCCGTGGACAGGACGCTGGGGATTGATACACGAATACGACCCCAAGCGACATCCTGTGATGAACAAAGCCAAATACCCCGACATTGTGAACGAGGACGGCTCTATCGACTACGTTACCCGTATCACATACGACCTGCAACGATTGGCTGTAAAACGTATGACGGAACTATGCTTCGGCATACCTGTCAAGCGCATCTATAAACCCAATAACGACGGGGAGCAGAAAGTCGCCAAAATGTTGGAGGCAATCTACGAGCGGAACCGCATCGACAGCGTGAACATCGAACGGAGTAATATGCTGTTCGCCGGTTGCGAGGTTATGACGCTGTGGTACGCTGTCGAGCAACGGCACGACCTTTACGGATTCAATTGCCCGCTGAAACTGCGATGCAAAAACTATTCGCCGATGCATGGGGACGAACTGTACCCGTTGTTCGATGAGTACGGCGATATGATTGCTCTATCGGTGGGCTATACCCGAAAGAAACTCGGCAAAACCGTTTCGTACTTCGACACCTATACCGACAGCAAGCACCTGAAATGGTCGAACGAGAACAACGGCTGGCAGCTCATCGAGGACGAGGATATTACCCTCGGCAAAATCCCCGGGGTGTATATGTTCCGCCCGACCCCCATTTGGGAGGACACCTCGAAAATCGTGTTCGAGATTGAATGGGCGTTGAGCCGCAACGGTAATTACCTCCGCAAGAACAGTAAACCGGTATTCTGCGTGTTTGCGGACGAAGAAATACAATTCGGCGAGGAACAACCCGAAAACAAGGAGTTCAAAAGCATCCTCCAATATCCGAAAGGTTCTTCTGCGGGGTATGTCACATGGGAGCAGGCGGTTGAAAATCTGAAATTCTTTGTTACCGAACTCCGGCAATCGTTCTTCACGCAGTTGCAACTGCCGGATTGGAGTTACGAGAGTATGAAATCCAACCCTATGTCGGGCGAAAGCCGCAAGCAGCTATTCATCGACGCCCAACTCAAAGTCAAGGACGAGAGCGGGCGACTGATTGAATTCCTCGACCGTGAAATGAACGTCGTCAAAGCGTTCCTCAAAACGATGTTGCCCGAAAAGCAATGGAAAGACGTGGACAGCCTGCAAGTGGAAATGGAGATAACGCCGTTCACGATTACAGACGATAAGGACACCATTGCGAACCTCACGACGGCCAACGGCGGCAAACCTATCATTTCACAGCGGCAAAGCGTCGAAATGCTCGGCTGGAGCAATGACGTTGATAAAACGATGCAAGAACTCGGCGAAGAAAAAACCGTCGATGCGTTCCATTTAACCGAATAGCCCCATGACGAAAGTACGCATATCACAAATGACATTCGGGGAAAGCGAATTTGTCAGAGGCAACAAGGTTTGGAGGGCTGAATCGCTATACCTGTTCGCACAGGCCAAAGGCTACGAAGTCCGAGACCTCCCGCTGTGGGCGGTAGATTTAACCGACCATCCGTTCCCTGCGGATAACCTCTCGCAGTTCATCTTCCAATGTAAGCGGGTGCAGGACTGCTCGCTGAACTATCCTATTATCCTCGACGATTGCGGGCAGATTGCCGACGGCTATCACCGCCTATGTAAAGCGATTTTGGAGGGACGTGAAACCATAAAAGCGATACGGTTGGAGGAAATGCCCGCTCCCGACCGCATAGAGGAGGAATAACAATGGCCGCAGCGAGGAAAAAGCAACAGCGGGAACGACCGAAATACTCGTGTCGGGACTGCATCCATAGTTACGATTGGCACGAAAAGAATTGGCGGGGCGAACTGTTTATGTGCCGCTGCCCGCACTACAAAGAGGGGAAGTTCTCGAAATTCTTGGACGACCCGCAATGCAACGTATTTGAATTGAGAAACAATGGCACGGTTGGACAAATGGGAGAGTAAGCACCTGAAAGACGTGGAGCGTTATGCACGGCAGATTGAAGCTATTTATCAGTCTGCCGTGCGTGAGGCTGCCGCTATCGGGGCGACAATACCCAATTTCAACCCCAACAAGCCCTTTTCGTTCGCCAACTACCCAAGCACAAAGGCTCGCATCGAAAAGTTGCTACAAACGCTAAAAACGGGCATATCGACGGTTATTCTGAACGGCATCGAGGCCGAATGGACGTTGGCGAACAACAAAAACAACGAACTGTGCAACGTCGTATTCGGGGAATACGCCACGAAATTATCACCGGAACAGGCTCGCAAGTATTACAACACCAACGACAAAGCCTGCAAAGCGTTCACGGAACGCAAAATCGGTGGACTGAAATTGTCTGACAGGGTATGGCGGTACACGGAGCAATTCAAAACGGAGATAGAAATGGGCATCGACCTCGGCCTGCGGGACGGGCTTTCAGCCGATGAAATGAGCCGGACACTTCGACAATACCTCCAACACCCCGATAAACTGTTCCGCCGTGTACGAGACCAGCACGGGCAACTGCACCTGTCGCAACGGGCGGCGGTGTATCATCCCGGCCAAGGAGTTTATCGCTCGTCGTACAAGAACGCCCACCGTTTGGCTGCCACAGAAACGAACATCGCTTACCGTACATCGGATTACACACGTTGGCAGCAACTCGATTTTGTGGTAGGCATCGAAATCAGGTTATCGAATAACCACACCCTCAATGGACGAGCGTTTACCGACATTTGCGATGAGTTGGCCGGACGCTACCCCAAGAATTTCAAGTTCACGGGCTGGCATCCGTATTGTCGTTGCCACGCAGTAGTAATACTAAAAACATTGGAGGAAATCAAAGCCGACAACGAGCGGATAATGCTCGGACAACCGCTGAACGGGGAAAGCGCAAACAAGGTGTCCGACGTACCGCCTAATTTCAAGGAGTGGAGAATCAGGAATCACGACAGGATTCAAAAGGCAACCAAGAATGGGACGCTGCCTTATTTCCTGAAAGACAACAGACAATACGCAGCATAGCACAAAACAAGGGCGGACAAATCGACCGCCCTCATTTTTTCAGATTCTACCTCACGCCAAGTTCACATCAAGGCGAAGCATAATTCCCAAAGCCTCGGCGATACGGATAAACGAGGAGAGTTGCAAATCGGTCTCGCCTTTCTCGATACGATTGATGTAGGTGCGTTCCCGCCCGACACGCTCGGCAAGTTCCTTTTGCGTCATACCAAGTTCTTTGCGCCGCTCCCGCAACATTTCGCCATAATACCAGGCACGAGCCTTTGCGTCGAACTCTGCCCGTTCCGGAGTGCCGACCTCGCCAACCTCTTTGGCAAGTACCGTTTCGGCCTTTACGAACCCCGGCTTCTTGCTGAAATCCGTCTGCCGGAGTTTCTGCAATTCTTCTGCTGTTAATCGGTTGTTTGTCGTACTCATAGCAATTTTCTTAGAATATTGATAGCCTTTGTAATTTCCTTATCGTAATCCTTTGTGCTTTTCTTCACAAAGCCGTTCAATAGGATAACGCTCGATGCAAGATTGATATTTTCATTGTCCGCCGAAAACAGGATAACCCGAACCTCGTTATCGACCGAAACTCGCAGCTCGTAAAAATCGGTGTTCGTCAGTTTCTTCACGAACTTGGTCGGTATCGGCTGTACGGTTTCCAAAATCGCTACCGCATAGCGTAGTTTTTCACGAGTGCGAGGGTTCGAACTCTGTTCAAACTCAATGTATTCCGGCGAAAATATCAAATTTCGTTTCATTCTTATCGTTATTTCTACACTGCAAAAGTAACTAATTAGTTACACTTATACAAATCTTTCACAAGAAATGTGCCTATTTTCTCCGCTTTTTTCGCAGTACGGGTTCTTTCGTGATACGACACCGCCGACCATTGTATGGTTTATCGGGAGTGATTTTCAGATTCCACAGGCGAGACACCTTGCAGCCCACCTGTTCGGGCGTGAACTTCTCGTATATTGCTGACAAGGAGGTAAAGTAAAACTCCCAACTGTCGTCGTTTTCAAGGGGAGGCTCATTGAATGCCACACGATAGATAAACTCCAACTCACTCATTGCTGCCCTCCTTTCGATACCAGCGTCAGTTGGTTGAGCCGGTCGGGGAACCAATATGCGTCGCTGTCTAAAAAGACAATGCCACAATCCTCGTCTTTGGGGTAACGGTGCGGGCATAGAAAACTATCCGGCTTACAGAATCCCAATATTTCATGGGGACCAAATGTTACCCCATAATCGTTGGTAAACAGAACCATATCCCCGACGGTTAAATCGTCGTTTGTGTCTATCACGTCCGAAAGGCGGTCGTAAATCATCATGCCGTGTTTTGCTTCCAATTCGGCTCTCCAACGCTGAAATTCAGCTTTATGACTTCGTTTCATAACTAATGTGCTATATGATAAATCCTCGGTTCTTTCGACACGTTGTAAATCCAACTTCCACAACGTACCAGCAAGGCATCCTTGCCATAGAACATTCGTTTCATTCCTGCGATGCTGCCGGTTATGTGGAAACAGGGGAACCGGTCGATTTTCAGACGGTCTCCGTCCGCTTTGTATAGTGTTTTCGTTCTCATGTCATCTGTTCTATTTCGTGAATAGGCCGCCATTGGTATAGGCTCGGTTTGCGTTCCAAATCGCCTCGCCATTCAGCGGCATTATCATAGTCGATGAGTTCGATGCACCCGTCCCGCTTGTCTTTGACAAGACGTGGCAGTTCCCGAAAAATCTCATCAAGGGCTTCATCAGTAGCAAATCCCGATTTGTCTGACTGAATCTTATGCCAACGGAGCAGTTCGTTCAGTTCACTCATAGCACCTGCAACAAATCCACGTCTTTCCAGCATAGATAAATATCCCATCCTGACCGGAAGCATTTCGTCAGGGTCAAAAGGGTCAATTACGGCTTCTTTCGCTCGTTCTAAAATCGTCTTCATTTTTTAACTGTTTTATCAGTTTATCAAGCCCTCGTCCGTCCTGTATCGTTTTGCCGGTTGCCCACCCGCTGTACGGGAAGAACGTAACGGTCTTGCCCTTGTGAGTGAACTGTATTTTCTTGTTATCCCGCAGCGTGATTGTGTAGCCAAGCTGCTCAATTCGCCTGACTGCATGGGCTATGCGCTCCGGTTCCAGCCGCTCCTGTCGCTCAATGTTCAACCTTGCCATGTCCTACGATTTTTTCGGGGTGTACGGGAAAATCCCAATTAACCATTTCATCAGGCAACGATGAATGAATGTCGCCTCCGAGAACCAGCCCGCAATGTTTCTCGGCATATTCTTCTGCCTGCGCTTTGCTGGCGGCTTGGATTTTGAACTCGCCCCTGAACACGTACCGAACAGGGACGGTATAAATTCTCTTTTTGTCGCTCATAATTTCAGGTTTTATTGCCTGACAATCGCAGGCGGTTTGACAAATACCCGTAAGGGTATTATTATATACTTTCCTATACTATACTCTCCTTTACTCTACTATGGGGTATTGAAACGCCGAAACTCCGCCGTAATTCATCAATTAGTGTATTATGGCAGGGTTTCGGCGTGCCATAACTACTCGAAATCGGGATATGTCATTTCGATAGGCATATCCGGTTCTCCCTCGAACTCGTTATTACAGGCGGAAGCGAAAGAGGGCGTATCACTTCCCAGCGTGGTATCTTTCCACAACAACCCGTTGGGGTCTTGGTAAACCGGCCTGTCCCAGCCGTCGATGCCGATAAATTTCAAATCTGTCCTTTTCATCTTGTATTGAGTTTAAGCCCGCAAACCCGCTTTTCGGGCGGATTCACGGGCGGTTGATGTTTATGCGGTTACTTTTACCCGATTGAGCAAAGCCCCCGAAATCTCGTGTAACTCTCGGCTGCGGCGGGGTTCAAGTTCCCGTGCGTGTGCCGTGATAGCCTGCGTCAGCTTCCAAAGGGTTGCTCCGCCCTGTACTCCGTCGTCGGGGTCATTACGCATGAGGATTTTTTCAACACTCTCGCCCTCCGATTTCAGCAGCGAACCAGCCTTTACCAGCCGTTTCAGTTCTTGGTCGAAATCTACGTCGATTTCGGCCGCTCCTTGAATCTCGATGGCCTTTTGCATGATATTGTCCTTGCTGAACAATCCCCTCGTCAGGTCTCGAACTGCGGAAACCGTCGTGCGGGTGTCGAGTTCGTAGGTGCGGTTGGAGAGTTGCAGATTGTCAGGGAGGCGGGAGCCGAGGTGTACTTGTTTCATCACGCTCTCCCGAACCATACCATTGAGGCAAGCCCCGTTGAGCAAAAATGCCCGCATATCAACTGCCCCGTCGCCATAATCGGAAGTACTGAACCTCGCCCCTGCGAAAATCACCACCTCGCCGTTCTTTACTGTCGGAACCACGATAGGCTGCGGCAGTATCGTTTCCGCCCATACTTTCGTGTCGCTCATATAGGCATCGGCGATAACTGCTCCCTGCTGGCTCGCCTCCTGTACGAAAGCGGTCAGGATTTCAACGCTGTTCAACCGGCGGTAACTGTCGCTCAACACACCTCGAACCTGCTGGCCGACCGTGCGGATAAGAACCCGTGTGCGCTGCGTCCAGCCGCTATGCTCGTTCAGAACCGTTGCGGCGAGTTGTCGTTGCCATTCGTCGCCAGAGGCGAGCTGCCGTAGATAGCGAGAGGGGATGCCCATTTTGTCGGCCAACTGTCCGATAGCGTTGCCGTGGAGAGTGTATTGCCCGCTCTGCATATTCATCAGGACGTGCCCGTTTTCGCTGAACGTGATTATCGGGGAGTGATCGTTGCGGCGCAGTTCTACTCCGATAGGGGCGATATAATCCTGTGCGATTTTCCCCTCGTTTACCAAGCGTTCCATTGTGGCCTGTACGCCGACGGCCTTGTTTTCAATCATGCGCTGAACCTTGTTGATTACAACTTCGTTCAATCCTTGCTGCGTTGTCATTGCTGTTTCCATAATCCTGTTATTTAGATATTTGTAACTACTCTTGTGTTTCCCGCAAATTCTCAGTGATGCTTTCCATGTCATTTGCGGCATCATTGAGCGTATCGACTATTTCACTCATGCGCTCTCCTCGTTCTGCATATTGGAGAGATTCAGGCAGATTATCGTAACACTCTTGTTCCTCATCTGCAATAGCTTGAATTTCGACTTGGATCTCTTCAAGCTGCTCGCATATTTTGGCGAGACGTTTTCTTCTTTCGCTGTTCATTTCGGTATGTTTTAATTGATTGTTAAATCCGTAAGATATGCGAGGGCTTCATTGTAGAGTTCCTCGGCGGGCAGGTTGTCCGAGCTTGGCTCGAACCCTGCCATATATGCCGCTTCAATTATCTGTGCCATAATTATAGCTTTAATAGTTTGCTACTCGCTGTTTGGTATTGGCTACAAAGGTTTTATTGGAGCCGGCAAGTTTGATTTCACCGAGATTCTCCCAATCTCCATTTGCCCATGTTTTGGTGATGCAAGAACCTTTGTACTTGTTGATATTAGCTTTGATTAAATCCTTTGCAGGCTTCAACGAGTAGAAAGTGAATGTATCGTTCCATTCTTCGCATTCAACATCATACTCCCATTTTTTGAGTTCTTTATTGAACTTATCGCCGATGTACTTGTGGCAAACCGGTTCGCTGAAATAAACTGTGTACTGTTTCATATCTCTGCTATTTTGGGGTTGTTCAAATATGATTGTTTTATAATCATATTGCAAAGTAAGTGAAGTATATTTGCTATAACAAATTTTTCACGGAGAATTTTTAACTGAAAAGGTTATTTATATTTCCCTATTTGTTATGGGATTAATACTCACAACCAATCATTTGAAATAAAATTTATGATTGTTTTATAATCACTATTCGATTTTTGAGTATATTTGTCGCAAGCAAACTAATCAGTTAATTTTTGAACAGTATGAGAAAAGAGATTTTGGATGCGCTGAAAGCCAAATTTACGGGGGTCAGCGACGCAATCTTGGGCAGGATAGCCGACAAGTTGGCGAAGACTGCGACAACAGCGGAACAGGTTGCAACCGCAGTAGAGGGGGTAACGTTCCAGCAGGTTCTCGAAAGCTATGGCGACAGCCGAGCGACGGAAGCCCAGCAGACCGCAGTATCGAATTACGAGAAGAAACACGGTCTGAAAGACGGCAAGCAGGTCAAAGGGGGCGCATCTGCTGAACACAACGACGAACCCGACAATCAACACGGTAACGGAGACAACGATACTCCTGCGTGGGCAAAGGCAATTATCGACGGGCAGAAAAGTCTTTCCGACCGCCTTGCCGCAATCGAGGGCGACAAAGTTACCGCCAGCCGGAAACAGAAATTCGATGCAATCATTGGCAAGCTACCGGAAGACCTCCGTAAGCCTTATGCCCGCACGGACATCAAAAGCATTTCGGACGAGGAGTTCGACACCCTTTTGTCCGAAGTCGGTACGGAGGTAGAGGAACTCGCCAAGACTGCAAATGCGAGAGGTGCTGTTTTCGGCAGACCGGCCACAGGCGGCGCAACAAAAACCACAACGAACGGCGTCAAAGAGGCGACGGACGAGGAGGCGCAGCGTGTCGTGGACGGGATGAACATAGGTTAAACCACTAAAATTCAAAGACAATGCCTACCGCAGATTTGAAAAGAGCCTCTATTGAGGTAAATGACGGGCTGGATGCCATCGTCATTGTGAATGACTTGGGCGATGTTCCCGGCGGACGTACCCTTGACGTATCGGGGCTGGCAACTGATGTCGAGGTCATCAGGTCGGGGCATATCCTGATTCAGAACGACACGACGAAAGCTGTAAAGCCTCTCGGAGTAACCTCCGAGGCGTATGATACGCTGCCCGAAGGACATTCGTACCTCGGTGTGCTGAAAGCCTCCGTGCTGAAGAAAGACCCGAGGGCAGCAATCCTGACTATCGGTCAGGTCAATGCCGCAGCAAGTCCGTACCCCGTAACGGCGGCAATCAAAACGGGATTGCCCCGCATCGAGTTCCTTAACGCCTAAAACAGAAAGGAGAATAAATTATGAATCCGTCATTATTCATCGAGTACATCGACAAGTACTTCCGTCTCGTAATCGGGAAGATTACCGAGAAAATCAACGGCAAGAAAACGGAGGAGCAGCTACTGCACAAAACGATGCTCACGGAGGAATACTCCGCAGACCTCACTTGGGGTTCGACCGAGCTGAACACCTCCGTCGTTGCCGCTGATGTCGTGGCTATGGACAGCTCGCTGCCCCTGAAAAAGCGGGATAAAATCAGCAACGCAAGTGGCGTTATCCCGAAAATCGGTATCAAGTTCAGCAAGGGCGAGAAAGCCATCTCCGACATCAACGTAATGCGAGCAAGAGGAGCCGACGAAACAACCGTCGTGGGCAAAATCTTCGACGACGCTCCGAAAGCAATCAAGGGTGTGGATGTCCGTAAGGAAATTATGTTCCAAGAGGCTCTGTCCACCGGCGTAACTCTCGTCCCCGACGATGAAAACGTCGGTACGGGCATCCGGGCAGATTTCGGTTACAAGGCCGAAAACACATTCCACGCAACCAAAGCCAAATGGGGCGAGGCCGACGCAGTTCCGCAGGACGACGTGCAGCAGCTTTTCGACAAGGCACAGGAAGACGGGAACTCTATCACCCTCGTTATGCTGTCGAAAAAGTATTTCAACCTGTTCCGTAACTCAAAGCAGGGCAAGTTGCTCGCTGCGAACTACAACAAGCAGGTCATCACGGACGAATCCTTGCTGCCGGTTCCGTCAAGGGAAACCATGCTGGAAGCGTTGGCCGACGAATACGGCGCAACGTTCCGCATCGTCGATTCCTCGTTCAGAATCGAAAAGCCGGACGGCTCTTATACGTCCGTGAAGCCGTGGGCAGAGGCCAATATTGTAGGTTTGCCCGGCGAAAACGTAGGCCGCCTCGTGTACGGTACGCTGGCCGAGGAAACCAACCCCGTTGCCGGAGTAAACTATCAGAAATCGGGCTCACATATCCTCGTGGCGAAGTACTCGAAGACCGACCCGCTCAAAGAGTTCACGACCGCACAGGCTTTGGCCTTACCGGTTATCGACGGTGTGGATGGCATCTACATTCTGCATGCCAACTCCACCGGCAAACTGAGTGTCGAACCCACGTCGTTGTCATTCCCGAAATCGGCATCGACCAAGACGTTCACCGTGCATAGCGACAGCGACGTAACGGTGCAGTCCAGCCAAGAATGGGCGACAGCCACCGTCGAGGGCGATAAAGTATCGGTCAAAGTAACGGCCAACTCAACCGCAGAACGAACGGCCAAAATTACCGTAACTGACAAGGAGAACAACTCCGCCGAAGTGACGGTAACGCAGGCCACAGGAGAGTAATCATCATGGCAACAGTTCTCGAATCGCTGAAAGGCATCAACGCTTACCCTATTCCGTTGCGTACCCTCGTGGACGCAGCGGAATATCGTGGGCTTGATATGACGGTAGAAGTCTCGCAGGAGATTATGCAAACGGCGAAATATAAACTCGCCCAAGCCGACCTCCTGTTATGGCTTTCACTCGCTCCCGATGTCACGCAGGGCGGGCAGTCATACAGCTTCACGGACGAGCAGCGGATACAGTTCCGCAACAGGGCAAATCGGCTGTACGGGGAATGTCAGGAGGAGAGCAACAAACCGAAATCCATTTACGGGTACAAAGGTTCAAGACTATGATTATTGCAAACGGCACAATCGAAACGAAGATAAAGACAGGCGGAGGGATAGACCCTGATACAGACTATCCTATCGCCCCGTCTGTTTCTTGGGGCAACCCTATCGAGTGCCAATACCGAGCAAATAAATACAGCAACAAAGGCAAGGCAAACGGCGAAGCATTTACAATCGCCTCCTATGAAATCCTCATAGACGAACAGCCCTACAATGCTGAAATGCTGCGGTTGCGGGACATCAGCGGGAAAATCCTCGGAGAATTCTCCGTCATCGAAGTCGAGCCGTTACAGGGAGTATGTCAAATCCGGATTTTGGTCTGATATGGGAGCAAAACAGATAACACCGATGTCCGAGGTCGATGCGTACCTCGAAGAACAGATACAGAGGATTGAGCAACAAACCATCTACAATCTGTCCTACGTCGGTGAACGCTGCTTGAACGAAGCCCGTTCGACCAACTCCTACAAAGACCAAACGGGAAACCTCCGAAGTTCTATCGGCTACGTGATAGTCAAAGACGGCAAGATTGTTCAAATGAGCGATTTTACTACCGTCAAAAATGGACGAGAGGGAACGCAAGGCGGGGCGGCATTTGCCCGCCAACTCGTCAAAGAGTTCCCGTCCGGCATTGTCTTGATTGTGGTGGCAGGGATGAACTATGCTGCCCATGTATCGGCAAGGGGATATAACGTGTTGGATAGCGCAGAACTGTTGGCAGAACAACTCGTACCGAGCCTTATGAAACAACTTGGATTTACAAAACGGTAATGGCAAAGACAGGGAAACAGATACAAAGCGATGTGCTGGCGTTGCTGAAAAGCAGCACCCTCCCCTCAATCATATCGGGGAAAGTATATCGCAAGGGTTGTCGCCCGAGGGATTCAAAAGCCGAGGACGCTATCGTGATTTTCACGACCGGCCTCCCCGGCCAAATACAAACAGGCGTCGTAACCATAAATATCTATTGTCCCGATATCGACCCTTACGAAAACGGAGTTCTCGTGGAGGACGGCCAACGCTGCGAAACGCTCGAAAAAGCCGCAGCGGATTGGGTGGATAGCCTGACGGCTGCCGTATCGAATTACAAGTTCAAGTTGCAGCAGACAATTTACACGGAGGAAGAGCCTGAGATACATCAGCATTTCGTCGTGGTTAAATTGCAGTACGAATACATTGACTAACAAACCATTAAAACATTAAGAATATGTCTGTATTAAGCTGGGGTAAACCGACGGTAGAGTTTACCAAAAGTGTAAATGGCGCAGTTCCGACGGAACCGACGCCCACATGGACGGCATTTCCCGAAATCAAGGAAGACACGGCCAAACTGACGACAACCGAGGGAACGAAAAAGGAAGCGACCGAGGAGGGCGGCGATGTCGTCGATACCCGCAGGGGTAAAAACAAGTACGTCTTCGAGTTGGAGATTTTCGTCAAGAAAGGCGATGAGAAGCCTATCGAGGACGAGGACGGTGTTATCGTCGATAACTATGCCGTCCGCCTGACGCCGGAGGATGAGGCATGCGAGGGCTTCCTTATCGAGAATGCAACGGTATCGGTAACGGAATCGTGGTCTTCGGCTGACGGTAAGTTGTGGAAATACACGTTCGACGCAAAAAAGCCGGAAACGGGTAAAACCCTCAAACCGTACACCAAGTCGGCGTAAACCCTATGCGGAGGGGGTTAAACCTCCGCACATAGCGGGATAGAGCAGATAGCAGCTCGCCAATTTCATAGGTTGGAGGTCGTTGGTGCAAATCCAACTCCCGCTACAAACAAAATACGGCGAATTCGCCATAAATAAAATACAGTTATGCCGGAAAATATTGAAACCAAAGTCGCCCAAACAATTCTCCAACAGCCGGAGGAAATCACCGTTGGCGATAAAGTATATAAAGCAGCCCCGCCGAGTGCCGCAACTCTGATTTTGGCATCGGAAGCCGTTGCTCGGATGCCTAAAATTCAACTCAACACGGAACGAATCGTGGACGAGGTATTGGCAATCGGTAAAGATTGCCGTCCTATGGGCGAAATCGTCGCCATTATGATACTCGGCGCAAAAGGATTAACCGAGACACGAAAGACCGTCAAAACGGTTGAAAAACGCCGTTTTTGGGGACTTATCAAGGAAGCCGAGCAGGTGGAGGTCGAGGAAGTCATAGACCATAAAACAGCCCTCGCAAAATCGCTGTTGGAAGATATTACGCCGAGAGAACTCCACAACCTGGCCGCACGGCTGTTACAAAGGTCGCAGGTTGCCGATTTTTTCGGGCTTACCACTTTCCTGACCGAGATAAATCTGCTGCGACAGACGAGGGAGGTGGAAACGACAGCATCTGGGCAGTAATCGCAGGGACTGTCAAAGGGTTTAATCTTCCGCTGGAATATGTCCTGTACGATATGAGCTATGCCAATATGATTATGTACGGGGCAGTTCTGCCAAGCTATAAAAAGCCCAAAGACGGTAAAAAAGAGAGCAAAGAGGAGGAAATAATAAACGCAAGCGACCCCCGCAACAGGGATAAAGTTCACGCAATTTTATTCGGTGAGTAATGAATAACGACAAAGGCAAATTATACTACGGTTTGGGGTTGGATAATAACCAACTGCGAGCAGACGCCGCCGAATCTCGCAACATCATCAAAGGTATCGGCGACACGGCTGTTTCGGAAGGGAATCGTATTGACAGCATATCCCACAGGATAGGTGCTGCTCTCGCTGTTGCATTTTCCGCCCAGCAAGCAACTGCCTTTGCTCGTTCAATCGTTCAGGTAACAGGGGAAATGCAGCAACTCGACGTTGCATTTACCACGATGCTCAATTCAAAGGCAAAGTCAGATGCCCTCCTGTCGCAGGCGGTAAATTTCGCAGCAAAAACACCATACGATTTACTGGGTGTAGCTGACGGAATCAAACAACTGCTCGCATACGGAACCGCCGCCGAAGATGCCATTGAAACGGTAGAAATGCTGGGCAATGTTTCGGCGGGGCTGTCCGTCCCGTTGGGTGACATGGTGTACCTATACGGTACGCTGAAATCGCAAGGCAGGGCTATGCTGGTCGATATTCGTCAGTTCGCCGGACGTGGTGTACCTATCTACGAAGAACTCGCCAAAGTCCTCGGCGTATCCGTCAGCGAGGTAAATAAGTACATATCCGCCGGTAAGGTCGGATTTCCCGAAGTCGAGCAGGCGTTCAAAAATATGACGTCCGAGGGTGGTAAGTTCTACAACCTCATGCAAGAACAGAGCAAGACCATCACGGGGCAAATATCGAACTTGAAAGATAATTTCGATATGATGCTCAATGACATCGGAAGTGCGAATGAGGATGTCATAAGCGGTGCTATTTCAGGGGCATCGTACCTGATTGAGAATTATCAGGAAGTTGGAGAAACCCTTGCCGCCCTCGTTGCAACCTATGGCACATATCGAGCTGCTCTTATTGCAACTGCCGCTATACAGAATTCGGTTGCCACCGTAAAGCATACAGAGGAGGCTGCCGAATTGTATAAACTCCTCACGGTGGAGCAGCAGGCGCAGATAGCCAAGCAAGGATTGGCGAAAACTTCTGCCGAATATTACGCCCTTGTAAAAGCCGAAACCGCAGCGAACGTACAGGCTGCCCAAAGTGCATTGACGAAAGCCCGTGCCGACGTTACTGCGGCCAGCCAAGCCGTCGCAGCTCGACGGGCGGAATATGTTGCAGCCAAACAAATGGAGCAGCAGCGGTTGGCTGAACTTATGCACATTGGTGCAACCGGCACAGCCAAACAGATAGAAACGGCTCAAAGGAAATTGGCAACCGCCGAAACCCAACGGGAAACCGCCGCCCTTGCCTATCAGTCCGCCGCCCGTGATTTCAACGCCAAGAAAACGGCGGTGGAAACAGCTGCCCGCACAGCCAACACGACCGCAACAGCGGTCAATACCGCAGCACAGACGGCCAATGTTACGGCAACGGGATTCCTGACTGTTGCCAAAACTCGCCTTATGGCTGTTGCCGCCAAATTGAACGCCGTAATTATGGCGAACCCTTATGCGTTGGCTGCTGCCGCCGCCATTGCACTCGGTTATGGACTGTATAAACTCGTAACCTATCAGACCGAGGCGGAAAAGGCTCAAAGCAAATTGAACGAGACGATAAAAGAGGCCGATAAGTCTCTACAATCGGAACTCTACCAAATCAATTTGATGTTCGCACGGTTGAAAGCAGCCAAAGAGGGCACGGACGAATATAAAGATGCGAAACAGGCGATTATCAGCCAGTACGGAGAGTATCTGAAAAAACTCGGAGACGAAAAAACGGCTCTGAACGATATTGCTGCGGCTTACTCCCTGATAACAGAGGAAGCCACCAAAGCAGCCAATGCAAGGGCGATACAGCAGGTAACGCAGGAAGCCGGCAACATCGTTTCAGAAAAGCAGAGCGACGTATATGACGAGGTAAAGAAGATGTTGGGAAAAGAGTTCAAAGGGCAAAAAGGTTCTGACGGGAAAATTGACCTTGCCGATGAATATCTTATCAAATTGAAACCCGTCATAATGGGCGGGGCTGAAATCACGTCCGACATCGAAGCTATTATCAAACAGTTCGACAGAACTCGATACATACCGGGCGACCCAATGACGGGGATAGGTTCATACACCTACACGGCAAATGCCCTCAGGGAAGAACTGTCATCCCTTGCCAAAGTACGGGCGGCTGCCGAACAAAGCGTCAAAGAGGCAACGGAAAAATTCGGCTCTGCCCCGGCTGCGACCGACGGCGAAGCAAAGCAGTTCGATGCGATGACCGCATCCCTGCAACAACTCATGGAACAGCTACCGAAAGCGCAGGATGCCCTCGCCGCCTTAAAAAAGGCCGACACTCCCGATGCTGCGGCTATTGCAGCCAAAGAGCGGGAAATACAACTGATAAAAGACCAAACCCTCGCTCGTGAAAAGGAATTGTCGGTCATTCGGGACGTGAAAGAACAAATCGAGGCGTTGGAGAAAGAGCAACTCGGCTACGGCAAAGACGACCCCGAATACAAGGCATTGCAAACCCGTATAGATGCTTTGAAAACAAAGTTGCCTCAAACTGCGGGACAGACCAGCAAGGCGGAAAATGAAGCCGCAAGGATAAAGCGAGAAACTGCCGAGCGGAATCAGAAGATACAGGAGTACGAGGAGAGTGTCAAAAAGCAGATAAAGCAGGCGGAGTTGGATATTTCCCAATCCCGTATTGATGCTATGGAGGAGGGATTTGCCAAAGAGCAAGCCCAAATTGAACTTGCCTACCAACGACTGATTTTCGCCAACCAGCAGCGGGAGGCAGAAATGGTCGAGGCGTTACGTGATGCCCGTGAACTCGAATGGGAGAACAAAAATCCACAAGCGAAAGCAAAGGGAGAGACGTTCGACCGCTCAACCGTTACCGCTGCTGACCTTTCACCGGAACAGCAAGCGCAAATTGCCGAGTATTACAAAGTGGCCGAGGAGATACGCAATAAGGCAAATAAAACCTCGCTCGAACAAATGCTGGCGGATTTTATGACCTACGAACAGCAACGGAATAAAATCACGGAGGAATACGAGCGGCAGCGGAAAGCCCTGTATAATGAGGACGGTACGCTGCGGCAAGGGGTTACGCAGGGTAATGTTGATGAACTCAACCGCAACGAGCAAGAGGCGTTGAAAGCCGTTGATGAACAATTCGCATCACGGGAGGAAACTTATCAGGCATGGATGAACGCCATAGCCAATATGACGTTGCGGCAGTTGGAGCAAGTTTTAGCGCAGGCCGAGCGGGAGTTAGCAGCTCTTGAAACGTCGGGAACCGCTGACAGCAAACAAATGGCAACCGCTCGGGCGAAAGTGAACACCGCCCGTAAAAAGGTAACGCAGGCGCAGGCCGAAAATGAGGTGTCGCCGGGGAAACGCTCTATCAAAGAGTGGGAAGACCTCTACAAGACATTGCAGGAGGCAGAACGGGAATTTGAAAGCATCGGCGACACTGTTGATGGAACGGCGGGTAAGATAATCGACACGGCAGGGACGGTTCTTACCTCGACGTTGAGCATGATAAATAGCATTGTTTCGCTCACAACTGCATCTACAACAGGTATGCAGACTGCGGCGTTGGCATCTTCAAAAGCCATTCAGACGGTAGAGAAAGCCAGCGTAATCCTGACGATTATTTCTGCGGCGATGTCTATTGCTACGGCGATTATCGGGCTGTTCAACAATGACGACAAATATCAGGAGGAAATCGAAAGGTTGCAAGACCGTATTGACCAACTCCAATGGGAACTCGACAATGCCGATGTGGTGCGGTTGCAGAACAATACGTTCAATGTACTGGAAAAGGTCAAGCAGGTGTACGCCGAAACGACACAAGAGGTACTCCGTCTCCATGCTACCACGAACCGATATGCCAACTCATTGTTTCAGATTATCGGGCGGGTTGTTTATCAAAACGAGATAATGCAGAAGTCGGCGGAGAAATTGGCAGAGGCTTACGCAAGCATCGAATATACTGCGGATAAGGCACTTGGCTATGCGAAATATGATGAAGCGAAAGAACAACTCAAAAACCTCGCAGAACAACAGTTGCTCCTGCAAGAGCAAATCCGAAACGAGAACAACAAAAAGGACACCGATCACGGGAAGATAGCAGATTGGGAACGGCAAATACAGGAACTTGGAGCGGAAGCAGGCGCAATAATAAACGAACTCGTCGAGAGCATAATTGGGGGTAGTTCAACAGACATTGCAAATGAATTGGGCGATGCCTTTATCGACGCTTTCAGAGCAGGAGAAGATGCAGCCGAGGCGTGGGGCGAAAAGGTAGATGATATTGTTGCCAATATCGTCAAACAAATGCTCGTCCAAAAGTTACTCGAAGAACCTCTTGGCGACCTTTTCAATGAATACAAAGATAAATGGTTCAGCAAGGACGGAACATTTGCAGGCTTTGGTGCTGTCAATGATAGTATGGTCGAATTTGCCGCAAGATTAAACGGGTATGTAAACAACTTCCAAGCGGGTATGGATGCCCTCCCCGATGAATTAAAAGAAATATTGCTGGGTGATATTGAATCCACCCGTGAGGCTTCGGAGAAAGGTATTGCCACCGCTTCACAGGAGAGCGTCGATGAACTAAACGGGCGGGCGACAGCCATACAGGGGCATACATACTCCCTAATGGAAAGTGCCAAACTCCTTGTTGCCAACAGCGCACGAATACTCGATCACCTCGCAGGCATCGAAGATAACACGAAGCACCTGTCGAAGTTGGAAAGCATTGAGGGCGATATGCAGGCCGTCAAAAACACGGTAAACGACATTGCCCTGAAAGGAATAAAACTGAAAAAATAGTGAATGACACGTATGGAACGGACACTACTCAATGAAATATATGCACAATGGAAATCTGCCAAGCAACGGGCACAGCAGGAATGCGAAAACCGTGCTTTGTTCAACATGGCAGAGAAATATCGTGCTTGCACCATGTTCAAAGGGACGGAAGACCTCGAACAAATCATCCGGCTGTTCACTTCTCCGCAGGGAGTAGAATTTTGTCAGAAATACCACTTCCCCGACATAACCACTCTCCGGCGGTTCAAGCAGTACGACGTGGAACGCTACGGGATTTACATTGATGCAGGGCATATACGGCTCGAAAACGAGCGGACGGTAGTGCTTATCGGGAAAACCTCGGCCTGCCTGTCATACGACAGCAAAGGCCGCCACGAGGTGATTTTAATGCACGGAGCGCAAGCCTCGATTCAGGCCTCGGCGTGGGCTGTGGTTTTCGTATCAGGCGAACACGGGTGTCAAGTTATCAAAAAAGCAACAGACAGGGCGATGATTTTATGACGGATAGGTTTTACATAGACGGGAAAGACGCTTTCACGGAATACGGTGTTTTCGTGCAGGAGGACGGCTACAACGAGCTTGTGGCCTTTCCGTCATTGAAATCCGTCAAGAGCAATGATTGGCAGGAGGAGGACGGCATCGAGGCAGACTTATCCGCTCCGGTATTGGACACCAAAGAATTTTCCATGAAGTTCGTATTTACAGGTGATAATTACCGCTTCGGGGGCTTTATAGAATTGTTGTCCGACAAAGCCTACCACACGTTCAATTTCAAGGAAATCGGGCGTACTTACCGCCTCCGCATGGTATCACATACGAATCTCGATACCGCTCTGTTCCTCGGTTTTGTTACGCTTCGCCTCGCTGATGATTTTCCGTTGGACGGCTACACCTATACCGCTCCGGCAAGCACGGTTCCTCCCTACGGAGATTATGAACTCGACGGGCGTAAGTTGACGGATTATGGCATACGTGTTTTGGAGGGAACGCTATCCGAGATAGAGAAATCTCCCGCCGTGAAACAAAACTTGCTCCGCAACATAGGGACACAAGGCGGCGCAATATACGACGGGGAACGTGTTACATTCAAGACAAAAGAGGTCAAGGTAACTTGCCTCATGCGGGCGGCTACACAAACCGAATTATGGCGCAATTATGACGCTTTCCTGTACGACTTGGCACGCCCCGACGAACGGTTGTTATACGTCGATGCGACAGGGTTGGAATATCCGTGTCATTACAAAAGCGGTTCAGTTTCGGAGTTCTATGCGTCAGGGAAAATTTGGCTGAAATTTACCATTACGCTGGTCTTTACGTCGTTCCGAGTTGAAGATGAACATTACCTCCTCGCAGCCGAATCCGGAGAATGGATTATAACGGAGGAGGGTGATTTTGCGATTGATTTAACAGAAATAAAACAATAACAATATGGGTGTCAAGAAAATAAAAATCAGCGCATTGCCTTTGGCCGATACCCTTGTCGGATTATATACCATAGGGGTAAACGCCCTGAATAAGAGCGTCAAAGTGAGTTTGGAGTTTCTGAAAACCGCAGCGGATAAGGCCAACGACGCTGCTACGGCGGCCAACAAAGCCAAAACAGCCGCAGAGACGGCGACAGAAGCGGCAAAAACAGCCACAAAAAATGCCAATACCGCAACGGAGGCGGCCAATACAGCCGCTAAAAATGCTACGGATAAAGCAACAGCAGCAGACACGGCAGCCAAAAATGCGAACACAAAAGCCGATGCAGCGGACAAAGCTGCCGGGGCAGCAACGACAGCAGCGAACACCGCCAATTCCAAAGCCGCCCTCGCAGACCAAAAGGCCACAGCCGCCGACAACGCCGCAAATCTCGCCGGGGAGACCGCAGAGGAAGCACGAGCCACAATCGTAAGGTTGGAGGAATTGGAAGAATCGCTCGTCGGGCAGTACAAAATGATTCCGACAGGCATGAACCTCGACTATCCGCCTCGCATAACATTCCGAAACACCGTGCCGAGACGTATAACATACGAACTGCTCCCGACGAACACGGGACGCAATGTGCTGTTTCTCGGCGATGATAATGCCGTTTCGGTTCAACCCGACGGAAGCCTCACAGTCAATCGGACAGGTATCAGCAAAATCCACGTTATCCCGACCGAGAATACGTCAATTTACCGAACCATACAAATTACGGTGGCGGAACCGGAACTTCGACGAGTAAAATCAAACTCATTGCGGCTCATGGGCAACGGTAGTTTTAGATTAACTTAATAACAAGACAATTATGGCATTAACACCTGAACAGGAAGCAAAAGTGCTTCAAATTATCACAGCTTTCGATAACGGGAAGCGGTTGAATGAACTCCCCCATATCGGGGAGGTAAATCCTCTCGAACTCATCGTAGAGGTTATGGACACGGACGGAGAGAGCAAACAAGCTAAACTCGCAACCATGCTCCCATACCTCGAAGATCAATGCGCCTACGGCATCCAATGGGACACGACCGTATCGACGCCGACGTGTACCCGTATCGGCAGTATCGCTCTCCATAAAAGCCTCCCCATTCAAAACCGGATGCGGGGTTGCTTGTTGAGCGATAACGGAACGGTCGTTGAGTACCTGAACCCGACAAATTGGAGGGCGCATACCCTCGACGGCTCCAAAGGTCAGGTCATGGTCGAAATCCCAGCACATTATCGCAAGTTCGAGACAGAGGGAACAATACGCCGGTGCAAACTATCGGAATACCCGTTGCCGGGCTATCACGCCGTTCCCAAAATGTATATTTCGGCGTATGAGGCCGCTATGGAACGCAGCACGGGCAAACTCTGTTCTGTCGTCAATATGGGAACAGATTACAGGGGTGGAAACAATCAGGCGGATTGGGACGGAACGTATCGTTCTGTTCTTGGGCGTCCGGTTACAGTCAAGAGCCGCACGGCTTTCCGCAATGCAGCCCGCCTCCGTAACGCATCGGCGACGAACGAATGGAATTGCCTTGACTACAACGCATACAAGGCCGTATTTTGGCTTTACTATGTGGAGTACGCCAACCGTAACTGTCAGACGGCATTCAACGCCCAAAAGGACACAAACGGCTTTGCACAAGGCGGCCTCGGCAACGGAGTAACCAACACCCCGGATTGGAACGGATTTAACGGTTATTATCCGTTTGTCCCTTGCGGTTATACCGATGAACTCGGCAACGCTTCGGGCGAGGTTGCATACGTCATGCAGAACGCCGAGGGAGGTACACACGGAACGGTATATGTTCCTCGCTACCGAGGTATTGAAAATCCGTTCGGACACATTTGGAAATGGACGGACGGCATCAATATTCAAATCGCCTCGGCTGCTGACGGCTGGACATCAAAAGTATATGTTGCTGACGACCCCACAAACTACAACGACAGCAACTACAACGGCTACACTCTGCGAGGAGAAGAAGCCCGAACCGAAGCATACGTCAAAGAACTTGTCTTCGGTGAGTTCGGCGACATCATGCCAGCGGTGGTGGGCGGCGGTTCAACAACCTATTGGGCGGACTACCACTATACCAACATTCCTGCATCGGGTACAGTTCTTCGTGGTGTCCTGTTCGGCGGTAATGCGGCTAGCGGTGCGGCTGCGGGCTTCGGCTGTGCGTATTCGAATAACGCCCCCTCGGCGACGATTGCGAACGTCGGCTCTCGCCTTTGCTTTATACCCAATTTGTAAATAATTTAATAATAGATAGTTATGACGTAAGATAGAAAAGGTTGGTCGTTCTTCGTGGTGTCCTGTTCAGCGGTAATGCGAATAACGGTGCGAATGCAGGCTTCAGCTATGCGAATTCGAATAACACCCCCTCGAATACGAATGCGAACATCGGCTCTCACCTCTGATTTTCATAGGTTAATAAGAAACAAAATATAGAACGACGACCGTGCCTCTTGGCAAAAAAACACGAACCACAAAAAGGTGCTGGTAGGGAAACCGACGGCTCCAAGTATGAAAAGCAAAGCAATGAAACGGATAGGGAATTTATACGAAAGGATTATCGCAGTAGAAAACCTCCAACTCGCCGACCAAAAAGCGAGACGGGGAAAACTGCGTTCTTACGGGGTACGTCGCCACGACAAAAACAGGGAAGCCAATACCCTCGCTTTGCACGAAGCACTCAAAAATAAGACGTTCAAAACATCAAAGTACGAAACATTTATCATCAAAGACCCCAAAGAGCGGGAGATATATCGGCTGCCGTATTTCCCCGACAGAATCGTTCATCACGCTATAATGAACATTCTCGAACCAATATGGGTTTCGGTGTTCACGACGGACACGTTTTCTTGCATCAAAAATAGGGGTATAAACGGGTGTATGCTGAAAGTAGATAAAGCGTTGAAAGACGTGGAGAACACCCGATATTGCCTGAAAATCGACGTTAAGAAATTCTATCCGAGTATCGACCATGATGTGCTGAAACAAATCGTGCGCCGTAAAATCAAATGCCCGGACACGCTGGCTCTACTCGACCAAATCATAGATAGTGCCGCCGGTGTCCCTATCGGCAATTACCTGTCGCAATATTTCGCCAACCTGTTCCTCGCATACTTTGACCATTGGATAAAAGAGGAGGTCGGTGTCAAATATTATTTCAGGTATGCCGACGACATGGTTTTTCTGCACAAGGACAAGGCGTTCCTGCATGATTTACTCACACAGATAGATGCCTATCTCCGTGACAACCTGCATTTGACGATAAAGGCAAATTACCAGGTATTCCCTATCGCTAAAAATCGCAGCGATAAGCACGGGCGGGGGCTGGATTTCGTCGGGTTCGTTTTCTACCACGAACACAAGCTAATCCGCAAGAGCATCAAGAAGAATTTTTGCCGTGCCGTTGCCCGGCTTAACAAGCAGCCCAACCTATCTGCCAAAGACTACAAACAGGGAGTGTGCAGTTGGCTCGGCTGGGCAAAACACAGCAATTCCAAACATTTATTGAAAACCATAATTAAACCGAGTTTCTATGGCAATCTATGACAAAAAGCCCTCTATCTACGAGGCAAACGGGGACGGTTCTTACACCTACCGTTGGGACATTAAAGAAGTCGAAATACCCGCCGGAGCTGACACGGAGGAAACCACAACGAAATGGGAGTGTCAGGAGGTTGTCGTGTGGGGTACGGTAACGAGCGACAAACTGACCGAGGCCGTAATCAACCATTTATGGCCGAGGGATTACGAGCAGAAACTTATCAACGAGTACAACGCTGCGACAATGGGGATATACGGGGCTAAATCGAGTACCGATGCCCAGCCGAAAATCGCTGCATACAAAGCCTTTTTATCCGAGCGGGCAGCTATCAAACGTCAAATCGACGACGATTGTGCAACCCTAAATATCCAGTAATATGGCAAAGCGTTTCAGCGAACTCGGTATCAAGCAGCAGGACGACCGCAAGATTTTCAACTGCCAACAGGTGTCTATCACGGACGTTCTGAACAGCGAAATAGAAGTTATCGACTTTATCCCCGGAATGAAAACACAACACGGGGAAGGTCGGTATCTCATTAAGTTCACGCAGAACGGTACGGAGGGTAAGTTTTTCACAAACTCATCCGCCATTAAAAGTGTTCTCGATCAAATTCCTAAAGAGGAATTTCCGTTTATAACCACAATCCGCTGCACCAAGTGTGGCAACGGGAAGATATACCAATTTACGTGATGAAAATTCTCCATAACAACATCGAAATACTCAACATACAGGTCGATGACAGCAGCTACCGCTATCGGGCTATAAAGGGCGACCATAATCTGACGCTCTATTTCTCGCTGGCGGAACACGTCGAAATACCTGTCGGGGCGTATTGTGTCTATGAGAACGAGACCTACACGCTCGAAAAGCCCGAGAGCCTGACGATGAAGCACAGCCGCTATTTCGAGTACACCGTCGTATTCGATTCACCGCAGGCAAAGGCGGGCAAGTGGAAATTCAGGAACCCCGTAGATAGACGGCTGAAATTCCCGCTGACGGCCAAACCTATCGAACACCTGCAAATGTTCGTGGATAATATGAACCAGCGGGACAGCGGTTGGACTATCGGACGGTGCATTGACGCTCCCGAAAAGACCATATCGTACAATCATGCGTATTGCATCGACGCACTATCCCAAATGGCTGATGAATGGGAAACGGAGTACGAATTTGTCGGTAAGCAGGTGTCGTTGTGGAAAGTCGAGTACAACAGGGACAACCCGCTGCCGTTATCGTATGGTAAAGGGAACGGATTTAAGCCCGGCATCGGACGCTCCAACTACGAAGATTCTACGCCTATCGAAATTCTATATATTCAGGGCGGGGAACAAAACATCGACGCCAGCCAATACGGAAGTTCCGAATTGCTGTTGCCCAAAAGCCAAACAATCCGGTTCGACGGTGAACACTTCGAAGGCGAACAGGGATTTGACAGCAGTAAGGCTCGAACCTATCAAACGGATGCGGACGGGTTCTCCATACGCCGTGCCGATAAACCGTTATCCTCACAGGCAGAAGATAGCCTCGATTGTTCGGAAATATACCCCTCCCGTGTGGGGACAATAAGTGCCGTTACGGTGGTTGATGCCAGCAAGCATTTTTACGACATTGTAGATAGCAGCATACCGGCATCGCTGAATTTCGAGGACTGTCTGATTGAGGGCGAAACGCTGACAATTATTCCACAGACGGGAATGTTGGCCGGAAAGGAATTCGAGGCAAAGTATATCCACAATGCCAAAGAAGGGAAAGCCGCCCGCCGGTTTGAAATCGTCCCGCAGGATATAGACGGACAAACGATGCCAGGCGGAAATTATATCCCCCAAGTCGGAGATACATACGCCGTATTTCATTGTATGCTGCCTGCAGCGTACATCTGCGACAACGCCACAAAAACCGGAGCATCGTGGGACATGTTCCGGCAGGGGGTGAAATACCTGTACGATAACGAAGAACAGAAATTCACGTTCACGGGCGAATTGGACGGGATATGGGCGAAGAAAGATTGGCTCAATATCGGCGGTATGATAAAGTTGGGCGGGTTCGTTCAATTCTCCGACGAGCGGTTCCAGCCGGAGGGAGTGCTTGTCAGGATTATCGGGATAAAGGATTACATCAATAATCCCCACAGCCCCGAAATAGAATTGTCAAACTCTACCGTCGGGCGAACGGTATCGAGTGATCTGCGGAAAATCGAAAGTAACGAGGTGGTTATGGATACCCTCCACAAAGAGGCTTTGCAGTTCACCAAACGCCGGTATCGGGATTCTATGGAAACTATCGAAATGTTAGGCGATGCCTTGCTCGATAATTTTTCGAACTCCATAAACCCCATAGCCGTAAAAACTATGGCTATGCTTATCGGCGACAAGAGCCTGCAATTTGAGTTCGTCAATAGCATGACGAACCCGTCCCCCGTTGTCCATAACGTAACGTACAATCAGGCGACAAAGGTGCTGTCTGTTCCTGCCGGTATCATCCAGCACTACACGCTCGGCATCGACACCATATCGTCAAGCCATGCAGCCGACGAGTATAAGTTTTGGTCGCTCCCCGCCTTTACCACGCCGACGCTGACCGACGGAACAAAAAAATACTACCTCTACGCAAAAGTCAGCAAAACGGCCAAGACCGGCACGTTTTACATCAGCGAACAGGCTATCGCAATGGAGGGCGTGGCCGGATATTATCACTTGCTCATGGGCGTACTGAACAGCGAGTATGACGGAGAGCGCAGCTACGTTTCTCTATACGGTTTTACGGAGGTATTGCCGGGGCAAGTCATAACGAACAAAGTGGCATCGGCCAACGGCAAGAATTTCATGGATTTTCTGAACAATGCGTTCCGCATCGGCAATGACAAGACCTACATAGATTGGAACGCCTCAGTCGCCAATGTGCTGTCGATGAAAAATGCGACCATACAGATTGCAAACACCGCAGGGCAAACGATGATTTATTTCAGCGGCGTGGACGGTTCCGGCCAACTCGCCAAAGGGAACATCACATGGGATTCTGCTGGAAACATCAAAGCCAACGGAGGAACATTTACAGACATACTGATACAAGGTTCTCTCCGCTCACCGTTTGTCAGGGAAACTGATTCTATCGTGATAGGCGGCAAACAATCCACTCACGACAACGTAGTGCCGATTGCCTCCGGCGGCGGTTGGGTTACAGTTGGTACTTTGGAATGGGGAGTAGAACAAAGCGGTAGGCGTATGTGCATCGCCAATTATAGGTGGGGCAGTGAAATTACAACGGGATCGATAGAATATTCGGCTCCAAGTGGCAAGTATTTCTATGAAGACGGAACACAAAAAAAGGCCATATCGCTATCTCGTGAGTGTGTAGAGTTGATGGGATATGGTACATCGACGCAGTTTTATGGCTGGATTGTATTGAACCGAATCAATTTGATGACCACATCAAAATACGGCAGAAAATTGAACGTGCTTGCCCAAGGTATTGTAACCGGATATTCATCGGGAGCATCTATTAGCTACAAGTCATACGACAATGCAAGTACATTGAGCGTAAGCCGTCAAGGAACAGGGAAATACCGAGTAAATTTTCCGTCAAATTGGGGGCTGATAACCGGGAGTTATATCGTGATGATGACCGGATATGGCAGCGGTCTGATGAAAGCTACTTTACTCGAAGCTGGAACGTCGTATTTTATCGCAGAGGTCAGCGATGATTCCTCCGCCAATGACGGTTCATTCATGTTTCAAATCATCAACCTTAATGATTGGCTCGTGCTTTAATTTTTGCGCAATAATGATTATAATACAATCACTTTATTTACCTTTGCCTTATCATTAAAAACAAAACGATATGCAGGAAAAAATCGAAAAGGGTATCGGGTGGCTTCAAAAGCTACTCCACTTGCAAGAGAAGTTCGGCTTCTTCTCCATTTTGAAAAGTTTATTTATCCTACTAATCACGGGATATGTCGTATTTTTTGCCCTGAATCCTCGTTACCTGCTCGACAAAATGGAACAGGTGCAAACAGAGCAACACAACGACGCTGTATCACGCCGTATGAGTGCCGATGCAAATATACGGATGATATTTAACCGCATACTACCAACGCTCGATGCTGACCGGGTCTGGCTCATCGAACTACACAACGGAGCGAAAAATCTCACTACGGGATTGCCATTCCTGTACGGCGATATGCGTATTGAAGCGGTTTCCGACGGTGTGCTGAATGTAGATGAAGAATATACCGATTTCAGTTTATCAAAGTACCCTTTTATAGCTAAAATTTTCGAGGACGGATATTTCTACGGACATATAGAATCAATGCGTGAATTTGACGAACGGCTTTATTACAAATTCAAGTCCAACGACGTAAACGAGATAGCCTTACTTGCCTTATATCAAGGTGATAAACCGCTCGGCGTATTGGGAATATCATTCTGCGGAGATAAACAAATGGACGCATCTGCCGTAGGGAAAACTATCCGAAAGTGCGGAGTTCAAATCGCAACATTACTATCCAACTAACTATCTAAGATATGAAACTTACACTCAAACGAATTGCCCTGAAACCGGCCTACACTATCGGCCATTTATATATCGACGGGCAGAAAGTATGCGACACTATTGAGGACACCGTGCGAGACCTGAACAAAAACGGGGTCTTTGACAACGGGGAAAAGAAAGTGTACGCCGAAACCGCTATCCCATACGGGACATACGACATCACGCTGAAAGTACAGTCGCCGAAGTACAAAGACAAGGCGCAGTACAAGTTCTGCGACGGATACTTGCCGAGACTGCTTGACGTTCCCCATTTCGACGGCATCCTAATCCACATCGGGAACACGGCAAAGGACAGCGCAGGATGCATCTTGGTCGGCGAAAACAAAGAGGTCGGCAAGGTACTGAACTCGACGGCCACGTTCCGTAAGGTGTACGAGATACTCAAAGCAGCCTCCGACAGAGGGGAGCCTATCAAAATCGAAATCGTATGAGAAACGTGAAGAAAAAGAAACCGACCTACGAACAGATTGTAGATAGGGCATATATCATAGCTTTGACAGCATTAGCATTGGCTTTCCTATCGTTCATGCTGTCGCTTGGATGAGTTGCCAAACAAGCGAGGTCGCAGCCACTATGAGTGCCCCTACTGAAATCCAAAAGGCTCGACGGGCATATTTGATATTGGATTCTTTCACCCTATTATCAAGTTGCCTGTCCGCTTCCCTCTTTCCGATTTCTTCGAGGGCATGGCCGCAATCGGCGTAAATAGGACTGAGGTATTGGGGCTGAGTAATATGGAAATCGCCACCGCTGATTCCGACCCCGACATGCTCATTCGAGAACAGCCGGTATATACGAGGCCAATACTCCCCGGATAGTTCCTCGCCTTTTTCGCAAGTAACTTCCGAATGCCCCGCCGCAATGTATTCGATTACAGCCATAAGCGACTGATAAAACTCCTTTGTTTCCATAATGACACAAAAATAACAAACAAACATGAAACGACTTCAAATTATAGTATTTTTTATAATCCTGCTGGCGGTAGTCGGCTGTTGCCCGACCCGCCACCTTACCTCCTCTACACAAGACAGCGTGCGGGTGGAAACAGTTGTCCGTACCGAGTATATCCCTGACACGGTGTTTGTCGAGGTTCCGATTGAAAGCGAGCGTCAGACAGTCCGAGATACAACGAGCCATTTGGAAACGTCATACGCCGTTTCTGACGCTCGAATAACTCCCGACGGGGCATTGTTCCACTCGCTGGCAAACAAGCCGCAGAAAAAGCCCGTACCGACCGAAAAAGAGGTAGTCTACCGAGATAGTCTTGTGTATAGGGACAAAATTGTAGAAAAGGCCGTACCGGTCGAACGAGAATTGACATGGTGGCAACAAACACAGATGAGAGGCTTTTGGATTGTGCTGGCAATTATTGTGGTCGTGTATCGGAAAAAGATTTTTGCCGTTGTCCGGCGATTTATCTGATTGAACAACAAACAATATTCTAAACCGGAACCCCTGTCCATATCAAAAACTTTGTTTATATTTGGGGCAAAATATTGTAATATAGCGTTTGCTATTGTTTTGAGGTTTAGGAAATCGCCAATTTCATCGAAGCCCTTAAAAGCAATGGTAGATGCCTGCGTATATGCGTGGGCATTTTCCTTGTTAGGGCTTCAGGTGTTTGGCGATACCTCTAAACCAACAGGAATGCCCACGCTTCTTTTGCGTGCGCTCTGTCAAGGCGATAGTATCGCCAAAACGACAAAATATGGGCGCATTCTTCTATTTCATATTATTCGGGTTGGTTGTCGCCGTTATCGGCGGCGTGTTGCAAGGCATCCACAACTCAAAGCGTCAATCCCCACCTCCTCTAAACAAAAAATTTAGCCTCGGAGGTTCAATCACACGGGAACAATTATCCCATATTCAAGCAGAGAACCGCAAGCGTGGAACAGCTCTCCAACATTGTGTAGAACTCAACAACAGGGGTATTGCCTATGAAAAAATGGGGAAAATAGAAGATGCCATAGCCACGTATGAAATCAATATATCCATCGGTTATACAGCCCACCACGCATACAAACGATTGATGATATTATACCGGAAACAGAAAGATTACCACAACGAAAGGCGAGTAATTATAAGGGCGTTAGAGGTATTCCCTGCGGAAATGGAATACCTCGACCGGTTGAGAAAAGTCGAATATTTAATCTTAAAATCAGGTATATAATATGAAACAACTGTCCATAATTATTTTGGCCGTAATTGCATTCTCTACAAACTGTATGGCGCAGGATAGAAACAATGCAGCTCCGGCACAACTGGCGACAAAATCAAAGGAAATAAAATCGGCCTTATATTGGCAGCAAGACCGAAAAACAGGGAAATGGGAAAGCCGCAAAAACACGACACTCGTTTATCTTGGCGAGGGTGTTGCTGTCGATAATTTCAACAGCCTATTCATCGGAGAGTATGCAGGACGACGATACCTTTTTTGTGATTTCAAAGAATACAGCTGGCGTTACCCTGTTTTACAAACGGAATGGATTGTATCACGAATGATAATGGCTGCTCTTTTATCCGAAGCCGATTATAGCAGCATGAGCAATATTGAACCCGGACAGGTAATTACAATCACACCTCGATTCTATCATAAAATGTTCAAAGGCCATGCCGAATATTCATTCCCGTTTTTCCTATCGCTCGGCGAAACCCTTTGCTCGTCATCTGAAACAATGTATAAATCATACGCACGAACCAATGGCGAGGATTATGCAGAGCGTTATTGGAAATCGGAATATCCCCTGCTATACTTTATCGTATTAAAACGTGTAGTCGGGTCTGACGGGCGTGATGTTGTCCGGTTCCTATTATATCCTCACGCTATGTCAGAACTCATCGAAAGTTGCTATTTTGAAGTTGCTTTTGACGTTTATAAAAACCTATTTACGGCAGACAAGAAGACAAGTTACAAATAAAACTATGGGCGGCGGCGACCGCCCTTTTTCGTGTCTGCATCCGACATTGGAGAGAAACAATCGGTGAAATAATCACGAACGTTATACAAGTAACTTTGAAATTGCTATCTTTATTCCCTAATGCAACCGCTTTCAATAGCAAGGCTTTCAATTCTGTTGCTGGTTTGTTGCTCACAGATTTTACAGAGTAAAACAACACGTTCAAATACAGCAATATAATGATTTAATTTCACGTTTTTCATAGAAAAATGATGTGCCTCACGGATGTGCCGCAAAGGTATGAAATTTATTAATTTTTTACATTTTCACCCTTGTTTAAAGTGCCTGAGAATCAATATTAATTAATAGCACATGACTCATAATCCGAAGGTCGAAACTTTATAGAAAAAGAGGCAAATATTTGCCTCTTTTGTCTTTTAAAATAGGGACTCAATCAGGTCTTTTTTGTCTTGCAACTTTGATCATAAAAGTAGCCGGATTTTAATAGCATTTTTGAACATAGTCATGTGCATACAATGTGAAGATACTTGCTATGTTTTGGTTGACAAACGCGATTACGGATCGGTTGGTTTTTTATGATAAACATTCATATAAAGTTACTATGGGTAAAGCAAGAGCCTAGAGCCAGACAGACCATTTGTTCACCCAAATATCTCATTGTATGTTTGTGTAATTTTAATTACTTTTGAAAACTTGCTATTACCTTAAAGTTAAGTAAAATATCGAGTGTGAAAATGTCAATGGTTTTGATGGCATAGAATGATTTCAGCAATATCTCAATGGAGAAGATAATTCCGCGCGCTAAACAGAAATACACTCCATCCGACTTCGAGCGGATGTTCAATTTGTGCTACACACATAAATGGCTAAATCACAAATCGAGTGAATTTTGTGAGCTATGGAATATGGCTGATAATGAAGAACAGCGAATGCTTATTGAGTTAATGCTAAACAAATTCACCTATGTTACCCTAGATGATTTTGACAGCAAGATATCTCGTGCATTTGTGGATCAGATTGTCAATGTTTGGGAATTAGCCCCCATAGCCACTATTATTACAGCTATATGTGACGCAAGAGATCCAGATGGTTCTCAAGTAATGGCCCAGACTATCAAAAACAAATTTCCATTAATATGGACGAAAGATAGAATATTCGCGAACATTCTAGAGGGGGTTCATCAATTGACTGAGGGTATGTCTATCGTGCTTGTCGATGATTTTATTGGAACCGGAAGAACTATTTGTCGAAAAATAAAATATGTTCAAAAATATTGTTTTGAAAACCATATTAAAAACATCTCCATTAAGGTGGTTGCATTGGCGATGATGGATTTTGCCGAACAACCGATATTGGATATGGGGGTTGAATTATATGCTTATTTCAACTTGAAGAAAGGAATTGATAGTATAGAAAACGATGAAGAGCGGGGGAATGCGACAAAAACAATGCAAGAACTGGAAGAAAAATTAAATCACCCCGACAGATATCGATTTGGGTTTGAAAATTCACAGTCTTTATTTGCTTTAGGATCAATCAACATCCCTAATAATGTGTTTCCCATCTTTTGGTGGCCAGGAACTAAAGATGGCGAAGAAAGAAAAACGATATTTAACAGGCAGTTATGAATCTAGTATCGGAAGACATAGAATTAATAAAAAAATTGCTGGAGAGCGATACGGTAAACTTTTACGATTTACATGATGAATTCCTTCTATCGCCAGCACAGGTGGCAACTGCGGTAGAGAGGCTATCCATCAAAGAGTTTGTGACTTTAGATGGAATGTCAGTTTCCCTAACGGAAAAAGGGAAAGGGTGGTTAAGAGAGAATGCAGGAGGCATATTAACCCATAATAGGAAGCAATATTGGAAAGAGTTACCCTCCAATATGCTACAGCCATCTATTGGAATTAATGAGTTTTACAAACCGAATATTGATAAGATCAAAAAAGAGGGTAAGATATTAGAACGATAGACGAGAAGAAATTCGAGTCTGATGAGGTGTAGTCGCCTCATGTATTAACATTTCAGTTAGCCTTCAACGGGTAGAAATAAAAAGACATTTCTACCCGTCGAGCAAAAAGCGCTCGACTCAGATGGTTTGCTAACACTAAACCATCTGAAATTAGAACAAAGTTGCAATGTAAGTAATAATCTTACCCTCTTTTTACTTTATACGATGCAAACAGAAGAGATTAGCAAATGGAGGCAGTTCATTGCCAAGTCCTTTGAGGATGAAAAAATTCAATCCTCATTAATGTCATATGTAGAGAAATTACACGCTGCAAAGTCTGTCATCATATTCGAAACTGAACATCTCGCCAAGCTTTTGGGTATAAAAAATAGAGTTTTGCAAAGGATGATTAATAATCCGCAGTCGTTTTATTATAAGTTTTCTATTCCGAAAAAATCGGGAGGAAAAAGAGAAATATGTGCTCCTTACCCAATACTTTTAATGGCTCAGCATTGGATCAATGAACATCTTCTGTCAAGACAACCTATTCATCCTGCCGCAACTGGATTTATTAAAGGGAAATCAATTAAGGACAATGCATCAGCCCATCTTAATAGCAAGAATATACTTAAACTCGATCTAGAAAACTTTTTTCCATCAATTCCTATTAAACGAGTGATAGCTATATTTTTAGGTATGGGATATACTCCAAAAATATCTTACTCTCTTGCATCTTTGTGCTGTTTGAATGGGGTTTTACCTCAGGGTGCTCCTACAAGCCCAGCCTTATGCAATATTATTGCGAAACGGTTGGATTATAGAATTAATGGATTCGCTCAGAAGAATTGCTTAAAATAAACACATAGCGAAAAAGTAAATTTGGGCAAAGCGTAGCGAATTAGC
>OLGF01000160.1_pt1 | contig 80933 bp, 74 predicted proteins | sample 1604971 | NCBI WGS metagenome assembly OLGF01 (sample SAMEA3888902, study PRJEB22519) | human gut metagenome | biome: human gut; feature: human-associated habitat; material: faeces | place: Denmark | collected 2011 | reverse complement strand
AAGAAGATCGTCGAGGTGCGCCTGACGGGGGCGCCGGGCCTCAAGGGCGGTCCCGTCCTCAAAGACCTTCTCTCGCGCGTCTACGACGGCGTATCGGTCGTCTTCTTCGTGCCGACCCCCGACTGGTCTAGCGCGAAGGCCGCCTGGTGGACGGAACTCAAGAAGCAGTCGACCGTGGTGGAATGCAACACGCCCGAGCGCCGAAACCTCCCCGCCTGGCTCGGAGCACGTCTTGCGCGCCACGGACAGTCGGCCTCGCCCGACACGCTTGAAGCCTTCTCCGACCTTGTCGAAGGAAACCTTTTTGCCGCGCACCAGGAGGTCGAAAAGCTTGCCCTTCTCTACCCGGCGCGCGAACTCACGAAGGAAGAGGTCGAATCGGCCGTTCTCAACGCCTCGCACTTCGAGACGGCGGCGCTACTCTCGGCCATCTGCACGGGCGAGCCCGCCCGCGCGGCCCGCATCGTCGACGCGCTCGAAGCGCAGGCGGAACCGCTCGTTCCGATCCTCACCTTTCTTTCCATGCAAATCCGCACGCTCATCAAACTGCGAAGCGGGTATGATCGGAGGATCACATACGTCAAAGGCGTCTTTCCGACGCCGGAACTTCAGCACGGCGCCAAGCGCCTCAGCGTGAAGCGCCTTTCCGCGGCGCTTGACGTCTGTGCCGACATCGACCGTCTGATCAAGGGCCTCCCCGTGCGGGACCGGGATTCCGACCCGTGGGTGGAATTGAAGAGCGTCGCGCTCTTTCTCTCCCGCTGATTCAACGGTCTTCCCGACGTCCGGCATTCGGACGCCGCTTCACTCTTCGAGCTTTGCCATGACCACCCCTCAGGAAATCGTCCGTCAACTCGCCGCGGCTGCGCGCACCGCTTCGCATGCGCTGGCCGCGAGCTCCACGGCCGCGCGCAACGAAGCGCTCACGCGGCTCGCCGACCGCATTGAACGCGACGCCGCGGAAATTCTGCGCGTCAACGCCCAGGACGTGGAAGCCGCGCGCATCGCCCGGCGCGACGAAGCCTTCCTCGACCGACTCGCCCTCACGGAAAAAACGATCGCCTCGATGGCGGCGGGCTGCCGTCAGATCGCGGCGCTGCCCGATCCGATCGGCCGCATGGAAAATCTCGTGCCCCAGCCTTCGGACATCATCGTGGGCCGCATGAGCGTGCCGCTCGGCGTCCTCGCCATGATCTACGAAGCGCGCCCGAACGTGACGGTCGACGCGGCGGCGCTCGCCGTCAAGTCCGGAAACGCCATTCTGCTTCGCGGCGGCACGGAGGCCCTCGGAACGAATCTCCTCCTCGCCTCCTTCGTGCGCGACGCTCTCGCGGAAGCGAAGCTCCCGCCCGAGAGCGTGCAGATGCTCGAGAGCGGCGACCGCGAACTCGTGGGCGCCCTCATCCGCGCCAAGGGCGAGATCGACGTCCTCATTCCGCGCGGCGGCAAGAGCCTCATCGCCCGGCTCGCCGCGGAGGCGACCGTCCCGATGATCAAGCACCTCGAGGGGATCTGCCACACCTACGTGGACGATCCGTGCGACCTCGAGATGGCCGTGCGCGTCACCGACAACGCCAAGACCCAGCGCTACGCCCCCTGCAACGCGACGGAAACGCTCCTCGTGCACCGCGGCGTCGCCTTTGATTTCCTCCCGGAAATCGCCCGGATCTTCCACGACAAGAACGTCGAAATGCGCTGCGACGGCCTTTCGCGCCGCATCGTCGAGGGCGCGGGCTTCTCCGCCATCGACGCGACCGAAGAGGACTGGGTGACCGAATACGGCGCCCCGATCATTTCGATCAAGACGGTCGAATCGCTTGACGAAGCGATCACCTTCATCAACGAGCACGGCTCGCACCACACCGACGCGATCCTCACGACGGACCAGCGTCATGCCGAACGCTTCCTGCGCGAAGTCGACTCCTCCTCCGTCATGGTGAACGCCTCGACGCGCTTTGCCGACGGATTCGAGTACGGACTCGGCGCCGAAATCGGCATTTCGACCGACAAGCTCCACGCCCGCGGTCCCGTGGGACTCGAGGGGCTCACGAGCCGCAAGTTCATCGTTCTCGGACACGGCGAAGGACGTCGTTGATCCCTTTACCCCTATTCATTTTCGACATGGCCCTTTCCTACTACGCCGTCTCGCCTTACGGCCTTGAAACGCTGCTTGCCGACGAACTGCACCGTCTCGGCGCCCAACGCATCCATCCGCAAAAGGGAGGTGTCCTCTTCGAGGGCGACGCCGCCCTCGGCATGGCCGCCTGTCTTCACTCGCGCCTTGCGAGCCGCATTCTCCTGCGCGTCGCGCACGGGAAGTACTGGGACAGCCGCGACATCTACAAAATGGCGCTCGAGACGCCGTGGGAGAAGTGGTTCGGTCCCGACCACACTATCCGCGTGTCGGCGAACGCCCAGCGCTGCCCTCTGGAGAGCATCGACTTCGCGGTGCTGCGCATCAAGGACGCGGTCTGCGACCGCTTCCGCGAAATGGCGGGACGCCGTCCGAGCGTCGAGCGGCACTCACCCGACGTGCGAATCGCCGCCTTTCTCACCTACGACACGGTGACCTTCTATCTGGATCTCGCGGGCGAAGCCCTCTTCAAGCGCGGCTGGCGCCTCACGCACGGCGAAGCGCCCCTGAAGGAAAACCTTGCCGCGGGGCTTCTCATGCTCTCGGGCTGGACTCCTGAAAAGCCCCTGATCGATCCCTTCTGCGGGTCGGGCACGATCGCGATCGAAGCCGCGCACATGGCCCTCAACGTTCCGCCGGGACTCAACCGCCGCTTTGCGTTTGAAAAACTCACGGGCTTCGGCGGGGATCTCTGGGACGAAATGCTCGAAGACGCCCGCGCCGGCGTCAACCGCCACGCCAAGGTGACGCTGCGCGCCTCCGACATCTCGTCGCTCGTCGTGGAAAAGGCCGAGGAAAACGCGCGCCGCGCGGGGCTCGAGGCTCTTCTTGCCGACGGACGCCTCACGTTCACGCAGGGCGACGCCCGCGAAGCGGCGCCCGAAGAGGGTCTTGCCCCGGGGCTCGTCATCGCGAATCCCCCCTACGGCGAACAGTCGAATCCGAAGAGCGCGTCGATCCGCTCGATGATGAAGGACGTCGCGGACCGCCTCAAGGCCGTCTTCCCGGGTTGGACCGCCTGGCTTCTCACCTCCGACCGCGAGCTTCCGCGCCAGATGCGCCTGAAGGAAAGCCGCAAGATCGTGCTCTTCAACGGGCCGCTCGAATGCCGCTTCTTCCGCTTCGACATGGTGGCGGGAAGCAACCGCGGCAAGCCCGCCGACAAAGCCAAGACGGAAGGCTGATCGAGTCCGCTTCTGAAAAATTCGAGGGCGGCGTCCCGATGGGGCGTCGCCCTTCTTTTGCGCCCCGTTCAGGGGCCGATCATTTCGCGCGCTCGAGGACCCGCTCGGCGCCGTCGGCGCTGCGAAGCCTGAGCACCTCGCCCGATTCGAGCACCGTCCACTCGTCGCGGTACTCGATCGTTTGACCGTTTCCGATGCTCTTTCCTTCGAGAATCAGACGGTCCCCTTCGCGCTTCCAGCGCTCGGTCGTAAGCGTCGCCATGTTGACGGAGGAGGCGCCGCCGTCCGCCTCGAGGCGAAAACCCTGCACTTTGCCCGGCATCCCCGGAATCGGTTCGACCCAGGTGCCCGCCACGGGATCGGACGGGGTCGTGCAGGCCGAGAGAAGCAAGGCGGCGCAAAGGGCGCCCGAAGCGAAGAGAGGAAAGCGCGGCATGAAAGTTCCTTTCGGGAGAGCGATGTCAAAATGCCCATCCACTCTCGCCGATTTTGCACGGGAAAGCAAGGGTCTTCGGGCTGCACGAAAACGGCGGAAACAAAAAACCCGCTTTCTCTCCGGAAGTCCAGAGGGAAAACGGGCTTTCTGTCGGCTTCGCCAAGACGCGGATTAGGCGTCCTTGCGAACGAGGCGTTCCTTGATGCGGGCGGCCTTGCCGGAGCGGTTGCGCAGGTAGTAGAGCTTGGCGCGGCGGACGTCGCCGTGGCGCTTCACTTCAATGCTGGCAACCGTCGGGGAGTAGAGCTGGAACGTACGTTCCACGCCTTCACCCGAGGAGATCTTGCGAACGATGAAGGAGGAGTTGAGACCGCGGTTGCGACGGGCGATCACGACGCCTTCAAAGGCCTGGACGCGCTTGCGCGAGCCTTCCACGACGTTGACGTTCACGACGACCGTGTCGCCGGCGCGAAAGTCGGGGATGACCTTGTCACCCGTGAGACGGGCGATTTCTTCCTGTTCGAGAATCTTGATGAGATCCATTTATAAACTCCGTACCATCGTCATGCGGCCTGATTTGAGGGACCAAAGCCCGCCGCCGAGAGGATGGAAAATTTTTAAGACAAAACAATCTTCGGGTCGAGTCGTCGCAGATAGGCCTTGTCGGCTTTGCTCAGAAGACCGGAAGAATTCGCGATTTTAATCAAGTCGGGACGGGTTTGCAAGGTAAAACGCAGACTTTCTTCCCGACTCCAGCGCGCGATGTTGGCGTGGTGCCCCGAAAGCAGGACTTCCGGCACTCCCTCGCCCCGCCACACTTCGGGGCGGGTGTAGTGCGGCGCGTCGAGAAGCCCCGTCGCGAAGGATTCGTCGAGGCTCGAGAGGTCCTTGATCGCGCCCGGAAGCTGCCGCACGACCGCGTCCATGAGGGCGGCCGCGGCGAGTTCCCCGCCCGAGAGGACGAAGTCGCCGAGACTGATCACTTCGTCGACGTAGCGGTTCAGAAAGCGCTCGTCGATCCCCTCGTAGCGCCCGCAGATGAGGACCACGTCCTCGCCCGAGGCCACGAATTCGCGCACGCGGCGGTCGTCGAGCTTGCGCCCGTTGGGCGCAAAGCTCACGACGCGCCCGCGGTTCCCTGCGGCGCGGATCGCGTCCACCGTCTGCGCGAGGGGTTCGGCCATGAGGATCATGCCGGGGCCGCCCCCGAAGGGACGGTCGTCGACCGTGCGGTGGAGATCTTCCGTCACGTCGCGGGGGTTCCAGGTCTGAAGCGACCAGAGCCCGCGCTGACGCGCGCGCGCCGTGATGCCGCAGTCGGTGAGCGAGCAGAAGAATTCGGGGAAAAGCGTGACGACGTCAAAACGCATGATCGTCCCCTTCAGCGCCACTCGGGATCCCAGTCGACCGTGACGCGCTTCTCTTCGACGTCGATTTCGAGGATGTATACGTCGGGCACGTTCGGAACGAGGAAGGACGCGCGCTTGCCGTCGGGGCGCTCCCAGCCGATCGAGAAGATGTCCTGCACGCCGTTCGTGCCGATCCCCTCGATTTTGCCGAGCGTCACACCCTCGCGGTTGACGACTTCGCAGCCGACGAGGTCGACCGCCCAGACGGCGTCTTCGCCCGCGTCGGGAAAGTCTTCGCGACGAACGGCCACCTGGCCGCGCAGCGCGTCGGCCGCTTCCTTGCTGTCGCAACCCTCCCACTGCGCGATGAAGCCCGTGCCGTGGGGACGGCAGGCCTTGACGCGAACGGGCATGACTTCGCCCGTCGGACGGATCAGAAACCAGTTCTTCGCGGCGAGGAGCACTTCCCCCGTTTCGGTCGGGAAGACGCGCAGCCATCCGCGCACGCCGTAGGCGCCGCCCGTGCGTCCGAGGACGACGAGATCGTTCGTGTTTTCCATGCAAAACCCCAAAAATTGATGCGCAAACAAAAACCCCGCAGTCTCAGGCGTAGATACCGGGTCTGACAACGCGCGGTGAACGGATCCGATGTGCTTGGACACGAGAGGCACGACCGTTCGGGCGGACTGTCGACCCGCACTTGAGGGATGCGGGGCTTGCCGTACCGTTTTTAGACGCCGGGCACGGTGTCGGCGTTCGATTCGTCAGGGAATCAGGCGGCGGTCTTCTTGAATTCCTTCACGAGACGGGCGACCGTATCGGAGAGCTGAGCGCCCTGGCTCTGCCAGTAGGCGAGACGTTCCGTGCAAAGCGAGAGACGGACGGCCTGACCCGAAGCCATCGGGTTGTAGTAGCCGATGCGTTCGATGAAACGGCCGTCGCGACGGCAGCGGCTGTCGCAAACGTTGATGGAGTAGAAGGGGCGCTTCTTGGAGCCGCCGCGGGCGAGACGAACGATAACCATTCGGTGTACCTCTAAAACGTAAATGGTTGAGAGAAAAAAGAAATCAGGCCCCCGTCACGAGGAGCCCGACATCAAAAATTCGGAAACGCGATTTTAGCGGAGTTCGGGGCTTCCTGCAAGGAGAAAGCCCCGATTTTTTCATCAAAGCTTTTCTTTGAGCGCGTCAAGCGTCGCGGCGCCGTCGGCGACGAGACCGTAGTCGCAGATTTCAAAGATCGGAGCTTCGGGGTCGTTGTTGACGGCGACGATCACCTTGGCGTCCTTGATGCCGGCCGTGTGCTGGATGGCGCCCGAAAGGCCCACGCCGATGTAGAGATCGGGCGCCACGATCTTGCCCGTCTGGCCGATCTGCCAGTCGTTCGGGCAGAGCCCCATGTCGACCGCCGTGCGGGTCGCGCCGACGGCGGCGCCCAACTTGTCGGCGAGCGCCGTGAGCTTTCCGAAGCCCGTTTCGTCGAGAAGGCCGCAGCCCCCGGCGAGGACCACGCGGGCGCTCACGAGTTCGGGACGGTCCGACTTCGTTTCGCTAAACGACACGAAGCGGCTCTTCGTTTCGACGGCGGGCGCGTCGACTTCTTCGACGAGCGCAGGCGCCTGTTCGCCTGCGGCCGCGAAGGCCGTCCCGCGAACGGTCGCGACGACGACGGGTTCGTCCACTTCGACGGTGGCGAGAATCGAGCCCGCGTACATGCCGCGCACGAAGGTCTTCGGACCCTTGACGGCGAGGATTTCGGAAACGGGGCTCACGTCCATGAGCGCGGCGACGCGCGGCATGACGGTCTTCCCGAGGGCGCCCGTCACGAAGAGGATGTGGTCATAGCCCTTCCCTTCGCGCACGACGATCTCGGCGATCGCTTCGGGCGACTCCTGCGCAAACTGGGGATTGTCGGCGAAATAGGCGGTGCGCACGCCCGCGATCTTCGCGGCCTCTTCCGCAATCGAGCGGCAGTCGTTGCCGAGAACGAGAACGTCGACGGGGCCGCCCATTTCGAGGGCTGCCGTCACGACCTGCGCGGTGACGGGCTTGAGGTTGCGGTTGTTGTGTTCGGCAATGAGCAAAACGGTCATTCTTCTCTCCTCACAGCACCTGCGCGGTGTTCTTCAGAATGTCGACGAGCTCGTCGACGCTCGAGACCATGCGGCCTTCGCGCTTCGTGACGGGCATCTCGACGCCGAGAAGCTTCACGCGGGGCTTGGCGTCGATGCCGAGCGAGGCGAAGTCGATCTGTTCGACGGGCTTCTTGCGGGCGCGCGCCATCGAGGGAAGCGTCACGTAGCGGGGTTCGGCCAGACGCAGGTCGCTCGTGACGACCGCGGGCTTCTCGAGGGCGACCATCTGCGTGCCGCCGTCCGTTTCGCGCGTGACCTCAAAGCCCGCGTCGGTGACTTCGATCTTGCAGGCGAAGGTCGCAAGTGAGGTTCCGGCGAGCGCCGCGAGCATCTGCCCGGTTTGACAGGCGTCGTCGTCGATCGCCTGCTTGCCGAGGAGCACGAGGTCGGGCGACTCCTTCTCGCAGATCTTCGAGAGCACCTTCGCGACGGCGAGAGGCTCGAGCTTTTCATCGGTGAGGACGTGAATGGAGCGGTCCGCGCCGATCGCCATCGCAAAGCGCAGCGTGTCGACGCTCTTCAAGGGCCCCACGGTCACGGCGACGACTTCGTCGGCCTTGCCGGCCTCGCGAAGACGAACGGCCTCTTCCACGGCGATTTCGTCAAAGGGATTGATCGCCATCTTGGCGATCTTGGTGTCGACGTCCGAATGGTCGGGAAGCGGGCGGACCTTCACTTTGGCGTCCACCACGCGTTTGACAGCCACAAGGATTTTCATAACTAACAGCCTAAAATTGATGATCCGTCGGAGGGTTTGCTTCCAAAGCGAACGCGTCCCCGCGTCGAATCGAAAAATGCGCAAGCATTATACAGAGCGGCAGTCCGGATTAAAGCCGCACAAAAGATGCATTTTTGTAAGGAAACTCCTCCTTTCGGTTTACCCCAAAGTACCGAACCAAAGCGCTGTCAGAAGGAGATATCGCAGAAATTTCCCGACGCCTATAAAGAGGGCGCAAAGAAGAAACGGATGCCGCAGCCAGCCCGACGCGACGGGCAGGAAATCCCCCACGACGGGCAGCCAGGAAAAGAGAAGAAGCCAAACGCCGCGGCGCTTGGCAAGCGAAAGAATTTTCTCCGCCTTGGGGTGCCCCTGCAGGGAGGATTTTTCGGGAAAAAAGCGCCCGATCGCCCAGCCCGTGAGGCTTCCGAGGGTGTTCCCCGCAGTGGCCACGAGAAGGGCCGGCCAGGCGCCCTCCCAGGTGTTGCGGGAAGCGACGATGCCGAGGAGCACCGCTTCGGACCCGCCCGGAAAGAGCGTGGACGAAATGAAGGCGCTCGCAAAGAGCGCCCAGAGGGCGCTCTCCGTGGCCAGCCACTCCCACATGTCAGAAGCGGATGCGGTGCGTCGTCACCGGATCGAACCAATGCACGGCCGATTCCGGGAAAGAGAAGCCGGCGCGCGTTTCGATTTCGGGGATGAAGCTTTCGTTTTCCACGCGGAAGACAACGCTCTGACCGAGCACCGTACCGTGCACGAGATGGTCCGCGCCGAGCGCCTCGACCGTTTCGACTTCGAAGGTCCCCGCCCCGCCCTCGGCGGAGAGCGACGCGTGTTCGGGACGAACGCCGAGGACGACGTCGCGCCCGGCAAGCGAAGGCGCCGCCTTCGGGAGGCGAATCGCTTCGCCCGCGGCTTCGAGAAGGGCGCCGTCGGCCGACACCGTCCCGCGGATGAGGTTCATCGGAGGCGAACCGATGAAACCCGCCACGAACATCGTTTCGGGATCGTCGTAGACCTCCTGGGGCGTGCCCACCTGCTCGGCGATGCCGCCGTTCATCACGATCATTCGGTGTGCAAGCGTCATGGCTTCGACCTGGTCGTGCGTGACGTAGAGGCTCGTCGTCTTGAGGCGCTGATGGAGCTTCTTGATCTGAAGGCGCGTCTGCACGCGAAGCTTCGCGTCGAGGTTCGAGAGCGGTTCGTCAAAGAGGAAGACCGCAGGTTCGCGCACGATGGCGCGGCCCATCGCGACGCGCTGACGCTGACCGCCCGAGAGCTGACGGGGACGGCGCTCGAGAAGGTGCCCGAGTTCGAGCATCTTCGCCGCCTCTTCGACGCGGCGGCGGATTTCCTCCTTCGGAACGCCGCGGATCTTGAGGCCGTACGCCATGTTGTCAAAGACCGTCATGTGCGGATAGAGCGCGTAGTTCTGAAAGACCATCGCGCAGTCGCGGTCCTTGGGTTCGAGGTTGTTGACGACCCGGTCGCCGATCGTGAGTTCCCCGGAGGTGATCGGTTCGAGTCCCGCGACCATGCGCAGAAGGGTCGACTTGCCGCAGCCCGAGGGGCCGACGATCACGATGAATTCGCCGTCCTGGATGTCGAGCGTGATGCCGTGGACGACCTTGACGTCGCCGTAGCTCTTCTTGATGTTCTTGAAAGAAATGCCTGCCATTTTATTTTTCCGTATCCACGAGACCCTTGACGAACCAGCGCTGCATGATCGTCACGACGAGCGCGGGCGGAATCATGGCGAGCATCGCCGTCGCCATGATGAGGTTCCATTCGTTGGCGCTGTCGCCGCCGCCGATCATGCGCTTGATCCCGATGACGATCGGGTACATGTCTTCGGAGGTCGTCACGAGGAGCGGCCAGAGGTACTGGTTCCAACCGTAAATGAACTGAATCACGAACATGGCCGCCACGTTCGTCATCGAAAGCGGCAGAAGGATCGTGAAGAAGAAGCGCATGGGACCGGCGCCGTCCATGCGGGCGGCTTCCGTGAGTTCGTCGGGAACCGTGAGGAAGAACTGCCGGAAGAGGAAGGTCGCCGTGGCCGAGGCGATGACCGGAAGGATGAGGCCGCCCCAGCTGTCGAGGAGGTTCAGGTTCGCCATCACTTCGTAGGTGGGCGAAATGCGCACCTCCACGGGAAGCATCAGCGTGATGAAGATGAGCCAGAAGCAGAGCTTGCGGCCCGGGAAGCGGAAGTAGACGATCGCAAAGGCCGAGATGAGCGAGATGAGGATCTTCCCGAAGGAGATCCCGAGCGCCATCATGAGGGAAACCCACATCATGCGGCCCACGGGCGCGCGCGAAGCCGTGCCGCCGCCTTCGAAGAGAACCTGCATGTAGTTCTCGATGAAGTGCGCGCCGGGCAGAAGGCTCATGGGCGCCTGTTCGACTTCGACGGCCGTCTGCGTCGAGGCCACGAAGGCGACGTAGACCGGGAAGACCACGACCACGACGCCGAGAATCAGGATCAGATGCGTGAAGAAATTGAGCCAGGGACGATTTTCAACCATAACCAAACCTCCCCGATCAATAGTTGACGCGCCGCTCGATGAAGCGGAACTGAATCACGGTGAGCACGATGACGAGCGCCATCAGCACGACCGACTGCGCGGCGGATCCGCCGTAGTCCATGTTGCGGAAGCCGTCGACGAAGACCTTGTAGACGAGGATGTTCGTTTCCTGGCCCGGGCCGCCCATCGTCGTCGCGTCGACGATGGCGAAGGTGTCGAAGAACGCGTAGATCACGTTCATGACGAGAAGGAAGAAGGTCGTGGACGACAGAAGCGGGAAGATCACCGTCCAGAAGCGGCGGAAGGGACCCGCGCCGTCCATGGCGGCCGCTTCGAGAAGCGACTTCGGCACGGCCTGCAGGCCCGCCAAGAAGAAGATGAAGTTGTAGCTCACCTGTTTCCACACGGCCGCGATCACGATGAGGGCGAGCGCATGGTCGGCGTTCACCATGTAGTTCCACTCAAACCCGAACTGACGAAGCGCATAGGAGAGAACGCCCAAGGTCGGGTTGAAGATGAACATCCAGAGAACGCCCGCGACGGCCGGCGCAATCGCGTAGGGGATGATGAGGAAGGATTTGTAGGCGTTGCCGCCGCGAAGAACGCGGTCGGCGCAGACTGCAAAGAGAAGCGAGACCGCCAGCCCGATGCCCGCGACGAGCACCGAAAAGAGCATCGTGACCTTGAAGCTCTCGATGTAGTTGGGGTCCGCAAAGAGGGTTTGGAAGTTGGCCAATCCCACGAATTCGTTGCTGAGCCCGAAGGCGTCCTGCATCATGACGCTCTGCTCGATCGCCTGCCCCGCGGGCAGGAAGAAGAAGATGAGCGTGATGAGGAGCTGCGGCGCAACAAGCACGTAGGGAAGCCATCGGTTTTGGAAGATGACTCGTTTTTCCACGTTGTCTCTCGGAAGGGGTTATGAAAAACGCAACGCGTCCCGCGGTCCCCTCGCGGGGTCCGCGGGAACGCGGCAAAGAGAACCCAGATCAGCGGGTCACGCGTTCGAAGCGAGCGAGCTGTTCGTTGCCGCGGCGCATGACGGCCGCGATGGCGTCCTTCGCGGAGGCCTGGCCCGACCAGATCTTTTCAAACTCTTCGTCGATGATCGTGCGGATGTTCGGGAGGTACCCGAGACGAATGCCCCGGCTCTTTTCCGTGACCTTGAGCATCTGCTTGACAGCCACGTCGGCGCCCGGATTCTTCTCGTAGTAGCCGCTTTCCTTGGCGATTTCAAAGGCCTTCTGCGTGACAGGGAGGTAGCCCGTTCGCATGTGGTTTTCAGCCTGAACCTTCGGATCGGAGAGGAAGTGGAAGAAGGAGGCGACGCAGCGGTTCTGCTCGTCGGTCTTGCCGGCCATCGCCCAGAGCGAGGCGCCGCCGATCGCCGTATTGAGCGGAGCGTCCGCGACGTCGTCGTAATAGGGCAAGGGCATCGTCATGTATTCGAACTTCGCGTTGCGGCGGATGTTCGCGAGCGTCCCGGAGGAGCCCATGTTGATCGCGCATTCGCCCGAATAGAAGGTGGCGTCGGCCTGGTTGCCGCGGCCCTTGTAGACGAAGAGCCCTTCCTTGGCCATGCGTTCGAGATTTTCGATGTGCCGCTGATGCAGCGGCGAGTCGATCTTGAGGCGCGCCGCCGTGCCGCCGAAGCCGTTGTTGAGCGTCGCGTATTCGACGTTGTGCCAGGTCGAGAAGCTTTCAAGCTGCGTCCAGCCCATCCAGGAGGTCGTCATCGGGCAGGCTTCGCCGGACTTCTTGAGGGCGCGGGCGGCCTCTTCAATCTGCTTCCAGGTGCGCGGAAGCTTGTCCGTTTCGGTCGGAAGACCCGCGTTCTTGAACTTCGTGAGGTTGAGATAGAGAACCGTGGTCGACGAGTTGAAGGGGTAGCTCATCATGCGGCCGTCGGGCGTGGAGTAGTACCCGAGCACGGCCGGAATGTACTCTTCCGGATGGAATTCGTAGCCCGCCTTTTCCATGAGGTCGCCCACGGGCACGACGGCGCCCTTGCTGAACATCATCGTGGCGGTGCCGACTTCAAAGACCTGCAGGATGTTGGGGGAGCGTCCCGCGCGGTGCGCGGCGATGCCCGAGGTCATCGTCTGGTCGTAGGAGCCCTTGTAGGTCGAAACGAGTCGGCATTCGTTCTGCGACTCGTTGTACTGCTTCGTGACGTCGGCCACCCAGTCGCCGAGCGTGTTGGCCATGGCATGCCACATCGTGATTTCGGTGGGCGCCGCCAGGGCGGTGCCGGCGCTCAGGGCGCATGCGGCGGAAAGGGCGGCAACAACGGTCTTGCGGATCATCTTTCAGTTCCTTCTGTACATTTCCTTTCCGGGCGCCGCAGGCCGCCGGACCGCAAAACGATCCCGCGCCGCACGACACATCCCTATAGGAGGAAAGGGGGACTCCTCGGAGAAGCGGCCTCGCATTCAATGAAAAACGAGCGGCGAACATCCCCGACGCTCGCCGCCGAACCACGAAAACGCCATGGCACAGTCTGAAGGAATAATAGGGACAGCCTTTTCTTTTTGTCTATAGACGAATCGGCAAAAATTTCGCGCCCGCACTAGTTCTTTCGGCGTATTTTTGCCGGTTTTCCCTTGATTTTTTGTCCCGTCGATAGAGATTTTCTACTTAGAAGCGGCGAGCGTACGGCAAAAAGAGAGGGAGGTCCGAAAACCTCCCTCCTCCTTTGCCGCAATAGGGAAAGTCCGTTCTCACCGGAAAAGCGCCTTCATTTCGGCCGTGCGGCGAAGCGCCGCCTCGACGGCGTCGTCCATCATGCCGTCGATGTCGCGCTCGTTCATGACGGCGAGCGCCCGGGCGGTCGTACCGCCCTTGCTCGTGACGCGCTCGCGAAGGGTCGCGAAGGATTCCTCGCTCTCGCGCGCGAGCTTGGCCGCGCCGAAGACCGTTCCGATCGCGAGTTCCCGGGCGTCTTCCGGAGAGAAGCCGCGCTTTTGCGCCGCGCGCTCGAGCGCTTCAAGGAAGCGGAAGACGTAGGCGGGACCCGAGCCCGGAATCGCCCCCACGACGTCGAGTTCCGCTTCCGTTTTGCAGGGAACGACGTTCCCGACGGCCCGCATCACGAATTCCGCCGCTTCGGCGTGTTCGGGCGACGTCCCTTCGGGGACCCAGAGCCCCGAAAGCCCGGCACCCACGAGCGCGGGCGTGTTGGGCATCGCGCGGATGACGGGGTAGCCCCCGAGCCAGCCCGAGAGCACCGAACCTTCAATGCCCGCCGCAATCGAGAGCGCGGCCCCGCCCTTTTTGAGAAGGGGCTTCACCGGAACGAGCGCCTCCTTCATCACCTGGGGCTTGACGGCCAGGACGAAGAGGTCGCACTCGGAAATCCAGTCGCCCGTCGTCTCGTGGGTCGTCACGCCCAGGGCCGCGAGCTTTTCGAGTTTCGGCGCGTTGTGGTCCGTCACGTGAAGGCGGGCGCCCTCCGTTTTGCGGACGAGCCCGCCCAAAAGAGCGGAGGCCATGTTGCCGCCCCCGAGGAATCCGATCGTAAGCGTCATGCCGTTTCTCCTTTATTTCTGCGTTTTTTTGGAATAGTCGCGCGCGCCGAAGATGCCGCTCCCCACGCGGATGAGGGTGCTCCCCTCCTCCACGGCGGCGCGCCAGTCAGCGGTCATCCCCATCGAGAGGGTGTCCACCTCGGGGTGGCGGCGCTTCAGGGCCTCGAAGGCTTCCCGCATGCGCGCAAAGGCGCGGCGGCCTCCGTCGGCGCCGTTCGCTTCGGGAATCGCCATCAGACCCCGAAGGCGCAGCTTCGGCAGTTCGGCGATACGGTCCGCAAGCGCTTCAATTTCGTCCCAGGAGACGCCCGACTTCGTCGCCTCGCCGTCGGCGTTCACTTCGATCAAGACGTTGAGGGGCGCAAGGTGTTCCGGGCGCTGCGCTGAGAGGCGCTCGGCGATTTTCTCGCGGTCGATCGTCTGCACCCAGTCGAAGGTTTCCGCGACGGGCCTCGTCTTGTTCGACTGCAGCGACCCGATGAAGTGCCATTCGACCCCTGCGTCGGGGTGGCGTTCCCGGAAAAGCCGGCACTTTTCCACCCCTTCCTGCACGTAGTTTTCACCGAAGCGCAGGGCGCCCGCGCGCCAGGCGGCCTCCACGGCTTCGATTCCGAAGGTTTTGCTCACCGCAAGAAGCGCGACGCCGCCCTGCGGCGCCTGCCCGGCGAGTTCCTGTTCCAGCGCCCGAAAGCGCGTTTCGATGGAATTTTCCTGCATCTTTCCTGTTCCTTTCCTTCGGGCCCGCCCGGGGCGCGAAGCGTCAGACAACTATAGCCCAAATCCGCGGTTTTTCCGCGGGGACGAAAAGCGCTACACTCTCCCGATTTCCTCCCTCCTTTTTCCGTTTTGCATCCCGTGACGACACCCGTTCTTCTGCACAGCTGCTGCGCCCCCTGTTCGGCCGCCATTTTGGAGTGGCTTCTTGCCAACGATTACGCCCCGACGGTGTTCTTCTTCAATCCGAACATCTTCCCGCGCGATGAGTACGACGTTCGCAAGAACGAGTGCGTGCGCTACTGCCGCGAACTCGGGGTTCCCTTCGTCGACGGCGACTACGATCACGAGCTCTGGCTTCGGGCCGTAAAGGGCCTGGAAAACGAACCCGAACGCGGGGCGCGCTGCCGCGCCTGCTTCGGGCTTCGCATGGAGGCGACGGCGGACGCGGCCGAACGCCTCGGCTTTGACCGCTTCACGACGACCTTGGCGGGAAGCCGCTGGAAGCGGCTCGATCAGATCCGCGAGGCGGCCGAAGAAGCCGTCGGCCGCCACCCCAAGACCTCCTACTGGGACAAGGACTGGAAAAAGGGAGGCCTTCAGGAGCGCCGCAGCGTTCTTCTCAAGGAGAACGGCTTTTACAACCAGCTCTGGTGCGGCTGCGAATTTTCGATTGAACACCTCGTTCGCAAAGCGCCCGAGGAGCTTCCCGAATACATCCGTCGGGCGGTAGACGAACTGCGCCTCAAAGAGTAAGAATTTCCCTCACGCATCCCCAACCGGCAGACCCTCATGAATCCGATCGTAGAAGTCTCGGGCTTCATTCTCCTCATCATTCTCGGGCAGGTGCTCCGTCGCCTCGAAATCCTCACGCCCGAGTGTTCCAAGGCCGTGAGCACGCTCGTTCTGAACGTGACGCTCCCCTGCGCCGTTCTGCGCGCCCTGAACGGGGTCGAACTCACCGCGAGCCTTCTCGTCCTCGTCCTGCTCGGTCTTCTCGCAAACGTCTTCACCTTCCTGCAGATGGCCTTTACGGAGCGCCGTCATGCGGAAGACCCCGACGGACTCACGAAGCGCTTCTCGCAGCTCGTCATGCCGGGCTACAACGTCGGCACCTTCGCGATGCCCTTCACGGCGGGCTTTCTCTCGCCCGAAGGCTTTCTCGCGCTCTGCCTCTTTGACGCGGGAAACGCCGTCATGTGCACGGGCGGCACCTACGCGGTGCTCTTTCGCGAATCGGGGTCGCTTTTGAAGCAGTTCGCGAGCATCGTGAAGCGCCTCCTCTCCTCCTTTGCGATCCTCACCTATCTGATCGTTGCGGCGCTCTCGGTCACGCACACGCGGATTCCGGACGTGATTCTCCACATCATCGACATTCCCGCGAACGCGAACACCTTCCTCGCGATGATCATGATCGGCATGTCGGTGAACCTCAACATCCGGCTGGAGTCCTTGAAGCGCCTCCTGCGCCTTCTGGGGCTTCGCTATCTCGGAAGCGTCCTCATGGGGGCCTTCGTCTACTGGTGCCTTCCCTTCTCGGAGGACGTGCGCCTCGGGATCCTTCTCGTTCTCTTTGCACCCTTGCCCGCCATGGGGATCATCTTCTCGATGAAGGGCCGCATGAACTGGCAGCTCGCCGCCAACCTCAACACGATGAGCGTTCTCTGCTCGGTCGTGATCATGAGCGCCATGCTCTCGCTTTTGGTCTGACGGCGCACAAAGGCCGGCGAACCGGCCGCCTCTTCTTCGCGAAACGGCTCGGATGTCTGCGGACACCGAGCCGTTTTCCTTTCCTACGAAAAAGCCCGAAAGCGCATCGGCCCCGGGCTTTCCGTCGTGGAGGACGAGGGACGTCACCACATGAGGTAGGTGACGACCGAGAAGATCGTCAGGATGATCGCCTCAAGAAGCACGATCGGCGCGAGCGTCTTGAAGAAGTCCGACTTGAAGTAGTCGACCGTGACCATGAGGCAGACGTGCGTCGGGGTGATCATCTGACCCGCCACGCCGAAGACCATGACGATGCCCGCGAGGTTGAGGTCCCCCGGGGCGATCCCCGCGACGATCGGCATCACGATGGCGGCGTGGCCCTGGCTCATGCCCGTGAGGATGCCGACCACCGTGCTCACGGCCGCAATGACGACGGGCGTGGGCAGATCGGTCGACTGGAAGGCACGGATCATTTCGTCGAGAATCCCCGCTTCCGTAAGCACGCTGATGAAGTAGAGGATGCAGGTGACGTTGACGAGAAGCTTCCAGTCCATGGCGCCCACGAAGATATCGCGCACCGAAACCGGACGCTTCATCAGGTGGAGGACCGGAATCATCAGGACGGTCACGATTCCCATGGCGAGGCCCGCGGAAACGTCGAAGACGAGCATGAGAATGACGTTGACGAGCACCGGCCCGATAGCAAGCGAAATCTCGCGGATGTGGCGACGGCTGGCTTCCGGAGTGTTCTCGCGCTTCAGGCGGCGGTCGGTGAAGCGAAGCGGTCGGATGAGGACGAACCAGCCGGCAAGGAAGGCGACGACCGCCATCCAGGCGAGGTGCACGACGAGGTCGCTCACCGAGATGTTCGCGACGGCGCAGCCGAGAATCATGCCCGGAATGATCGGACTCATGAATTCGCAGACGTGTCGGAACCAGAAATTGATCGACGCCTTGCTCTCGCGCGAGATCGTCATGCCGCGGCTCGCCTCGTCGACGATCGGCGCGGAAAAGCGTGCGCCCCCCATGGAGGGGAGCAGTCCCAAAAAGGCCGGCATCGTGGCGAGCGTCACCTTGGTGGAGGAAAAGATCTCGTTGAGCGAATCCACCATGCCGCGTAGCGTTCCTGACTTGCGCAACTCGATTTCGAGACACATCACGAAGTAGAGCGCGAAGAGAAGGTCGTAGGTGCGCGACTGAGAAAGCATCTCGGTGACGGCGGATCCCAGAGCGGGAAGGGACGGATTCCAGAGGGCCCACATCAGGGCGCCGCCCGTCAGAATGGCAGCGCCGATGGGCACCTTGAAGCGAAGGACCACGACCATCGCAAGGAGGCCGAGACCGATGACGGTGAAAATGCTCATGGTGTTTTATTTTGCAGAATGTCGGTCAAAGACCGAAAGCGCCCGGAGGGCGCTTTCGAGTGATGCGGAAAGTTTGCACTTTTTTGGCCGTCAACGGAGAAGAAACTCGGGAAAACACGGAGCGGCGTCCACAGGACAGACTCCCCAAGAAAACGGTTTGCCGGAAAAATGGGGATGGAGGCATGACCTTCACGCTACATAATGAAAGTCAAACTTTTTTTCTTTCATGAAAAAAAGCGATCGAAGTCCCCCGAAGGGAACCCCGAGCGTGGGAAGAACGCTTTTCCGGGCGTTCGTTCTTTGCGGCTCAGTGACGGACATCAGGCCTTCTTCGAGCGCTCGAAGGCTTCTCAGGCGGCGACGCGGCCCCGGATGACGGCGGCGGTGAGCTGCGACGTCGAGGTAATTGTCGTAGAAGAGCACGCCGATGGCGTTGCCCGCGGCATAAAGACCCGGGATAGCCTTGCCGTCGCGGTTGAGCACTTCCGCCTTTTTGTTGATCTTCGAGCCCTTGCCGGCGTGGACGGCTTCGTTGAATTCCTTCACGGTCTTCGCAAGCATCGCTTCGGGCAGACCGCACTGACGGGCGAGTTCCACAATGGTGTCGGCCTTGTAGATCGGAGCCTTCGCCTTTTCGTAGCGCTTGAAGCGAAGGTCGAAGATCGGTTCGTTGCGCACGCGGCTGTCGAGAATGATGAAGGCGCGGTTTTCAGGGATGCGCTTCGGGGTGTTCTGGGCGACGAAGACGTAGGTCTGACCTTCATCGATGTAGCGTTCGCCCCGCGGCGTCACGCAGATGCCGTGGTTCACCATGTGCGGGGGATTGGCGCGCGTGGCCGCACGGATCGGACCGGCGTGGAACTGATCGCAGTTGACGTAGTTCGGGAATAAGGGTTCCGTGAGCGACATGTTGTCGCCCGTGCAGCAGACCGAATCGCGCAGCAGCATCCAGGCGGCGCCCATGTAGCGCGTGATTTCGACGACCTTCGTATTGAAGGCAAGCGGCACGCCCGACTTCTTCACTTCGTCGAGCATCCGTTTCGCGAGCTGCGAGCCGCCCGGCTACGTGGGCCGTTCCAGAATTCCTTTCAAATCTACCAGGGCGGTCCAACCCGGAATTCATGGTAATTATTCGCTCCCACTGCCAGTGAGTCTGGCCTCAGACGGAATAACTTCTCAAGGGCGCCTTACGAAGCGTCATCTCGCAAGCCGAGAAATTACCTGGCCGGCCTTCCGAAAACCCCGGACGATCTCACGGGTTTCGACGTCGTGGGCGATCGGTCTCGTCGCGCTCGCGAGGACGGCGTACGCCTGATGCGGTCAAGGCGAACGCCGCAAAAAGCTTCGCCCGGCCGAAGCCGGGCGAATGTGAGGGGGGATGCGTAAGAAGACTGCGGATTACGCGGCTTTTCGTTCGGTGTTCGTAATGAGGCAGTAGACAAGGCCACTGCCGATCGCGCCGATGAAGAAGGAGAAGTTTGCGAAGACGGGCGAGAGTTGGAAGAGCATCGAGAAAACGCCCCCCGCAATGAGCGCCGCCACGGCCTTCAGGTTCCAACCTCGCGTGTACCAGTACCGACCGCCCTCACGGTCGTTGTAGAGGTCGTGCACTTCGATGTGACGGGCCTTGACGCGGTAGTAGTCGACGATGATCACGCCGTAGACCGGACCGATGAAGCCCGCAAGCACGTCGATCGTGCTGTGGATCACTTCGGGCGAATGGAAAAGATGCCAGGGCAGAATCGCCACGGCGAGAATCGACGCGATGAAACCGCCGCGTCGCCAGGTGATCTTCGAGGGCGCGAGGTTCGAGATGTCGAAGGCGGCGGAAACGAAGTTCGCGACCACGTTCACGCCCACGGTCGCGACGAGCAGCGTGAAGCCCAAAAGGAGCGTCAGCATCTTCGAATCGAGCTTTCCCAAGAGCTGGATCGGGTCCATGATGAGTTCGCCGAAGATGACGGGCGTCCCCGAAATCGTGATCACCGCGATCGAGGAGAAGAAGACGAAGTTGATCGGAAGACCCCAGAAATTGCCCCAATGCATGTCGCGGTCCGAACGGCAGTAGCGCGAGAAGTCGCCGAAATTGAGCGTCGGACCCGCGAAGTAGGCGACGATGAGGGAGATGCCGACCACCAGCGCCCACATGGATTCACCGAAGCTGAGGGTCTGATCCGAGAGCGTGAAGCTGATGTTCTCCCACCCGGCTTCCGCGACGACCCAGATCATCATGACGAGCATCACGACGTAGACGATCGGTCCCGCCCAGTCGATGAAGACGCGGATCGCCCTCATGTCGGCGATGAAGAGCGCCGTCTGCGCGGACCACATGACGAGGAAACAAATCCAACCGAGAGTTGAGAGCCCGAGAATGTCGTTTTCCGCGTAGATCTTCCACTCGGGGAAGAAGTAGAGCACGCACACCATGAGCGCGGCCGAGGCGAGATAGGTCTGAATGCCGTACCACACGACCGCGATGATTCCGCGGATGAGCGCGGGAATGTTCGAGCCGTATACGCCGAAGGTCATGCGGGCCATGACGGGGAAGGGAATCGCGTGGCGGCGGCTCGGCTCGCCGATCAGGTTTGCCAGGCCCTGAACGATGAGGATGCCGAAAAGCAGCGCCGCGAACACCTGCCAGCCCGCGAGGCCGAGTGAAAAAAGCGTCCCTGCGAAAACGTAGCCGCCCGCGCTGTGCACGTCGGACATCCAAAAAGCGAAGATGTTGTACCAGGTCCAGGTTTGCTTGGCGGGAAGAAGGTCCGCGTTCGCCAAGGAGCTTTGCGTCGGGTCAGGAATGGATTGGGTCATGGCGCATCCTTTCTTGTTGGTTCGCCATGTATTTTCGAAACCCGGGCCTTTCGGGTCACGCGCCTACGGCGCCAAGCCCTTGTCCTTTCGCGACAAGGTGGTGGCGCAAGGGGAAAAGAGCGGAAAAAAGAAGTCGTTTCTTCGGAAAATCTTGCTCGGCAGGAGATTCGGCAGAGAAAAAACGCCGGAATCCCCCCGTGCGGGAGACCCCGGCGTCAACATTCTCTCCGGGACTCGGAGCGGAGAGATTTCGGTTTTCGGCACTCTTACGCGGCGCGTCCGACCGTAAAGAGAACGATCGGTTCGAGATGGGCGGCAAGCTTCATGCCGTCGCGAAGCGCGTCGTGGTCAAAGGAGGCGCGCACGCACCCGGCGAGTCCCAGGGAGGTCGCGGCAAGATAGCAGGCTTCGCCCATCGTGCCCGCGTCGACGAAGACCCCGGTCGGACGGGCGTTTTTCGAGCGTTCCTTGTCCGCCACAAAGACGATCGTAACGGGCGCCTTCTTCACGTATTCGAACTGATAGGTCGTGGAGAGATCGCGCACGTCCGCTTCGGCGGTCCGCACGAGCGCGTTCTTTTCCGCGTCGAAGCGCCAAGCGCCGTCGGCGCGCAGCACGTAGGCCGACACGGCGCGAAGGTCGAGCGTCGACGGAACGGTGCGGCGCCCGTCTTCGCTCGTGATCCCGGCGCAGGCCCAAAGAAGCGCCGCAAGTTCATCGTCGGAGAGAGCCGCGTCCGTGCAGTCGCGGTTTGTGCGGCGCTTTTGGAGCGCTTCGCCGAGCGGCATGGAAAGGACCTTGGGTTCGGGAAGCTGAAGGGTCGTCATGGTGAAACCTCCTTGAATGGCTGTCGTTTCAGTGAGTGTGAGAAATCGTGGCGAGAAGACGACGCTCGATCGCACGGCCTTCGGCAACGCCTGCGCGTGCGGCGTCAAGGCGCCGCTCGAGAATGTCGGCGCCCTTTTCGAGCGTGCGAAGAAGCGCCTCGACACGCCGAGAAGACGTGCCGCCCGAGGCGCAAAGGAAGGAGCAGGCGCCCGGCTGCGTGAGCGCGCGCCCGTAAACGCCGGCGAGGCTTCCCGGCCTCCGAAGCGGCATCGAGTCAAGCGTCACGGCAAATTTCCAAAACCGCGCCGCGTCTTCGAGCGACAATGCGCACATGATGTTTTCGGTGCCCTCGCCCGTGAAAATCCGAATCTCGGGCTCTTCCCCTTCCTTGACCGAAGCGTTTTCCTTTGCGGGAAGATCCGTCCCCAGGACAAACCAGGGCATGCCGCGGAGGACGAGCCCGTCGGGAGCCTCCCTCACAAGTTGTTTTGCGTCGTGAAAAATGTCGAGCAAAAGAAGCGCGGGAAGACCGCCGAGAGTAAGCACGGCCGTGAATCGCTCGATGCGCCCGTCAAGAAGGGACTCCGCCCTGACGTTCGGGTGACGCACGAGCGCCTCTCTTACGGCGCCGAGGTCTTCGCCGAACTTTTCGTCTGCGCATTCGGGCGCCATCAGTCTGAGCAGCGCCGAAAGCGCGTCCGCCTCCCCGTCCGTGAGGGGTGTGTCGGCGGTCAGGCGCGCCGCGATCCCGACGACGGGTTCGGGGCGGTCGCTACCGGCATCGGGCACGGCGGCGCCGTATCCGGAAAAGGCTTGCGTAAGAGCGGGCGGCATGGCGAAAAGAACCTCCTTGATTTCTAGAGAAGAGTAGTCCTCTGCGCCGGGGATAGACACGGGTTTGACGCGTCAAAACATGGTCTTTTCGTGCCAGGCGTCCGGGTCCGGACGCCCGAGACGAAACGGTCCGACCGACTCAGGTCGGCACCGTGCGCATGCGCTTTCGGTAGGCGGCGGGCGCCGTTCCAAACCAGCGGTTGCAGGCGCGGTTGAAGTTGCTCGGATCGGAGAATCCGAGGTCGTAGGAGATTTCGGTGATGGGGCGCTCGCTGTGGGCGAGCATGTCGTGGGCGAGGCGCTTGCGGAGACGGTCGAGAAGTTCCGCAAAAGAGACGCCCTCGCGCTCGAGACGCCGCTGCAGCGTGCGCGAGGAGAGATGCATCGCGTCGGCCACCTCCTTGATCCGGGGCTGACCGTTCACGAGAAGCTTCGTCATCACCTCTTCGGCGCGCGAAGCGAAGGATGCCTGACGCACGCGGTTGAGGTATTCGATCGAAAGCTCTTCGGTCACCTCGCGCAGGATCGCGTTCGCGCTCGCATAGGGTTCGATTGTGTCGGGGTAGGCGAAGGTGATGTACGCGCAGTCGGCCGCCGTGTCGACCGTGACGCCGAAGTGTTCGTCGAGTCGTTCCCGGTCCTTTTCGGGAAGATTCGGCAGATTCACGCCCACGGACATGGGCGTCACCTTGTGGTGCGAAAGGGAATTGGCCTGACGCAGAATGAAGGCGAGCATCGCAAGCGACGCGCTTCCGCCGGGCTCCGTCCCCTTGAGCGTGCGAAGCCGCAGAGTCGTTCCCTCGTGGTTGTGCGAGAGACTCACGTCCATCGTGGAGGAAATGATCTTGGCGTAGCGCGCCACCAGATCGAGCACCTGCGAGAGCGAGCGCGACGTCACGACGGCGAGTCCGAGACTGTGCAGCGTCGCCACCTGCATTTCCTGACCGCAGCGCATGCCGACCAGAGGGTCGTCCGTTTCACTCAGGAGCTGTTCCCAGAGACGGCGCACCTGCGTTGCGGGATAGCGCGCCCCCGGCACGCCCAGAAGCGACCGGTCGAGCCCCGCCCTTTCGAGGAGCGGTTCGGGCTCGATGCCGTAGCCCCGCGACGTCTGGCAAATGGACCGAACCCAGGCCGCCAGAATGCTGTCGCCCACGGGGAGCTCCCGCAACTCGGCGTCGTTTGCCAACGTTAAAAGTTGTTCCCGCTTTTCATCCAACATTTCCCACCCCTCTCTCACACACCTATACGCGCGCGGGCCGCATCGACGTCCGTCGACCGGCCCGCTCATGTCGTTGCGTCAAAAATTATACGGAAAAGATCCTAAATTCCTGCATTCTTTTTACGCAAAAACAACGCCTTCCTCGGCGACGACGCGCGTACCCGAACGGCCGGCGAGGATTTCGTCGATCTTGTCGAGGGCGCCGATGACGGCGGTCTTGCCGGACTTTTCGACGAAGCGGCAGGCGGCTTCGACCTTCGGACCCATGGAGCCCTTGGCAAAGCCGTATTCGCGAAGCGACTTCGGATCGGCCTGGGCGATGCGGCGCTGTTCGGGCTTGCCCCAGTCGAGGTAGGCGCCGTCGACGTCGGTCGCGATGATGAAGAGATCGGCGTCGAGGTCGGCCGCGAGGACGGACGAGGCGAGGTCCTTGTCAATCACGGCTTCGGCGCCGCGCAGTCGACCTTCTTCGTCGTAGTAGGTCGGGATGCCGCCGCCACCGCAGCAGATCACGATGTGACCGGCTTCAACGAGAGTCTTGAGGCTCTTGAGACCGAAGATGCGTTTGGGTTCGGGGCTCGGCACGACGCGGCGGAACTTGTCGTTGTCCGGAGCGATCGACCAGCCTTCCTTGGCGGCGAGGGCTTCGGCTTCTTCCTTCGTGTAGACGGGGCCCACGGGCTTGGTGGGGTGTTGGAAGGCCGGGTCCTTCGGATCGACTTCCGTCTGCGTGAGGACGTTGCAAAGCGTGGCGCTCTTCGGAACGAAGTTGGCGAGTTCCTGCTGGATCATGTAGCCGATCATGCCGAGGGATTCGGCGCCGATCACGTCGAGCGGATACATCGGGACGGCCTTGTAGGCGTTGTTCTGGAGAGCGAGAAGACCGACCTGCGGGCCGTTGCCGTGGGAGATGATGAGTTCGTTCCCTTCGTAGGCCTTGGCGATCTGTTCGCAGGCCGTACGGACGTTGGCGCGCTGGTTCTGGGCGGTCATGGGTTCGCCGCGCTTCAAAAGGGCGTTGCCGCCGAGAGCGATGAGAAGACGCATTTGCTTTTCCTCTTGTAGGTGATGAGTGGATTATCGATTGGCCCGGCCGCCGGGGCGGCCGTAGCCTTCAAAAAAGGGTTGTCGGCGCTCAGCCGTGGATTTCGATGCGCTTGCCGCGGGCTTCGCTGAGAATCCCTTCGCCCAAGTGCCAGACGGCCATCCCGCGCACGAACGTGTCGCGCACGCGGCAGTCGATGCGGCGGCCTTCATAGGCGCTGAAGGGGTTCTTGTAGAGAAGGTCCTTGGCTTCGAGCGTGTAGGAGCGGTTCGGGTCGATGACGACGAGGTCGGCGTCGAAGCCCACCGCGATTTCGCCCTTCCCTTCGAGACGGAAGCGGCGCGCCGCGTTCGTCGAGAGGGCGAGCGAGAGCGTTACCGGGGAGATCCCGCGCTTCAGAACCGCTTCGTCGAACATCGCGTCGACGCAGTTCTGCGCCGCGCTGATGCCGCCCCAGGCCTTGAAGGCGTTGGGATCGGACTTGAGGTCGATCGTGCAGGGGGAATGGTCCGAGACGAGCATCTCGATGCGGCCTTCGGCGAGGAGCTCCCACATGCGTTCGCGGTGCTTGCGGTCGCGGATCGGAGGCGAGCACTTCGCCTTCGGTCCGATCGCGTCGAGTTCTTCCGTCGCGAGAAGGAGATAGTGCGGGCAGCTCTCGAAACTCGCGTTGACGCCGCGGGCCTTGGCCTCTTCGACGGCTTCGATCGCTTCGTGGCAGGAGCAGTGCGCGATGTGCACGCGGCAGCCCGTCGCCTCGGCGATCATGAGAACGCGCCGAACGGCTTCGACTTCCGTGAAGATGGGACGCGTCGCGACGTAGTCGGAGACAAGGGTCTTGCCCGCTTCCATCGCTTCGCGGCCGAGTTCGTCCGTGATCGTCACGTTTTCGCAGTGCACGACGACGAGGCCGTCGACCTTGGCGATTTCACGCATGCCGCGGTAGAGCTCCCAGTCGGTGACGTTCTTGAAGTCGCCCGGCTTGTCGGAGCCGCAGGTTGCGACGAAGGCCTTGAAGCTCGCGACGCCGGCCTTGGCCATCGGAATGAGGTCGGCCGTGTTCCAGGGAACGAGCCCGCCCATGGGGGCGTAGTCGACCCAGCAGGAATCCTTGGCGTGCGACATCTTGAGTTCGAGCGACGCGACGTCGGTCGTGGCGGGGATGTTGTTGAGAGGCATCTCGACGAAGCTCGTGATGCCGCCCGCCGCCATCGCCTTCGTACCCGTTTCGTAGCCTTCCCATTCGGTGCGGCCGGGTTCGCTCAAGTGCATGTGCGCGTCGACCATGCCGGGGAGCACGTAGCAGCCCGCCGCGTCGCAGACGCTTTTCGCCTCTTCATCGATCGTCGGGGCGATGCGGACGATTTTCCCGTCCTTCACGCCGATCGACGTCGTTTCCACCCGGTCGCGCAGGACCACGCGGCCGTTTTTGACGATGAGGTCCAACATTCTGGCTTTCTCCTTAGAATTGGATGTTGAAGACTTGCTGGATGTAGAGCGCGGCCGAAGCCATCACGCCGAGGATAATCATGAGCGGCGTGTAGAAGCGGATCCACTTCGTGTAGTCGCACTTCGAGATCACGAGCGTCGCGATGAAGAAGCCCGAGGTCGGGAAGAAGATGTCGGAGAGCTGGCCGCCCCAGGCGTTGGCCGAGACGATGGCCTGCTGCGAGATGTCGAGAAGCGACGCGAGCGGCGAGAGAATCGGCATCGTCAGAATCGTGAGGGCCGTCGCGCCCGGAATCAGGGCGTTGAAGAGCCACTGTTCCCAGAAGACCACGATCGCGCTGATCGCGGGCGGCGTGCTCTTCATGAGGTTTTCGAGCCAGTTGACGATGGTGTCGGTGATGACGCCCGAGTCCATGACGACGGCGATGCCGGAAGCGACGCCGCAAAGGAGGGCGCCCACCATGAGGTCGTGCATGCCGGCGTTGATGTCGTTGCAGATTTCCTGACCGCGCTTGCCGGCGATGAGGGCCGCGATGATGCCGATCGTGAGGAACAACCCGCCGATCGCTTCAAAGCCGAGGTTCTTCCAAAGGATCAGCGCAACGGCGATCGGGAAGAGGATGAGGCAGGCGATGCCGGCGCGGATCTGCTGCGGCGTGAAAGTCTGCTCGCCCACGGGAGCGCGCTGGGCGATTTCTTCGCGCATGATCTTGTCCGAATCAAACGTGAGGCTCGATTCGGGGTTCTTCTTGACGCGGGCGGCATACACCATCACGTAGGCGATCGAAATGACGATCGCAAGCACCATGACGATGGCGCGAAGGCCCGATCCGGAGAAGATCGGAAGTTGGGCGATCTGCTGCCCCATGCCGACCGAACCCGGAATCGTGATGCCGAAGGTGAAGCCGATGCAGGGCCCGAGGAGCGCCACGGCGGTCGCGGTCATGCCGTCGTAGCCGAGGCGGTAGAAAAGAGGCAGGAATACGGGCAGGTAGGCAAGCGACAATTCCGGCACGCCGATGAAGGCGGCGAGAAGCGACGTCACGGCCATGAGGATCGGGGCGACGAGCATTTCCTGGTTGCCCACGGCTTTCGAGAGGCGCTGCACGCCGAGGTCGATGAGGCCGGCGCGCTTGATGAGGCCCATGCAGGCGCCCACCATGAAGGTGAGAACCACGATGCCGGCGGCGCGTTCAAAACCGTACGGAATGGCGGTGATGATTTCGAAGAAGCCCGCGGGATGTTGCTCGACCTCTTTGTAGGTGCCCGCCACGACGAAGTTCTGCACACCGTGCACCGTCTCGACGACCTGGCGATCGTACTGGCCGGCGGGAACGATGTAGGTGAGGAGCGCCATCACCAGAATGAAGGTCCCGAGGATGATGTAGATGTCGGGCATCTTGAACCCGCGTTTCTTCGGGGTTTCGTTTTTCTGAAGCTCGGACATGATGAGACTTCCTTCCCGCGGGTTGAGTCGCGGGGATTGGACAAAAAACGGGGCGTTCGCGCCGATCGGCTCGAGCGCCCCCAAGTGGATCAATGGAGAACAGTTTTGAAGAGGCGTTCTCAGTTCACGCCGACGACGGCAGAGAGGAGCGCCATGCGCAGAGCCACGGAGAAGCCGATCGCGCGGAAGTAGAGCTGATGCGGCGTGTTGTCGATGCCGAAGTCGAACTCACCGGGGTTGCGCGGGAGCGAATGGTGGACACCCACGACCTTGCCCGTTTTGGCGCGGATCGTGTTGAGCATGTCCATCGACACGTAGTAGTTGGCCATCTTCTTCATGAAGTCTTCACGGTTCGGATCATCCTTCTTGACCGAGCAGCCCGGCAGATAGATGAGGTCGACGCCCTTGTCCATGTAGAGCTCTTCGTGCTGCTTCTGGGTGAGGTCGAAGTGTTCTTCGAACTGAGCGCCCATCTTGCAGAGCTTTTCGCGAACGATGTCGGGCGTACGCAGTTCGCTCGTGCCCGTGTAGATGATCTTGGCGCCCATGGCGGCGAGCGCGAGGGCGAAGGACTGGCCGGAGCGGGCGCGGGAGAGGTCGGGCGAAGCGATCGCGACGGTGACCTTGGAGAGGTCGCCGAAGGCGCGCCAGCAGGTGTAGGAGTCAAGCAGACCCTGGGTCGGGTGCGTGACGTGGCCGTAGCCGCCCGAGATCACCGGAGCGCAGTGGCCCTTGATTTCTTCGAGGGCGCCCATGGCTTCCTTGTCGTCGGGGTGACGCATCACGATGACGTCGGCGTATTCGCTCGTCACGCGCAGGCTGTCGGCGAGGGATTCGTTCTTCGCAACCGACGAGTTGTGGGTCGGGTCGGCTTCCGTGATGACGGCGCCGCCGAGGCGATGCATGGCGTTTTCATGCGAGCAACGCGTACGGGTCGAGGGCTGGAAGAAGAGCGTGTAGAGAACCTTGCCCTTCAGGAGATCCGTGCCGGTGCGCATGAAGGGTTCGAGCATTTCGGCCGCGTAGAAGAGCGACTGGATTTCGTCGCGCGAGAAGTCGTCCAAGAACGTGATGTTCTTGCCGCGCATGTGCGTGGCGTCGAGGTATTCGCGGATGTCGCGGGCCTTGAAGCTGTCGGTGAGAGCCATTTGTAGTCTCCTGGTTCGTGTTCCGTTTAGGGAGGAAAAATCGTTGTCGCGTGCCGATCAGATTTCGACGTCGCGGTTGCAGTCCTTCGAGTAGATGTAGCTGAAGGGTTCGCGGCCGATGCCGTAGGCGGCCTGCAGCGAGAAAGCGCCCATCCAGAGGAAGTCTTCCTTCTTCGTGAGGTACCAGTCGTCGTCGAGCTTGTAGGTGCCCTGGCCTTCATAGATGTAGGCGCCGTGTTCCTGAACGTGCGTTTCGACGATGTTGTGGGAGGCGCCCGGATCGAAGGAGAGGATGTGCATGTTCATGTCGAAGGCTTCGTCGAGCGGGAGGAAGTCCTTGACGTGGACGTTGGCCATGCCGTCGTAGTCGCGGAAGGGCGTTTCGTTGATGTTGCCGAAGACGGTCCAGGGCTTGAGTCCCTTCGGATGCGGGATGTAGCGCTGCTTGTAGAGGAGGATGCGGCCTTCCTTGCCGTTGGCGTTCTTGAAGCCGATGCCGACGCCGGCGGGAGCGTAGGCGTAGCCGCCCTGCGTGAGGATTTCGGTCTTGTCGCCGACCGTCACTTCGAGGGCGACTTCGCCGTCGAGGACGTAGAGGAAGGATTCTTCATGTTCGAGCGAAGCATAGGGATATTCCGTATGCGCCGTCGCGCCGAGCGTGCCGATCAGCTGAACGAAACCGGCGCCCACCTTCGGGGAGCAGAGGATCGTCATCTTGGCGTCAACGATCCCGGGGATCGTGTTGATGACGCGCCCTTCGGGCGTGATGATCGCGAAGCTGTCGCGCTTGACGATGGAACGGTTGGACAAGAGGTCCTGAGGATAGCCGGGCATGATGCCTCCTAGTCGTTTGAGTGCTTTTCCTAGAGATGATTGGGATTTCGAGGACTTTCCGTCTCTCGACACGGCAAACTATAGGAGTCTCGGAGGCGAAGCTTTAGGGTGAAAAATGACATCCGCTTGTCATTTCGCGCCACCGCCGAAAACACGGCGATTTCGGGCGTCAAGCGCTTGTCATTTCGCGCCAACCCGGTTTTCGACCGCCAAAAACGCGCTTTCGGACATTCGGTCATCGGGCATTAAGGAAGAGGGCCTACCATGGTCGGGTGTTTTGCGCGCGGTGTTACAATGCCTTTTTTCTTCGCGTCCTTTGCGGCGCGGATGACGAAGCGGCTTCGCCGCGGAACGGTTTTTCCCTCACTTTTTTCGCCCGGCGTTCCGATTCCGAACGTCGGGCGCCGATCTCTCATGAAAGAAATTCGCACGCGTATTGCTCCGAGTCCCACCGGCATGATGCATCTCGGGACCGCCCGCACGGCCATCTACTGCTGGGCCGTCGCCCGTCACCTTGGCGGCAAGTTCCTCCTTCGTATCGAGGACACGGACCAGGTTCGCTCCACGCAGGAAGCCGTGGACGTGATTCTTCAGGGCATGAAGTGGCTCAACCTCGACTACGACGAAGGTCCCATCTATCAGATGGATCGTCTCGCCCGCTACAAGGAAGTGGTCGACCAGATGCTCGCCGACGGCCGCGCCTACTACTGCTACGCGACCCCCGAAGAACTCAACGAAATGCGCGAAAAGCAGAAGGCCCTCGGTCTCAAGCCCCGCTACGACGGCCGCTGGCGTCCCGAAAACGCCAAGGGCAAGCCCATTCCCGAAGGCGTGCAGCCCGTCGTGCGCTTCCGCAATCCCGACGACGGCGTCGTGACGTGGGATGACGCCGTCTACGGTCCGATCAGCGTCGCCAACAGCGAGCTCGACGACCTCATCATCATGCGCAACGGCATCCCCACCTACAACTTCGCCGTCGTCGTCGACGACTGGGACATGAAGGTGAGTCACGTCATCCGCGGCGCCGACCACATCAACAACACTCCGCGCCAGATCAACATCTACAACGCCCTCGGCGCCGAGGTGCCGGTCTTTGCGCACCTGCCCCTCATCAACGGTCCCGACGGCCAGAAGCTCTCGAAGCGTCACGGCACGGTGTCCGTTCTCGAGTACGAACGCCAGGGCTACCTCCCCGAGGCGATCTTCAACTACCTCGCCCGTCTCGGCTGGGGTCACGGGAACATGGAAAAGTTCTCCCGCGACGAACTCGCCAAGGTCTTTGAACTTCGCGACTGCTCGCGCGCCGCGGCCCGCATCGACTGGAAGAAGCTCGACTGGCTCAACCAGCAGTACATGAAGGAAGCCGACGACGCCCGCCTCGCCGACCTCGTCAAGCCCCGCATCGAAGCGCGCGGCGGCGACGTCGCCGCGGGTCCGTGCCTCGCCGAAGTCTCCGGTCTTCTCAAGAGCCGCGCCGGCAACCTCGAAAAGCTCGCCGACGCCGCCCTCTTCTTCTACAAGAAGGGCGAACTCGACAAGGCCGCCCTTGAAGGCGCCTTCGCCGACGGCGGCCGTGAAGCCCTTGCGCTCTTCGCCGAAAAGTGGAACGCCCTCGCCGACCTCACGCCTGAAGCCGTCTACGGCGTCATTCAGGCCGTGATGGCCGAACGCGAAATCCCGATGAAGGTGCTTGCGAATCCGCTTCGCATCGCCGTGTGCCGCGCCGACCGCACGCCGCAGATCGATAAGACCCTCTGCCTCATCGGTCGCGAAGAAGTGGCGGCCCGCATGGCCGAAGCGCTCGCGCTCTAATTCGCAGCGACGGCGGGGATTTTCCCCGCCCCGCTCGGCCAAAGGCGACGGTTTTCGGACCGCCGCCTTTTTTGCGCCCTTTTCCTCCCTGCGTGCGCCCCCTACAATGTAGACATGACGAACCGCAATTCCAAACGATCCATGTCCTGGCTCTTCCTTTCGGTCACGCTCGTCTTCATGCTCGCTGGCCTGGCGCTCTCCTTCTGGAGCGCCTCCAAGGCCGTCGAATCCAAGCGCATCGCCGCCGAGGGCGTTCCCGTCACGGCCGAAATCGTGCGCATCGAAGAAGAAGAGCGCCACATCAACCGCGACGACGGTCCCCGCATTCAGATCGTGTACTTCGAAGTCGCCGACTTCACGAGTGCGGACGGCCGGAAGATCGAGACGCGCCTCTGGCCGAAGTACGACGCCAAGCTTGTTCTGAAACCGGGCGACAAGGTCGAGATCCTCTACAACTTCGACAACCCCGAACAGGTGGTCGAGGCGGGCGGCAAGCGGGAATTCCAACAGGGGGTCATCGGGGCCGTCTTCGGCCTTCTCGTGTCGACCGTCGCGGCGTTTCTCGCCTTCCGATCCCTCTCGTCGATTCTTTCGGGCGGTTAAGGGTAAGGCGCGATGTCCCTGTTCCCTACTTTTTTGCGGCGTTCCCGTTGGTTTCTGGGAACGGCGGCGCTCGGTCTCGCGCTCCTTTGCGGCTCCGCCTGCGCCTTTGAGAGCGGCCCCGTCCTGCGGTTGGGACTTTCCACCGTGGCCATGCCCGCCACGCGGGATCCCTTGGAAAATGCCACGCTCGAAGCGTTCGAGCGCGCCTTTGGGCGTGAGCGCCTCTTCGTGCGCACCTACCCCGTCCTGGAACTTGAGAAGGCTATTCGCTCGGGAGAGATCGACCTCTTTCTCGGCAGCGCCGGCCTCTCCCGGCGCGTCGCCGACACGGGAGCGCGTCCGCTCGCAACGAGCGTTCGGCCGGGACTCGAGGATCCGAACCGCAACGAAGGATCGCTCTTCATCGTGCGACGCGACTCTTCGATTCGAGGCATCGGCGACATGCGCGGCCTTCGTCTGGCCGCCAATCTTCCGTACGGCTTTTCGGGCTATCACGCGGCCTTGGGTGAAATCGCCGCCCGCGGATACGATCCCTCGGATTTCTTCTCCTCCTCGCTCTTTTTCGGAAAAAGCGCCGCCATGCCGCAAATCGCCCGGGCCGTGGAAAACGGAGCCGCCGACGTCGGCATTTTGCGTCTGTGTGCCTATGAAAGCCTGAAGGAGAGCGATCCCGAACTCGTCGCCGCCCTTCGTCCCCTGCCGCCCGAGCGGCCCGTGGAGGGAAAGGTCGCGTGTCTTCATTCCACGCGGCTTTATCCGGCCCAGACGATTTCCGTGATGCCCTCCGTGTCGCCCGAAGACACGAAGGCCCTTCTCGTGTCGCTCCTCACGCTACCCGCACAGTCGGGCGGACGCTCCTGGAGCGTGGCGACCGACTTCAAGGCCGTCGACGAATTGCTGGCGTCGCTCTCGCTCGGTCCTTATGCGCGCCCCGAACCCTGGACGCTCGAGCGTTTCCTTCGTCGATACTGGCCGCACGTTGCGACGGCCGCTGCGCTCCTTGCCGCGCTCCTTTTGCACGCCTGGCGCGCCGACGTGCTCGTTCAACGACGCGAGGAAGAACTTCACGAGGCGGCGCAACGGGAGCGCGCTCAGCACGACCGTATCGAAACTCTGCAGCGCGCAGGCGTTGTGGGGCAGCTCTCGAGCCTCATCGCCCACGAAATCCATCAGCCGCTCGCCGCCATACGACTCTTTGCCGACGGTCTTGTACGCCGCGCCTCGCAAGGATCGCTCACCAAAGAAAAAATCATTTCGGTGGGCGGTCACATCGCACACGACGCCGAGCGTGCACGCGCCGTCGTGGACCGTGTCCGCGAATACGCCCGTGAACGTCAGCCCGCCAAAGAACCGGTCGATCTTGCCCATCTCACAGCGCATCTGCGTGAAACCTATCCCGCGCTCTTTGCGAAAAGCGGAGCGCCGACGCCCGCCGAGAGCAATCCCCTTTGGGTGTACGGACGGCCCATCGAACTCGAGCTCGTGATCGTCAATCTCCTTCGCAATGCGGTGGAGGCGGCGTCGCACGCCCGCGAACCGGCGGTCACCGTCCGGACCTTCCGCGACGGACACCACGTCGTTCTGACGATTCAAGACAACGGTCCGCGGGTTTCCGACGAAGTCTTTTCCCGTCTTACCGAACCCGTCACGAGTTCGAAACCCGAAGGACTCGGCCTCGGACTCGCGATCGTGAGGGGAATCGTTGAAAATCACGAGGGAAACATTGACTTTGAACGTCTTGAACCCGAGGGTATCCTCTGCCGCCTGACATTCCCTGCGCTCGAAGCGTCCGACCCGTCCGTAAACGCAACCACTTCCGGAACAGCCTCATGACCGCGCCCGCCCTTCAACGCATACGCATCGTCGATGACGACGAATCCCTGCGGGAAGCCATTGCCTTCGTTCTCGAAGGTGAAGGCTACGCCGTCGTCGAATACGAAAGCGCCGAGGATTTTCTCGCCCGGGACGACCTCCGAACCCCCGGATGTCTGCTTCTCGACGTCAAGATGCCGGGGATCTCCGGACTCGGTCTCTTCGAGCGGCTTCGCGAAGCCGGCGTCACGTTGCCCGTCATCTTCCTCTCCGCGCACGGCGACATCGACATGGCGGTCGACGTCATGCAAAAGGGCGCTGTGAGTTTCCTACCGAAACCCGTGAGTTCCGAAAAACTCCTTGCCGCGATTGAGAGAACGCGCGAAGCGCCCCCGAGCGAACCGATGCTCGCGACGCTCTCGGAGCGAGAACGGCAGGTGGTCTCGCTCGTCGTCTCCGGGCTCACGAACCGCGAGGTTGCCGAGCGCCTCGGTCTTTCGAAGCGCACCGTCGAATTTTTCCGTGCGGGCGCCATGCGCAAACTCGGTTGTCACAATCTCGACGATCTCCGACGCGTCGCACCGATCGTTCTCGGCTGATCCGTCCCGTCCGCCCTCTTTTCTGCGATTTTCTTGACCGAACCCGGGTCTACCTAACGGTGGTCTTCTCCTACGATGGAATCGTTCCACCACAAAGGAGAAAACCATGCAAGGTATCAACCGCCGCAACGCCCTCAAGACCGGGCTCCTCACGGCCGTCGCCGCCGGCACCGGCATGGCGCACGCCGAAGTCAAGAAGGACGAGGCCCGCACCGCCACGTACGACCTCATCGTCATCGGCGCGGGCTGCGCCGGCATGACCGCCGCCATTGAAGCCGCCGACCTCGGCGCCAAGGTGGCGCTCCTCGAAAAGATGTCGATGCCCTTTGGCAACACCATCTACGCGGGCGGTCACTTCAACGCGACGAACACCTTCGTGCAGAAGGAAAACGGCTTCACCGACACGATCGACGAGTTCTACAAGGACATGATGACCGTTTCGAAGGGACGGGGCGATCCTAAACTCACGCGCATCTATTGCGAAAAGAGCGCAGACTGCATCCAGTGGCTCACCGACCGCTGCGGCGTCAAATGGGGCAAGATGGTTCGCGAAGTCTGGCCCGCCACCGTGCGCGGCCACGTCGTAGCCGGCCCCAAGAAGCCGGGCGGCGCGCACCTCACGACCCAGATGCTCGACGAAGTCAAGAAGCACAAGAATATCACCTTCCTCACCAACACCAAGGTGATCGAACTCACGAAGACGCCGCTTCTCGCCTGCACCGGCGTCAGGGCGATTTCGAAGACGGACGGCCTTCTTGAACTCAAGGCCCGTGCCGGCGTCGTCGTCGCGACGGGCGGCTTCCATGCCAACCGCGAAATGATCTGCAAGTACATGGGCGGCGGCGTCGCCTGGATGCCCCTGCGCGGCTCTGCCTACATGATGGGCGAAAACATCGAGCTCACCCGCCCCTTCCTGCCCTACTACACGAACCTCGATCAGTTCCACGGCGGTCCGATCCACGGTCCCACGCAGGCCAACCCCTCGACGATGGTCAACTACGGCATCATCGTCAACAAGGAAGGCGCCCGAATTCTCGATGAAGTCATGACCTACGTCGCCGTCGCGAAGAAGCTCCCGTCGATCACGCCCGACAACTGGGCCTTCATCGTGATTGACCAGCAAGTCGTCGACATTCCGACCGTCAAGACCCGCATCGACCGCTACAAGAAGGCGAAGGCCCCGATCCACTCGGGCAACACCATCGCCGAACTCGCGGCCGACATGGGCGTGAACGCCAAGGTGCTCGAAAAGACCGTGGCCGACTACAACGCCGCCGTGAAGGCGGGCAAGGCCGCCGACCTGACGCCTCCGAACACGCTGGAAAAGCCGCGCCTCCTCGAAAAGGGACCGTTCCTCGCCTTCCCGTTCCAGGGCGGCATGACGGCCACCTTCGGCGGCCCGCTCATCAACGGCGACGGCCAGGTGCTCAATGCCGAAAAGCAGCCGATCCCGGGCCTCTATGCCATCGGCAACGCCATCGGCGGGCTCTTCTACGACGACTACATCGTGGGCTCCCAGCTCACCGCGGCCGTCATCTGGGGGCGTCTCGCCGCCCAGCACGCCGTCGGGACGCTTAAGAAGGCCTAATCGTCCGACCATGCCGTGACCGATTAGTCGTCACGGCACCCCTAAGAGCCCGGCATTTCCTCGTTGCCGGGCTTTTCTTTCGTACGCCTTCCTTGCTGGCGAAAGATGAGGTCTTCAGCTTTATGCCCTCCCGTCTCGGTGCACGTGGAGAGCCATAGAAGGGGAATGCCGATCTTGCGGAGCACGGAATCCTTCAGCGCGTCACGTTCCTCCTGTCGCGTACCTTCCTTCTGGAGGAAATAGCCGTCGACCTCTACGACAGCCAACGGTTCCTTCGTGACCTCATGAAAGAAGAGGAACTTGAGACGCAAGCCGTTCCGCATGAATCGGCGCTCTTCGTCCGTTAACTTGTTCAGACGCTGCGGCAACGGACGCTGCGGACCTTCCTGTGTAAAGTCCCACAGATGCAGTTACCGAGAACGTCTCCCGCGAGCTGTCGGAAGAGGTTTTCGCTAGGCGATTCGTCTTCCGTCCCGGCGATGTCGTTCGACTTCGTCGGGGCAAAGATCACGCCGAAGATGGAACGGAAGGGCAACTCGCTGCCGAGGCGTAAATGCTAGGTAATTTTCGATTTTCAGGAAGGCGCATCCCGAAAAGCAGGAACCGTTTCGGACGATTCCTTCTGTTGCCGCCGGAAAATCATCCGTAGACTCCATGACTGTCGCAGGTGAAAACATCGCCTGTTCGCATCATTCATGGAGAAAACATCCAATGTCCCTTTCCTCAAAGCTCATTCCTTCTCTGTTGGCGAGCGCGGTCTGCGCTTCGCTCGCTCTCGTTGCCGACGTGTCGGTCGCTTCCGGCGGCCCGTCCGGTCCGGCCGTCGCCTTCCGTTCCACTGGGAATATCGGCGAGGTCATCGTCAACCCGTACAAAGTTTCTCCGCTTACCGCGGTCATTCGCAACGGCGGCTACGAAATCCACAATGCGGTCGTGCGCATCGTTCCGAAGAAGGGCGGCCAGGAAATCAAATACGAAGTGGGCGATCGCCAGATCCTCAACCACGGCGGCATTCCCGTGTTCGGCCTTTATGCAGACTACCTCAATACGGTAGAGGTTGAATATGACCGCGTCTTCAACGGCAAGACGGAACACTTCAAGGATCGTTATCAGTTCTATACGGCCCCCGTGTTCTTCTTCTCGAACGGTACGAACAGCCAGTCCTCGACCTCCTTTGACGTCAAGGTAACGAAGACGGATCCCGCCTTCAAGGACCGCCTCTACTTCATCAACAACCTCGTTCGCAATCCGCCCGACGGCGCCCGCATGGTTTGGAACAATCCGTCTGGCGGCGCGCTCGAGTGGCAGTACAACCCTGAAAACGCCATCATCGACTCGACGGGCGAAGTCCGCTGGTACCTCCTTCCGAATCAGGACATGTTCGATCAGGAACAGCCGTACAAGGCCGGCATCATGATGGGCTTCCAGCAGACGGCCGACGGCGCGCTCACCTGGGGTTACGGACAGCGCTACGTCAAGTACGACCTGCTCGGCCGCGAACTCTTCAGCCGTCGTCTGCCGCTCGGCTATGCCGACTATTCGCACGCCATCGACCAGGCGCAGAACGGGCACACGCTCCTGCGCGTTTCTTCGTCCGACCTGCGTCGTGCCGACAACAAGCGCGTCCATACGGTGCGCGACCTCATCGTCGAGATGGATGCTGAAGGAAACGTCGTCGACGAATTCAAGCTCTGGGAAATCCTCGATCCTTATCGCGACAACGTGATCAAGGCGCTCGACCAGGGCGCGGTCTGCCTCAACATCGATGCTTCGCAGGCCGGTCAGACGCTCTCGGCCGAAGACCTCGCCAAGATGGACGAATCGAACAACTTCGGCGACATCGCCGGCGTCGGCCCCGGCCGCAACTGGGCCCACGTCAACTCCGTCGACTACGACCCGACCGACGACTCGATCATCATCTCTTCGCGTCACCAGTCCGCCATCGTCAAGATCGGTCGCGACAAGAAGGTGAAGTGGATTCTCGGTTCACCGGAAGGCTGGAAGAAGGGCTGGGTCGAAAAGGTTCTTACGCCGGTCGACAAGAACGGCAAGCCCATCAAGTGCGAAGGCTCCGTCTGCGAAGGCGGCTTCGACTGGACGTGGACGCAGCACACCGCCTGGCGCATCGATTCGAAGTCGAACGGCGACGTGATCTACATCTCCGCCTTCGACAACGGCGACGGCCGCAGCATGGAACAGCCGGCCCTCCCGGACATGAAGTACACGCGCGGCGTCGTCTACAAGGTCGACCAGAAGAAGATGACGGTCGAGCAGGTGTACTCCGTCGGTCAGGACAAGGGCTACGAATACTACAGCCCGGTCACGGGACTTGCCCAGTACATGCCGGACAAGAATTCCTTCATCGTCTACTACTCGACCGCTGGCATGGGCGAAACGCTTTCCGGAAAGACGTCGCGCCTCAATCTCCATCCCTTCCTCGCCGAATACAAGTGGGGCGAACAGGAACCGTCCGTCCTCATGAGTTTCAAGGACACGATGGGCTATCAGGCCTGGGCCTTTGACCTCAAGAAGGCCTTCCCGGCTTCGTCCAAGTAATTCCGTGTTGCCCTAGACAAAGCGTTTGTGCGGATCCTTCCGACCGTTCCAACGCTTTCTTTTTATTCACCCTCCCTCAACCTTTTCCAGTCAAACAAAAATGAAAATTCGTCATCTCAACTTTGCCGTTTCGTTCGCCTGCGCTGCGGCCGCTTTTGGCGCCCAGGCCGCCAACGTCGAGCTTTACGGTCAGATCGACACTGGCTTCTATTACGAGGACGGTCGCGGCGAAAACCCGTCGCTCACGATGAATTCCGGCACAGACATTTCCACGCTGTGGGGCATTCGTGGCAAAGAGGAACTCGGTACGGACAGCTATGTTCGCTTCGTACTTGAGTCTGGCTTTGACTCGACCACGGGCGCCGTTTACAACGACACGCGCGAAGGGGCCTTCTTCTCCCGCGAGGCCCTCATCATCGCTGGCACGAAGAGCATCGGGGAAATCGCTTTCGGTCGTGTCGCGGGGTTCCTTGGATCCACCGGCACTTACGCGCAATGGGCCGCCACCGGCATGAATCCGATGGCTTCGAACGCCGCCGACGCAGCGCTTCTCGGAACGTTCCAGGGTTCGCCCATCATGGACAACGTCATCACGGTCAAGACGCGCGACTTCGGCGGTCTTACGTTCCTCGGCCAGTACTCGAACAACACGACGCAGGGAACCTACGACGAGGCCGACGGCTTCTCCAAGGTTCAGCACGTCTACGCCCTCGCTGCGGGTTATAAGGGAGAAGGTTTTACCGCTTCGGCGATTTGGCAGATGATCGATCAGCCGAACATGACGGGACTTGCCGGCATGCCGTCCGACACGAAGCCCACGCACAACCTCTTCCTCGGCGCCACAAAGACGTTCGGCGATCTGCGCGTGCACGTCGCGTATCAACACCTGGTGGACGCCCGTAGCGTCATGGGCGGTCCGAATACCTTGACGGCAGCCAATTTCGGCTTCAACGCCGCAACGAGCCAAGACGGCTTCTCGGCGGACGCCTTCTCGATCGGAGCGAACTACCCGCTTTGGGGCGGCCGCATTCATGGCTCCGTCAAGATGGTGCACGCCGAATGGAACGGCGACGCAGGTACGGCGGATGAAGATTCCGGCTCGCGTTATGTCGGCGCGGTTCGGTATGCCTACATGCTCTCCAAACGTACGGGACTCTATGCCCTTGCGACGTACGGGTACGGCGACGGCATGTTCAAAAACAACAGCACCGTCGAATCCGTCGCGACGCGCGTCACGGCGGCCGTCGGCCTCAACCATCGCTTCTGACGAAGCGCCTGCTCGAACGAACGTATAGCTTCCCCGTTGGTTCGGGCGATTCCCATCACCCACTTTCCCGAGGTACATCCATGGCGACCGGATCAAACGGACTGTCGGCATTTCACTTCCAACTTCTCTCGGACTTGATGCGCACGAGAAAGCTGAGCGTAACGGCCGCCAACCTCGGCATCAGTGTTTCCACTGCATCGCGCATGCTGATGCAGTTGCGGCAGGCGTTTGACGAACCGCTCTTCGTGGCGAACGCAAACGGGCTGCAACCGACGAAAGGCATGCTCAGCAAGGCCGAACGGCTCGAAGCGTATTTGACGGCATTTAACGATCTGATGGCGACGCCCGTCTTCAATCCGCAGGAAATCGAAGGCAACTTCTTCATTGCCTCGTGCGGTCTGGTGATGCCGAAAATTCTCTATCGGATTTTCGATCAGATACGTCTGAGGGCTCCGAAGCTTCGCGTCACGTTGGAACACAGCACGCCGCACCTCATGGCCGATCTGAAGGACGGCCACATCGATCTGGGTCTGACGAGCAGACACGACATCCCGTCTTCTTATCGTAAGAAGCTTTTGTTTCGGTCGAGAGCCGTGTTGTTGATGCGCGAGAATCATCCGCTCCTGAGCGAAACCGCCGCCGTAGGCGGGGCTTTGACGGCCGAAATGATCGCTCGGTATCCCCGCGCAGGCTTTGCGATCAACACGACGGGCGGTCCGATACCGCTCGAACGTTCCGTAGCGTCTGACGCTAGTCTTCCTCCCGCGTCGGTGGTGTCGACGTCCGGCTACGATCTGCTGCCGCTCATAGAGAAGACCGACGTCGTGATGTTCGCGCCGCAGGTCGGAGCGGAAGTGGTTCGCGAACACTACGCCGTCGCATGGTTGCCGGCCGCGTCCGCAGGCGTCAAGGACTTTCAGGTCCATCAGGTTTGGACCGAAGACAAACACCTGGATCCTGCGCACTGTTGGGTGCGCGGCTTGGTGGAGAGCGCAGTGAGCGATGAGATAGCGGAAGAATGAACGTCGATGCAACTTTGAGAATGAAGTCTCGAAAAATTTCATTTCTGTACTCACCCAGGGGAATCCCTTAGCTCTCTCGGATTTGAGAAAACACTGTTCCTAAGTTTCGACTTTCTCTGAGGATATGTCCTCTAAATTCTTATGGCACTAGCGCTTTAAGATTACGGGAAGGCTGAAAAGTCTTTAATTCGCCCCGCAAACAATCCTTTGGGGGGCGTTCTTTGAATGAAGCGATACCTGGTTGGGCACAAACCCGCGAGGCGTCGTTTCTCCAACTACTGGAGATAAAACATGTTCCGCCGCACCCTCATTCAGGCCGCCGCCGCGCTCGCCTGCGCCGCCGCCATCCCGTCCGCCTTCGCCTTTGCCGAAGGCACCGACTACGTCGCGCTCTCCGCTCCGCTTCCGGGCGGCGAAGGCAAGCTCGTCAAGGTCTGGTCCTACGACTGCCCCTTCTGCTTCAAGTACGACGCGGGCGTCGACCCGAAGATGGTTCCGGCCATGGAAAAGGCCACGGGTCTCAAGTTCGACATGTTCCACCTCGAAACGAAGGGCAAGTACGGCCGCGCCGGTTCCGAGCTCTTCGCCTACTGCCTCGTGAAGGACAAGGCCGCGGGCATCACGAACCTCGAAGATCCGAAGTCCCTCTTCAAGAAGGCGAAGGACGCGATCTACAAGGCCTATCACAAGAAGGGCGAACGCTGGACGGCCGGCGAAGAGGCCTTCTTGAAGACCGGTCTTGACGCCGCCGGCATCCCCGCCGACGAATTCGCGAAGAACCGCAAGAACGCCGACGTGCAGGCGCTTGCCGACTCCTGGAAGGCGAGCTACGACGTGGGCAAGATCCAGGGCATTCCCGCCTACGTCGTCAACGGCAAGTATCTCATCATGACGAAGTCGATCCGCTCCGTGAACGGCATGGTCGAACTCATCGGCGAACTCGCCAAGAAGTAATCCGGGGAATTGTTCATGACCTTCAATTCCTTCTTCGGCCGCATCGGCCTTTGGGAAGAGCAGCGCTGGCCCTGGATCGTGATCGCGATCCTTTCGGCCTCCCTCGTTCTCATCGCGCACAACGTCTTTCAGGTGTGGCTCTATATGAAACCCTGCGAGCAGTGCGTCTACATTCGATTCGCGTTCCTCTGCATGACCTTCGGGTGCCTTTTCCCGATCGTCTTCCCGAAGTCGCTCGCCTGCCGCATCATCTCCTACGTCTGCGGCGTCTACGGGTGCATCTACGGGATCATGTGCTCGCTGAAGCTCGATTCGATTCACCGCGCCATTCACTCGGACGACCTCGACGCGATGTTCGGGATGCAGGGCTGCTCCCTGGAACCGCACTATCCCTTCGGTCTGCCGCTTGAAAAGTGGGCGCCCGACTGGTTCCTCCCGACGGGCGACTGCGGCTACGACAATTCCGACGTCCCGATGGGCACGGTTCTGTCGCCGCTCCAGGAATCCATCATCAACATGTACAACGACGCGGGCGGATGGTACCTCATCCCCTCGATGAAGTTCATGTCGATGGCGCAGTGCTGTCTTCTCGGCTTCACGGTCGCGCTTCTCATCTACGTCGTCCTCTTCTCGGGGATGGTGATGAAGCGCCGTGCCGCGACGGAAACGAAGTAATTCGTACCGGGGGCTCCGAAAGGGTCGTCCGTTTCTCCCTGCGGGCGGCCCTTTCTTTACGCCCGCGCCCTGCGGACGGCGGCGATTTCGTCGTCAATCTCCGACGGAGTGAAGAAACCTTCCCCGGCCGCCTGTTGCCGCAACGCCCGGAAGGCCCCCGCGGCCTTCGCCCGGCGAACCGCAAGGAGCGTCTCATCGAGGCGCCCTTCTTCGACGTCGATCATGAGGGCGACGGGACGTCCGTTCTTCGTAACGACCACTTCCTCGCCCGCGGCCAAATCGTCCAAAAGGATTTGAGAAAGAGTTTCCAACTCTTGAGCCGTGCAGAACTTCATTTTCATTCTCCTTTGGGTCAATCCCGCATGATGATCTTCCGATCAGCCTAGCAAAGATGTCAGTCCGGGAGAATGAAACTCCGACAATTTTTATAATTCGCTCGCTTCCTGTAGAAAAAGCCGCCCATTTGTCTTTGCAGGCAGCTTTCTTCTTTCTCCGTTTTCCGACTCAGAAGCGGCTCGTCGGAACGAGCTTGTAGAGGCGGTCGCCCGTGCGAACGCGCTCCGAAACCACGAACGTGGGTTCTTCTCCCTTCCCCGCCGAAGTGATGGGAACGTCGTCAAGGAGCATCCCTTCCACTCGTCCCGGGACGGCGCCCGACGTGGGACCGATCACGACGAAGCGGTCGCCCTCGTCGATCGTCTGAGTTTCGATCCGGAAACAGGCCGCGCCCACCTTCGGGTAGTAATTGATACAGCGCCCCACGTAAACCTTCTTGTCGGTCGCGTGCGAGCCGTCCGCCATCGTCCGCTCGATTGACTCGGCCCCCATGTACCAGCCTTCCCAGAAGCCGCGGTTGAAGACGCGCCCGAGCCGCAGATTCCAGTCGGCGCGGTCTGCCTCGGCCCAACGGCCGTCAAGCACGGCTTCGAGCGCCTCGCGGTAACACTCGACCGTCGTGCGCACGTATTCGGGGCTTCGCGCACGGCCTTCGATCTTGAAGACCTTGATTCCGGCCGCGACCATCTTGTCCATGATCCCGATCGTCTTCAAATCCTTGGGCGAGAGGAAGCGCGCACCGTCAAAGTCGATCACGTCGCCCTTCTCGACGTCTTCGAGCCGGTACTTGCGGCGACAGACGTGCTGGCATTCGCCGCGGTTGCCGCTCTTACCCCGAAGGAAATAGCTCAGATTGCAGCGTCCGCTCACCGCCATGCAGAGCGCGCCGTGACAGAAGCACTCGATTCGGAGGGGCTTGCCGCTCGGCCCCCGCACGTCTTCGCGCTTCACGGCCTCGGCAATGTCGGCGATGTCGTCGAGCGTCAGTTCGCGCGCGAGCACGACGACGTCCGCAAACTGCGCGTAAAAGCGAAGCGCCCGGAAGTTCGAGATGCTCAGCTGCGTCGAGAGATGCACGGGAAGCCCGAGCGAACGGGCGCGCTCGATCACGGCCGAGTCCGACGCGATGACGGCGGAAACGCCCGTCTCGGCCGCTCGGTCGAGCATGCGGTCCATGAGCTCGAGTTCCTGCTGATAGACGATGCTGTTGAGCGCGAGATAGGCTTTGGCGCCGGCGTCGCGGCAACGTGAAACGATTTCGGGGAGATCGTCGAGCGTGATGCTCGAAGCCGAGTGCGAGCGCATGTTGAGGGCGCCCGCCCCGAAGTAGACGGAGTCGGCGCCGCCCGCAAGCGCCGCGGCGACGACGTCGAGGCCGCCCGCGGGCGCCATGATTTCAAAGCCTTCCTGAGCGTGAGCGTTGGGCATGATGTCGGATGGGAGGGAAGATGGAAGAGATCCGACAATCTAGCACAGTCGCCGCCCGCCTAGAGCGCGCTTTGCGTGCGCGGGATCAGTGGGCGAACGCAATGAGGAGAACGCCCGCCACCATCGAGACGAGCCCCGAAATCTTCGTGAGGCTCAGGTGTTCCTTGAGGAGAATCGCGCCCACGATCACGCCCACCATCATCCCCACTTCGCGGGTCGGCGCGACGTAGGCCAAGGGCGCCATCGTCATGGCGCAGAGAACGAGGATGTAGCCGCCCGGCGACCCCACCGTGACAACCCAGAGGGCGCGGCGGCTCACGGGGTTCTTCCAGATGGAGCGGACCTGTTCGCGCCAGTCCTTCATGGCGAGCATGAAGGGCGTCATCACGATCGCGCGCACGACGATCGAGGGGAAATAAAAGCTCGCCGGCGTGAGTCCCGTGTCGCGCTGCACGGCCCAGGCGTCGCAGAAGGAGTAGCCCGCGATGCAGACGCCCGTGAGCAACCCCCAGAAGATCCCCGTGTGCACGCGGGAGAGATCCGCCCCCTTGTCGGTGCGAAGCGTGAGGAGAACGACGCCCGCCAGAATCGCGAAGATCCCGCACCAACCCGTGAGGCTCGGGGCGTCACCCAGAATGACGACCGCCGAGAGCACCGTGATGAGAGGCCCGGCGCCGCGCGCCGTAGGATAGACGATCGAGTAGTCGGACTTCTTGTAGCCGATCTGCAGAACGAGCGCGTAGACGACGTGGATCGGAGCGGAAATGAGGATCACGAACCACCCCGTGGGCGTGATGCGCGTGAGCGCCTGAGGGTCCCACAGGAGAAGAAGCGGAATCGTAATGACGGAGGTAAGCAGGTAGACGAGCCACCAGATCGCTCTGCCGCAGTTCGCTTTTTTCAGGTGGTAGTTCCACGTCGCGTGACAGCACGCGGCGGTGAGTACGAGCAGCAGAGCGAAAAAAGACATGGCGGCCTCCTCCGGGTGGATTCAACCACTATACGGAGCGCCCTTGAAGCCAGCGTTAAGTTTTCAAAAACGCAGGCTCAAGCGGAAAAGCAACCCTCGGCCGCAAGGCGGCTTGCGAGCGAGGTTTGATGGCGTTGCGCGGGCGCGCGGCGAATCGGGCGCGGCGCATCGGCCGCCTTTACGACGCGGACGCTTCCATCCTCGTCGATCGTGAATTCCACGCGCGAAGCGCCGGCCTGCAAGCCCAAAAACTCCCGAACGTCCTTCGGAATCGTAACCTGACCCTTGATCGTGAGGCGATTTGCCATGTTTGCTTCTCCTCTTTAGCCGTCTTCAGGACCTTTTCCTCGGTGCGGCAATCCGGAACAAATCCACCGTTGACTTTTGATTTTCCTTTTTGGCGGCAACAAAAAACTCCCGCCGTGCATGCACCGCGAGAGCCGTCGCCCGTATCTTTGCCCGATCATGTCGGGCCACATTCGATCGTCGGACCGAAACCACCTTGCCCGGGTCGGGCAGGTTGGCGTGAAGCATACGCTTCAACTCGGAATGCATGTCTTGTCAAGATAGCACGAAAACTCCCTCCGCGCCATAAGGAAAAGAGCTTAGGCTCATTTCCCCGCGCCGCCGAGGAGCACCGCCACCGGACGCGCGCGTCGGGCCTGCGGGCGGAAGGGCGTGAGCACTTCGTCGGCCTTTCGTCCCTTTCGCGACGGGAAATAGGGGTGCGAGAAGATCGGATCGTAAAAGCGCTGGGCGGGCGGCACATAGGAGCGGGCGAGTTCGCGCGCAGCCTTTTCGTCTTCGGGCGTATCGATGCGGTCGTCGCCCCCGCGGCGGCGCTCGAAGCGGTCGCTTCGGCGCGGACGCTGCGGCGACATGTCGATGACCTTGAACTTCTGGTTCGTGAACTTTTCGATCGCCTCCACGGCCTTGACGTCGTCCTCGGTCGTGATCATCATCGCGAGGCCCTTGAGGCCGGCGCGGCCCGTGCGGCCGATGCGGTGCACGTAGTCTTCGGGATTGCCCGGGACGTCGAAGTTGATGACGAAGGGGAGTTCCTTGATGTCGAGCCCGCGGGCGGCGACGTCGGTCGCGACGAGCACGTGCACCGTGCCCTCGCGGAAGGCGGAGAGAGCCGCCTGACGTTCGTCCTGCGTCTTGTCGCCGTGAATTGCGTCGGCTTCGACGCCGTAGTTCTTGAGCATGCGCGCAAGACGCCGGCAGGTTTCCTTCTTGTTGACGAAGACGATCACCTGCTGCATGGCCGAGGCGCCCGGGCCCTTCGTCTTCAAAAGCTGCACGAGGGCGTCCGCCTTCACGCGGCTCCCGACGCGGTAGACCTCCTGCGTGACGGTTTCGGCCGTCTGATTGTCGCGGGCGACTTCGACAAGCACGGGATCGGGCTTGAGGAAGTTCGTCGCGAGCTTCTTGATCTCGGGCGAGAAGGTGGCCGAGAACATGAGGCTCTGCCGGTTGGTCGGAAGAAGCTTCAGGATGCGGGAGATGTCGGGCAGGAAGCCCATGTCGAGCATGCGGTCGGCTTCGTCGAGCACGACCACCTCGACCTGCGAGAGCTGCACGGACTTTTGTTCGATGTGATCGAGAAGACGTCCCGGCGTCGCCGTAAGGACTTCGATCCCTCGGCGAAGCATGTCAGCCTGCGGACGGATGTCGACGCCCCCGTAGACCACGCCCACGCGAAGCGGCGTGTCCTTGGCGTAGGCTTCGAGGTTTTCCGAAACCTGGACGGCGAGTTCGCGCGTTGGCGTCAGAATGAGGGCGCGCACCGGATGGCGCGCGGGCGACATCGAAGTGTTCGCCTTCGGTAGAATGCGCGCGAGAAGCGGCAGTCCGAAACCCGCGGTCTTGCCGGTCCCCGTCTGCGCCGCACCCATCACGTCGCGGCCGCAAAGGACGACGGGGATGGCCTTTTCCTGAATCGGCGTGGGCGTTTTGTAGCCCATGCGTTCAATGGCGGAAAGGAGGCGCGGATCAAGATGAAAATCGGAAAAAGACGGCATCTGCGGGAATGAATGTCCGAAGGACGAAGAGAAAGGGAGGCATGGTGGGCCCGCTGGGACTTGAACCCAGGATCGCCAGATTATGAGTCCGGTGCCTTAACCAACTTGGCTACAGGCCCGCCAAAGACGAAACATTGTACAGAACTTCACCGGCAAAAAGCGCCCGACCCCCGCGTTTTGACCGTTTTTTACGCTTGCGGGGCGCAAAAAAACGGGCCGACCACCTTCAATCGACCCGAAACCCTTAGCAAAAACGAAGACGGGATCCAACCTTGCGTCTTCGCGGAGAACGCTTTGCTTTCTGAAAAGGTATCACCTTTCCTCCCTTTCGATCCAGCCTGGAAAACGAGAGGCGTTTTCCAAAATCTTAAACACTACTTTGCACGACGCGACAAAGTGAAGGATTTCCCTTCGCGGAAGCCGCAAAGCGAATCCACGACCAAACGTTTTGCGGTCATGTTCAGTACGCAAAAGAAGTTCCTGCGTACAGAATCGTGACCGATGATCAGCCACTCACACCTGGCTATAAACTGGTGGATGAACACTCCCCCGCCAACGCTACGCGTTTGTCAAGGGATTCCGGTTTCACAGCCAAGGTGGACACAGGAAGATTTCCCGTGTCCGGCATAGGCTCCACCGGCTTCGCAGCTCCGACATCGCCGGAACGCATTACGGTTCGGGGCGTCCCACCCCTACCTTGTCCTTTCGATTCGCCTTTCTTGCGCATGCGCAGAAGGCGCTTTCGTTCTTTGGACTTCTGTTGGTCATCAAAAATCTGCTTTACAGCCCGCGCCGCGATGTTCATCGCCGCAACCTGATCCGCAGTGAGTTGATGATCTTCATTGAATCGGCAGTCGGGGTTCGTGCATGCAAAGTGCGCCTGGTCAGGGCGATTGCTGCGATGTGTGTGCCCGCACTTCGGGCATTGCTGACTGCTGTAAGCGGCGGGCACGGTAACGACAAGTTTGCCGTGCTTCAGCGCCTTGTATTGGGTATAGGCCAACGTGCGGCCCCACGCGGCCTCAAACTGGATGGCCCGGTTCAGACCGGCCTTCGCCGCTCGTCCATTGTGTTGCGATTTGCCCGCCTCATTGAACTTCGGCTTGGGGGCGGCCATCATGGCCTCGACTTTCAGATCTTCAAAAGCGATCACATCCACGTTGGGAAGAGAGACCAAGGCATGCGAAGTCTGATGTGCAAGGTTCTCCCGCACATTGCGCCCATACGTATTCGCATCATTGATCTTTATGCGTGTTTTGCGCCAACCCGAGCTATGCAGAACTTGCCGCGCCAGCTTCTTTTGACACTTCTTGATGCGTTTACCCTTGTGACGCATTCTTGCCTTCTGAGTGCGCGTAAGCCTGAATCCCTGCGTCTGCGTCTGCAAGGGCGTTACGACTCCTCTGTCACAACCGACCGTACGCTCCAACAGCTCTTCAGGTGTCTTCATTCTCAGGCGCGCCCGGATTTCGTCTTCCGTCTCAGGATAGCGATCCTCATCGCTGGCCTTGGGAGAACAGAAAGACACAAAGAGCCTGCTTCCCTTCGTCTTGATGTGAACGGAATTCGGCATTTCGAAGGGGCGGTGCGCCTTGAAACGGATGCGGGCGACTTGTTGTTCTTTCACCCACAAGGTGAGTTCGAACCATTTGTCGCGCAATTGTCTGATTGAGAAGAGATCCGAGGTGAGCCAGAGATGCCGGTCGGCAGCCTTGATGCGTTTCGTTTTCGGTCTTTTCGCCAAGCCCGCTTTGGCTTGTCTGACGGCCTTGTAGTAGAGCACGGCACCGATTCGCAGAACCTCCGGAGGAACTGACTCGAGCCACTCCAAATAACGCTTCCTTGTATAAGGATTCGTGATTAGATGCGAATACTTCTGATCGGCGTCCGGCATCTCTCCGCCGAAAATTTGGGCGAATCGATAATGGTAACGAGCTTCCTCAACCTTGGAGTTATACACGAGCGCCTGCCCCGCCGACCACGTAAAGTAGACCTCGGCGGAGGTCTTACTGACAAACTCTGCGGAAAAGCGGTAGCCGTAGCTCATGCGTCGAAATCTATTGAACCAGTGGTGATAACAGAGTATTACACATTTTATATGCCCACGCTCGATAGGGTCTTCACGTAGGTGAAATTCGACTTTCATCTGTTCTGATGAAGGCACCGCCGTTGTCCCCATTGTTGTCAATCGCTTCGTTGAAATTGAATAAAAACAACGGGCTTTGAATGCGAAAAGGAAGCGTTCACCCCAAAGAGTGCAACTACGGATCTGAGACAAACCCACCGGAATTCTCTTGCGCGCCGCGAGCGGGCGCGTGCAGCGGCCCGCGGGCGTAGCCGACGGGCCGCTGCACGTCTCCGAAGAAATCCGCTTCCAGTACGACCTCAAATAAAATGCCCCGCCGGATATCTCCGACAGGGCATTTTGCCGTTCGTACGCTCTTTTAGTTCAGGTAGTCGCTCAGGCGCGCCTGGAAGTCGGGCGTGCGAAGCTTGCGGATCGCCTGCGTTTCGATCTGACGCACGCGCTCGCGCGTGAGGCCCAAAGCGCGGCCCACTTCCTCGAGCGTGTGGTCGACGTTGCTGCCGATCCCGTAGCGAAGACGAAGCACCTGGCTTTCGCGCGGGGTGAGTTCGTCAAGAGACTTCTTCACCGACTCGATCATGGAGACGCCCTGGAAGCGGCGGCTCGGATCGTCCGTTTCGTCGCCGCGCACGAAGTCGAGCTTCGTCGCGTCTTCGTCGTCCCCGATCGGCGCGTCGATCGATTCGACCGAACGCATCGCCTGCGTGAGGAGCTGCACCTTCTGCAGGGGAATGTCGTTGTCCTCGGCGATTTCGTGCTCGGTCGGCATGCGGCCGTTTTCCTGCAGGAAGCGCTGCTTGTAGCGGCGGATCTTGTTGTAGGACTCGGTCATGTGCACCGGAATGCGGATCGTGGCGCCGAAATCGGCCACGGCGCGCGTAACCGACTGGCGCACCCACCAGGTCGCGTAGGTCGAGAACTTGTAGCCGCGGCGGTATTCGAACTTGTCGACCGCCTTCATGAGGCCGACGTTCCCTTCCTGAATGAGGTCGAGGAACTGCAGACCGCGGTTCGTGTACTTCTTCGCGATCGAAATCACGAGGCGCAGGTTCGCCTCCGTCATTTCACGCTTGGCGGCGCGGGCCTTGGCTTCGCCCGTGGCCATCTGCTTGTAGGTCGTCAGAAGTTCCGGGATCGACATGAAGACGTCGCGCTCAAGGTTCGCAAAGGCGCGCTGCTCTTCTTCGATCGTGGGACGGATGCGCTCGAGCGTAGCCGTCTTCTCGGGCATGCGGCGGATGACCTCGTCCATCCAGGTGAGGTCGGTCGCATGGTCGACGAATTCCTTGAGGAACCACTCGCGGTTGAGGCCGAGACGGCGCACGAGCTCGTTGTAGATCGCCTTTTCGCGGTTGCGGATGCCATCGACCGTCGTGCGCAGCGTTTCGCAGAGGCGGTCGGCCGTCTTCGCCGTGAAGCGAAGACCCATGAGTTCCTGCTGAATGGCGTCCTGGTACTCGGCGAGCTTCGGGCTCTTGGGACCGTTTTCGTTGAATTCCGCCTTGAGGGCCTCGAAGTGCGCTTCGACGCGCGAGAAGACTTCAAGACTCTTTTCGCGAAGTTCGGCGAGCTGCTGCGAGGTCATGGCGGAGGCGCCCATGTCGGTTTCGTCTTCGTTGTGACCGATCACGTTCGCTTCGTCGTCGGGCAAAACGATGCCGTCGATCACTTCGTCGATCGCGGTCGTACCTTCGCGGATGCCCTTGGCGAGTTCGAGCACGGTGCGGATCGTCACCGGGCAGCGCGCGATGGCGAGCACCATGTGCTTCAAGCCGTCTTCGATGCGCTTGGAGATTTCGATTTCGCCTTCGCGCGACAAAAGTTCGACCGACCCCATTTCGCGCATGTAGATGCGCACGGGGTCCGTCGTGCGGCCGAATTCGCTGTCGACCGTCGAAAGGGCGGCTTCAGCTTCCTCTTCGACGTCGTCCTCGCTCACGACGGCGGCGTTACCCTGCATGAGAAGTTCGTCCTCGTCGGGCGCACGTTCGTACACCTGAATGTTGAGGGTCGCCATCATGCTCACGATCGATTCGATCGCGTCGTCGTCGATGAGTCCGGTCGGAATGTTGTCGTTGATTTCGGAATAGGTGACGTAGCCGCGCTCCTTGCCCATGCGGATGAGCTTGAAGAGCTTCGAGCGGCGGTCTTCGGTCGATTCCTCTTCCGAACCGTAGCCCTTGGCGAGAACGTCGCGCACGTTGCGGTCCTTGCCGTTCTTCGCCTTGCGGCCGCCCTTGCGGGCGTCGGTTTCGGCTTCGGGAAGTTCCGGAATGTCGGGAATGTCCTCGGCGTACTCTTCGTCGCCGTCGCCTTCGTCGACCACGTCGATGTAGGCGTCGTCGGAAGCGGCGTCAAAGTCATCCTCGCCTTCGTCGTCATCGGACTTGGCCTTCTTCGCGCTCTTCTTGCCGCGCTTCTTCGGAGCGGTCTCGGCCTTGGCGGCCTTCTTCGCACGCGTCTTGCGCGCGGGCTTCGCTTCCTTTTCCTCGGCTTCGGCGGGCGTTTCTTCGGACGCAGTCGCGTCGGAAGCGGCCGTTTCCGTCACGGGCGTTTCGGCTTCAGGTTCGGCCGCCTTCTTCGTCTTGCGGCGGCGAGCGGGTTTGGCGGGTTCTTCGGGCGCCGATTCGATCGACAGGGTCAGCCCCGCCGTCTGTTCGATCGCCTGCGTCTCGGCCTTCGTGCGACGAGCGCGCTTTTTGGGCGCCTTCGTTTCGTTTTCGGTCGCAGCCGCCTGCACGGAGTCTTTTTCGGACTTCTTCGATGCCATGCCTTTCCTCATTTCTTTAAGGTGGACGCAGCCCCGTCTTCGCCTTCCCATCAGGAAACCCCCTAGCCGAGAAAACAATGCGCCTTCGGAGCCTATCTTAAGAATTGTGCCATACGCATCCGCATAGCGGGGCATACCGCGTGAAACAATCAGGAAAAACACGGAGATCGCCTCTGATTCGCATCAAGGGCGCTCGGCCTTTCTCCCGAGACTCAATAGTCGTCAGCAGGCGCGTCGTCGTCAAAAGTGTAGGGAACGTCCTCCTCTTCGCCGTCCGCCGTCGACAAATAGTCGGCCGGGACGTCGTCGGGAGGGGGCGCATTGTCGTCAAGCCAGTTTTCATCGGCCGAGACGCCGTTTTCCGCCGGGGCGGCCCGGCGCGAACGAAGGGCCTCAAGGGCTTCGACCACGGCGGAGGGCTTCGCGGGCGCGACCTGCGCAGGCTTCGGCGCGGCGCCCTCCGCAGAGGCGTCCTCGTCCTCGGGCTTCATTCCGAAGAGCATGGACTGGAGCGCGCGCACCTTCGGATTCTTGTCGAGCACCATGCCGCCGCCGTGCCCTTCCTTCCGGTCGCGCTTTTGCAGGTATTCGTAGGCCTTTTCGGTATCGCGGCGAAGCCGGTACTGAAATTCCGCCTTCTGCGTCTCAGAAATGAGCCGATCGAGTTCGGTTTTGCGCTCGACCATGCGGCGCAGTTCCGCCTCGTCCTTTTCGTCGCGCACGACGAGCGTCTGCACGCGAAGCTTCACGCGTTCGAGTTCGAGCGTGAGGAAATTGCGCCGAATTTCAAGGCGCGCCCCCTCTTCCGGGGTTTCGAGGAGCATCTCGCCCGCAAGCAGTTCTTCGTAGACGGAGGCCCACTCGCTTTCCGAAAGGAGCGAGAGAAGCGTCGCCGCGTGGTTCGACCCCGGCGCCTCGTCCTCGAGCACCGCGGCCGCGCGCCAGACCTCGATGATCTGCTGCGCGACGGGCTGGTTGCTCCCGAGGAACTCCTCTTCGATCACGCCGGAAAATTCGTTGATGAGGACCGGGTGCGCAAGAAGGAGCTGCAGGATGCGCTCGCGGAAGTCCGCGACCGTGATGCGGGGTTCGGGCGCGTAGTATTCGCGCCGCTGCCAGCGCGGAAAGCCGTAGCCCGGGCGTTCGTAGCCGCCGAACGATCCGTAGCCCGTCCCCTGGGGACGGAAGCGTCCGTCGTAGCGGGGGCGCGGCGCGGGTGGCATCGCCACCGCGGGAGGAGGCGTGACGAGACCATACTGGCGCTGAATTTCGTCGGTGGAGACGCGGGCGATCGCGGCGATTTCCTCGATGAGGGCGAGCCGCAGCATCGGAGCCTTCGTCATTTGCAGCGCGAAGGCCTTGCCTTCGGCCACGACCTTGGCGCGGTCCTCCGCATAGAGAAGATCCTTGCCGTCAAGGAGCAGGCTCTTGGCGAAGTCGACGAGCCCCAAGGCGCGGCGGATTTCCCGCTCGAAGGCCTCGGGGCCCTCGGCCTTGATGAGGCTGTCGGGATCGTGCTCGGGCGGAAGCAGAATGAAGGCCGCCTTCTGCACGTCCGTGATGACGGGAAGCGCCGCCTCGAGGGCGCGGCGCGCCGCCTTGCGGCCCGCCGCATCGCCGTCAAACGAGAAGTAGACCTGATCCGAAATCTTGAGGAGCTTTTGCACGTGCTCGGACGTGATCGAGGTGCCGAGCGCCGCGACGCTTTCTTCAAACCCCGCCTGCGAGAGCTGGATCACGTCCATGTACCCTTCGCACACGATGGCGCGGCCCTTGCGGTGGATGAATTCGCGTCCTTCAAAGAGCCCGTAGAGTTCGCGTCCCTTGTGGTAGATCGGCGTCTCGGGGCTGTTGATGTACTTGGGCTGCTCGTCCTTCTTGAAGGTGCGCGCACCGAACCCGATCACGTGACCTTTCACGTTTCGGATCGGGAACATCAGTCGGTCGCGGTAGGCGTCGTAGCGGCGGTCGCCCTTGTCGATCAGAAGCCCGCACTCGACGAGTTCGGGCGCGGCGTAGCGCTCGCCCCAAAGTTTTTGGAGCGCGTGCCAGCCTTCGGGGGCGTAGCCGAGGTGGAATTTGGCGGCGGTCTCGCCGCTGATCCCGCGACCCTTCAGATAGTTGATCGCCTTTTCGCTCTTTTTGAGCTCGCCCGCATAGTAGCGGGCGGCGTCGGCCATGTATTCGGTGAGGCTCTTCTGACGGGTTTCGCGCTCGATGTCGCGCGGACTTCGACGCTCTCGCGGCACCTCCATGTTGTAGAAGCCTGCGAGCTTTTCGACGGCCTCGGGAAATTCGAGACCCTCATAGCGCATGAGAAAGCCGATGGCGTTGCCGGCAACGCCGCAGCCGAAGCATTTGAAGAACTGTTTGGTGGGGCTGACCGAGAAGGAAGGCGTTTTTTCCTTGTGGAAGGGGCAGCACGCCTGATAGTTCTTCCCCGCCTTCTTGAGCGGCACGTAACGCCCCACGACGTCGACGATGTCGGCGCGGTCAAGGAGCTGCGATATGAAACGCTCGGGGATCATGGCGGGAAGGAAGAAACTTTTTCGGATGGAAGTTTGAGCGTACCACGCCTGAGGTACGCCGGATATAAAAAACGACCGGGGCCGCTTTTGCGATCCCGGTCATTTTCGTGTTGCTGTTTTGCTTCTAGGCAAAGAAGAAAACGGCTGTGCGTTCTAGGCGCGAGGGAATCAGGAAGCGAGCTTCGCCTTGACGAGACGGGACACCGTTCCCATGTCGGCCTGACCGAGCACGCGGGGCTTCACGAGGGCCATGACTTTGCCCATCGCGGCCATGCCGCTTGCGCCCGATTCGGCGACGGCTTCGTCGATGATGCGGCCGATTTCCTCTTCGCTCATCTGAGCGGGGAGATAGGCTTCGAGCACATCGATTTCCGCCTGTTCCTTGGACGCGAGGTCTTCGCGTCCGCCGGCACGGTATTGCTGAACGGAGTCGCGGCGCTGCTTGACCATCTTTGCGATGACCTGCATCACGACCGCGTCGTCGGCTTCGATTCGTTCATCCACTTCACGCTGCTTGATCGCGGCAAGGAGCAAACGAATCGTGCTCAGACGCGCGGCTTCGTGCGAACGCATCGCCGCCTTCATATCTTCGCGGATTCTGTCCTTAATCATCACCATCCTTCGTGAGGGAAAAGTTTTGAGTGTCGAAGGGAGAAGTCCCTTCGCGAACGAATTCGGGGGTAAACCGAATTAGTAGAGCTTCTTGGGCAGCATCATGCTGCGAAGACGCTTGTAGTGGCGCTTGACGGCGGCAGCCTTCTTGCGCTTGCGTTCGGCGGTGGGCTTTTCATAGAACTCGCGGGCGCGGAGTTCCGTGAGAAGGCCGGACTTTTCAATGGTGCGCTTGAAACGGCGGAGGGCCACTTCAAACGGTTCGTTTTCTTTGACGCGAATGGTAGGCATTCAAACCTCAGTTGTGTGATGACCCGGAAATGACTATGGACAAGGGTGACGTTCTGGTTCCGGGGCAAGAACGGTCACAGGAAAGTAGAGGATTTTGCCACAAACCGAAGGTTCACTGCAAACCGTTGAGCACAATTTTTTCCCATCCCGCATGCGGAAAATCTCTACAATGCCCACACTATGCTTATTCTCGGTATCGAATCCTCCTGCGACGAAACGGGCGTGGCCCTGATTTCGGACAAGGAAGGGCTCCTTGCGGACGCCCTCCACACTCAGATCGACATGCACCGCGCCTACGGAGGCGTGGTGCCCGAACTCGCGAGCCGCGACCACATCCGCCGCGCGGTGGCGCTTGCCGACGAAGTCCTCGCCAAAGCTGGAAAGCGCCGCGAAGACTTGGACGGCATCGCCGTGACGGAAGGCCCGGGGCTTGCCGGCGCCCTTCTCGTGGGGGCGTCCGTCGCGCACGCCATCGCCTGGGCGCTCGAAATCCCGGTGATCGGCATTCATCACCTCGAAGGCCACCTTCTTGCGGCGCGCCTTGCGGACCCGAAGCCGGAATTTCCCTTCCTCGCCCTTCTCGTCTCGGGCGGACACACGCAGATCATGCGCGTCGAATCCTTCGGACGCTACGAAATGCTCGGGCAGACGCTCGACGACGCCGCGGGCGAAGCCTTCGACAAGACGGCGCAGCTTTTGGGCCTCCCCTATCCCGGCGGACCCGCCGTGTCGGCTCTCGCAGACAAGGGTCGTTCGGGCGCCATTGAACTCGCGCGCCCCATGATTCACAGCCCGAATCTCGACATGAGCTTCTCGGGGCTCAAGACGAGCGTCCTCACGGCCGTTCGCAACGCCCCGAATCCCGAGGACGAAGTCTTCCGCGCGGATCTCGCGCGCGGGTTCGTCGACGCCGTCACCGACGTGCTCGCGGCAAAGTTGATCCGCGCCATGAAGCAGACGAAATTGAAGCGCGTCGTCGTGGCGGGCGGGGTTTCCGCGAACCGTCAATTGCGCGAGCGCCTCATTTCGGAAGTGAAGAAGCGCCGCGGCGAAATCTTCTTCCCGCCCATGCGCCTTTGCACCGACAACGGCGCCATGATCGCGGCGGCCGGGCTCGCGCGTTTCGAGCGCATGACGCCCGAGGCGCTTGAGAGCCTCCGCGGCAAAGGCGCCTTCGGCGTCAAACCCCGTTGGCAGCTCACCGATACGGAGCGTCTCTGACGAAACGGCCGAGCTTCATAAGGAAGTTCGGCCGATTTTCTTTGTTCCGAGAGAATTGAAGGTCAGAACCACCAGTTCCCGTCGGGAAGCGCTCCATCGTCTTCCTGCGGCACCTCATTTTCAGGTGCGCTTTCAAAACAAAGCAGCTTCTCGATGCGCCCCGCCTTGCACTCGACCAGAAAAGCTCCCTGAACGGGAAGTCCCGTCTCGCCCTTCGCTTCCCAAAAGAGAGCCGCCTTCTCCGGCCCCTCTCCGAAAGACGCCGTCACCGTCACTCCGACAAGCGGTCGGTCGTTGACGTTTCGGGCATAGGCCGCACACCAGTCGGCAAGCGTCGCAAGAACCTCTCCTCTTGCCGTCGTCACAGTCACGCCTTCGTCAAAGAAGCGCTTCCAGGCGTCGCAACGCCCCTTGGCAAACTCCTCCTCAAACCAGAGGGTGAGAAGTTCGAGGGCGGTTTTGGATGGTCGCGTTGCGCTCATCGGGTCGCGTCCCTTCGAAAGATTGCGTCGAGCACCCTCCTCTCCGCTGCGGCCAGAGCCAGATCTTCCGGCGCACGCGGCTGCGAAAGCGTAAGCGGTATGTCGAGCGTTATCGCCCCTTCGTCAAGGACGAGGATGCGGTCGGCAAGACGAACGGCCTCGCGCGCGTCGTGCGTGATGAGAAAGACCGTCATGTCGGACTTGGCAAAGAGCCGCAGGCATTCGTCCTGCAGGGTCAAACGCGTCAAAGCGTCCAGCGCCCCGAAGGGTTCGTCCATGAGCAGAAGGGCCGGGTCCGAGACGAGCGCCCGCGCGAGACCCGCACGCTGCGCCATGCCGCCCGAGATGACGCCGGGCAACGCTTCCTTCCAGGCAGAAAGCCCCACGCGCTCGAGAACTTCCGCGACGCGGTCGTTTCGTTCCTTTTCCGGAAGATGCCGAACGGCGAGCGCCACGTTTTCCGCGACCGTCTTCCAGGGGAGAAGTTTCGGCTCCTGAAAGACCATCCCGACGCGGGGTGCCGGCGGATCGAATTCGACCCGCCCCGACGTGGGCGCAAGAAGCCCCGCGGTGATTCTCAAAAGCGTGGTCTTGCCGCAGCCCGAGCGACCGAGAAGCGCCGTGACGCTGCCCGCTTCGAGCGTGAGCGAGAGATCCGAAATCGGCGTCACGACCGAGCTCCCGTCCTTTCGTTCGAAGCGCTGCGTCAGAGAATGAAAGTGAACGTTCACTCCCCTCATTTTCTTTCCTCCGTCTTCGCCCAGGGAACAAGCTTTTCGATGAGACGCTTGTAGAGCGTGTCGAGCCCCACGCCGAGCAACGCGATCGTGAGAATCCCAACCATCACCACGTCCGTGTGCATGAGCGCGCCCGCGTCTTCAATGAGGTAGCCGAGCCCCGAGCTCGCCGCGATGAGCTCCGCCCCCACGAGCGCACGCCAGGCGTAGCCGAAGCCCAACCGCAGGCCCGTCAGGATCTGCGGCGCCGCCCCCGGCAGGAGCACGTGGCGAAGTCGTTCGGAAGGCGTGAGCGCGAGATAGTCGGCGAGCTCCCCGTAGCGGACCTCGGCCGCCTTGAGGGCGGCGATCGTCGAGAGATAAATCGGGAAGAAACTCGCCAAAACGACGATCGCGAGTTTGGGCGCCTCGTCGATCCCGAGCCAGAGGATCAAAAGCGGAATGAGGGACAAGGGCGGCACGACGCGAAGCGACTCCAAAACGACGTGAGCGCCCGCTTCGAGTTTGGGGGATCGCGCGAGTACCGCGGCGAGCGTGAGGGCCGCAAGACTCGAGATGCCGTAGCCCGCGAATACGCGCAGAAGCGACGTTCCCGCATGACGAAAGCCTTCGCCCGAGGAAAAGAGTTCGAGGGCGGCCCGACCGACGTCGGCGGGCGGCGGCAGAAGGATCGCCGGAATGGCGCCCCCTCGGGTCACAAGCCACCAGAGCCCCAGAATCAGGAGGGGAAGAATCGAATAACGGAGAAGCCGCATAAGAAGAAGCCCGAAAATCCCGGACCGGGACTTTCGGGCGTGTCGAAGGAAGTTATCAGGCGACGAAGACCAGATCCATCACGAGGAAGACCGGACCGAGGATCCCGACCGACCAGATCATGTAGCCGAAGAAGGTCGGCATCTTGACGCCGCGCTCGTTGCAGATCGCGACCGTCATGAAGTTCGGGGCGTTCCCGATGTAGGTCATGGCCCCCATGAAGACGGAACCGAGCGAGATCGCCATCAGGGTGTGCGAGTGCGTCGTCATGAGTTCCACGGGGTCGCCGCCCGCCAGGCTGAAGTAGGCGAGATAGGTCGGCGCGTTGTCAAGGAAGGCCGACATCGAACCCGTGAGCCAGAAGTAGAAGGTGTTGTTGAACGAACCGTCGGGGTTCGAGACGAGCGCGACGAGCGGCGCGAAGGCACCCTGATCGCTCGCGGCGAGCATCTTGAGAACCGGCACCATGCACACGAAGATGCCGAAGAAGAGCTTGCCGACTTCCAGAATCGGATCCCAGGTGAACTGGTTGGCTTCGCGCACGCTCTTGGCGGTGAGCGCGACGGAGGCGCCGGCGGTGGCGAGGAAGATCACGTCGCGGGCGATGTTCTGCAGCGTGAAGTGCACGCCGAGGAAGGTGAATTCCACGCCCGGATTCCAGATGCCCGACATGAGCACGGCCGAAACGATCACGGCGAGGAAGAGGATGTTGATCTTGCCGTCGATGCCGAAGGCCTTCTTCTCATCGGACGGACGGAATTCGCCCGCGGCCACGTCCTTCTTGAACATGAAGGAGTCGATCGCGAAGTAGATCGCAAGAAGAATCGCCACCGTGAAGATCCACGGCGCAAAGAGGTGTTCGGCCGTCCAGAAGAATTCGACGCCGCGGAGGAACCCGAGGAAGAGAGGCGGATCGCCCAGAGGCGTGAGGGCGCCGCCCACGTTGGCAACGAGGAAGATGAAGAAGATGAAGGTGTGGATCTTGCGCGTGCGCCCTTCGTTCGCGGAAATGAGCGGACGAATGAGGAGCATCGCGGCGCCCGTCGTACCCATGAGGTTGGCGAGCACGGCGCCCAGGCCCAGGAAGGCCGTGTTCACGATCGGACGGCCCACGAAGCTGCCGCGCACGTGAATGCCGCCCGCGACCGTAAAGAGGGCTCCGACGAAGATGAGGAAGGGCAGATAGTCGGCGAGGAGAATGTGGATCACCTCGTCAAAGGCGGCGGAGGCGCCGAAGGCGAGACCGAGCGGAATGGCGCAGGCCGCGGCCCAGAAGAGCGAGACCTTCCCGAAATGGTGGTGCCAGAAGCTCGGAAGGAAAAGGGGAAAGAGCGCGATGGAGAGAAGAATGCCGGCAAACGGAATGGCCCAGGGAAGACTGAGCTCGGCACCGTTCATGCCTTCGGAAGCGATGGCGAGGCCCGGCAGAAGAAGAAGCGAGCCCAGGGCCGCCCGACGCAGAGTCGTAAGAGACACGATGAAACTCCCGGAGAAGAACGCCGCCCGTCGAAATTCGAGGGATGAACGGGTCGGCGTCAGGGGTTTGGAAAAAAGGCGGAATGCTCTCTTCGGCTCGATGGTCATTCCGCCGCGAAGCATGAACTTACACGATCTTCACGAAAAGATCAGCGAAAATCCGTCATTTTTCTCAATTTTGAATTATTTGGCGCGATTCGGAGCATCGAGCGGTTCAGGAATCCCGAAGACCTGACGAAGGTAGCGAAGATAGCTTTCGTCTTCGCACATACCCTTCTCGGGTGCGTCGGAAATTTTCGCCACGGGTTGCCCGTTCGCCCGTACCATTTTAATAACAACGTTAAGGGGAGTGGGTCCTTTGTCATTCATCAAATTGGTGCCGATGCCAAAACCCAGTCTCACGCGTCCGTGGAAGCGCCGGTAGAGTTCGATCACGCGCGGCACGCTGAGGCCGTCCGAGAAGATGAGGGTCTTGCTGCGCGGATCGCACTTGTTCTTTCTCCAGTGTTCGATCATGCGTTCGCCCCAGAGGAAGGGATCCCCCGAGTCGTGGCGCGCGCCGTCAAAGAGCTTGCAGAAGAACATGTCGAAGTCCCGGAAGAAGGGCTCCGACCCGTAGACGTCGGAGAGCGCAATGCCGAGGTCTCCGCGGTACTCCTTGGCCCACATTTCAAAGCCGTAGACCTGACTGTCGCGAAGGCGGGGCCCCAAGGCCTGACAGGCCTGCAGGTACTCGTGCGCCATCGTGCCCAGGGGAATGAGGCCGTATTTTTTGGCGAGCGCCACGTTGGAGGTCCCCGCGAGGTGCGCGCCGAGGCGATCCTTGAGCACCCCCACGACCCGGTCCTGCCAATCGCGAGAAAAACGCCGGCGCGTGCCGTAGTCGGAAATGCGGAGGTCCCCGTTGTCGGGTTCGTTGAGGATGAGGTCGATCTTGGCGTCGAGGCGCTTCAAGCCCTCTTCGTCCGAGAGGTTGGGATAGCGGTTGCGGAAATAGACCTCGTTCACGATCGCGAGGATCGGGATTTCAAAGAGGATCGTATGAAGCCACGGGCCCTCGACGCGAATGTCGATGCCGCAGGGAAAGTCGTCGCTCGCCTCGACCGTGACGTACTTGCGCTTGAGATGGAAAAGGCTCAGGAACTCGATGAAGTCGGACTTCATGAAGCGAAGTCCCGCGAGATAGGCGAGTTCCTCCTCCCGGAAGTAGAGACTGCAGAGCGAATCGATTTCCGCCTGCAGTTCGGCAAGGAAGGGACGCAGATCGATGCCCGGCGTTCGGCACTTGAAGCGGTAGGCCACTTCGGCCGCCGGAAACTGATGCAGCACGCACTGCTGCATCGTGAACTTGTAGAGATCCGTGTCGAGCAGGGATTGAATGATCATGGTCCCCCCTTACTGTCGATTTTTCAGGCCGCCGCGGCGGTCGGAAGGAGTCCGAGCGCGTCCTCGTAACGCGTGGGCGTGACGAGATCCTCACCCGGAAGAATCTTCATGAAGCGCGAATGGAAGGCGTCGTTTCGCTCCCAGACGAGGTATTCGAGGAGGCGGTCCATTTCGGCGGGATGGTTGCACGCGAGGAGCACGTCGCAACCCGCCGCGAGCGCGCGGGCCGCGCGCTCTTCGATGGGCCCCTCGCCCGCGCCCTTCATCGTGAGGTCGTCCGAGAAGACGAGTCCCGTGAAACCGAACTTCTGACGCAGCACGTCCTTCAGGAGTCCCGACGAGAAGGTGGCGATCTCGCCCTGGAAGGCGTCGTAGGCGACGTGCGCCGTCATGACGGCGGGCAGGCCCGTGAGGAGCCGATAGGGTTCGGCGTCGCGCAGCACCTTTTCGGCGGGCCGGTCGTCGCGCGGCAGCGTCGTGTGGCTGTCCGCCTCCGCCCAGCCGTGGCCGGGGAAGTGCTTGCCGCAGGCGGCCATGCCGGCCTCGGCGAGCCCGTCGATGAGGCTTCGCGCGTGGTTCGTCACGAGCGCGGGGGTCGTGCCGAGACTGCGGTCTCCGATCACGCCCGAGCGGCCGTAGTCGACGTCGAGCACGGGGGCGAAGGTCATGTCGACGCCGGCCATGCGCAGTTCGTGCGCGAGCACGACGCCCGCGGCGCGGTAGCGCGCGGCGACGTTCGGACCCGTTGCGAGTTCGCGCATCGAAGGAATCTGCGTGAAGCCTTCGCGGAAGCGCTGCACGCGGCCGCCTTCGTGGTCGACCGCGATGACGATCCCCGGGCGGCGCTCATGAATCGCCGCCGTCAGTTCGGCGAGCTGATCGCGCGACGTGTAGTTGCGCGTAAAGAGGATCACCATCCCGACGAGCGGATGCTTCAAGAGTTCTTCTTCCCGTTCGGTGAGCGTCGTCCCTTCAAGGTCGATGCATACGGGGCCGAGGCTTCGAACGATTTCCTGTGCCGTCATGTTCCTTAATAAATTCGTTGGTCCGCAGAGCTGATTCCGTAGGATACACCTCGCGGGATTGTCTTGGTGCGGCCCGAAGACGGCCGCAGATTCAATACTGTCGCAATTCCGAGAGAACGCGCCTCGTGTTCACGTCGCGCCCGTCCATGTGGTAGTCGATCACCGTGCGGATGAGGCGGCGCACCTCCCGCATGTCGACTTCGGGCCCGAAGGTCCCCGAAAGAAGCGCTTCGACGGCGGTTCTCGAAAAGAGTCCTTCCCCCGCGGGAGCGTCGACTCCTTCGAGGCGACCCTCGGAAAAGCGGTAGCGGGGCGCATCGGCGCGGTCGCGAACGATCGCCCAGCCGAGCATGGAGAGAAGCGCCGTCTCGAAGTTGCGAAGCGCCGGCTGCCGGCGTGCGGCCGGTCCCGAGAGCGCCCCGAGCACCTTCACGTAGGCGTCGAAGAGTCCCTCGTGCGGGTCTTCGCGTTCGGTGAAGCGGAGAATGAGTTCGTTGACGTAAAAGCCCGAAAAGAGTCCTTCTCCGTCGACGGGCTCGAGACTTCCGAGCCAGTCGACGCGAATGAGGTTCTTCGCCTCCTTCTTCCCGCTCCAGGTGAAAAGGAGCGGACAGAAGGCCTGCAAAAGGCCTCGGTACTGCGCCGAGGGGCGCTTTGCGCCCTTGGCGACGAGAAAGACGCGGCCGTAGTCGCGCGTGAGCACGTCCAAAAGAAGGCTCGACTCGCTCCAGGGGCGCGAGTGCAGAATGAAGCCCGGCTCCCGATTGACGCGGGCGGCCGCTCCCCGTTTCGCGCCCGAAGCCGCCTCCTCGAATTCCGCGAGACGCTCGGCCACCGCACGGTTGCGCCAGAGCACGTTCGCAAGCGTCGAGCTTCGCTCGAGCTGAGAACCCGTCGTCCCGCGACGCCGTGGATCAGTCATATCCGAGGGTCTTGAGGGCCTTCACGTCGTCGGACCAGCCGCGGCGCACGCGCACCCACACTTCGAGGTAGACGCGCTTGCCGAGCATCGTCGCGATGTCGGCGCGCGCAAGACGCGAGATTTCGCGAAGCTTGCCGCCCTTCTCCCCGATCACGATCGCCTTGTGGCTTTCGCGCTCGACGATGAGGCCCGCGATGATTTCGGCGCCCTCTTCCGTTTCCGTCCACTTGTCGATCGTGACGGCGACGCCGTAGGGAAGTTCGTCACCGAGGAGTCGGAAGGCCTTTTCGCGGATCGTTTCGGCCGCCATGTAGCGCGGTGACCGGTCCGTGTAGAGGTCCGGATCAAAGTAGGGAACGCTCTCGGGGAGGAACTTCTTCACTTCCTCGAGAAGTTCCGGGAGCTGCCGGCCCTTTTCGGCCGAAACCGGCACGATCGCCGCGAACGGGAACTTTTCCATGGACGCGGCCATCAAGGGCAAAAGCGCGTCGCGGTTTTTCGAGAGGTCCGTCTTGTTCAAGGCCAGGATCACGTTCTTCGCGTCGCGCGGCAAAAGCTTGAGGACTTCGAGGTCCGCCGGGCGCCAGCCGTTCGCTTCGATCACGAAGATCACCGCGTCGACGTCCGCAAGGGTCGAACGGACCGTGCGGTTCATGCGGCGGATGAGCTGCGAGCCTTCCTTCGTCTGAAAGCCCGGGGTGTCGACGAAGACGTACTGCGCGTCCTCCTTCGTCACGACGCCCAGCACGCGGTCGCGCGTCGTCTGGGGCTTGCGCGAGGTGATCGACACCTTTTCGCCGATCAGCGCGTTGATGAGGGTCGACTTCCCGACGTTGGGGCGTCCGATCACCGCGACGTAGCCGCAGCGAAAACCTTCGGGCACGGCGGGCGTGGAAAGGTTGAGGTTCGAGAGCATCGCCTCGAGGTTGTCGTTCTGTTCCGTCGTCATGGCATTTTCTCCGGCGGTTATTTCCGATAGCGGCGTAGATCGCGCTCGGAAAGGATTTCAAGCGCCTTGCGGGCGGCCTCTTGTTCGGCGCCGCGGCGCGACGAGGCGGTGCCCGTCGTTTCGACCTGCATCGAGGTGATGCGGCAGCTCGTCACGAAGGTCTGATCGTGCGCAAGGCCCCGCACTTCGACGATGTCGTACTCGGGGCGCGGCAGATGCAGGCCCTGCAGCATTTCCTGAAGACGCGTCTTCGGATCCTTGCTGAGCTGCTCGGGCGTGAGTCCCGTCAGGATCGGATCGTAGAGACGCAGGATCACTTCCTGAGCCGCCTCGAAACCGGCTTCGGCGAAGACCGCGCCGAAAATCGCCTCCATGGCGTCGGCGACGATCGACGGGCGCTCGGCGCCGCCGTTTCGCATTTCGCCTTCGCCCATGCGCAGGAAGTCCGAAACGCCCACGCGGCGCCCGATCGTGTTGAGCATCTTCTCGCACACGAGGTTCGCGCGCACGCGCGAAAGATCGCCTTCGGTGAAGTGACGGTCGCGCAGAAAGAGCGCGTTGCCGATCACGCAGTTCAGAACCGAGTCCCCGAGGAATTCGAGGCGTTCGTTGTGGTCGGCCGAAAACGATCGGTGCGTGCGCGCCCGGTCGAGAAGTTTCTTGTTTTGGAACGCATAGCCGATGCGTTCTTCGAGCTGGTCGAGTGAAAGCATGTCGTCTCCGAATGTCGACCGTTAGAAAGCGGCTTGATTCCGTCAGGCGGCTTTCTAACGTCCGCTCCGCACTTTGGAGAGCGGGGTGGCAAGGAGAACGCGGAACGATGCCGCTCCGCGTTCGGGAAAGTGAGGGATTTTAGCGGAAACCGCCCACGCGCGACATGTCGCCGAAGTTGGCCCAGATGAGGACGGCGCGCCCCACCAGGTTTTCGTCCGGAACGAAGCCCCAGTAGCGGCTGTCCTCGCTGTTGTCGCGGTTGTCCCCCATGGCGAAGTAGTGGCCCTCGGGCACCTTGCAGATGAAGCCCGCGTCGTTGTACGTGCAGGAGGGTTCCTTCTTGCTGATCGCGCCTTCGGGCACCCACGAGGGACGGCGGTGGTCAAAGGCCACGAGGTGCGTGACGTCGCCCAAGGTTTCGTCGTACTCGGTGAGGGTCACCATCGTGTTTTCGTCGATGAAGTCGCGCGGCGCCGCGAGCTTCTGCTCGACGCCGTTCACGTAGAGCACCTTGTTGCGGTACTCGACCGTGTCGCCCGGCACGCCCACAACGCGCTTGATGTAGTCGATCGACGTATCGACGGGATAACGGAAGACGATCACGTCGCCGCGCTTGGGAGCGCCGATTTCCAGAACCTTCGTGTTGGCGACCGGCAGACGCAGACCGTAGTCGTACTTGTTGACGAGGATGAAGTCACCCACGTGCAGGGTCGGTAGCATCGAGCCCGACGGAATGCGGAAGGGTTCAAAGAGGAAGCTGCGAAGGAGGAAGACGATCGCGATCACCGGGAAGAGCCCGGCCGTGTACTCGAGCCACCAGGGCTGGCGCAGGAGCTTTGCGCGCAGATCGTTGCGCGCGTCGACGACGGAGGGCTCCATGCGCTCGAGCGCCTCGCGGTTGTCCTCTTCGAAGCGGCGGACGGCCTCCTCGGCCTTGGCGCGGCGCTCGGGCAGGAACTTCATGCGCTCGGCAACATAGAAAATCCCCGTCACCACCGTGAGAACGAAAAGAATCAGTGCGAAATTCACCTTGGGTCTCCCTTACTTTTCTTCAACCTGCAGAATCGCAAGGAAGGCTTCCTGCGGAATCTCCACCGACCCCACCTGCTTCATGCGCTTCTTGCCCGCCTTCTGCTTTTCCAAGAGTTTACGCTTACGCGTGATGTCGCCGCCGTAACACTTTGCAAGCACGTTCTTGCGCAGGGCCTTGACGTTTTCGCGGGCGATGATGTTGGCGCCGATGGCGGCCTGAATCGAAACTTCGTACATCTGACGCGGAATGAGGCTGCGAAGGCGCGTGACGATTTCGCGGCCGCGGGCGATCGCGTTCGAGCGGTGCAGAATGCTCGAGAGGGCGTCGACCTTGTCGCCGTTGATGAGCATGTCGACGCGCACCACGTCGGAAGCGCGGTATTCCTTGAACTCATAGTCCATCGACGCGTAGCCGCGGGTGAGCGACTTCATGCGGTCGAAGAAGTCGAGCACGATTTCGGCGAGCGGCAGATCGTAGGTGAGGTGCACCTGACGGCCGTGATAGGCCATGTTGCGCTGAATGCCGCGCTTTTCCTGACAGAGCTTCATCACGGGGCCGACGTACTCGTCGGGGACGAAGATCGTCACCGTGTCGATCGGCTCGCGGATCTCCTCGATCTTGTCGACGGGGGGCAGTTTCGAGGGGTTCTCCACCTGCACGACGTCGCCGTTGGTCATGAGGACTTCATAGACGACGGAAGGCGCCGTCGTGATGAGGTCCATGTTGTATTCGCGCTCGAGACGCTCCTGCACGATGTCCATGTGAAGGAGGCCCAAAAAGCCCGCGCGGAAACCGAAACCCAGAGCCTGCGAGACTTCGGGCTCGAACTTGAGCGCGGCGTCGTTCAACTGCAGCTTCGTCAACGCGTCGCGAAGCGCTTCGTACTGATTCGATTCGACCGGATAGAGGCCCGCGAACACCTGGGGCTTCACTTCCTTGAAGCCCGGCACGGGCTCCTTGGCGGGACGCTGGGCGTGCGTGATCGTGTCGCCCACGCGGGCGTCCTTCAATTCCTTGATGCCGGCGATGACGAAGCCCACTTCGCCGGCCGTCAACTGCGTGCGCGTGCGCGACTTCGGCGTGAAGACGCCCACCTGTTCGCAGAGGTGGTTCGCGCCCGTCGCCATGAGGGTGATCTTGTCCTTGGGCTTCAAGGTGCCGTTCACGACGCGAACGAGCATGACGACCCCCACGTAGTTGTCGAACCACGAGTCGATGATGAGGGCCTGCAGGGGTTCCGTCGGGCTGCCCTTCGGAGGCGGCACGTCGCGCACGACGCGCTCGAGAATGTCGTCGATCCCCATGCCGGTCTTCGCCGAACACGGAATGGCGTCGGTCGCGTCGATCCCGATCACGTCCTCGATTTCTTCAGCCGCGGCTTCGGGGTTGGCGCTCCCCAAGTCCATTTTGTTCAGGACCGGAATCACCTCGACGCCGAGATCGATCGCCGTGTAGCAGTTGGCGACCGTCTGCGCTTCGACGCCCTGCGTCGCGTCGACGACGAGAAGCGCCCCTTCGCAGGCGGAGAGCGAACGGCTCACTTCATAGGAAAAGTCCACGTGCCCCGGGGTGTCGATGAGGTTGAGCTCGTACGTCTGGCCGTCCTTGGCCTTGTACTGGAGCGCCGCGGTCTGCGCCTTGATCGTGATGCCGCGTTCGCGCTCGAGGTCCATGCTGTCCAAAACCTGGGCGCTCATTTCACGGTCGGAGAGCCCGCCGCAGCGCTGAATCAGGCGGTCGGCGAGCGTCGATTTGCCGTGGTCGATGTGGGCGATGATGGAAAAATTGCGGATATTCTGCATCGTCATGAATCAGTGGAAAGGGACGGCGGGCGCGGAGAAAAGGCTCGACGCGCCGAAGGGAAAGGAACCGCCCGAAGGCGCCCCGCACACGAACGGGACGTCTCGGGCATGGGGCCCGCCCCGGTTTCGCGCTATAATGAGGCTCCCCGCGTCGCTTTTTTGACGCGCAAAGCGGTCTTGCCGTCCGACAAGAGCACGCTATTTTAGCCGATTGCGTGCGAATGCCTCCCTATTTTTCGGCATTTCGCTCGTTCGAATTTTCGTTTCCTTCGCCCTCCATGACGCACACCGACGACAAAGCCTATTACGAAGCCCTGGAGAACGCCGACCGGGAGGCCCGCGCCACGTTCGCGGGTGCGCTCCTCGTCGCTCTCTTCTTCTGGGGCGCAATCGCGCTTTTCAAGGATTCCGACCGGCTCGCCGGCGGCCTTCCCCTCTGGTTCTGGGCGGCCGTCATCGGAGGCTACCTTCTCTCGGTCGCCGTCGTCTGGTGGCTCGTGCGCTTCGTCTTTCGCCCGGGCAACCTTGACTTTTCCGAACGGGGCGCCGCCAAAGGAGACGAAGCATGAGGGAACTTCTTCTCTTCCTCCCGATCGTTCTCTTTCTTCTCCTGCTGCTTCTCACGTCGATCTGGCTTGAGAACCGCAAGACGACGGAAAAGTCGCTCGAGGACTTCTATCTCTCCGACCGTAATCTCGAGGGCTTCGTCCTCGCCATGAGCATGATCGCCACCTACGGGTCGGTGAGCTCGTTTGTGTCGGGACCGGGCGTCGCCTGGCAGCTCGGCCTCGGCTGGGTCGTCTTCGCGGCGCCCCAGATCATCGCGGGCTTTTTGGTCTTCGGCGTGATCGGAAAGAAGTTCGCGATCGTCGGCCACCGCATCGGCGCCGTCACCGTGATCGACCTCATCCGCGCGCGCTTTGCCGATCCGTGGCTCGCGCGCCTTCTCGCGCTCACGCTCCTCGTCGCCTTCGTCACCATGATGACGGGACAGTTGATCGGGGGCGCGCGGCTCTTCGCCGCAGCGGCGGGGCTTCCCTACGAGGCGGGGCTCGTTCTCTTCGGACTCGTCACGGTCTTCTACACGACATTGGGCGGCTACCGCGCGGTCGTCATCACGGACACGATCTGCGCCCTCCTCATGGTGGGCGGGATGTTCCTGCTCGGCTGGGAGATCGTCAATCTCGGCGGCGGCAACCTCAAGACGCTCCTTTTGTCGCTCCCCGAAATCGACGCTTCGCTCACGACCCCGAACTCGGGCGGCGCGCTTCCCTGGGGGCTGCTTCTCTCGGCCTGGCTTCTCGTAGGCTTCGGCACGGTCGCGCTTCCGCACTCCTCGATGCGCTGCCTCACCTACCGGCGAAGCGACGAACTCCACCGCGCCATGCTGATCGGGACCGTCGTCTGCGGGCTCCTCATGATCGGCATGACCTTCCTCGGCGTGCTCGCGCGCGGCGTCCTCGATCTCCCCGTCGAACTCATCGGCGAGACCACCGACAGCGTCATTCCCTATCTGATCGCGAACCACATGTCGCCCTTCTGGGCCGGGCTCACCCTCGTGGGACCGCTCGCCGCGACGCTTTCGACCGTGAGCTCCCTCATGCTCAACGCCTCGTCCGCGCTCGTGCAGGACCTGCTCCGCAAGGAGGGACTCGTCCCCGACCGTCCGCAGCTCCTTTTCCGCCTCTCCTGGGGCGCAACCCTCGCGATGGGACTCGTTGCGCTTCTCTTTGCGCTCCGCCCCGCCGACATCGTCGTCTGGATCAACCTCATCGCCTTCGGGGGACTCGAGACGGCCTTCCTCTTTCCGCTCGTCGCGAGCCTCTTCTGGCGCCGCGCGACGGGCCGCGGCGCGCTCGTCGCCGTCGTCGGGGGACTCGCCGCCTACCTCTGGGCGTCCTTTGCGAACTTTCATCCCTTCGGCGCGCATGTCGTGACGGTGGGGATCGCGGTTTCCTGCGTGCTCTTCGTCGTCGGGTCGCTTGTCACGCCGCCCGAGTCGGAAGAGCGCCTCGCGCTCTTTTTCCGGCCTACTCCGACGAAGCGCTGAGCGCCCCGCGTCGGAAATCTCCCTTTCGATTTCTCTCCCTTTCGGCCGCCGAACGTCCTTCGGCGGCCTTTTTTCATTTTTGAAAAAAAGCTCCCTCCGAACCGCCCTCCCGCCTCGCCCCGAAAGCGCGGAAATTCGCCTCTTTTTCCATCATTTCCGCAAAGCGGAACACCACGTTCCGGGAATCGGCCCGCACTCGGGACCCTACCCGCAATCCGTTACGGTTCGAAGGAAACGGGCTTACGCAAAACCCGCTCTTCGCTACCGAATGTGCGAATGGTGCAGAACCCCCGTTCGGGGCGATCATTCTCCGCAACGGAGGCGCCGTGCGCTTCCTCTTTGCCATTTGTCTCGAAAGGAGAACTCCATGAATTTCCGCCTCAAACTTCTCGCCTGCGCCATGGCCGCGATTCCTGTCGCCGCGTTCGCCATCGGCGGTCCCTCGGGTCCGAAGATCGACTATCACGTCCAGGGTCACCTCGGCGAAGTGATGATGAACCCGTACGGCATCGCGCCGCTCACGGCCATCGTCCGCGACGGCGGCTACACGGTCAAGGACGTCACGGTGCGCGTGCTTCCGAAGCCCGACGGCCGTGAAATCAAGTACAAGGTCTCCGATCGCCAGGTTCTGACGCACGGCGGCATTCCCGTCTTCGGTCTCTATCCCGACTACGTCAACAAGGTCGAAGTCTCCTACACCCGGGAACTGCGCGGCAAGACCGAAAAGTTCACCGACACGATCCAGCTCTACGCCCCGCCCGTCTACTTTGAAGTGGCCGGCATCACGATGGAAAAGGAAATTCCGTACGGCGTTGAAGTGAAGAAGGTCGATCCCGAATTCCAGGACCGCCTCTACTTCGTCAACAACATCGCGGAAAAGTCCGGCGTCGGCACGCGCGTCGTCTGGAACAACCCCGCGGGCGGCGCCCTCGAATGGAACTTCTGGCCGCAGAACACGATTCTCGACACGGCCGGTCACGTTCGCTGGTACATGCTTGCGAACCCGATCTACGACCTCAACTCGATCTACAGCGCGGGCGTGATGATGGGCTTCAAGCAGAACGCCGACGGCATGCTCACCTGGGGCTACGGCCAGCGCTACGTCAAGTACGACATCATGGGCCGCGAAGTCTTCAACCGTCGTCTGCCGCTTCGCTTCTCCGACTACTCGCACTCGATGGACGACGCGCAGAACGGCCACTTCTTCCTTCGCGTCGCTTCCTCCAACTACAAGCGTCCCGACGGCAAGAACGTGCACACGGTCCGCGACGTGATCGCTGAAATCGACCAGGAAGGCGTGGTGGTGGACGAATGGCGTCTCGCCGACATTCTCGATCCGTACCGCGACAACGTTCTGAAGGTCCTCGACCAGGGCGCCGTCTGCCTCAACATCGACGCTTCGCAGGCCGGCAAGACCCTCTCGGAAGAAGACATCAAGGCGCTTGACCAGTCCGACCGCTTCGGCGACATCGTCGGCACGGGCGCGGGCCGCAACTGGGCGCACGTCAACTCCGTCGACTACGACCCGGAAGACGACTCCATCATCATCTCCTCGCGCCATCAGTCCGCGATGATCAAGATCGGCCGCGACAAGAAGGTGAAGTGGATCCTGGGTTCGCCCGAAGGCTGGAAGAAGGGTTGGGCCGAAAAGGTCCTGACGCCGGTCGACAAGAACGGCAAACCCATCAAGTGCGAAGGCTCCGTCTGCGAAGGCGGCTTCGACTGGACGTGGACGCAGCACACGGCCTTCAAGATCGACGAAATGAGCAAGGGCGACATCCTCTACCTCTCGGCCTTCGACAACGGCGACGCCCGCGGCATGGAACAGCCCGCGCTTTCCGAAATGAAGTACAGCCGTGCGGTCGTCTACAAGATCGACCAGAAGAAGATGACGGTCGAACAGATTTGGGAATACGGCAAGGAACGCGGTCACGAATGGTACAGCCCGGTGACCTCGCTCACCGAATACCAGGCTGACAAGAACTCGATCTTCGTCTACTCGGCCACGGCCGGTGCGAACTACGACCTGGCTTTGGGCGCGTTCACCTCGTCTCCCAACCCCTACATTGAAGAATTCAAGTGGGGCGCCAAGGAACCGTCCGTCGAAATCCAGCTGAAGAACTGCACGGGCTACCAGGCCTGGCCGTTCTCGATCGACAAGGCCATGAACGCCCGCTGATCGACGTCTCCTTTCTTGGAGTGACGAGAACCGCCTTCCCGGTCCGCCGGGGAGGCGGTTTTTCGTGGGCCGCACAGAGCGTTTTCCCACACGCAGGAAAGCCGCTCCTTCCCTTCAGAAGAAGCGGCCTTCCCACATGGAGCGTCACTTCGGGACGCCCCGCCAGAGAGGCCGGGGCGCCCTTTGATCAAGCTCACTTACCGAGCACGCGCTTGGCGGCTTCGTCGCCCGCGATGCGGCCGAACGTGATCGTTTCGGAGACGGAGTTGCCGCCGAGACGGTTCTTGCCGTGCAGACCGCCCGTCGTTTCACCCGCCGCGAAGAGACCTTCGATGGGTTTGCCTTCCTTGTTGATCACCTGGGTCTTTTCGTTGAATTTGAGACCGCCCATGGCGTAGTGGATGGCGGGCGTGATCTCGATCGCATAGAACTTGGGTCCTTCGATCTTGAAGGGAGGCTTCGGACGGTTGAAGTCCGGATCCTTGCCGCTTTCGACGTAGCCGTTGTAGACGCGGATCGTCTCGGCCAGAGCCTTCGGATCGATGCCGGCGTTCTTTCCGAGCTCTTCAAGCGTATTGCCTTCCTTCACGAGACCAAGTTCGAAGCAGGCCTTGAGCTGCGCGACGCGGCTCACCGTCCCGTCGTCGAAAATTTCGAAGGCCGTGCCGCCCGTCTGCGCGGAGACGGCCGCGCTCGTGACATCGCGCGTCGTCATTTCGGAAATGAAGCGCTTCCCTTCACGGTTCACGAAGACGGCTCCCTGGCCGCGGACGGTCTCGGAGATGATGACGGGGGAACCCACAAGCAACGTCGGATTGAGCTGAATTTCCTTCATATCGACGAGCGCCGCGCCGATTTGTTCACCGAGATACATGCCGTCGCCCGTCGTGCCGGGTTGATTCGAGGTCTTCGTGGCCGGATCGAGATTCGGCAGATACTGCTTGACAAGCGCCTTGTTCGCGCCGAGCCCGCCCGTCGCTAGTACGACGGCCTTTGCCTTGATTTCATAGACACCGTTGTGCTTGCCTTCGACCAGAACGCCCGTCACCGCACCCGACTTGTCGGTGAGGAGGCGAACGAGTCGGCTGTTGAGACGCAGATCGACGCCCTCCATCTTTTCGGCCTGGTCGCGGAAGAAGGCCGAAAGATACGGTCCGACCGCCTTGCCGCCCTTCGGGCCGTGCATGCGGGGCGCCGAAGCGCCGCCGCCCGCGGCGACGTTTTCAAGTTCCGCGCCGCGCTCCTTGAGCCACGCAATCGATTCGGCGGAATTCTTCGCGAAGATTTCGACGAGCTTCGGATCGCTCGTGTTTTTGCCGCCCTTCATCGTGTCGGCCGCCATCATTTCGGGCGTATCCTTAATGCCCTTGGCCTGCTGATAGACGGAGCCCGCCGCGTTCATACCGCCCGCCGCGAACTGGGAGTTGCCGCCAGGGATCGGCATCTTTTCGAGAATGACGATGTTGCGAACGCCCTTTTCGTGCGCCTCCATGGCCGCAACGAAACCCGCAGCGCCCGAGCCCACGACTACGAGATCGGCCTCTTCCGAGCGGACGGGCGCGACGTCCTTGTAGGACGCGAGGTCCTTCCACTTCCATTCAACGTGTTTGGCGCTGCCGAACGGGATCTTCATCGCCGGGAAGTCGTGGCAACTCAGACAGTACGACTGCGATTCCACATGGCCCGCGTGGCAGGCCGTGCACTGAATCGTGCCGATGTGGCTCGCGTGCGGATCGGGCTTCTTCTTCGAGTCGGCGAGCTTTTCAAGACCGCCGTGACAGCTCACACACTGCTTGTTGATCTCGGTTTCCGAGTCACTCACCTGCATGCCGTTGACGTGGCAACTGGCGCAGTCGAAACCCTTCTTCATGTGCGCGCCCGCGAGCTGCGCGTTGTAGTCCTTGTCCGCCGCCTGAGCACTCAGAGAAGCGAAAAGCGCCGCAAGAATCGCGGCCGTTGCGTTTTGACGAAACGTCATCATGGATCTCCTTTCGGGGTCGTTCGTTCCGGTTTTCGGAACCGTTCGTCGCTCCTTCGTCCGCGAAACCGCGGCGACATCCGTTGTTTTTTTTCTCACAAAAAAACAATCGGCAGAGCTTCATTTCGACGAAAAAGTCTACAGATTTCAAGGAAATGTGAAAATTTTTCTTTCTTCAACCGAACGTTCGCCATTCGCGAACGCTCGTATACTTCCCTTTGAACCCCTCTTGGGCGCCTAAGAACAAAACAACCCGCCCGTCCCTGACGAGCAAACGACCATGAAGCACATCAATTTCGCCGATCTTCGCGTCTTTCTTGCGATCGCCGACACGGGCAACCTCACGCGGGCGGCGGCGCAGTGCTGCATCACGCCCTCGGCCGCGAGCGTCCGGCTCAAGCACCTCGAGGAAGAGGCCGGGTGCGACCTCGTCAAGCGACTCCCCCGGGGACTCGCGCTTACCTCCGCGGGCGAACGTCTTGCGGCGGAGGCGCGCAAGGTGTTTCAGCAGATCACCCGCATGACGGACGCCATGACGCCTTTCGCGGCGACGAACGGCTCGTCGTTCGGCTCGCCGCCAACTACAACGCGGCCGTCGCGTTTCTCCCGGACGACCTGAGCGGCTTTCTTCTGCAAAATCCGGACATCCGCATCGATCAGCGTCTGTTCACGAGCCGCGGCGTCGCGGAAGTCATCGCCCTCGGAGAAGCGGACATCGGCATCACGGCTTTCAGCGATTTCCACGGCGGCCTGTGTTTTTATCCTTACCGAGAGGATTCGCTCGTCCTCTTTGCGGCGCACGACCATCCGCTCGTAAAACGGCAAAGCTGCCGCTTTGAGGAGGCCCTCGAAGAGGCCTTCGTCGCCCTCTCGAACGAAGCGAGCATGCAGACCTTCATGCTCGCCAAAGCCGTGGAGTTGGGGCGCCCGATCGTGCCGAGAATCCGCGTTCCGAGCATCGGCATCATGGCGCGCTACGTCCGCGCCCGCGTCGGAATCGGTTTTGCCACCCAATCCACCTACGAAACCTTTTTCGGCGGCGACGCCACGCTCGGCTGCATTCGACTCGAAGACGACTGGGCGAAGCGGACGCTTCGCATCGTGGTTCCCGCCGATGAAAGCCGTCTGACCGGCGCGGCGAAAAAACTCCTTGCGCATCTTCGCCTCGCTGCGAAGACTCCCGTCGAAAGAAGCCTTCCCGGAACACTTCAGTCCGGCTCGTAGTGACCGTCGTCGACGCGGACGCGGTGTCTTCGCCATACACGAACGCTCCGTACGGATCTTTCCAAGCTTCGTTCCGTACGTCGGCAAAAAGGGATCACTAGAATTTTTGGCAAAGGAAAGGCGTTGCGCACGTGCGAGCCGACGCCCTTCGTCAACGTTTACCAAAAGGAAATCGAAATGAGACTGACGAGCCGATCGATTGAAGAAGGAAGCCGCATGCCCGCGGCCCAGAGTTACGCCGGCGGCAACCGTTCGCCCGAACTCTCCTGGCGGGATCCGCCCGAAGGCACCCGCAGCTTTGCCGTGACCTGCTTCGATCCGGACGCCCCGACGGGCTCGGGGTGGTGGCACTGGTGCGTCTTGAACCTCCCCGCCGCCCTGCGCTCGCTCCCCGAAGGCGCTTCTCCGGAGGACCTCGAAGCGCTCGGCGCGATCACGCTTCGCAACGACTACGGCGAAGCGGAATACGGCGGGGCGGCGCCGCCCGCGGGCGACGGCATGCACCGCTACGTCTTCACCGTCTGGGCGCTCCCCGTCGAAAAGCTTGAGCTCACGAAGGAAAGCAACTGCCCGACGGCGGGCTTCATGCTCCACGCGCAAGCACTCGCGAAAGCGAAACTCACCGCCACCTACGTGACGGAATAAACGCACAACCGACAAACCAACCGCAGGATCTCCTCCGCACAAGCCGCCGAATCCGCTTCGGCGGCTTTTTTCGTCCTCTATCTGCGACTTCCTTGACCTCATCCCGATTACCTAGGCAACGGTCGGGGAAAGAATGACAGTGTTCCCAATCCAAGGAGATCCCCAAAATGATCCGCAACGCCACCTATGCGCTTCTCTGCGCGGCCGCCCTCCTCGCGGGCTCCGTCTCGGCCGCCGACAAGCCCATGCTTGCCGACCGTCACGTCGCGCGCGGCGTCACCTGCCAGAACTGCCACCCCGGGCAGAAGCCGACGAACGAAGTCGACATGAGCACCTGTCTCAAGTGCCACGGCGGCAGCTACGCCGCGCTCGCCAAGCAGACCGAGTCCGACGACATCAACCCGCACGACACGCACCTCGGCAAAGCCCAGTGCGTCACCTGCCACTCGGGTCACAAACTCCCGAAGCTCTCGTGCGACAACTGCCACGAATTCCCCGACATCGTCGTGCCGTAACGACAACCCTCCCGACTGATTTCGAAAGGAGAACATCATGAATCTGCAACGTCGAAACATTCTTCGCGGCGGTCTCGCCGCCGCTCTGACGCTCCCCGTCGCCGGCGTCCAGGCCGTGGAATACACGAAGGACATCAAGTGGGACAAGACGGCCGACGTCGTCGTTCTCGGCTACGGCGGTGCCGGCGCCTGTGCGGCCATTGAAGCCCACGACGCGGGCGCCAAGGTCCTCATTCTTGAAAAGCTCGCGCAGGGCGGCGGCAACACGGCCGTCTCCTCGGGCGGCTTCATGATCCCGAAGGACGCCAAGGACGCCTACACCTACCTCAACGCCACCTACGCCTTTGCCGACAGCGAAAAGGACGAAGCGCTCCTCGACGTCTTCTGCAAGGAAATCCAGGGCGCCAAGACCTTCATCGAAGGCCTCAAGCCCGACACCAAGCTCATGATCTACGGTCATGCCGGCCTTGCCTCCCTCCCCGGCGCCGACACGGTCGACAAGTGGCGCATCCGCGGCAAGAAGCGCGGCGGCGACATGCTCTTTGACCAGTACCGCTATGCGGTCGAAGAAGTCCGCAAGATCGAAGTGATGCTCGAGACGCCCGCGCTCGAACTCATCCGCCGCAACGGCGAAGTCGTGGGCGTCGTCGCCCAGCACGCCGGCAAGCGCATCAACATCCGCGCCAACCGCGCCGTCGTCGTCACGACGGGCGGCTACGAATTCGACGCGCAGAGCCTTCGCACCTATGCGCTCGGCACGGAAATCCAGGGCCTCGGCTCCCCGGGCAACACGGGTGACGGCCTTCGCATGACGCAGACGATGGGCGCCCGCCTCTGGCACATGACCGCCTACTCCTGCCCGGTCGGCATGAAGGTTCCCGGCCTCAAGACCGCGATCCAGCTCAACATTCTGGCCCCGTCCCACATCTGGGTCGACCAGGACGGCAAGCGCTTCGTGAACGAAAAGGGGCTCGACAACCACACCTGCCTCTACGCCGTGAACCAGATGGACCCGATTAAGCACCGCTACCCGCGCATCCCCTGCTGGCTGATCATGGACGAAAAGGCCCGCAAGGCCGGTCCGATCTGCGGCGGTGCCACCTCGGGCTACGCCCTCAACCGTGAAAACTACAAGTGGAGCAAAGACAACTCCGCAGAAATCAAGAGCGGCATTCTGATCCAGGCCGCCACGATCCGCGAACTCGCCGAAAAGATCAAGTTTCGGCCGACACGCTCGAAGCGACGGTGAACCGCTGGAACACCGACATCAAGAACGGCAAGGACACGGAATTCGGCCGCATCTTGAAGCGCGACCCGAAGGGCAAGACCGCCTTTGCCGGCCGCGAAGCGCCGATCGTTTCCGAACCTTTGGGCGACGGTCCCTACTACGCCGTGGCGCTCTACCCGACGATGCTCAACACCCAGGGCGGTCCGAAGAAGAACGTCAAGGGTCAGGTGATGGATCCGCAGGACAAGCCGATTCCGCGCCTCTACGCCGCGGGCGAACTCGGCTCCATGTGGGGCAACATCTACCAGGGCGCGACGAACAACGCCGAATGCATCGTCTTCGGCCGCATCGCCGGCCGCGAAGCCGCCAAGGAAAAGCCTTGGGCCTAAGACGGTAAACTCTCTCCTTTGGTGATGGCGGGGCTTCCTCCCTTACGGGGGGAAGCCCCGTTTTTTCTTCTTCCCCCATTGCTTTCCTTCTTCGACGGGAATCCCGCTTCCCGCCTTCGGCCATTTTTTCTTCCCTTCTCCATCACCCGCCTCCCCGAAAGCGGGACGGCAGTAGTAACCCCGTTGTTTCCCGAGAAGCCGAACGACCATAATGGTTCTTATGGAATGGTTTTCTCTTTATTGGAGGACGTATGCATAAGTTCCTTTTGACAGCCCTGGCGGTCGGACTTGCCTCGGCCGGACTCTCTTCGGGCGCATCGGCCGCGCAGACCTTTGAAGGCACCGCCACGGGGAAGCACGGCGACATTACGGTGGCCGTGACCTTTGACCAGAACAAGATCGCGGACATCCGCATCGTCAAGGAAGAGGAAAATCCCGTCCTCACGCAGAAGGTCTACAAGGACCTGCGCGAAGCGATCATTGCCGGCAACAGCGTCGCCGTCGACTCGATTTCGGGCGCCACGCTCTCGTCCGATGCGCTCAAGGCCGCCGTCAAGGCCGCGGCCGACAAAGCGGGCGTGACGCTTGCGGCGACGCCGCTCATCGTCACGAAGCGTGAAGTGAAGATCCCCGAAAAGGACGGCTACGACGTGATCGTGATCGGCGCGGGCGGCGCGGGCTTCGCCGCCGCCGTCTCGGCCCACGACGCGGGCGCGAAGGTCGTGATGCTCGAAAAGATGCCGACGCTCGGCGGCAACTCCCTCATCTCGGGCGCGGAATACGCGGCCGCCAACAACTGGGTGCAGCAAAAGCTCGGCATCAAGGACAGCGTCGAGCAGCACTATCAGGACACGATGAAGGGCGGCGACATGTTGGGTGACCCCGCCGTCGTGCGCGTGCTCGTCGAAAACGCCCTGCCGACCGCTCTGTGGCTGCGCGACACGATCGGCGTCGAATTCCAGGAAGACAATCTTTTCCACTTCGGAGGCCACTCCGTGAAGCGCTCCCTCATTCCGAAGGGCGCGACGGGCGCGGAATTCATCAATAAGTTCGTCAAGGCGACGACGGAGCGCAAGATTCCGATCTTCACGGAAACGCGCGTCACCGAGCTCATTCGTGACAAGGACGGCCGCGTCACGGGCGTCAAGGCCGAGATAGACGGAAAGATCCATCAGGTGAACGCCAAGAAGGGCGTCGTCATCGCGACGGGCGGCTTCAGCGCGAACGTGGCGTTGCGCGCCAAGCTCAATCCCTTCTACGGCGAAGGCTTCAAGACGACGAACCTGCCCTGCGCGCAGGGCGACGGCATCTTCATGGCCGAAAAGATCGGCGCCGCCTCCGTCAACATGGAACAGATCCAGACCTATCCGATGTGCGATCCGATTTCGGGCGCGATCGAACTCATCGACGACGCGCGCTTTGAAGGCGCCATCCTCATCAATCAGGAAGGGAAGCGCTTCGTCGAAGAACTCGAACGCCGCGACGTGATGAGCAAGGCCATTCTCGAGCAGACCGGGAAGTACTGCTATGCGCTCTTCAACCAGGCGGTGGAAGACCGCGCGCACGCGATCGAACACCACCAGGACGAAGTGCGCGTCTTCTCGAAGACGGGCATTCTCAAGACCGGCAAGACGCTCGACGAAGTGGCGGCCGCTTTTGACATCCCGGCCGACGCCCTGAAGGCGACCGTTGCGCGCGTCAACGAATTCGCCAAGACCGGCAAGGACCTCGACTTCGGATATCGAGGAAAGTTCTCCGACCTCTCCGAAGGCCCCTACTGGATCTACCGCGGCGTTCCGTCCGTGCACCACACGATGGGCGGCCTCAAGATCAATCCCAAGGCTCAGGTGCTCGACAAAAACGACAAGCCCATCCCCGGACTCTGGGCTGCGGGTGAGGTGACGGGCTGCACGCACGGCTCGAACCGTCTCGGCTCGAACGCCTATACCGACATCATGGTGTTCGGCCGCATCGCAGGGAGCGAAGCCGCGAAGTAACGTCTGAAGCCTTCCTTCTTTCCGCGGCGCCTTCGGGCGCCGCGTTGCGTTCGGAGAGGTCTTCCCATGAAAAAAAGCCCCCGACGGGCCTTGGGCTCGAAGGGGGCTCTTCTTGCGTTGAGAAGACGCGAATTAGTCGTGCCAACGCTTGTAGATCACGGTCGAATTCGTGCCGCCGAAACCGAACGAATTCTTCATGGCGTATTCGATCGTCATTTCGCGGGCTTCGTTCGCGCAGCAATCGATGTCGCACTCGGGATCCTGGTTCTGCACGTTGATGGTCGGAGGCGAGATCTGATTCTTGACGGCCATGACCGTAAAGACCGATTCGACGCCGCCCGCACCGCCGAGAAGGTGCCCGGTCATCGATTTCGTGGAGTTGACGACGAGCTTTTTGGCGTGTTCGCCGAAGACTTCCTTGATGGCCTTGACTTCATTGACGTCGCCAACCGCCGTCGACGTGCCGTGCGCGTTGAGGTAGGCGATGTCGGAGGGCGCAATGCCGGCGTGGCGGATCGCCATTTCCATGCAGCGGCGCGGACCGTCGGTCGAAGGCGTCGTGATGTGGAAGGCGTCGCCCGAAAGGCCGTAGCCCACGACTTCGGCGTAGATCTTGGCGCCGCGCGCGAGAGCGTGTTCAAGCTCTTCGAGGATGAGCACGCCCGCGCCTTCGCCCATCACGAAGCCGTCTCGGTCCTTGTCGAAGGGACGCGAAGCCGTCTTCGGATCGTCGTTGCGGCGCGAGAGCGCGTGCATGGCGTCAAAGGCGCCCATGGCGAGGGGATGAATCGTCGATTCGCAGCCGCCCGCGACCATGACCGTCGCGTCGCCGCTCTTGTCGTCGCACGCCCAGATGAGATACCTCGACAAGGTGCTGCTGCG
>OLGF01000157.1_pt1 | contig 81964 bp, 84 predicted proteins | sample 1604971 | NCBI WGS metagenome assembly OLGF01 (sample SAMEA3888902, study PRJEB22519) | human gut metagenome | biome: human gut; feature: human-associated habitat; material: faeces | place: Denmark | collected 2011 | reverse complement strand
ACAAGACATATAAGACTTACGGCAGTTATAACAAAGCAGGAATGCAGGTTGTCATCCCGGAGAGACCGGTTGCAACGCCAACCGCAGCCCCGACAGTTGCGCCGACAGCAACACCGAAGCCGACACAGAAACCGAAGCCTACGGCAACACCAAAACCGACAGCAACACCAAAACCAACGGCTACTCCGAAACCCACACAGAAGCCAAAACCTACCGCGACACCAACCCCAGACCCGGACAGCCCGTCTGAGATTAACAAAAAAATCAAAGAGGTAGTCAAGCTGACAAATCAGGTCAGGGTTAAACATGGTTCAGCCGCTGTTGTTGAAGATGCCGCTCTTGATGCCGGTGCAGCGGTCAGGGCGAAAGAGATTTATACCAAATTCGACCATGAAAGACCAGATGGAAGTGATTGTAATACAGCTTATTTTGCTGCAGGTGCCGGTAATATCCTCGGAGAGAACATCACGACTGGCGATACGCCTGAGCGTGCAGTCTATTTATGGGAGAACAGCCGTGGTCATCTTGTTTCAATGCTTGACAGGGAAGCGACCCATATTGGTGTTGGCGTTTACAAGAACTTCTGGGTACAGATTTTCGCGAAGAACCCAAGTCAGAAGTATACTTTAACAGTATATGCAAACGGAGGTACGTTCCCGAGCAAGGGCGGCGTAGAGAAGTTTGAGATGAGTGTTCCGGCCAGGGCAGACGTCAAACTGTCAGTCATTGATATTCCGAAAAAGGAAGGCTGCAGTTTCATAGGCTGGACGGAGATTGATGAACGTATACCAGGCTATGAAAGTGGTTTAATGGATTTGGATTATATTAAAAACAATGACCTTCACATGCCTGAGAATACAACATTAAAGGCCAATTGGTCAGACACCTCCGATTCTTCAAATTAAACGATACAATTTAAGCTCTCCCCAACCTTTCCGGTTGGGAGAGCTTTTTTTTGAAATCTTTTTTATGTTTTTTTTTGTTCTTTTTAATTATTAACGGACAGGGAAAACTGCGGCCAGGCTTGTTGCCAGGGAAGGAATGCTGCAAGCAACCCGACCCGAACGGTCATGTTGTTCGTTGTTCGGAGGTTGCTGGGTATGTACGGGGAATCGGAAATCCTATCCACGTTCTGCCCTCCGGCTCCGACTTCGTCGTCGTTTGTCAGCCCTTACGGGCCTGAGCTCTCACCGAATCATTTTTTAATATAGTTTATTTATCACAACCTCTATTTTAGGCAAACACATTGTGTAAAAACATATTATATGCTATATTGTATGTGAGAAAGTCAGAATAGTAGGCGGCTGCCTTCTCCTGAAGATTTTATCTAAGGAACAAGGGAGGCGATTAAAATGAAAGCTACAGTATTGCTCTTGTATTTACTGTATGACTGCGTGAAGTTTCTTTACAAAGTCGGAGTTGAGACAGACAAAAAAAAGCCGCCAACTACTCCCAATAGTTGACGGCATCTTTAGTATTGCATAATTTGAAAATATAAACTAAGAAGGTAGCCCCTATTTCTGGCTTTCCTGTCTCGCTTCATATTATGATTATAGCATTTTGTTTAGCATAATACAATATGTATATGTTTTATTGCAGACAAAAATAAATGGTCGCTATTTAATTTTTGGCGAACCTGCAACGGAATATCGACATAACGGAAAGATTTAATCGTGTCACATACACTTTTAATTTCATATCATATCTCCTACTCATACTTACACAAGAAGCGCACGTTTCCGTGCGCTTCTCTTCTTATCTTTTATTTCTTTTTTTTCTCTCACTTTCGTGGTTATCTATTTTCAGTTACTTCCTGCGTTTTTTCTGTTTCCGAGAATTTAACATCCTCTTCTTTCTGGTATCCATCAGGATTAATCCAGTTCCAAGAACCGCAAGTGTGCCAAATCCGATAATACCGTACTTCCAGTCTCCTGCTCCACCAGACATCGGCATCTTGAACGTCGCAGAGTTTACTACCTCAAAGGTGCAGTCATAGAATTGCCACTTGTTCGTAGCCGCATCCCATGTTGCTTTTGAAGTGTCTGCCTTGTTCTTCGCAGCCTCTTCTTTCGTCATTGTGATTGGAAGCGTTACAGTAATCGGGTCTTTCAGGAGTGTATGTCCTGAAGTTGTTTTTGTTTCTGTTATCTGATACTCGCCCTGGTCAAGGTTATCAAATACAACATATCCATTTGCGTCTGTTGTTCCGGTCGTAGTTCCGCCAACTTTCAGCAGTCTGGTGAATCCATCTCGTGCTGTCGTCAGTTTCTCTGCTTCCTTTATGAACTTCAGTTCAAACGTTACTCCTTTCAGAGGTGTCTTTCCGTCAACATCATACTTGCGGATAGTAATCTTACACGGTTTTAGCTTATTGATTGCTTCAAGCTTCATCGTCGCATTTGTTCCAGTCGTCAGATATTTCGGCGTGCTGTCAACAACGTACTGTCCAGGAGCCTTAATCTCGGTTATCTTGAGTTTTCCACCGATTGGGATGACTACTTTTCCGTTGTATGTATAAAAACTGTCGCTCTTATATGCTGTGTCTGTGTTCAGGTGGGTATTATCCATCTTTACGATACCGCTCGAATCAGACGTCAGATACCAGGTTTTCTTTGTCGTGTTATCGCTGTCAACAAATTCCACTTTAAATAATACACCATTGATTATATTATTTTTTTCACTTTTTTTCATGATTTGGAATTCATCTTTTGTGAATACAGGGTCATCGCTGAATGTGACTGTAAGGTCCTTGCTTGCGTCATTCGGCATCGTAACCTTAAGCTTCTGTGAAGCCGGTGTTGATATCGCATGTCCGGCAGGTGCCTTTGTCTCAGTGATTGTGTATTCAGCAGTCTTATTCGGAAGTTCTAACGAATTAGAGATTCCTTTTGCATTTGTTTTTAAAGTTCCTTTGAATGAGCCGCCATCCGTGATGGAGAATTCAGCCCCTTCAAGTGAGTATCCGCTTAAACCGAGGATTTCGGAAGCGGCTTTTGATTCCTTGTGCACGGTTACTGTGAGTGGCTTAACCGGCTCGTTTATGATGCCGGATTCTGCACCGAATATCTTGACTTCGCCATATTCATCGTTGTTGGTATCATATCCCTTTCTCGTCCAGGTCTGTTCATAAACAGTATCGGAAAGTTTATAGAACTCAGGGGCCTTTGTCTCTTTACAATACAATTTGTACTGTGAAGCCTGTCCGTTGCCATCAATGCTCTCCGTTTTCAGGAACGCTTCATCAGACCAGCCGTCGCTTTTTGTCACCAGTTTTACAAGTGCTTTTGTACATGCCTTATCGGCGTAAACGGTAAACTCAGCCTTTGCAAGCGGGTTGCCTTTCATGTCAACCTTCTTTACTTTGAACTGGAGCCTCCAGTTTGTCGGGTCGTTCGGGATACCGTCAATCGGTCCGAATGGTTTTACTTCGCCAACGGTTGTGTCGGTCTCGCCTCCATCCTCTCCGTCTCCTTCGCTCGTATCCGCGTTGTCTTCTGCCTGCTGTTCCTGTTCTGCTTTCTTTTTGAGTTCCTCATACTGTGCGCGGTACCACGTCTGTTTGTACACGGTGTTTGAGAGTCTATAGCCTGATGGGGCTTTTGTCTCTTTACAGTATAATGTTACAGAAACGTTTTTCCATGGCACGTCATAAGACATTGTGTCTGACATACCACCATCGCCAGTTGTTAGGTCTCCTATGTAAGATGCATTGCTGCAGTTCTCATCAGAGTATACTCCAAACACTGCACCTGCCAGCGGTTTCTTGAAACGGCTTACCTTTTTGATGTTCATCATGACTGTCCATGCTGAGTTATCGTTCACGATACCTGTTGCCGGACCAAAAGGCTTAACCTCTCCGGTATCCGTATTTGCAGAAGCCGTATAATCTTTATAGTTCCATGTCTGCGGGTGTACCGTATTATCAATACTATATCCCTCTGGGGCTTTCAGTTCCTTACAGTACAGGGTCACTGACTGTTTAGAGTACCCTGGGTTATATGGTATTGTGTCAGTAAGTCCTTCGTCGTTGGTTTCCAGTTCTTGGATTTTGGATGCTTCGCTGCAGCTGCTGTCTGTATAGACGCCAAACACTGCACCGGCAAGCGGGTTTCCGTTGTTGTCTACCTTTTTTACGTAGTAACTAAATGTCCATAAGGTCTCCGGGTCAACGACTCCTGTCTCCGGTCCGAAATACTTCGTTTTTCCGATGGTCTCCTGTGATGACGGGATGGTATTGAACTCGTCATATGTCCACGTCTGTTCGAAGATATCGTCATTGATAGTATAACCTTCCGGTGCCGATATCTCCTTGCAATAATATGTTACGGATTTGGTATTGATATCTGCTTTAAGTGTCTTTAAAGGTGTCAGACCATCCGCTCCGGTCTTCAGTGTGAACAGTGCGTTGTCTTCCGATTCCGCGTCATCTCTACTTACGTAAATACTGAACACTGCACCGGCAAGCGGTGTGCCCTTGTCGTCTACTTTCTTTACCTGCATGGAATAATTCCAGCCAGTCTTTTTGTTTACGATTCCTGTATTGTCTCCAAATGTCTGAAGTTCTCCAAGCGTGTTCTCGTCTTTTGCTTTTAAGGCATCGTAGTCTGTTTTAGCGAATGTCTTTGTATAGATTGTATCTGACAGTGCATATCCTGGAGGAGATGTAATTTCACGGCAGTACAGTGAGTAAGAAGGGGTATCTTTGTTTAACGCCCCTGACGTATATATATCCGTGTAGCCGTCGGCCTTGGTCTCTAACCTGGCAATTCTATTCTGTTTCGACTTTGCGTCTGCTTCTGTTAGATAAAAATCAAACCATGCCCCGGCCAGCGGCTTGCCGTCCGCATCTACCTTAAACGCTCTTGCGCGGGTCTTCCATTTTTCCTTCGTCTCATCATTCTTCACTATCAGCCCTGTATTTGACAACTTGGCTACAGGATTTGTCCATGTGTTATACTTCTCATTTTTATCTGGCGCAGTGATATTCAGTGTTCGCGGTGTTGAATCACGGTTATATCCATCGGGGGCCATGACCTCCTGCACTTTTATCGTACATACCGGCAGATAATAATTACCTGTCTTTGTATCCTGGAACAGTGCCGAACTCTTGCCTTTGTATTTTGCCTTCGCTTCGGCGCTGGCACTTGTACTGTAATCTACCAGATGGTTTTTGTCATATTTAAGCTCGCCATCCTTATCAGAAACGAAATACCAGGTGTACTTGACTTTATAATCATCCCCACCGAGGTCGCTGTAATTCATCTTGAATACGGCACCTGCCAGGGCGTTTCCGTTTGCATCCTGCTTTCTCAGGACTCTTCCTGACCAGTGGAACGGGATATCGCGCACATAACCATCGCCAGACATTCTCGTTTTATTGGTCCTTTCTGAAACCGGTACAGCGCTGGATACATCTACTGATTTTCCGGCCTTCACACTTACCGGTCCATAGACATACTCAATATTGCTTGCCGTTCCGCTAATACGTCCGGTCTCTTTTACGTAATAGGTTCCGGCCCACAGTTTGACGCTTCCAACGGCAGTTTCTACCTTGCCTTTGTTGATACTGATTACTGCGTTATGTCCGGCTGTGTTTTTTGCTACCTTTGTGCATCCCTTGTTTGTGTAAACGGTAAACGTTGTTTCCATGTTTCCGATTCTGGTAGTCCTCTTTGCGATAGAGAACATATCCAGACGTTTCTTTACCGTCAGTGTTCCAGGGTTTGGTGGTTCCGTTGATGTCACATTACTTGTCGAACCTGCACCGATTGTTACCTTATGCACGGTCTTATCAAGGCCATAACCCAGGGATGGGGCCGTCTCTTTTATATAGTATGTTCCGGTGTTCAGGCTGACAACGACTTTTGCGTTTGTTCCGGTCCGGATTGTCTTTACGAGTTTCTTGCATCCGCTGTCGGAATAGATTCCATACTTGGCGCCGCTCAGTTTGTAGCTTGCATTTCCGGATACGCCGCTTGCGTTTCCAGACACTTTTGTCAGTTGGAGCTTTCCGGTTGAAGGCTTCAGCAGGACTTTGTATAATCCAAAACCATGCTGGCCAGCAAATTTACTGGTGTACATAGCGAATACTGCGTAAGGTGTTGATGCTGTCTTGTTTACTTCTACCACACGGGCACGGACTTTTGCTTCATACCATCCACTGGTTGGCTTTGAAGAGTCAAATCCGGGTGTCATATGTCCCGCTGCGAGTGTGGCTTCCGTACATTCCATCGCCATGTTTGTCTCCCACTGGTATTCATTGAACTTGACATCTGCACAGCTGATACTTGGCAGTTTGATGATGAACGGATAGATGGCTCCCTTTACCGGGGTATATACCTGACCGTTCTGTAAGAACTGGTCATTCGTAAGGTTTCCATATGATACATAATCAAGCAGTACTGTTACATAATGTTCGCTTCCTCCGGCATTGTTACGGTACGCCGGCACCGTGTTTCCCTGCTTCAGTCCGGCCTGTGGGTCTGATTCGGCTGCATCCGGGTAAATGACGTAACTTGAAGACTCAAAAACATATCCACGTTTTAATTTATCCAGATTTGCGGTTATCACTGCGTTTGTTACTGGTTGCATGTCGGCCATAGAATAGCCTGCTGCGACCATACCTGGCTCCACATCCGGCGCGTCTTTATCTTTTACTGCCTGCACCCATACAGACTGTACGACTGCAGAAGACATACCGAGTGTCATCATACCAGTTGTCGGTGAATATGCATAGTATGTTCCATCAAGCGGGAATCCGTTGACAGATACCATCATAGTATTGACATCCATATTCTTTCCGACCTGCACAGTCATCCTCTGGTTCATGATATCTGCGCCGCTGAATGCGGATTCGGTATCACCGTCAGTCTCTTCTGTCGTTGCGATAACGGAAGAGTTCCATGCGCTGTTGACGTCATATCCCTCGATAGAATATAAAATCTGTGTCTGAAGGTACTGTACATAATACTTGCCGTCTTCTCCATAGAACGCTGTTTTCGGGATATACAACAGTCCGGAATCCTTATCGTAATGGATGCCTTCAATTTCGTCGCCGCTGACATCGTTTCTTGCCACTGCCAGGTCAACGACAGAAGCTCTCTTATCGTTGTGCATCACATCAGCAAACGCAACGAAGTAATCGCTGTCCTTTCCGAGCTGATAAACCGGCACATAACCGGTCTGCTGGAACAGGAACCGAAAATCGTCTCCGGACATCATTGATTCAATCGTTTCGTTCTTATGTATCTGGTCTGCAGATGCGATTGTGGCGTCCACATCCATAACATTCACCATGGAAAGTTTGGAAGGCTTGCCTTCGCCAACATAAGATTTATCTGCATGTTCTTTTACATATTTCTCAATGATTGGGTCATAAATCGTGTCATTATCTTTTGATGTCGCAATGTCTTTATCTACAACGTCAATATCCGTATTGATATTTGCAACGCTGTTAAATAAGAGCCCTGTCTTATCGTTTGCTGCTTTATCCAGTCCATTCTTAGAGATATATCCGCTGAATTTCGCAGCGGCTTCTGAGGTAGAACCGGCAACTGCATAATAATCAATCGTCGTACCGTAGTTAGAGCTGGCGATTCTCACACCGTCCTTTGTTGCAGCGCCGATGATATAAGCGTCATCGATTGCGCCAGGCACATATCCGGATGCGTCTTTTCCGTCATTTCCTGCTGCACCTACAACAGTGATTCCAGAATCAATCGCTTTCTGTATCTCTGTTTCAAGTACACTTGATGCAAGTGTTTTTGGAGAATACATTGACAGGTTGATGATATCCACTTCTGAGTTGATAGCATATTCAACCGCTGAGACAACAGCGGAATAAGTACCGAATCCGTCATTTCCAAGAGCACGGATTGAGAGAATCTTTGCCTCCGGGTCCTGTGATACAATATCGTTTACCATATCATCGCCATGTGTGCCTCCATTGAGGACATCATCAATCAATGATACACGGTCAATCACATTACTGCTCTCTGCTGCACCGGTATCAATCAGTGCAATGACCTTGTTTGCTGTATCGTCGCTATAGACTGTGGCTTTTGAAGAACTTTCTTCTGTATTCAGCGCAGCGACTGCGTTGTCGTCTTTTGTCATCGCTTCTGTTGTCGTTTCTGCTTCACCAGCAGTCGTTGCTTCTCCGGCCCCAGCGACATTCTCACTTGCTGCTGCAATCTTTGCGTCCGGTTCTACTGCGTCCACGTGCTCTTTGTAATAGCTGTACGCCGTCATTGCCTGCTCAGCACTTTCATACTGGAGCAGGTAGATATCACCATAAGAACCAATCATATGCTCCTTGTCAATGATATCATTTTCATCGTCCGTCATGACCAGCAGACGCGCGGAAGAGAAGTCATCCTTGTTTAATCCGCTTTCGGCATCTGATGTATCAGTGAAATGCTCAGCGGTGTCCGTATCGGTGGAGTCCGTATCAGTGGCATCTGTTTCAGCATCCTCTTCTGTCACATCTCCAGCATCTTCTTCTGCTGTTCCTGCTTCGGAACTGTCTTCAGCATCAGCCTCATTTTCAACCGAGTCCGCATTGTCTGCTGTTTCAGCCGTGCTGTCGTCAGCCGTGCCTGCGGTCTCCTCATTATCCGGGGCTTTATCCTCATCTGTTTCTGCATCGTTGCTGTTTTCGTCTGTGCCTATTTCAGTCTGAGTCTGGCCATTAGGCGAAACGTAAACATTGTCGTTGACCGTCAGGTCTCCGGTGCTGTCACTGTTGTCTTTTACATCCGCATCAGTGTTGCTGCTATCGGCAGTCTCTTCGTTCCCATTTGTTTTTTCAGTCTCATCTGTTGATTCGTCCACCGTCAGGTCACCCGTCTCGGCAGAGTCCTCTGTTTCTGTCTTTCCGTCCTCTTTTACTTCTTCTTTTTCAAATTCGACCTTAACGGTCACGTTTGAATCCATAAATACCGGATATTCAAATTCCCCGGTAATTCCATCGGTCTTTTCATCAAAACCGGAATCTTTTTCCGTATCTCCTTCAACTATATCGTAAAGTTTCAAGATATATCCTTCATCTGCATCTGCCTTCACATTTGTTACACTGTCTGCTTTTACTTCGTAAGCATACGTATAACTGTTTTTTGCTGCATCTTCGCTTGACACGAGGATATCGTCTTTGTCGTAAACATCAATCCGCATTTCATCGGTCTTTCCGTCGTCGGATTTATGATTGGCCAGCTTCACGGTCTGCTCGTCATCTTCATTCTCATCGATGACAACTTTACCACCGGCTGTCTTCAGGTTTATAAGCAGAAACTTTGTCTCTGCATCCTTTTCAGTCTCTGTGCTGTCTGAATCGGTGCTGATAATTGTCTTAGTCTCACCTTGGCTGGCATCTGTCGTTGTTTCTGTAACAGTATCCGTTCCGTTCACATCTGCGGCATAAGTCAATACCGGAGATGCAATCGTTGTTGCAGCAGTAACCGTAGCAAGCATGCTTGATGCGATTTTTGCCGCTATAGAACGTGAAGATACTTTTTTCTTTCTTCTCCGGTCCGGAGGGTTATAGCGTTTTTTGTCTTTCATTTTTAGTCTCCTTTTTATGATTTAAACTGCATACGCAGTCGTTGCTTCATTACAAAAAGGATTCCTATGGCTTGTTCATTAATGATTGAAAAAACACGGCCACTTTCTGGCTTTGCACCCAATCTTGTTGTTGTTGAATCGGCATTTTAATTCACCTCCATTTTCGCAGATATTCAGTTGTCAGGTGCTATATCTCCAAAGCAATACGCTTTCTTTCAAGATACGAGTTTGCGGTGTACCGCAATGTTCGGGGCTAAAGTCTTACGCCCTATATTTAATATGCAAAATAAAAAAATTTCGGAATGTTTTTTTAAAAAGATTTTTTAGAAAAAAACTGACATACTGTTCCTGAACGCGAAAATGTAAGAAGAAAAAAAGGAGAAACGACTATGGCAAATGCAATCGATGATACCGCGAGCTATGCCCGCGTGTACCAAGCGGTCATGGCCGCTGATAAACGACGACGCAGTCGGAGTGTAGAAACGTGGATGGGATTTCTCCGCCAAAAGTTAAAAAAAGCACGCTTTTCGCGTGCTTAGACTTTGAGTTTCGGTTTCTTTTTCTTGTTCAGGGAATTTAAGATATAAGCGGCTGCTGTGGTCAGACCATTATCAAGGGCCACCTGCATGGCATAGTTTAATTCTTTCTCATCCATGATATCCATCTTAACAAACTCTGTCATGAGATAGTCTTCCTTTTCTGTTGTCAGTATCTGACAGCCTTCTGTCGCATGGCTTTTGAGGTAATGCAAAGCACTTTTGTCTTTTTCCAGAAAGTAGAATTCCATTGCTGTTAAGAAACTACATTTTGCATCATTCATATTGTGGCAGAGAAATCCGTTTAATGTCCATCCATGATTATCGAAAGCGATATCTTCCTTTGGTGTTCTTTCGTCCAGGCCCTCCAGAAGAGCGTTAAACGCAATCTTTCCCAGTAATGTCTTGCTTGTCGTGTCCACGTATCTCGGAATAACGATTTCTTTTTTGCCGGCAGAAACTTTAATTGTCATGTTTCTATGTCTTTTTGTAAACACCTGTTTCATCTTGGCAACGGCTTTGTCCGCATTCATGAAGTAATAAGTCCTGATACAGCTATTTACCAGGCTAGAAAATGTCCGAAACGCTTCTTTCTCCAATTCAAAAGCGGAAGCAAATGAAATCTCCTGAAGATTTACGCATCCATTCAATACACAATCCCCAATTTCTTCCAGGTTATTTCCTCCAATAGCAATACGTTTCAGACTTTCGCAACGCATGAAAGCCTTATCGTAGATTCTTTCTATTGAACCTGGCAGAACAATTTCCTCTGTTTTGCTGCCAAAAAACGCAGATGGACCAATCATAGTCACTCCATCTTCTACTACAATTTTCTTTTCATCCGGGCAGTAGCACTTCACCAATAACTTATCAGTTATATTCTGAATATACTCGAACTTCTTTTCCATTTTCTTTTTTTCCTTTCTTAGTGTTTTGTATATTTATAATATGCGATATTTATCGGCAACAAAAAAGCCGCAGAAAAGCCTGCGGCTACAATGCTAATTCGGTTTTGGCCTTCAGTCCTCTTTTTCTCATCTGGTCCAAGACATATGCCACCGAAGTAGGCATGTTCTTTTCGGAAGCCCATTGCAATGTTCTCTGTAAATCTTTATCAGACAATAGACCAAGATTAAGATACATTGCCAACGTCTCATCATCAGCTTCTTCGGTCATGCGTTTTGTGATTAATGTTGCATGGATTCTTAGATAGTCTTCCGCACATTCCAGGTTGTCCATAACATACCATTCCGTGGCAACACTTACTCTGTTCTGAAAATCAGACAGGCAACTATGAAGATTACGATATTCGTAATAAGCGTTCCCGTTTTTGGTTAGACAGTTATACGCTGTATCAGAAATCATCAGCCTATGAAGGTAACTACAGATATATCGCGGAAGGCGTACACTCCTTCCATTGCATGTAAGAAGAAATGTCCTCTGCGGCTTTCCAGTTCTTAGAAATCTTTTGAGAACATCGTATTTCTTTTCTGGGTGCAGATAATATACAGTGTCTTCTTCCCGAATCAGACTGTACAGTAAAGACCGAAAGGCAGAGTCCTCTTCCGATTCTATCGGTTTTGTCCATACAATCTCCTGCACTGGTGAACCTAAAATAATGTCGTCATCACAATATTCCAGGCCCTTTCCAAAAACAATCTTTTCCAATTTTTTGCAGCCGGCAAACGCGCATTGCCGAATGGATTCCACGGAGTCTGGAAGGATGATTTCCTTTGCAGCACATCCACGAAAGGCAAAATTTCCGATTTCTGTAACCCCATCTTCCACAAAGATAATATCGCTTTCAGTATCTGTATTTCGCACAAGCATATTATTGTTTTCTTCCATTTTTTAATTCCTTTCTTTGTCCTTTTGCCTACAACATGCTGGATTTATCGACAAAAAAAAAGCCTGCTGCCAAATGGCAACAGGTTTTCAGACATTCAGAATACTTCTTTTTTCTTTTTTCGATGATTCTTCCAGGATATATGCCCTTAACGTAACATCCTTCACTTTCTGTAAAACATATTCCAGCATCTCAGCGGTTACGATATCAGTTTTTATCAACTCCAGCAGCGTTTCTGAATCATTTCCTCTTGATAAGAACTGAATAATATTTTTCCATCTTTTTTTAATTTGTTCTTTTACGCTTTCAGACGCACCACGTTTATTTCTAAGCAGGTACAAATATCGTTTTACGGTTGCATAGTCGCCAATAACAGGCAGTATGCTGTATTTACAAGCAAGAAAATCTTCTGATTTAATTTTACTGCTTGTTAGCTTGGAGAATTGGGTTTCTGTTAGGTATCGCGGCAGATAATAAGTATCATTTGGTGTTACAATCTCAACAATATCAGAATCAAAAGAATTAGTTATCAAAATTCCGGTATGTAAAATGTTATCCGTTAATTCTGGAACTATAACTTTTTCAACATAACGCAAACCAATATTTGAAATGGTTTTATTGTTTTTGTTTTTTAGTAACGAATCCGGAATACTTATTTCCTTTAGATTTTCACATCCGGAAAAAGCATAAGCTCCAATCTCATTAATTCCTTTTGGTAAGTTAATTTTTCTTAATCCACAGCAATGAAAAGTTTTACAGCCAATAGATTTGACTTGCTCTGGTATCGTGATTTCTTTAAGGCTACGACAACCATAGAACATGTCCTGTCCTGATTCCAGGCATTCTTTTTGCTCAGGGTTGACTACTCCGATATGTTCTATTCCGCTTCCAAAATCTACAGATTTCAGAGAGAAACAATAACTAAAAGCATGAGTTCCGATTTGCCTCAAAGAATTTGGAAATTCGATAGAGGTAATATCTTTGCACATGTTAAAAGCACTGTTCTTAATCTCTGTAATGCCTTCAGGTATAACGACTTTACCTATCTTGCCTATAGGACATCGCACTAATTTGTTTCTTAAGTACAGAATCCCGTCGACTGTATAGTAGTCTCCATTATTGTAGTTTATATGCATTACAAGTTCGCTGTTAAGAATATTATGTAGCGCCACATAATCAAGGGCTACTCCAGACGGTACATCAACAATCACTTTTGTTTGTTTTCCTGTCATGCAAGAAATATGTGAGTTTTTTCGCTCTGTTACAGTTTGTCTTACAATTTCGTACTGTTGTGCTTCTGTTTTAGTCTCCATTTTTTTCTCCTTTCTTTGCTTCTTATTTGCACTTAATATGCCGCATTTTAGCGCATACAAAAAAAACCGCGATACAGTCGCGGTTTTACTTTTATAGCATCAGATTCTGCTCTATTGGAACTTTTTTATCCTTCATTTGCATTAATACATATGCAGCAACAGTTGCATTTCCAGCGTTAATTAATATTTTTAGCACTGAGTTAAGCTTATCATCTCCAATTAATCCAAGGTTTATGATTCCAATTAATGCTTTATCATCACCCATTTGAAGCAAATAGTCAACAATATCTGTTATATAGTTTTTTAGATACATCTCTGCGCGCATATTGCCAGCCAAAACATACACTTCTACTGCCATTCCAATCAGTATGGAAGCATTGCTTGCAATATTAAATGCCGTTTCATTATCGTATCCAAGTGTAATCCATGATATTATCGTATTCTCGATTAATATTTCATCAGCAGCAGCTATATATTTTGGAAGCCAGATAGACTTTGTTCCGCGAGTCAGTTTAACTGTTAATTTGGGTGTTCTTGAATCTAAAAAATCATCAAGCTCTTTTAACATTTCCTTTTCTGCTATATCCACAAATTTAATCTCTGATTTTATTGCTGATTTTATTAATGACATAAAGCTGTACTTCATCGGGTCATATCGTTTTTGGTTATAAGGTCTGCTAATTTCATGAATCATATCCGCATTTTCAGGGAAAACAATTTCGTGAATATTTGGACAGTTAATAAAGGAATCCTTTTCAATTGTCTTGATATTTTTTCCAAAAGTAATCCGGTGAAGGTCCTGACAGTTAAAGAATGCATGCGGTTCAATCTCTTCAACTGAATCCGGTAGCGTGACTTCGTTTACTTTACTACTGCTAAATGCAGTAGAAGCTATCTTTTTTGTCCCATTTTTAACTTTAACTTTTTCTTCCAGGCAATGGCATTCGATTAACGTCTTATCAACATAGACCTGCTTTGGATAAATTTGCTTTGCTTCGCAATAAGGCTTTTCTGAACTCATTTTTTTCTTCCTTTCTTTATATTTTTATATTTTTAATATGCGTAATTTTCTAACATAGAAAAAACTGCAGTTTTCTGCAGCCTATAGCTGAATATTCTGGACATCCTTTTCAGCATCGCCATCATGCAAACTTTGCAGAAGGTAAGCCTTCAGCATTGTATTTCCGTTTCCACTTTGCACAACATCAAAAGCCTCGGCCACTGCCTCTCTTCCAAACACATCATCGCGCAGCAGCCTGGCAAGCAATGGCACATTTTCGCTTAGATATAGAATCGCGTCTTTGCCATTTTCTTTTAAGAATTCTTTTGCACCTTCATTCTTTGTATATGCAGCATACATCTCAGCAGCACACATGACCCTGTATTTCTTATTAACCGCATGTTGAAAAAGAAGTCCTTTTTGCTCTTCGTTGTCTAGATATCTTTCTGCAAGGCGCTGCATACCTGCAGCAGTTATGCTCACGGTATTTTTGGGTATCAGGATATTGCTATCTCCAACATTCAGTTTGACGGTGTACGCTGAGCCACGTCTTATTTCATCTGCATGCGAAACAAAAGCGCACATCAGGCCTTCAGGCATATGACTAACAGTCATCTCGTCTACATCTGGAAAAGAGAACACGCCAATTGTTTCAACCGATTCTGGAAGGACTATAGAATTTAACTGTTTACATCCAAGAAAAGCCATGTCCCCTATTGTTTTTATATTGCTGCCAAAATGTATTGTTTTTAATTTCCAACAATGCATGAAGGCCATATTTCCAATCTTTTCCAACGAATCCGGGAAGAAAATCTCATCCATGCCAGATGACATGAATGCTGAATGTGCAACTTTTTTGCCATCTTTCATTACGAATTTCTGGCGTCCTTTGGAGATTTCCACATATCCATTTACACCATCAATCTCTTCTGTAAGAGGATATCTTTTTGTTTCCATTTTTTGCTCCTTTCTTTATATTTTCTACTGACAATATGCTGGATTTGCAGGCGCAAAAAAAAGACCGGCGCTTCGCCGGTCCATATCAGAGGTCAAAATCATTTTTTATATTTTGCGGTTTTGCATTTAAGAGCTGTGAAACATATGCCCTCATTTCCATATAGTTTTTTACACTATCGGATTGTTTATCCAGAAAATCTACTACGAATTGTAAATCTTCATATGTGGATATTACCGAATTGAGGTATATTTTTAACAGTTCGACATTTTCATGCGCGAAAATCGCGTTAAGTATGTATTTTTCATTTTCGAGTAAGTAATTTTTTAAGAAGATTCCGTTTTTCTCGTTCTTCTCTTCTTCGCTCATATGCTCATGAAGTCTCCACCCCTATGTGGTGCATTGCTCCTATAGAGGTGGTATCTAAAACGGAGTGAAACTCCGAAAAATACCTCCAGGAGTTAACGATAAAGAGTTTTGTTCTTGAAGCCGTGTCGCTTTCGTCTCTCGAACATAAGACAAATGAGCCATATGCTGACCGTGCTAACAAAGGGCTGTTCACCAAGCCCCCTATCCATTGGCAAATGATGCCTAAGGAATACTTTGGTCTATGCTTTGCTTTTAAAGCGCGTGCATAAAGACGCATTATCTGACTATGCTGCAGGTCCGTAAGAACAGCTAGCAGTATCAGCAGAAGCAAAAATCCAGTTGTTATGCTGTTTATATCTTTTATGTGAATCTGCAGGATTCAGCATGGCAAATCCAATGCTTTCCGGTGTTGCAAGAAAATGAAAGTCTGATACGTCTTTCCATGCATCCGGGATTGCCTTTCTGAGGATGTTTGCCGCTCCATTGCAGTCTGCATTGATGCAATATCCTTCTTTGCATGAGTATAATCCGCGTTCAATACGCCGTCCGGAAAACACCGGGCGGCATTTTTCTTTTCCGTAAACAGGCATATAATCAGAAGCAGTAATATCTGCCTTTGAAGTATAACTCTCTTCCTGTTCAATGACATCTATCCCTGCACGGAGTGCTTTATATTCTATCATCTGGCGAAGCTGGAAATGTGGGACAGACACAAAGTTCTGGTTGTTCCTTCTGCAAATACTTGATTTCTGTTTCCAGAGTTTGTTTACTCCAATCACAAGAATCCCGACGCGATGTTTAACACAGTACCTGACAATCTCAGTGCTGATTTTATGCATCTGGTCTTTTATGAAGCAGCTGTGCTTACGTGAAAGCGTAAGCAGATATCTTGATTCTGCATGCATTTTTGAGTGGCCTTGTGTGATTAATGAGACCGCCTTTGCTTTTTTCTTGGCAAAAAGCTGATTTGATGACAGTACTGCACCGCCCTTGTATATTACAGATGAGTTGTCTGTACATGCTATAGCTGCGATGTTGTCTGTTCCGAAATCAAGCCCTGCCATATAAGGCATATCAGGATAAAATGGTGGAGTCATATCCTCAATCACAAAAGTCATGATATACTTATCATAATAAGGCTTAAATGTCAGCATACGTAAATTCGACTTATGGTCAATGTAATCAACCGGGACGCGTTCTTTTTTCTTAAAACCTGGCAGTTTTAGTTCATTGCCTGTAATGCATCCATTTTTATCAATAACCGGATAAATCACAGCGTCCTGATTTGTCACTGTAAAAGTCTTACGGTTTGATTTACAGTATCCCGGTATTTTAGGCTTTCCGGTGTAATTGGATGGGTCTTTCTTGTACTTCTTTAAACTGTCAAGCCAGGTTTTAAAATCATGCACCGCATCTTTTAAAACCTGCTGCGCGGTCTGCATCGGAAGTCCGGCGAAGAAGTCAGGATTGCCTGTCGCTCTCATTATTTTATCAAGTGTAGCATATGAAAGGACATGGCGCGGCTTAAAGCTTTTGTATACGGTTTCTGTCTGTTTCAATTCATCAAATACAAGCTGTTCCAAATCTGTTCGTTTCGTTTTATTCCATCCTGTAAAGACCTGGCGGATTCGAAAAAGGGCAGCATTATACAGATTTTTAGCAAGAGCAGAATTATCTTCAGCAAATGTAAAAATCTGTCCAAATGATTCTTTTGATATTACCATCGGAATTGCATTTAACATAATGGATGTCCTCCTTTCAAATCTTCTGTTATTAATATGCCGAATTTTTATGGAAAAGTAAAATTTTCTGCGGATTTTTTAGTAAAAAAAATAAGAGAATTCCTCTCACTGCCTATAGAGGCAGGAGAATCCTTCTCTAAAATATGTTGAAGATATATTCTTGACCTGCACGACAAATCTTCGTTTATCATCGGCTTCCATCATTTTCGGAATTATATACATAAAGTCTCCCATTTTTATCTCAAGTGCTCCACTATATTTATCCATACAAGATGTGGGGCAGTAAAACCTTGAAGTAACGATTGCTGCGCTTAAAATGGTTGGAAGTTTTCTCAATCTGATTTCGGTGTCGTTAATTTCTATTGTTTTGTTGATTTCTATTGTTTTTTCGCTCATAGTATTTTCCTTTCCTGTTTAGATTTATCTGCAATATGCAGGGTAAAAAATCAAATGGAAAAATTGTATTTTGAAATCACCTTCCTTTCGTTTAGCGCCTGCAAGAGATACGCTTTCATTTCCAGATAGTTTTTTGTTATATCGCCCTTTTTGTCTAGCAAATCTATTGCAAATTGCAAATCCTCTTGAGGAGATATCCGAAAATCCAAATACATTTTTAGCAGTTTAATATTTCCATGCGTAAAAATCGCCTCAAACGTATTCAGCTCTTTATCAACCAAATAATTTTTTAGAAGCCTTCCTCTTTTACTATTCTTTTCGTTCGTATCCATTGCCTGATAAATATTGATGGCCGTTTCTTGCATTCTATCTTGAATTGCATACGAGTAAAAATCGATGGAGACATCTTTCAATGATTGTTTTTTCTTGTCTAAGGATGGCTCTTTTGTAGAAATACCTTCAATTTTGGCAATGAGCAATCGTTTGTTCAGTTTAGTCATCATTTGCGGAAAGTAGCATACAAAATCGCCTATTCTTATTTCGAAAGTTCCGCTGCATTTGGTAAAATCATGTACACGCCTTCTATATAACGGAGTGCAGATTTTCATATCCAAAATAGAAGAAAGTCGCTTAATGGCTACATCCGAATCATCAATCTGTATTATTATTTTACTCACGTTTTTTCTCCTTTTTTTCCACTTACAATATGCCAGATTTACAGGCAACAAAAAAAAGAATCGTAGTACGCACGACTCTTTTTCTTCTTATTTCTTTCATAATCCAGCTCCAGGTCATCCTCAGCGCGGGTCTCTGCTTCCGGTCTATCTTTCTTGATAACTCGCCGTTCCGGCTCGTAGCCAGACTTCGAACGGGGATTCGGGCTTGCGTGCGAAGTTAGAGCAGGAACATTTGACCCGTGGGCGACTTTTTGTCGGCCGGGGATTCCCCCGCTCTCCGTTAGCACTTCCGCCTCCGGTTTTCTTTCCTGCAAGCCCCCAACAAATTCTGTCCGACCATTTCTTTTCGCTTTTTTCAGCGTTTTTTTTGCAGTTTTGCACTTCCTGGCCCTCCGTGCCAACGTTCCGGAAAACAGATTGCAGGACTGAAAAATTTTTGATATAATATGTGTATGGGAAAACTTAAGATGTAAAGGCGGTCTACCCCTCCATTTATTTACTTGATATTTTTGCTTATGGGAGGAGGTTTTCAGCCTCCTCCTAGTCTTACTAAAGAGGGAGGAGGTATAAATGTATATTACTTATTCTGACTTAGTTCAGACCGGGATATTCATAGTGGCCTTGATTGGATTATGCTATACCATTTTCAAGGACAAAGGTAAGAAAAAATGAGCCGCCCACTACTGCAATAGTGAACGACTCGTGAATAAGAACTAATTATTTCACTAGAGGGTAGGCCAAACATCTGGGCTTTCCCTATTTCTATATATCATATTACATTATTTGGCTGAAAAAATCAAGACTTTCTATGAAAGAAAAAACAAGGAGTTTTCAGATATGGAACAATGGGATGTCATATGTATCAGATGCGGCAAGCACTTATTCTCCGAACAAAGAACATCTACTGCCGGCGACATACACCGCCTGCACGAAACAAACGACGAATTCTACGACGAAATTAAGGCTGCGTTCTTTTGCTTCTTCTCTTCTCTCTTTCTTTCCTCCTCTCCTACGCCACTTTGTACACCTTCACATCTCCTTTTTCAAACACACATTTATATATTTTTTTTATCACCTCATCGCTGCATTCATGCTCTTCATACGTCATCCCGTCTTCATAAATGACATAATCAATCCCTTCCTTTTTTACCAGTTCTTTTACTTTTTCTTTGTCTTTTGAGGAATAGATTCCAATCGCATTTGCTGCCCGGGTATCTGTATCATAACCCGCAGACCATGCGTAATATGGCCAGCCGTTATATAACATGATTCCGGATAAGGTGATTTCCGACATGCTCTCTTCTCCCGTCAGCACCAAGTCGTTTTCTTTTACATTTTCTTTTAACCATTCTGTAAGACTGCTGCCCATGTCTATCTTTAAAGCGCGTTTATCTGCGTTGTAGATAGTCAGAAGGTCATAAGCCCCGGTGGCAGTCAAGGTTATCGCTAGCAACACGGCCAGCGTTCTTAAAAAGACGTTTCTGCTTCCCCACAATCTCGTCAGCGCATATGCCCATATCATGTTCAAAAAGATTGTTGAGATGATAATGTACTTGTGATTGACTGCGATATCCGGTGTCATGGAAACTGTAAAAGCAAAAATCACCGGGAGCAGAAGAGCGGCAATCATCGCGCGTTTCTTGCCTTTGAACACTACAAGGAAGACAGCCACACCGAGGAAGAAGACTCCGGAAAGCATGATAAGATATAATACTACTCCGCCGGCGGTCTGTTTGTCAGCCAGGAACCCGAAATAAAACCTTGTCTTCATCTCATCCTTCATGCTGCTTGCGATTCCTGCAGGCATAAAGAATCTTTTTTGTGCAAAAGACAACGCAATTGCGTTGACAGCCATGACTACATAGTCAAATTTATTTGACGACATAATGGCAAACCCTGCAAGGATTAGCAGTGTGGCAACAACAACCGCACCGTTCCAGAATGCCAGTGCCCCAAGCATTACGCCAAATGCGGCGGCAATCGGCCAGTCAGGAGAAAGAGCCCAGGCCTGTTTGCTTAACCAAGTTGTTTTCATTACAACAGCCACACGGCTCTGCGATACAGCGTTTTTTTTCTCGCTGATTTCTTTCTTTTCGTCCAGCCAGTCCAGACGTCCTGAAAAATACATGATAGGGATAATAGCGATAAGCAGGCCAAACCCCAGGTGTCGCTGATTTAAAAATACGTTGTAATTCCAAAGCCCCCAGTCTTCATGTGCTGTATAACCGATAAATGATGTATTATGTAAGAAATCACGCCAGTTCCCATTTGCGATTGACTGAATGAGTCTGTCAAATACTGCAATGCTGCTTCGGCAGAAAAACATCAGGACAGTCAGGGCGCCTGCTGCTGTGTTCCCTGTCAATTCCTGCGTGAAATAAAACAGCAGGACCAGGAACCCCCAAAGAGATGCCGCTGAGATAAGGTTAAATGCCCAGTCAATCCGCATTCCCAGGAATTCCAGGTTCCCAGCCAGAAACTGAAACATGAAATGATATTTGACGTCCTGCCCGCCGTAATGCGGATACTGTGTTGGAAAGTTATCATGGAATGAGAAGGAACGAATCATTGCGGTATGTGGGGAATAGTCACTAAAAACCGTAACTCCAGATTTTAAAATCTCTTTCCCATTTTCTGTATCAATGTGGAAAACATAAAACATAGTCCATAAAATAAAACCAAAAAGAGCACCCAGAAGTAATCCTTCTCTTACAAACAGTCGCTTGTTTTGGATTCCTGACTTGTCTTCCGTATGTCGCTTCCCTTTTATTGTTACGAATGCAATAAAGCAAGCTACGGCGATTGCGACTGCATTTCCATAAATCTTTGGATATCTCATGTCAAACATTACTTTTGCGGTATACGATACAAGATATGCTGTCCATCCTGATATCAGGTATCCAATGCCAACAGCCATGGCGAGCCTGCACCATATTGTGTTTTCAGCCTTTCGTCCAACCGGAATCTTTCCGGCTATTTCAAACCCGCATAAAAAAGAGGAAACTAAAAAGATAATCGCAGGCATTATTTGCGCTCCTTTCCAGTATCCGGCAGCAAGGCCTTTTCATAACTTACGATTTTTTTATTTCGAAGACGGTTTACGGTATCAGTTATATCTACCTCCTGCATCTTAACCTCCTCATCTTTGCCATACACACGCATCAGTATCTTATCAGGGGTAGTCCAGTCTCCCGACACTGTCAGGCTTTCGTAGATAGGGGCCCCATCGGACCAATCATCCCTGCTTTCATTCATCTTTTCATAGCATTCTTTGCAGCATGGGATAATCCAGCCGCGGTCATTGATGATTGGCGTGTCCATCTTTCCACAATGGACGCATACACTGCTTGAGATACTGTTGTACTTATCAATGATATCTTCTGCTTTACAGTTTTTCGGCACTCCATCAAGGTAAATTCTCAAATCTCCATATTTCTCTTTTGCCTGCAGAATCTGTGCTGTATACAGACAGCCGCAGCGGATAAACTCTGCTCTCAACTCCTCACACAGTTCATGCCCAAATCGAATGACCCACCCTTCTGGAATATCGCCACTCCATGTACTCAATATTGGCGGGGTCTCTTCCTTTTCTTTTTTTGAAAGTTTTGTCCCGGTATACCAGTGCGTTTTTTCTTCCAGGAACGGGTACCGTTTTTTTATCTGGTCCCAATAGCGTTTTTGTATGACCAGTTCTTTTTTATTTTTACGTTTTGCTTTTGACATTTTTTGCTCCTTTCTTTTGAATTTTTTAGATATATACAATATGCAGAATTTCATGGAAAGCGTCCAATTTTTGCGGGATGCGTTTTGGAAAATATATATGCCATCACTGGCTCGCAAGTAAAACTGGACTCGTTACACATTTGCGACAAAAGTCCCGATGTTTGCCTCTGCGAGCAGTCAACGGAGTTGGTATTTGGCTGAAAATTTTGCAACAAAAAAAGCGGCCGGTGCGAAGCACCGTGCCGCTGTAGCATTCAGTCGTCTGAATGTTCGCCAAAAATCTCAAGTAATGATAAGAAAAGATTGACTATATCCAGATATATATCCATCGCACTGCCAATCGCATTTGAGATTGTGTATGGATACACCTGAGAACGCGATACGTCATACGAAATGTAAAAACTAAAAATGATTGCGCTAGCCCAGGAAATCGCATTGCTTTCTATTCCCATAAAAAGCAATATAACCTCAGCCGCAATGAGCCCCATCAGTGCCATGAACAGTAGACTGCCAAGCCTGTTGCAGAACTGCGGGTTCAGGACTGCGAAAAACGTCATAGTCGCAATAATCAACGTTGCAGCCAGAAACGCTTCCGTCACCACTTCGGAGCCGAGTCCACCGTATTCCTGCACTGCAACGGAAATCACAAACCCGCTTGGCAGCACAATCAGGTTATATCCGACAAATCCGGCTACATGATTCGTAGATACCGCAGACATTATACATCCAACAATCACACAGACCAGATAGGCCAGGAAGAACGCAACAGAATTCACCGTTGTTGCCATATTGCTACAAAAGAGGCAAATCAGAAAATTTGCCACCAAGCCGTACAATATCATGCCAAAAATCGTAGCATTATATTTTCTTGCCGTAAGAATCCTTCCGTCATATGACTGAAGCCGCGCTTCCTTTCTTCTTTTGCTTAAACTTACCATATTTCTTTACCTCCATTCTTTGTTTTCCGGCACAAAAACGCACCGATATTTTTACATCATTTAATATGCAAAACCCGGCACATCATATAAAACGCATTCAGAACTCTGACCCTCTTGCTTTTTTCAGTCCCCTTTCCTTTTTGTTCCTCTTTTTTTAGACTCATCCATCCCGCAGTCGTTCCCTACTTCTCCATCACCTCCACAACAACATACGAATTCGGAATCCCTTTTGCGATTTCTCTTTTGTCATTTCTTTTTTCGTCATACACCGGCCCGAATTTGTCAAACTTCGTTAACTGATATCGGTATACGCCATCTGTGCACGGCGACACGATGACAAACTCTTCCGCATCCGGACTTCCGTCTTTGCTGTACATGGAAGCCTGTGTTGAAGCAATCAGATTAGCCAGCGCGGCGCGCCGCAGGGCTAAAGCATGGAACCACTCCTCCGCTTTCTTGTCGTCTTCGAACAACTCCTTTCCGGTAATGTGCGGCAGCGGTGGAATTTTTGGGAAATTATCTTTCTGCATATTTTTGTCTCCTTTCGTTCTTCTTTCCAAGCAATATGCAGAATGCCGAAAGCCTTAAGAAAGCCAGTTCTGCACGAGTTTCCAGTACCTTCTTTCGCCTTCATCGTCAGTAATCTCATACATAGTTTCGGCGTATTCCATCCAGGCCGGAGGCATCTTTCTCAGAAATTCACGTGTTTTTTTTGGATATAGCATAGCAACACAGCGATGCTCCAGTAAAGATAAGGCTTCCGTGATATTGCTGTCAGGAGTTTGGTCTATATCGTCCGGTGTACGGCTCCGTAGCCAGTCTATCCAGTCCATATCTGTAAAATGATTAAATCCGCAACATTTTCTCTCAAAAGGCATTTCCGCAAAGACTTTATAGTCAGCACCCGGCAGCAGGACTGTGTTTTTGGCACCCGGCAGGAATATTTCGCTGAACCGTCCATTTTTACCCACTTTTTTCATCGTTTTCTTTCGCAGCAGGCCACAATTTATGAGGTCCGCCACCGCATCAGCGATTTCCTGTCTGGAGACGATATTAGAAACCCCGGAACCCAGGGTCAAATATATCTCTTCGGTTATGGTTTTTTCTTCCCAGTCATACGCGTCTTTCTCAGGCCACTCTTCTCCCTCTCTTTCTGCAACCATTTTTAGGATGGTCCGGTGCAGCAGGCTTCCACAGGTTTTCAGTTTCTTGAGCCTGGATTCAATCTTCTTTTTTAAGGCCTCTTTCTCCTCATAGTATTCTTCTGTCACTACCTCATCCCATGTTTTAAGCGCAACAGAATCAACCGTTCCTGTCATATGTTTTTTATAGCTTTTATCGCCAAAACCAATCGTTATGTGCACGGAATCGTTATTGATGATTATCTTTATATTCTTCTTTTCGTCTTTGTTGTTTTGCTGAAAAGCAAGACATTTTCGCAGTTCTCCAGCGTTTTTATTAATAAACTTTGCAGCTTGCTTCTGGCCGTAGTTTTTCCGCGTTCCAATCTTTCCGTTCTTGTAGATAAACGGGAACTGATAATACTGGAAACTGATTTCCCCGTTTCGGCTGATTACCATGTTTGTGAGCTTGTGTCTGATTGGTTCTCCCTTTTCTGTATCGTTGTTTATCACTGCATTTGCGAGCCAGAAATACCGTGAGCAGAACCAGTCTGTATATGGTATGAATTCCTTATCTACGACGACATCCGGATGAGACTTTATAATGTCCAGGATTCTTTGCTTGATATCCGTTTCTGTTTCTTTATCTGGTATAAAATCGTAAGAGTCACGCTTCAGCACATCCAATATCTCTTTTTTCATCATATCAACTGTCCAGTTCTTGCTGTACATCAGGATTGTTTCCCTGACATGCCCGATGCTGTTGTTTTTAAGCACTGGCTGTATCATAACAGTGTAAGTCACAGACTTTTTAGTAGTATGTACTTCTGAGGATACGTCGACAGACTGGAAAATGGATTTTCCTGAAAAAACAATCCCCTGTGTGATTTTGCTTAATGCTGATTTAAAACGCTGCGTCTCCATTTTCTGTAGATTTTTTTTGTCCGCCTGAGGGTTCTTCTTTTTCTTCTTTTTTTGCTGCGTTTTTTTATTCACAATTGGTGCCGTATTAGGCCTTGCAGCCTTTTTATGTAGTTCAGATTCTATACTTTTAGGCTTTTTTTCTGCCATGTCGTTCTCCTTTTTTATGTTTTTCTATCTGCAATATGCAGAATATTTGCCTTTGCCAGCGAAAAAAATACAAAAAAAAAATAGCAGGTGCTGACGCATCTGCTATTTTTTAACTATGCCTACAGAGCAAACCTATCTTCTTCGGCTTTTACTGCGGCTTCTGCCTCCTCGCTTCCAGCCTCTGGTACGCCTAACGCTGCTGAAAGTACATCTTTTAATCCCATGCCGGCCTGCGGATTTGAAGACTTTTTTGTATCCTCTTTCGCCTCCTGGGCTGGAGTAAAATTTACGGAATCACATGCTGCCGGAGCGACCTCCGGGCCATCGGTTGAGACCATCGGTGTGGCCTGAACGTCTGATTCGGTCACATCGTCATCGTCGTCATCATCGAGAGAGAATTCGTTGCTGTTAATCTGCTGTTTTGTCGTATTTGTTAAAAAATCGTTCTGATTCTCCTGATTTGTTTTTGTCCGTGATACGGTCTCAGAAGTGTCTTCTTCTTTTGCATAATCAAAGCATTCTGGCTTGGCTGCTGCCGCTGGTCTCCTATACTCTACATCTGCAGTACTGGAGTTCATCTCTTCCAGGATTTCCATGACCCTGGACGCTTTCACTTCAATGATAACCGGCTCTTTTTTCTGCATTTCTGGCTGCTGTCCCATTTGACGAGACGGATGAGCCTGTGGAGACTGTGGTTTCAGTCTTAAGATACAATCTTTTACAGAATCTGCAATCTGTGAGACATTCCCCACTCTTTCATACGCATCGTAAATGTTTCTGACGGTAATGCCTCCGCATGGCTGGCCATTAAGTCTGATGTTCACGGCTTCAGGTCCGAATTCAATATCGTAGTCTTTCAGCTGCGGGTCATACTTCAGAAGTATTGAAAGCACGTTGACAAGTTCTTCCTTTGGCATTTTCTCTAATTTACTCATAGTTCTTTTTCCTTTCTTTTTTCTGATATTTTTTTTACTTTTTTAATATGCCGAAAAACCTGAGACATAAGAAATCAGCTTGTCAGAATCATTACCAGCGCATAGCATACACATATTAGCCCGACAATGATGGCCGGTGCAACACCGACTGTCCGGAACAATAAGCATACCGCCCCAAGACTCGATAACAGAAACCCCGCCAGCATTGTTTTTGCGCCTGCTTCTTCTTTATTCATACAGCACAGCATCGCAAGCCCACCAATGATTACCACGATGCCGAGACATAAAATGAAAACACACGCTTTAATTAGCATCTCTTTTCCTCCTTACATTTATTTTCTCTTGTCTGCAATATGCTGAATCTTGCGTCCTTTTTTCTTCTTTGCGGAAATTTTGCATATTTTTTACATCAACCAAAAGAAGAAAGGAGTAAGAAATGCAGATTCTTTACAAACAGGCAACGAAGCAGTATATACACTACGATACCTCTGCGCGCAGGTCTGACCTGGTAAGTGATGTTAATGAAGCGACCGAGATGGCGAATGACCTCGCTGTGTCGATTCTCAACAGATGCAGCAAAAAATTAAAAGGATTTGAGAGCATCCCTGCTGAATCCGTGAAAAAATCAGCACCAGCAGTTTCGTCAAACAGTTCAGCCAAAATTGTCAAAACTCCGCGCAGACGTTTTACAGCGAAGGAACGCCGCGATATTTACATACGGGATAAAGGCACTTGTGGCATTTGTGGAAGATTCGTGCCGCCTGATAGTTTTACCGTTGACCATATCGTTCCGATATCTATCTAAAGGAGGAACCTATGATTACAGTAATCTTCAGTGCTGCTGCCGCAAATGTAATCAATTAAAAGACGATGCCCTCCAAGATGATTTTTTCCAGGTCATGCTTTCTGTTGTAGACTATCAAATCTCAGATAAGCACAATAAAAAGATTAAAAAAGGCATCAAAAAAATCTACAAAAAAGCATACAAATCATCTAACTCATCGGCGAAAAAAAATAACAGCAAAAAAAAGAATAAAGCAAAAAAGAACTGACCAAACAGCCTCACGGAAAATATCTGTGAGGTTGTTTTTTTTGTGGGAAATATCTCGAAAAATGTCTAATTTTCACAAAACCGTTATATTTGATAACTCACCGGCTTTGCCGGAGTCGTTACCTGATTAAAATTGATAACTCGCCAGCAAAGCTGGAGTCGCTACCAAGCGGCTTTTGCCGCTGGCAAGCGAAGCCGCAAGGCTGAGTGCAGAGCATAAATTGATTGACGTGGCATTGTGCAGTTGTTATACTGAAAATAATGAAAAGAAGGGATTTTTTATATAAATGAAAAAATATATAAAGTATACTGAAAGTAATGGTGAAGAAGTAAATAAAGAATACTCAGATGAAGAGGTTGTGAGGGTGTTACAGCAGCAGCAAGAGATTCAAAACAAAGGCCATGCGCAAATGGCCGTAATGTTTGGCCTTGATTTCGACAGAAGAAATGTTGACGTTTTGAAGATTGTATTATTTAACGATAAACCGACAGACAAAAATACTTTCACAGTTTATATCGCAGATGCTGACATTCTTACAGACAAAGCAGAGTGGTCTGCATTTAGTGGGCATATCGAAGGATTGCTTATTAATACATTTCCTGAGAAGCATCTATACCCTCTAAAAGAGAGATGGCATATTATGATGCAAAAATTATTCTTCGATTTCTATGATGATGACCCAGGGCAAGGCTCTTCATTATCTCCAGATGTAGACATTGACTATAGAAAAGAGAAACTGATAGACAGTTATTCGCCTGTTAACGAAATACATGATTTACCATACGATGACAAAATTTTACTTATTGAAGTTGAAGATGTCATTAATTACCTGGGCAAACGTCTGGAATGTATAAAAGTGTGTATTCAGTCAGGCGGATTTTCCGAGAAGTATGATGATTACTTGTATTCTATCATCATACAAATGAATCAATTGCACAAAGACGAGTACTGTGAAATCGATATAAAAGAATTCCTGGAAAAATATGATGGGATTGAGAAAATAAAACAGACAGTACAATATGTCGGGGATATCATTTCAAAAGAATGGCCTGAAATCGATATATTTGTTGATTGTACGGTGGATAGGGACGAGTGAAAAATAAGAGCAGGCGAAGCCTGCTCTTAAAATGCTTTTGTGTTACTATTTTTCAGCCATATGTCTTTTGGGCAAATCTGATTTTGTCTGCATGTCCGGATAAGTCTTTCCTTCTCTAAAATGGCGCCTGCAAAGAGAAATATAACTCTCATTAGCGCCAACCATCACCTGTTTTCCTGCCCGGATGATTCTGCCTTTCTCGTCAATCCTTGCATTACAACGGGCTCCTTTTCCACACCAGCAGACAGTCTTGATTTCTTCAATCTTGTCTGCCCACGCAAGCAGCCACTGGCTGCCCTCGAAAAGATTCTGTTGGAAATCAGCACGCAGGCCGTAACAGATGACCGAAATCCCGAGGTCATCCACGATGTGAACAAAAAACTCAATATCGGACTTCCTGCAGAACTGCGCTTCATCAATAATGAAACAGTCATACTGTTTAAGCGCTGCATCGTTCATCTGAACCAATTCTTCAACGCTGATACACGGCTGCTCCAGCCCAATCCGGCTATGCATTACACCAATCTCTCTCGTGTCTGTCAGAGGTTTTGCAAGCAGTGCTTTTTTGCCTCTCTCATTGTAATTGTAAGCGACCATAAGTGCGTTTGCGGTCTTAGAGCTGCCCATGGCGCCATAGCGAAAATAAAGTTTTGCCATTATTTTTTCTCCTTTTTTTGTTGTGATTTGTTATGGTTTTATATCTGATACAAGTAATATGATGGATTTTACGCACATAAGAAAAAATTATCGACGGGCGGGAAAAACTGCGGCAAGACTTGCCGTCAGGGAAGGGATGTTATCAACAGTCCGGCCCTGAACAATCAGATGTTTGTCGGTCTGTACCTCCCCGGCTTTGTCGGTGTCGGCACCATAGCACGCATAGGAGTATAAAACTCCGCTCACTCAGCATCGCGGACTTTCGTCTGCTTCGCACATATATCGTGCTCTGCACTCTGACTTCGTCGTTGTTTGTCAGCAGTTGAAAGACATACAGCCAAATAAAGAGGCAGCAGAGTAAATCTGCTGCCCACCTTTTTTTTCGATATATTTGTTCCATACATACCATAGCATTTCTACTACAGTTATTTTGTATTTGACATATTTTTGGCATTAATCAGTCCTGTCAATGCCTCATAAGCGACATCTCTCTTTATATCATCAGAAGCCTCTGCTTCTGTCAGTGTTTCCATATCTTCTGGAAATTCTGGATTAATATCATTGTCAAGACAGTATTTCTGAGCATGAAATGCAAATTTTCCATATTCCTGTTCATTGATTAGATTAAGAAGAAAATCGATTTCTGAATCTGCATTAATTAATCCGTGCAGAAAATTAAGTTCTGCATCTGAAGCCAGTAAATCATTAGCAACAGTCAATCCTACTATTTCATTTTTTTGTAATGCATCCTTAAAAGCGTTAAGCATATTGTTGGCGACTGTTTCTTTTTCTTCCGCGGACGTTTCTTCACTCAACAATGCATCAAAATTTTCCGGCATATACTTAAAATTTGTATCCAAAAATAACTTTAAAAATGCACCCGTTAATTTAGTATATTCCTTTTTCTCATTAAGTTCTACCAGGTACTCATATCGGTCCTGGAGTGACATTTCATTACGCATATATACACCTCCATATATTATTAGCCTTTAGAAATAAGCCATGGTCTTCCACCCATCGATGGTGGCAAGCCCCGCTATGGTTTCCTCATTCAACGATGAATTAGTCAAGATTTTTCGCCAAGAGCAGGTCAACCATAAGAGAATACGCGATTTCTTTTTTTTCGTCATTTTTGAGTTCTGATTTTTGCAATGATTCTATTTTAGAACTGTTTATCAGATTTCCGGTTCCTGCACAAATTTGGAGATACGTAGAAACAAATGCTGGGAATTGAAATGCCTCAATATACGTTGCCAATTGTTCTAACCCTGGTATATATTTTTGCTTTATTTTGATACTTCGTTCATTATGGCATTGATGTTTGTAGGACTTTAATACAATTAACATCTTTTTAGCTATTAGTTCTTTTTCGTCGTCTTCTGCTTCAGTGTTATTAAGAAGCTCAATTTCATCTAAGATTACCTGAGAACCTTTGACTGCATATTTCATCAAGTATTCGAACGTGAACTGGTTAAACTTATGAAGTCTTGATAAACGCAACAATTCATTATAAATGGTATAGTCATTATACCATACCGTAGTTGAAGTAGACATTAATACACCTCCATATTTTTTTAGAATTTTACTATAAGTAGCTTTCCAATATGGGTCTATTAATCAAATATTATATATATCAATATAACATATTTTTGATATTTTTACAAATGTTTTTGAAAATATTACACGAATTTTTTATATATTTTTAAAATTTTAAGCAAAACAATGCAACATGGCAAAAATGGGTTCTTGTATTTTCCAATAGCCCATTTCCTTTCTAACCATTTCTTTCCAAGCACCTCAAAACCAACGCAATCTCATCTCTTCCAAGGCTTTTATTCCTCATCAGTTCCTGTAGATTTTTCATCTCTTCATAAGAGCCAATCGTGTTAATATCAGTATATCAGTCTTTGCATCTGTATTTTTTTTGTATTTTCTGAAATATGGCATATTGTTCATAAACAAAATAAAGAAAGGGATAAAGAAAATGGAAAGAAAAATAACAAACGATGTAGTCACTGAAATTGGTCTTACGCAGAGAAATAAAATTCTTACTCTTGAAGGAGATGTTGCCGCTTATGATTTAAGAGGGATGAAAAAAGAATTTCCAAATATTACGACCTTAAAAATCAAGAACGGTGTAACAGCTATTCGGATATCAAATCGTACATTTCCGAATATCCGAAAGGTTGTTTCAGAGTCTCCGCTCTTCGAAACAAGAGAAGCCATGCTCATCCGGAAAAGCACATGGGAATGGGAAAAAGGCGTGTTATTGAATGCATTTTGTAAATCTGAAGAGGAAACTTTGTATCTTGGAAATGTCGCAGTCATTGCAGATATGGCACTTGATGGATGCGATGCTCAAAAGGTATCATGTACAGACCATCTTACCTGCATACGCAGGAATGGGCTTTTTGGCTCCGCATTTGATTTGGATAAACCGCATCCTGGGAATGGTCCTATCATGTTTGGAGACCGTCTCATTGGATTTAATGATGACACTGGCTCGTATGAGCTCACGAAAGATGTAAAATATATTATTTTTCCGGAAGGCTTTTCTGGTAGTAAGCTAGAAAGACTCGTTGTGAAAGATTACAAATTGCTCAGTATGCTTAATGGAGTTGGGGATGCTCAGATTTGTGATACCTTGTATATTGACGATATAACAGATTTTCGAGAAGCATTTGGCTCGAATGAAATTTGTTTAAACGCGAAACATGTTCAAATCAACGATGAGAATAACTATCTTAAGTCCCAAAACGATATGATTTTCGATAAAAAAGGTGGTATTCTGTATGATTCCGCATGGTTCTTATCAGGGAATGCGGTAATACCAGATGGAGTCAAGACTATTCGTACATATGCTTTTTCATCTCCGTATATTGCTTCAGTAGAGTTTCCAGCTTCTGTGACTGATATTCAGTCTGGAGCTTTCCTTAATGCTGACAATGTCACAGTTATTCAGTGTAATGGAGAAAATGTTCCGCATGGCTGCATTGAGGCATTCGCAAGGAACTATGAGCCATATCCGGATGACAAAAATACCGTCATTAAGATTGTATGTAATAAAGGCCATGTTTTTTTGCCACGATATATGACCGAAAAGAGTATCAAAAAGCTGGACAAAATCTGTAATGAAGAGTTTGCAACATTGAAAAAGGCATACCAATATGCAATTAATGAAGAGGTAAGACAGGATACTATGATAAGAGAATATGCCTTTTCGAAAGATAAAAATATTGCAGCATACCTGAAAGATGACATAAAGTCCATCGTCTTGCGGTATATTCAAGAAGATAGGGAAAGCGATGCCATCGTCGCCGTGAATATTGGAATGCTTTTGGAAGATGACTTAAGAGAAATCAAATCTGTGGCTGAAAATGCAAGTATGGAAGGACTTATACTAAAAATCAATAATACACTTTCGTAGAATAAGCAGAATGAGCAGGCGATAAGCCTGCTCATTCTTTCTATCCATTTCTTTCCAAACATCTCAAAACCAGCGCAATCTCATCTCTTCCGAGGTTTTTCTTCCTCATCAGTTCCTGCAGGTTTTCCATTTCTTCATAAGAGCCAATCGCCTCAAACTCTCTCTTATCCAGTGGGAGAACAACATCATCCATTGTATCTGCAGCATGGCTCATCAGCATGTTTTTACTACGTTCTTTTTCCCATTCTCTTACTTCCTCATCTTTTCCGAGTCCGTAGAAAGATTTTAATTTTTCCAGCAGATAGTCAGTGCTAATATAAGACTCAAATCCTACATAGCATTCTGCCGGCAGGCTCTCGTATTCCGTGCCATCAAACATATCTTTGTGATGAAAAAGGAACTTATCTCTTGCCCGTGCTGCCGCCGAACCGTCTTTCATCCGCCATGACATGATAGTCCATGTTTCCATATCTGGAAAATCTCTTTTTAGGAAGTTCTCCAGCGTCCATTTCAGATGCTGTGGGATATAAATTGTATTTTTTTGTTCTGTCAGTTTTATATCTTTAAAGGAAATCATTCAAACACCTCCTTTTCTACTTATAGTATGGCATATTTTCTCGTTTTCTGCAATTTTTGCGGACTATCTTTCTTCTTCTACAGAGTCTATCATTTTCTCATCCCGTCCGAGCGCGTCCCGTTGCACTGCTTTTATCGCATCTTGAACCTGCCGCATAGCATTGCAGGCATTTTTGAATATTGTGGAGAATTTCTCCTGTATTTTCGGGTCTTTTAGATTTACACTGAATTTGTTTCCAAAGCCGCGCTCTTCTGCCATTTCCGAGAGTCTTGTCTCTATCGGTTCAGGTCGACCTCGTCCGCTCTCATCACGATACTGTGAGGTTCTCAGCGTAATAGAATCCTCGTTCATCTTTATCGTGTTTATCTTTAATGGCTTCCCCTCTTTTGGCCTTATCTTGGACTGCAAAAGGATATATTCCTCACCGGTATACCTGTCTTCTTTGTATTTTACAATTGTTTTGGACTGCGGATTGGTTCTGTATAAGATATACGCTTTTCCCAAAGCGGTAGCATTTTTATAGGTTTTTGTCTGCTTAGCGACATAAGACAAATCTCTTTCAGTTTTTTGTATCCGTTCTTCATTTCTTAGCTCAGGATATGCCGTTACCAGGCCGAACCCTGTTTTAGAGTATAGGTCTTTTTCCAGACATAAGGTAATATCTTTTGTTTCATATTCTTTGACTGCTGTTGTACTATATCCATTTGGGAATCCGATCACTGTACAGATTGCCATTTTCCCATCAACATAATCTTTTGCTCTTTTTACATAAGATGCTGGAATACATACAGATGCTGTCTGGAATTTGATCGCATCATCGCATATTTCTTTAATTTCTTCCCAAGTTGCTGTCTGGGCTAATAGTGTGTGATCAACAGTTTTAAAGATATCTTCTCTTGTCATAATGATTTCCCTTCTTTTGAAGTTCGCTTGTTACTTTTGTTAATTGTGGTATGGAGGATTGTGCTCCTAATGTCTGCACGGAAATCGCAGACGCCATAGAGCTTATTTTTAATACATCATAAAAATCCAATTGCTGCTTGATCGCATATGCAAATGCACCATGAAAAATGTCCCCTGCACCATTTGTATCGACTGCTTTTACTTTAAATGCTGGCATCAATGTGATCTTTCCATCTCTACGATATAATAATCCTTTTTCTCCCAGTGTGACCACTGCATGCTTATGATTGATCTGTTCTACTTCTTCAAAGATTTCACATGCTTTCTTTGGATCATTAAGATTGATTGTCTTTCCTGTATATTGTCTTGCAAAATCTTCAGAACATACCAGATAATCTACTTCTTTTGCTACCTGCATTGTACTTTCTCTGCATGTCCCTGCATCTACGATTGAAATGGCACTCTTATAATGATGAATTGCCTCCACACTGATCTCTGGTTCGTGTCCATCACTTAAGATAACAGAGACTTCTTCATCCGGATATGTATATTCAACGTCTTTTTTCTCACCTGGGAAATTAAATAACGTTCTTGATCCATTTTCCTGATTTGAAAAAATATAACTATGCGGTGTTTCAATCTCATCATCCTTGATCAGATAATTGGTTCCGATTCCAGCCTGTGCAGCAATTTCTAACAATCGTTTCCCGTAAGTATCGTTTCCGATCCGGCTGATCAATTCTACTTTTTCTCCCCACATTGCACACAGATATGCAGCATTAAATGCAGGTCCGCCTCCACATTCTTCTTTTTGTGTCACGCGGTATTTTTGATTCTCACAGATCGCGCCGTCAAGCGGAATCGTGATATCATATGCTGACTGTCCGATACAAAAAATACTTCCCATCTGTTTCTCCTTTATTCTTCTACAAGATCACATAATTCTTTGATCAATGCTGGGTAATCAATCTTCGAAAAATCTGTTACATCAACTTCGATCAGATGTCCCAGTTCAAATGTTCCGTATCCACGGTTCTTGCAACGATCCATAAAAATATCATAGGTTACAAGACAATCTGCCTTGCTTCTGTCTTCTAGTACATCACCTTTATGATAACGTGATACCAGATGACTTAAATGTCTCTTTGGATCCAAATCTCTCTTTTGTGAACGCTTAAATAAAACTTCTAGATCTCCGATCAAGCGGAATGTTACAACTTGATATTCATATTTCTCTGCAAGATTTTTAATCTTGTCTTTCTGTTTTACACTGAATGGGTAATCTGAAATAATGGAATCCCCATTCTTAAGATCTTCTTCCATAACTTCATAGTACTGTTCCCAGCTCTGATTTTCAATGGCTACTTTTTCTTCCATATTATCAAATCCATACTGGTCAAATAATTTTTCTTTCATATCATCCTGAGATACGATCAAAAAGTCTGGAAGTTTTTCTAATATTTTATTACAAAGATAACTTTTTCCTGTTGCCGGGTATCCTGCAAGCAATACGATCGTTTTTTTCATGCTTATTTCCTCCGCTCAAATGATAGATATTTTTCTAAAAAGTTAAATGCGGCAGGGATTCATTCCTCCCTGCCGCACCTGATGAATTATATAATATAAGAGGGTTATTTAAACTTTTTAATCCTATAATTTAAATAATGAAGCCTTATCTATAACAATTTCTTTGATTCTTTCATTTGCTGGTCCTAACAGATTTCTTAAAGATGTCAGTGGTGTTACATCATCAGCTGTGAATGTTTTGCTGACAACTTCAATATAGTTTTTATTTAATTCTGTTCCCACGTTGATCTTTTTCATTCCTTCACGTACACAACGTTTCATATCTTCATCAGATACTCCTGTTCCTCCATGAAGAACTAATCCAACAGGTCCTAATTTAGCTTTTAATTCTGTTAATAATTCATAATTGATCTTAGCTTTAGATTTGAACTGACCATGTGTTGTACCAATAGATACTGCTAATGCATCTACATGTGTTTCATTAACATAATGAAGTGCATCTTCTGGTTTTGTATACATCGCAGCGTCTTTTTCTACTACAACACCTTCTTCAGCTCCACCGATAGATCCGATTTCACCTTCTACAGATACTCCATGTGCATGAGCATATTCTACAACTTCTTGTGTATTTTTGATATTTTCTTCAATTGGTAATGCAGATCCATCATACATTACAGAAGAATATCCAAGATCGATTGCTTTTTTCAGTGCTTCAACGCTTTTACAATGATCCATATGAAGAGCTACATTTACAGAAGATTTTTCTGCCAAAGCTTTTACAGCTGCGATTAATGGTTCAAAACCAATATATTCAGCTGTTCCAAGAGAAGTCTGGATAATGATTGGAACGTTCAGTTCTTCTGCTGCTTGAATCATTGCTGGAAGCATTTCAAAACAATGTAAGTTGAATGCTCCTACTGCTCCTTTACCTTCATTTTCTTTAAATAATTCAATCAAATTTTTATACATTTCTTTACTCCTTTAATTTTGCCTTATACGTTGCGAATGAATTATATGTTTGCAAGGAGGAATTTCCTCCCCGTAAATGTTATGCATTTCCTCGGATCATATCCTTTGACATCTGCATCAGGTTCTGAACCTTATCCATATATTCCTTTACTTTTTCATCATCTTTCGCTTCTGCAGCTTCTTGACGTTTTTTATTGTAAAGTTTCATTAGATCTGTGCTCGCTTTTCCGTGCTGCTTGCAAAGTTCCAAGCTTTCTTCATAATATTGGATTGCCAGATCTGTTTCTTCTGCTTGTGTATACAGGGATCCGATTTCGTTTAATAATGAAACTCTCTCATCCCCTGTTTTACTTTCTAATTCTGTTACTTTTTCTGAAGCTTTCGCGATCAATTCCTCTTTATTTACAACAGGAACTGCCTGCTCTTGCTTCTTTTCTTTCTTCTTTTTACCAAAGAAAAACATTGATCATCCCTCCTGTATAACTTTCTATAATGATCTTTTGCTTTCTAATCTTAGAAGATTCCTGCGATAGATTTAATGATCATGAAGAAGAATCCTGTTACTACAGTATCTACGTCTGTACATGTCATGTTCTGGAATCCAATCTGTCCAAGCATTGGGGAAAGTAAAGCTGGTAAGATCATGATGAAGATACCATGTGCAATACATCCAATAATCGTTCCGCGACGTCCACCAACCTGGTTAGCAAAGATACCAGCTGTACCACCTGCGAAGAAGTTACTCATAACTCCAGGTAAGATCATTGGTAATCCAAGCATTGGTGTTAAGAACATACCGATGATAGATCCGATTGTTGTAAAGATGAATCCTAAGATTACTGCGTTTGGTGCATATGGGAATAATACTGGGCAGTCTAAGGCTGGTTTTGAATTTGGAACCAGTTTCATAGAGATTCCCTGGAAAGCTGGTACTAATTCAGCTAACAGTAAACGAACACCGGCCATTAATACGTATAAACCTGTTACAAACTGTAATGCCTGTAAGAACATGAATACGATGTAGTTTGTAGCTCCTGCATATTCAGCACATGCTTTAGGTCCTGCAAAGATTGCTACGATCAAGTAAAATGGCACCATAACTACCATTACTGATAAATATGTATCCTGTAAGAATTCAAGACTCTTAGGTAATGCAACATCTTCTGTTGATTTAGATTTATCACCTGTTAATTTAGCAATTAATGCTGTGAACATATATCCAAATGTACAGAAATGTCCTAATGCGATATCATCACTACCGGTGATCTGCCGCATAACTGGCTGTGCGAATGCTGGCATTAATGTTGCAAATGCACCACCAACGATTGATCCTATGATGATCAATGGAAGTCCTCTTAATCCACAGAAGTAAGCAAATACTACGCAAAGTGTAGATTCCCATAATAAAGCCTGTCCTGTTAAGAAGATGTACTTAAATGGTGTAATACGAGCTAAAATAATATTAACAATAAAGATACCTGCTAATGTGATAGCGATCTCTGATCCAAGTCCAAGGTCTGTCATTGCCTGACCGTTAATACCTTCGATAGATGCTACAAGACCCTTAAGTCCAAAAGCCTTATTAAACAGATCACCAAAAATAGCTAATGATCCCTGGATAACGCTTGAACCTGCGGATAATACTAAGAATCCTAAGATAGTTTTCATTGTTCCTGATACAACAGTACCAATTGGTTTTTTCTGTAACACTAAACCAAGCAGTGCGATCAGTCCTACGACAACAGCTGCCTGTGTCAGGATGTTCTTAATGATAAAATTTAAAACCTGCATTTTTTCTCCTCACTTTCTATTTTGCTAGTTTTATAAAACTCCAAGATCTTTTAAAACCGGTGTCAGTTTTTCTTTGATCTCATTTTTATCGACCAATCGATCGAGAAAAATTGTTGGACAGTCCAGTGTATAACGCTCAAACTGTTTCTCAAAGTTCTTTCCTGAAAGAATGATGTCAGCCTTTGCTCCCCCTACACTAGAGATGTCTGTATGGTCAAGTTTTGCCTCCACACCCAGTTCCTTTAATACGGCGTCTACACTCATCTGACATGCAAAACTGCTTCCCAGTCCTGCTCCGCATACTGTTAAAATCTGTAACATAGTTTTGTCTCCTTTCTTTTTTAAAACTATTTCTCTTTGATCACTTCAAGTAACTCTTCATAAGTCGTTGCTTTAGCTATATCATCAATGAGTCCGCGCTCTACAAACTCAACGATCATCTTAAGAATATCCATGTGGCTTTCACTGTCTACTGCTGAAAAACAGATCATAACTTTTACTTCACTGTCATCTCCATCAAATTTTACTGGCTGATCCAGTGTGATCAGACTACAACCAATCCCAATAGCTCCCTGTTCTGGTCTTGTGTGCGGCATTGCGATTCCATCTGCAATGACAATATAAGGCCCTAATTCTTTGACAGAAGCAATGATACCATCAACATAAGATTGTTTTGCACATCCTTGTTCTACAAGCATCCCTGCCCCAATTCTAACCGCTTCTTCCCAATCAGAAGCTTTTACCTTCAATTTAACGTTGTCTTTATTTAATACTAGTGATTCCATGATATTTCCTTCCTATTCATTTCTTTCCAAATGACAAATAAAATCATCATAATCTTTATCTTTGATTAATTTTGTAACCCCTTGATCACCAATCAGATATTGATATAATCGTTTAAATACAACTTCCCACATATTGTATTGTGACTTTGGTACATTGAGTAAAAGTACAACCTGCACTTTTTCATTTTCCCAGAGGATTGGTTTCTTTAAGATCATAACGGATACGACTGCCTCTTCAGAGTCATTTGACATTGCATGCGGTATTGCTACCATATTGCCCAGTTCTGTCGTCGACATTTCTTCTCTTTTAAATACGGATTTACTTCCTTCTTTACTGATCAATCCTCGTATCTGCATCTCTCTTGTCATATGTTCAAGAATTTCTTCTTTATTCTTAAATTCCACATCATAGAAAAATAATTCTTTTCGGAAAATCTTTCGATAATCAATTTCATCTTTTTGATCTTCTTTTAAAATATTTCCTATGAACTGAATATCTGTTTCATCCAGAAATAGGTTTATTTTCTTTATTTTGTCAGATCGAAGTTCTGAAAGTTCCGCCGTTGTCAATACAAGATCCACCTGATCAATCAACTCTTGACTTACTTCCTGTTGTGAACATGTTTTGATCACTTCAATTTTATGTCCAAAATTCTGTTCAATCTTTTCTTTGATCAGCATCGCTGTTGCAACTCCTGCATAGCACACGATAATTGCTTTCTTTCTTGGCTTTTTCTCATTAAGCCCTTTTCTTTCCAAAGCTGCTCCAAAATGCATCGCCAAGAAACCAATTTCATTTTCCTGTGTCCTAAACTGGAAATTCTCCTCAATGATCTCTCCTGCGATCACTGCAAGTTCAAATGCTAGTGGATACATATTCTTGATCGAATCTAAAAATTCATTTCGAATATTCATGTCAAACCGCATTCTCTGAAGTGCCGCACTCAAGTGCATTGCCAATCCATTAATCAGTTGTTTATCATCGGAAAGATCAATATTTGTCTCTTCCTTGATCTTTATCAGAATTTTTTCAATTTCGTTTTTGTATTCATAATCTTCTTTTGGATCATCAATCAAAAATCTCTGACTTGAGATCAAGTGCTGTGTCAAATAATAAACTTCATTTCCAAGATCTACTTCAAATTCTTTCTGAATTCGTTTGATGATCTCCTGCGCACATTCAAATTCAACTTTCTTTTCAAATGCTTTGATATCATTTTCTTCATATGTCACACTCTTTTGCCTTGCAAAGCGTTTTAACATGATCAGACTATGAATCAAAACGTTCTTAAATGCCAGATCTGTAAGTCTTAAATTATAAACCGAAATTACATCAAGTAAAATTTCTCTTAATTTTTCAATTTCCTGTTCTTTAAAAATACTTTGATAAAATTGATTTTCTTCTATTCCAAAATACCCTTTGCTGTTAAAGATATATTCTGAAATACAATATCGTATCTTCGCCTCATCTCCTACGATCTTCACACCATCTTTCTTTGTGATACTGGTTTTAAGATCGTAAGGTTTTAAAACTTTATCGATATTGCGAAAGTCTTTCTTTAAAGTAGAAGTACTAATGAAAAGTTCTTCTTCCAGATCAAAAAACTCTATTTTTTCTTTTCTTCCATTGAGTGTCGACAGCAATAACTTTGAAATAATATACTTTACTCTGTCTTCTGGCTCTGATGGAATAATATTTTTAAAATCTTTTTCTCTTTTATGCTCTTCCATCTCATTCTGAAATGTTAAAAATTTTTCCTGATCTTCAATTTTTAAATAATATCCTTGTCCAATCTCTGATACAACGCTTGCACCATGATCTTCCAATGCTCTATTTAAATCTTTCATATCATTTCGAATGGTTCTTGAAGACACTCCGATTGCAACTGCAAGATTATCTCCTGTCATACATTCTTTATTTTTCAACAATAATTTCAGAATCTGGATACATCGTTTGTTTGATATTTCCATTACTTTTCTCCTTCTGTACTAAATTATATGCAATATGCACATAAGAATATAGTTCGTCTTTTTCCACTTAAGGCGGAAAAAAAAGACGAAATTTCCGCCTTTTATCTTTAGCTAAAATTTCGTCTTTCACATTATAAGCAAAACGAAGGGGAGAAACGTTTGTTCCTCCCCTAAATTTTTTAATTCTGTTGTCTATCAGTCATCTGATCCTTTGAGTAAATACTCTCCCGGGTACAATAGTCCAAACTTCTCTGTGGCTGTCTTTTCAATAAATTCTTTTGTCTTGATATATTCTTTTTTCTTCTTTAATTCTTTTTTCTTCTCTTCTTGTTTCTTGATCTGGGATTCCACCTGCTGCTGCTCTTTGGCGATCTTCTTTGATTTCTGTCGTAGATTGATATAGGAAAATGCTAAAATGACTACAAATATCAGAACAATGATCATGATGATCTTTGTCCTCTGATCCAGCTTATTTTGTTTCTTTCGTATTGTCACTTTTACCACCTCTTTTTATTTGTTTCTTTAGTGCCATTGTAACTTGTTTTTTTTCTTTTTTCAATTGCCATTTCAGGTTTCTCTTGATATGAATTCCTGGTCTTAAACATACTTTTTCAAATTGCCTTATGATCTTCTTTAGCTTCTCTGTAATATGTATGACAGCCCTCAAAAGGAACTTGCTGCATAATTGATAATATAGAATCATTCCGATCACAATTCCGAGGAAAAAGAATCCTCTTAACTCGCCATCGTTATATGTACAAAGAAATATAAATGCCATCACTGCTGTAAATATTCCAAATCCTATATCTTCTATAAACAAAAACACGCTTTTATGATAGAATACTCTTCGAATTCCACGAATAATATCATATATTGCCTGCAAACATACACCAAATAAAATTGACACAAGAAAAAATAACAACGGATCGGTTACAGTCTCTTTCATTATTTCAGTAACCTTCCTAATAATCCTTCTTTCTTTCCTGGCTCTTCTATATTAGAGTATAAAAAACTGTCAATCTTTCCCGTAATCTCTACTTCACCCTTCTCAACCAGTAATTTCTTTACATGGAGATTCTTTCCCTTGATCATTAACAGTCCCTGATCTGTGTCAAGAATGATCTCATTAAGATCAAAAGAAACAACATCTTTTACCCCTGTGATCACGCCAAGAGATCGGTTTGATAAGCTGATCTTATGTGCTCTTAAAGGTTGTCTCTCTTCTATCATACTAAACTTCCTCCCAAAATGTTTTATACATCTTATGAACAAAGCTTATAAAACATACCTATAAAAACTTGTACAGATCTGCTGCCTCATCTTTCTTCACTGTCTCTGCTATAGAAACTACTTCTACTGCTGTCTCTCTATTTCCAAACTGGATATCTATTCTGTCTCCTGGTTTCACATTCGTTCCAGCTTTCGCTGCTTTGCCGTTCACTAGAACTCTTCCTGCACTACAGGCTTCATTCGCAACAGTTCTTCTCTTGATCAGTCTGGATACTTTTAAAAACTTGTCTAAACGCATGATTATGTCTCCTTCTTTCTTCTATGTTATATTGCTGAAATAGATATAGAAAAACTGCCGGATCCATAGAAACCGGCAGTTAATGTAATATCAAATGAACATTCTATTCGTTTACAATATCTTTTAAAGCTTTTCCTGCTTTGAATTTAGGTGCTTTAGAAGCTGCAATGTGCATAACTTCTCCGCTGCGAGGGTTTCTTCCTTCTCTTGCAGCTCTTTCAGATACTTCAAAAGTTCCGAATCCTACTAACTGGATCTTCTCACCTTTCTTTAATTCTTCTGCAACTACATCTGTAAAAGCTTTTAATGCCTTTTCTGCATCTTTTTTAGACAATTCTGTTTTCTTTGCAATTGCTGCAACTAATTCTGTCTTGTTCATTAAATTTTCCTCCTAATCTCAACTCAAACATAATTGTATATGTCTTTGAATTTGCATAAGATAATTCTATAGGCTTTCCTCATCTAAGTCAAGTAAAAACTTCAAATAAACCACGTTTTTATGCTGTTTTCAGGCTTTTTCTTTCGCTTTTTTATGGAACTGTGTTATAATGTGTGAAAACGACAAAAATCAACGATTAAGTGTCTGACAAATCTAAAAATTAAGAAAGAGGATAAATATGATTCAATTAGGAAAATTTCAAGATTTATATATTGTGAAGAAAAAGGAGTTTGGTGTTTATGTCAATGACCAAAAGGATGTAACAGATGGAAGTATCCTTCTTCCTGCCAAACAAGTTCCAGATGGTGCAAGAATCGGTGATCAGATTTCATGTTTTGTTTATAAGGACTCTGAGGATCGCCCAATTGCTACCGTTCATATTCCAAAGATCACATTAGGTGCGATTCGCCCTCTACGTGTCAAAGAAGTTAGCAAGATTGGTGCTTTCCTTGACTGGGGACTAGAAAAAGATCTGTTTCTTCCATTTAAAGAACAGTTAGGACATATCCGTCCAAATAAAGAATATCTGGTTTCTCTTTATATTGATAAGAGTGATCGTCTTTGTGCAACAATGAAGATTGGTAAATTATTATCGACAGATCATCATTTTAAAGTCAACGATTGGGTGCATGCCACTGTTTATAATATCAACCCTGATCATGGTGCTTTTGTTGCTGTAGAAGATCAGTTCCTTGGACGTATCCCAAAACGCGAGATTCACAATAAAATCGTAATTGGTGAACAGCTTAACCTTCGTGTTACAAAAGTGAATGAAGATGGTAAATTATCCCTAAGCCCTCATGAGAAAGCTTACCTTCAGATTGATCGTGATGCGAAATTAATCATGGATACCATTGAAAGCTATGATGGCCGTCTTCCATTTAATGATAAGGCGAGACCTGCTACAATCGAACGTGAGCTTGGACTTAGCAAGGCTGCTTTTAAACGTGCAGTTGGACGCCTGTTAAAGGACGGACTGATCACGATCACAGACAATGGAATCTTAAAAAAATAGCGAGGTAACTCCATGAAATATATCAAATCCGCTGGCTGCTTCAGCCTGTTTTATGTGATCTTGTATTTTATACTTTCCACTGGAATGGGGATTTTTATTACCAACACATATCTTTTTACTACTTTATTTTATGGTATTTTACTCATTGCCGCTTTTCTTTATCTTAAGATCTGTGGAGATGATACAAAGAAGACATTACGAATGCATAAGATCCATATTGGTTCATTTTTTCTCGTGATCCTTCTTGCCTTTACGATCCGTCCAGTTGCAGGGTTTATTACTATGATCGCCAATTTGTTTTTTCAAGATGTTACAACCAACACTATGACACAGAAAGTGATGCAGAGTCTTGGATTATCAGTTTTTACAACCGCTTTTCTTCCAGGTCTTGTGGAAGAGATACTGTTCCGTGGAGTACTTTATTCCAGACTGCGAAAAGCTAATCCCATCAAAGGAATCTTATTATCTGCTTTGCTTTTTGGTATAGCTCATATGAACTTTCAGCAGTTTTCCTATGCATTCTTTTTGGGTATCGTATTTGGATGCTTATTAGAAGCAACGGATTCCATTTTTGCAACCATAACTGCTCACATGATTTTTAATGGATCTTCCATCCTTTTAACTTATGCAATATCAAAAGTTTCACTTTTTGGTGTAAACAATCTTGATACTGCAAATACAGTAACGGTATCTTCGATCATTGCATCCATTCCTGTTGCATTGATCGGACTTATCCTTAGTATCTTTCTGCTCGTTGCGATTGCTTATCTGAATGGACGGCTCGGCTATATAAAAACATGGTTTCAGAAAGATATCCGACAGACCTGGCCAAAGAAACGTGTTACAAACATCTCTTTCTGGGCTGCATTTATTGTTTGTTTTCTCTTTTCGATCATGATGGAGCTTACATCATCTTTTCTTTAAACCAAAAGAACTTCAGAATATGTTATTTCTTTCATATTCTGAAGTTCTTTTATCCTTTGTAATTCTTGTCTACCAGATAATAATTCAGATCACAATACCCCATTCCTGTATTAGCCCCATTTATAACAGCTCTGCTTGTATACTGCCACATATCATAAGAAAATGGGATTGCTGGTGCGGATGCTTTCGTATAATGTGCCACCCAGATCTTATATTCTCTGATCTTACTATATTCAAAATAATTTCGAAGTGCTGAAGCTCCTGAATAAACCATAGGCTCAAATCCTGCTTTCTTTATCTCATCACAAAATGTTGTCGTGACTGCTGTCACATTACGTCTTCCTGTCTGAAATACCGCTTCTTCTTCGATATCAAATGCCACTGGGAGATCTAAATCTGTCGGATCGATTTCCTGCTCTTTGAGGAGTTTTAAGCAGTGTCTGGCTTCTTTTTTTGCATCACTGGTTGTCTTCGCATAAGAATAATAATAAACGCCTCTGTGAATTGATGCATATCCTGCATTGCGGAAATTGGTATAAAATTTACTGTCTTTCCTTCCTGCTCTCTTCTCATTCATCCCTGAACCGATCTTGATCATCGCATGATTGACATTATGGTCTTTGACCTTCTTCCAATTGACTGTCCCGTTATAGGATGATATGTCGATCACCTTGATCCGGCCTTTTTCTACTTGTGTCTTGATCGGCAGACCGATATTCTGTACGATCCATATAAAGATCACTGCAAAAAAGATTAAAACTCCACAGATCATCTTTAATTCTTTTTTATTCTTCTTTGTCAGTTTCATTTTTTTCATCTTGATCTAACACTTTCTATCATCCTTGTCATTCTTCCACTGCATGTACATATGTCCTATTATCATCTCTTTCATAACTGCATGTCACAAATGTATAAATACGATCGATCTTCTTATCATCCAGCTTGATCGATGGTTCACTCATTCTCCGAATCTTTGTGATATATTCTTTCTTCTGCGTTTCATTTGCAAATGTGATTGGCATCTGATCCTGTGCTTTCACCGCATAAGCACTGATCACTTTCAAATGCATTGTCTTCTTTGGAGTATATAAAATGATCACATGATGTTTCTTTAGAAAGGATTCTTCTCTGAATTTTAGCAGCTTGGCAAACATCGTTCCATTTTTCATATGATGTCCGTAAATGATATTATTATCTGAGATAAACGACTTATCACATCCGTGATCTAAAAAGATCGTCCCTGAACTGCTTTTTTTCTTATTGTAATCCATATGAAGATATTCTTCGTTATCTTTACCTTGAACGATCGGATAATCAATTCCTGTCCCCTTTGCGTAAACCCAGCCAACAATGTCTGGATTCTTTGCCCGAAGTTTATCAAAATCAATCGTTCTATCTCCATTTGTCTTCTTTACATTGTCTTTTTTTATCTTTTCATAAGTATCTTTCGCTTCTTTATAAGATTTATAATATCCATACAGCTTATAGGCGCTAATGCAAAATACTGCAATACAGAGCAAGAGAAAGATATGATATAGTATCTTTTTCATAACCACAATTCTCCCTTTTCTTTTACTATAACAGAAAAAGTATCTGATTTCATTGATTGAAACCAAATACTTTCTTAATTTTTTATGATTGATTTAATTTTAAAGCTCTACTTCATCTCTTACTCGAAATACGCATCTTCTCTCAATGACTCCGATCTCTTCAAGTGTTGTCATCATGCGGTATACTGTTGCCATTCCAATGGAAGAATCTCGTTTGACTGCTTCGTAATAGATCTCTTTGCAGCATTCCCATTCTCCATTCAAGATAACATCTAGTAGAATCTTTCTCTGTTGTGTGATTCTTTTACCACTTTGTTGTAAAGCCTTCTCTACTTGTTCTTGGCACATGCTGTTCTCCACCTTGCCTTGCTGTTGTATGCATGACTGCGGGATAAAGTCTATGGCATGACACTTTATCTCGCATTCATACTACATAAATGATTATACTATATAAAGGTCGTTTTGATGAGTTAGTCTCATCTAATTACATATATAAGGTTAGCATTACCTAACCATTTTGTCAATAGTTTTTCTTAATTTTTTTATTTTTTCACGGTATTTTTTCTCATGTGCTTCCATTGAAAATACACACTGTTTATGATACAATGATAACCAAAATAAACATATCTTGTAGACTAGATATACAATTATTAGTAAGGAGGAATCTTTTTGAAAATACAAGAATCCGCTGAAAATTATTTGGAAGCTATTTTAATTTTGAAACAAAACAAAGGGTCTGTAAGATCCATTGATATTGCTCATTATTTGAATTTCTCTAAACCAAGTGTCAGTATTGCTATGAAAAATCTTCGTAATTCTGATATGATCACCGTTGATTCTGATGGTTTCATCTCTTTAACTGAAGCTGGTCATAAGATTGCTGATACGATTTTTGAGCGCCATACTGTTTTATCTAACATGCTGATCAAACTTGGAGTTCCCGCAGAGATTGCAGCTGAAGATGCCTGCCGTATGGAACATGTGATCAGTCCTGAAAGCTTTCATGCGATCAAAGCACATCTGAATTCTGAAGAACATATTAAAGCTCTCAGCAATCAAAACAAATAATTTGAAACAAAAGCACTTTTTTCTGTATATTACAGATCTTAAAAGTGCTTTTTTGTTTTCTGCTGTTTTCGATAACTTCCTCTAAAACACCGTTCTTTATGAAAGTGATATGACTTCATATCCTGCATCTTCTATTGCTTTTCTAAGCTCAATATTACTTAATTCACGATCATATGAAATAATTGCTTCTTTATCTTTTAAAGATACTTTTGCCGAAGCTCCTGCAACTTTATTGATCGCATTTGTCACATTATTGACACAGTGTTCACAAGTCATACCTTTGATCTTCATTGTTTTCGTTCCCATCACAGGACCATCTAAATGTTTTTCTTTTACTTTCTTTACAGTACCCGATCCGCCGCCACAGCAAGGACTTTCCCCATGCATATGTTTCTTTGTCTGTTTGATCGCAAAAACTGCGATAACAATAAGGATGAGTACAATAATAATATCTGCCATTTTATGATACCTCTTTTTACTTTACATTATTTATTTAGTAATTTACGGATCAGTTTATAAAGCTGGTATCCGATCACCCCGATAAGATATAATCCAATAAAGATTGCAAATGCATAAAACATAGAACCTGTTGAATTTCCCATTGCTGATTACCTTCCTTTTTTCTTGACTGATGAATCCTTCACCTGAAAACTGCTGCATCCTGAGCAGCCTGCACAGTTGCCTCCACATCCGCCTTGTTTCTTCTTCTGCACCTGTTTATAAATAACAAATGCGCAATATGCAATAATCAATAACAATATGATAATGCTTACTGGATTCATAATCGTCCCTCCTTTATATCATATCTTTTTTATATGAAATTTGATAAGCAAGAAGCCGGATGTTTACACATCCAGCCCCTCTATTATATACCATTTCGACTATGCCTGAACAGATCTCTTTGAATATACTTTCTGATCTTTGTATGGATCTGGTCTGAATAGCAGGAATAACATTACAAGCAATAACACGATACCTACTGCTGTTCCTACTGTAAATGCTCCACCTGTTGCAAATGTACCGATCTGATATACAATCAGTGTTACAACATAAGCAAAAATATTCTGGAAAAGAATCGCAAACCAGAACCATTTTCTAGACTGCATTTCTTTTGCCATTGTAGAGATTGCTGCTAAACATGGAGAGTCTAACAGGTTAAACAGTAAGAATGAAAATGCTGCTACAGCACTTGGGAACCAAGTTCTTACTGCTTCTGCTACTGTGACAGCATCTTCTGATGCATCTCCAGTTACGTTTGCAAGTACACCCATTGTTGATACGATAGACTCTTTTGCTGAGAATCCTGATAAAGAAGCTGCAACAGCTTTCCAGTTGTCAAATCCAAGTGGTGCAAAGATTGGTGCGATCGCTCCACCGATAACTGCTAATAAACTGTTTCCTGGATCTTCAACAGCTCCGAATGAACCATTGACGAATCCATATCCACTTAAGAACCACATAACAACACAAGCTAAGAACAGGATTGTTCCGGCTTTGATGATGAATCCTTTTAATCTTTCCCATACATGAAGTAATACTGTCTTAGCAGATGGGATATGATACTGTGGAAGTTCCATTACGAATGGAGCTGGTTTTCCAGAGAATGGTTTTGTCTTCTTTAAGATGATTGCTGCAACTAATACGGCTACGATACCAATGAAGTACATACATGGTGCCATTAATCCACCTGCTTTATAACTTCCTGTTGCATAACTTGTCATAACACCACCCATCATAGCGATAACTGGAAGTTTCGCTCCACATGGAATGAATGTTGCTGTCATAATTGTCAGTCGTCTGTCGTTGTCTTGTTCGATCGTCTTAGATGCCATGATACCAGGGATTCCACATCCTGAAGAAATCAGTAATGGAATGAAGGATTTACCTGATAATCCGAAGTGGCGGAATACACGGTCCATTACGAACGCAATACGTACCATATATCCACAGTCTTCTAAGATAGACAGGAATAAGAATAAGATTGCCATCTGAGGAACGAATCCAAGGACAGCTCCTAAACCACCAATGATACCATTAACGATCAGATCCTGAATTGTTGCACTTGCACCGATTCCTTCTAAGAAGCTTTGAGCAGCTGGCTGGATCATCTCACCCACAAATGTATCATTTGTCCAATCTGTTACTAATGTACCGATCGTTGTTACAGAAATATAATATACAACAAACATGATCGCGATAAAGATTGGGATACCTAAGATACGGTTTGTCACAATACGGTCGATCTTATCAGAAATCGTTAATTTTCCTCCGCTCTTCTTCACTGTAGTGGAAACGATCTTCTGAATAAACTGATAACGTCCATCTGTTACGATACTTTCCATATCATCGTCTTCAGCTTTTTCAATCTTTGTTCTGTTATCTTCTACTACTTTTGCACCATTTCCTGAAAGTACTACGCTTTCTGCTACTTTGCTGTCATTTTCCAAGAATTTAACTGCATACCATCTTCTCTTATCTTCAGAAATAGATGATGGAAGTACATTTTTAACTTCAGCGATCGCTGCCTCTACGTCTTTAGAGAAAATCTCTTTTGGCAGATCTACGGTATTCTTCTTCGCAACTTTGATTGCTTCTTCTACTACTTCATCAAGACCTTTTCCTTTTAATGCGGATGTCTCAACGATTGGACAGTTTAATAACATAGAAAGACGTTCCACATCAATTTTAATCCCACGTTTTTCTAATAAATCTGCCATATTTAAAGCGATGACAACTGGTACACCAGTTTCGATCAGCTGTGTTGTCAGATATAAGTTTCTCTCGATGTTTGTTGCATCAACTAAGTCGATGATAACATCTGGATTTTCATTTAATAAGAAGTCTCGGCTGACTACTTCTTCTAATGTATATGGTGAAAGAGAATAGATACCTGGAAGGTCAGTGATCGTGATGTCTTCCCCTTTTCTCTTTCCTTTTAATTTACCTTCTTTTTTTTCTACGGTAACACCTGGCCAGTTACCAACATACTGGTTAGCTCCTGTCAGGGCATTGAACATGGTAGTTTTACCACAGTTCGGGTTACCCGCAAGTGCGATATTAATAGCCATTTCTTTTTTACCTCCCTTGGGAATTGCTTCCCTCTTAAATAATAGCTTTTCTTGATATTAGATATTACTAACTTTTATTAGATACTACTAACTCTTATGTATTAAGCTTCTTTAACTAATACACACTGAGCATCATTCTTTCTTACAGAAAGTTCGTATCCTCTGACTGTAATTTCAACAGGATCTCCAAGGGGAGCTACTTTACGAATGAAAATTTCGCTTCCTTTTGTGATTCCCATATCCATAATACGACGTTTGTAAGCACCATCTCCATCGATCTTTGCAACTATAACTGTGCTTCCAACTGCTGCGTCTCCTAAAGTCATGGTCATATCTCCTTTCTTCTCAATATTTCATTGTCTTCAAATCTATCAAGCATCTATCAAATAAACCGCTACGTGACAATTTATTCCTATAAACGCAATATAACAAACATATTAAACCATAATATGTCTAGCCATATCCTTATTAATTGCAACTCTGGAGTCTTTAATGTTCACAATGACATTTCCTCCAATTGCTGATAATACAGTTACTTCTGCTCCTTGTACAAAACCAAGATTTGCTAAGAATCTTCTTGTTTCTTCACTTCCACCGATTCTCTGAATTGTACATGTTTCTCCAATTCCAACCATAATCAAAGGCATGATATCTTCCCCTTTTTCTCTATTATTGTTAGTTGTAACTATCTTTTGTTAGTGTAAACTAATTTCCTTTTACAATTTGTTAGTATATTCTAACTTCAAAATACTGTCAAGGGGTTTTTATGTTTTTCTACTTATGCAATTTCACAACGTTGCTCTAAAATTTCTGTTAATGCAGCCTGACTGCTTGAGTGACTTCTTACTACTTCAATATTTTTATTCTTTGCTTCACTGACAGCACAACGTACCATTTTGTGGGAAACTGTGTTCGTAAATAATACGACTAAATCCGGGTTACCAATTTTCTTATTCAGACATGATGGCATCTGTGTAAATATCTTTGCCTTGCAGTTATGCTTCTTACAGATTGTTTCATACTGACGTACCATGCGGTCATGTCCTCCAATAATTACAATACTCATTTTGTGTTCCCTCCTTCTAGATATTGTCTGGCTGTTTTTAATACAGCCGGACATATGATCCATACGCCCGGCTGTTTATTTCCTTATTCTTTATTTATAAATTAGATTGCTGCCAGCTGTTTACCCATGGCTTTTAATTCATCCTGAGCATCTTCATCTGGAGCTTCCTGACAGATTGCGTCTTCTCCGCCAACAACAGTTGCTCCTGCTCCTTCCATCTGCTCTACCCAGTTTCTCATCCATTCTCCGTCTCCCCATCCGTAAGATCCGAATAATCCGATTGTTTTTCCTGAAGCGAATCCGCAGACTTCTTCAACAAATGGTTCCATTGTTGATTCTTCTAACTGTTCAACTCCCATAGATGGGCATCCAAGTGCAAATGCTTTTGCATCTTTTAAATCTGCTGCGCTGATATCGTCTACAGAAACAACCTTTGCCTCAGCTCCGCCTTCTTTGATTCCCTCTGCAACATATTCTGCCATCTCTGCTGTGTTTCCTGTTCCTGTCCAAAATGCAACGATTACTTCGCTCATGACTTATCCTCCTAATGATTGTCTTTCTTTTTTGTTTGAGTGTTTTATTTTTAGTTAAGCATACCTAGGTACCTGATAATTTGTGTACATGTCGACGAGTTCTTTAAAACTCTTTCCGTATTCCACAAGTTTGACCATCTGAAAACGAACTTTATCGTAAACTTCAAAGACTTTTTTCGTCTGAGAAAGGTTGTCGTAAACCTTCCAGTAGCTGCAATATAAACAATTTTGTCCATTATTTTTGATAAATCCGATCACATCACATAATGGATATCCGAGAATCAAGCCAAGTTCATGTGGAAAATCTGCCTGCCCTGCTTTGTAAAGCCTGTAACGATTCTTAAGTGTATAAAGGATATTTTGAATCTGAAAGGATGAATAGCCGCAGTGTTTTAAAAATCTTTGGTTTTCTGGATCCATCAGATACTGGTTAACTTGCTGTTCACGATACAGCAGCCAGAGACATTTACCATTTCCTGAATAGATCAGTCCACACTTGATATCACTTCCCACAAGTGACTGAATTAATTCTTTTGAGTCAATATAGTCGAGAGTTACTGCATTGGATGGCTTTAGCCCTGCAAGCACAGGTGCACAATGCATCGCCATCTGCATCTGCATACATTTTTTCCATTTTACATGACTTAATTCTACTTGATATCTCATTGATTCCTCCTTAGGTTAGTCTTAACTAACTATTTGCATCATACACCTATACAATAGATTTGTCTATAGCAAAAAATGAGAAGATTTATCACTATATTTTCTGCGTTTATAGTCATTAATCTTCCCATTTTAATATTGTTTTATTCTATTTTTATATCCATTAATGCAATCGGCCCGAACACTTTCCTATCGTATCAACTGATTCAGACGTTCCGATGCTTCTTTGATCGCTCTACCTTGTTCTTCTGTAATATTTTGTGGTTTGATCCGTTTCATCGAATGTTTCAGATCACTAATTGCTGATTTCAACTCTGATCTTTGTTCTCTGGATAATTCTTTTTTATGCTGGGCTAAATATGCCTCACCCTTATAAAGCATATTTTCTCCCTCATTATAACTTCCGATCGCATCACGTTTTTCCTGATCTTCGGATTCATATGCCTTAGCATCTTCCATTGCTCGTTCTATGTCTTTATCTGACATGTTAGAACTTGCTGTGATCGTAATAGATTGTTCTTTTCCTGTTGCAAGATCTTTGGCAGATACATTCAGAATTCCATTGACGTCAATATCAAATGTTACCTCGATCTGTGGTACTCCTCGCATCGCACGCTTGATTCCTTTTAATTTAAAGGTTCCAAGGACCTGGTTATCCCTTGCCATCGCACGCTCTCCCTGCAAAACTTTGATTTCTACAGTTGTCTGGAAATTTGCTGCTGTCGTAAAAATCTGACTATATCTTGTTGGGATTGTAGAATTTCGGTCGATCAATCTAGTTGCAACGCCTCCAGCTGTCTCAATGGATAAGGACAACGGTGTAACATCCATTAATAAAATCTCATTTAACCCTGCTTCTCCTGCGATCTTTCCACCCTGAATTGCTGCACCCAGAGCTACACATTCATCTGGATTCATATTCTTGCTTGGTTCTTTACCTGTTAACTGTCTTACTTTCTCTGAAACTGCTGGCATTCTGGTAGAACCGCCGACTAACAGTACCATATGAAGTTCGCTGGTACTGATTCCTGCATCAGATAACGCCTGATGAACTGGTCCTGCTGTCTGATCGATCAAATCTGAAGTCAGTTCTTCAAATTTGGATCTGGTTAATGTGATATCCATATGTTTAGGGCCATCTTTCCCTACTGCGATAAATGGCAGATTAATCTGTACAGTCATAGAAGAAGATAATTCTTTCTTTGCTTTTTCTGCCTCTTCTTTGATTCTCTGAACAGCTGTCTGATCCTTGGACAGATCGATCCCTTCTGCTTTTTTAAATTCCCCGATCAGATAATTCATGATCCTTTGATCAAAATCATCTCCTCCAAGATGATTATTTCCAGCCGTTGCCAGTACTTCGACAACTCCATCACCAATCTCGATCACCGAAACGTCAAAAGTTCCTCCACCAAGATCATATACCATGATCTTCTGGGATACGGATTTGTCTAGTCCATACGCCAATGCAGCAGATGTCGGTTCGTTAATGATACGTTCCACACTTAATCCCGCAATCTTTCCAGCATTCTTTGTAGCCTGTCTCTGAGCATCGCTAAAATAAGCTGGTACTGTGATTACGGCTCTCGTTACTTCTTCCCCGAGATAGCTTTCTGCATCCTTTTTTAATTTGGCCAGGATCATCGCTGAAATTTCTTCTGGTGTATATTTCTTCCCATCAATTTTTACTTTACGATCTGTTCCCATCTGACGTTTTACGGATGCAACTGTACGACTCACATTCGTTACCGCCTGTCGTTTTGCTGGATCTCCAACCAGTCGTTCTCCATTTTTCGCAAATGCCACTATCGATGGCGTAGTTCTTCCACCTTCTGCATTTGAGATCACAACTGGTACTCCACCTTCCATCACTGCTACACAAGAATTTGTTGTTCCCAAATCTATTCCTATTACTTTGCTCATAGTCTTCCCTCCTAAATCAGTGTTGTTTTACAGATCAACACCAGTATCTGCCACCGAGACAACAGTTGCACATCAAATTTAACATGCACATCTTCATACACCAGTCTCCACCTGTGGAATATGGATTCTGATAAGTACTTTGTCTTTGCTGATACCAAGAACCATTTCCTTGCAGCTGTTGTAATAACATCTGATATTCATAATTATCAGGTTCCATGGAAACTGCCTGTTTTGCATGTTCCATAGCAGTTACATTATTTCCAAGGCCTTGATTGGCAGCTGCACTGTAATAGTACCATCTCGCATTTCTTCTGGCTGGTTCCATGCCATCTAAAACATTCCTTGCTTCCTGATAATAACCATTCCTTACATAATTACCTGCTGCTCTTAAATGCGTGTCCTTCTCATATCCTGTCGTTGTCTTCTGTCTTTGCTGAGCTCCACCATTTGTGTAATAGCCACTAAATTGTCCAAAAATATCCTCAAATGGATTCCATTCTCCATACGGATTTCCTTGTTGATTTCCATATGGATTCCCTTGTCCACCATAAGGATTCCCCTGACTCTGGTATCCACCATAAGAACTTTGGCTGTATCCGGTTGTTTTCTCCTTCATAACCTGTTGATAAGCTTGCTGGAGCTCTTTAAATTTCTCCTCAGCTGCCTTTGGATTATCAAGATTGGCATCTGGATGGTATTTTCTGCTTAATCTTTTATATGCTTTTTTTATTTCTTCTTCTGAAGCACCTCTTTGCACTCCTAGAATTTCATATGGATCAGACATTCTTTTCTTCCTTTTCTTTTTCTCGTTTCTCTCGTACCTGTTCGTATCGATACCATACTCCGGAATATAAGACATTTCTCAATATATCTATATCATCGATCAGTGGAAGCTGTTCAAAAGCTTTCGAACACTCTGCCATCATCATCGTTAGAATCTGATGGATCATATCTTCAAATTCCGGTTTTGTATATATATTTTTCAGTGGATTATAGTTGTGATTCTTCAGATCATCTTCAATATCTTCATATGCATCCATCAAATAAATGAATTTACCAAGAAAAAATCCAAATTGATTCAGAAGTTCTTTCCACTCATCATCCTGATACAACATGATCTCTGCCATGACCTTTCCAAACATCCCTGACATCTGGTCGATATCCTGATTGTCTTTTTTCTCTTCTTCTGACAGCTTTTCTAATATATCATTGATCTTATTCCATTTTTCCCTATAAAAATTTCTGGAAAACCCACTTTTATGGTATAAAATTTTTTCTAATACCAACTTCTCTAATTTGCGGTCATCATTCCAATCATCTTTACATTTGTAATAAGTTAACAAAATATTCATGTGTGCGACATAATCCGTGATATTGTTTACTCTTTCCTCATGTTTTTGCAATGGATGTGTGACACATCGCTTCATACTCTTTGTTGTTTCTAATTCATAAAGACTGGTTAAGGTCATCAATACAAAGACCATATCATAGGAAAGTGTGATCTGACCAAACTTTCCATAATGTTCTTTTAATTTTCTGCACAAACCACAATAGTATCCGTGATAGACATCGAATTCGCGGAATTTCATCTCTGGTTTGTTGACAATGATATACCCAAACATTTTAGCTCCTCTTTACGAATGTGGTACGACACTTTGGACAACGAACTTCTATCTTTCCTTTTCCTCTTGGAATTCTGATCTTCTGTCCACATCCTGGACATTTGTAAATATGGTAGTTCTTCATCTGCTGTGCTTTGTATTTTCTATTGCTCCAGAGTCCCCGCATATTGGATGTTTTATTCAGGAACCATCTGTTTTCTTCGGATCGTTTATAGATGTTTCTTGAAAACATACGGATATAGCAATAAATCAAAAGTGCTAATGCAATCCAATAAAAAATACGGCTAAGTGATACTACGCCGCCAAATACGATTCTTCCTGTAAATAGTGATAGTACAAATGCTGCTAAAATAATCTTCATTAAAAAGCGGTTCAGATCGTCATTTCCGTATCTGCCCTGCATGAATTGGTTGAATTTATCTCTCATAGACTTCTCCTTCTTTGATATCTGTTCTATTATGGATATCACATTTAAGTATAATGGTAATTATACGCAAACCTATGCAGAATAGCAATGAATTGGTTGTAAAGAAATTATAAATTTTATTTTATAATTGCATCATGAATCATGGAAGAATACCTGCAGCTGATCTACTGCAGGTATTCTTCCATGATCTTCTTTGTTTTATTGACCACGTATCCACTTCCACCTCGTTTCTTCACGTTTTCTGTCATGGATACCAGTTCCAATGCTTCCCTATTGTTTGTTGCTGGCATTATGGTCACAAACCAGCCGATTTCTGTTCCTTTTGTGTCTGTCTGTGATTGTTTGATTTCTGCAGTTCCTGTCTTTCCTCGAAGATCTACCCCTTCTATGTTCGCTGCGTGTCCCGTACCAGAGGGATCTCTGATTACTTGTCGCATAGCTTCATTTACAGTATTCACAGCTTGTTTGGTAAATATAGTTTCCTTTAATACTTGTTTTTTTGATCCGTTTTCTTTGATCAGATACGGTTTCAGCATATTACCATTATTAGAAAATGCTGTGTAGATTGCTGCCATATGTACCGGGTTTACCATCATTTTCCCCTGTCCATATCCACTGTCAGCTAACTGAATATCGGAAGTAAATCCTTCACTTCCATAGGATGAAGCGTTTAGTCCAAATGTAAATTTCAGACTTTCTCCAAAACCTAAGTTATCAAGCTGATCCTTCAAGGTATCTTTTCCTATCTTCAGGGCTGCTTTTGCAAAATAAATATTGTCAGAATAGATCATTGCATTTTGCAGATTATGCCCATTATAATCGTGCAATGTTGTTACGTAATAACCACCCCAGCTTTTATCCTTCTGCCAGCGTTTTCCACTGTTTCCAAAGTCATCATTTGCACGAAATTTATTCTGGCTTAGTCCGATCGCTGCTATGATCGGTTTGATGGATGATCCTGGTGCAAATGTTGCTTTAAAGCGATTTTGCATTGGCAGTCTTTGATCGCTATTGATCACATTCCATTTCTTCTGGCTCATTCCTAAGATAAATGCCTGTGCATCATAAGACGGAGTACTTACAAGTGCCTTGACCTCTCCTGTTGAAGGATTCAATGCAACATGAGCACTTTTATCATTTTTATACTGTTCGTAAATAGCCTTTTGCAAACTACTGTTGATCGTTGTTGTTAAATCCTTTCCATCTGTCTGAGATCTGACCGCCAGTGACTGTTTTTTCTGTCCATTAGAATCTTCTATGTATATCTCTAAGCCATTCGTGCCAGAAAGCTGCTCATCATATAATTTCTCAAGTCCTGCTTTTCCTTCGCCATTTTGCATATAACCGATAAGATGTGCTGCTGCCTCCCCAAGTGGATAAATTCTCCCAGTTTCTGTGGAAACAATGATCCCTTTCACATTGAGAAGATCTTTTGAATATTCTTTTAATTTGATCAATGGTACAAAAGAATCATCCGTCACCCATTTTTGATCAAGTTTCTTCTGAATCTCTTCTTTGGATAATCCTAATTTCTTTGCCGCAAGTTTTACGGAATTACCGTCCATCTTCCCAGGAACAAATCCTACAGAATAGATCTTACCCTGTACAGCAAGTGCATTTCCCTGTGCATCTTTGATCCTTCCTCTTTTGGCATATAAAGTTTTTACTCTGACTTTGTCTTCTGCTCCTAATTGCGGAAAAATAACGGAGTCATCCCAATCTATGCGATATCTATGATTTTCTTTGACAAAATCTGTACGGTTATTATAGGCAATAATTCCAGCACTTGTCTGCATTTTTACGTGATATGTCACGGTTGTTGATCTCTTCTTTGAAGTTACATCAGCATCGATCGTTTGGACCCCGATTCCCTTATAAATATTTTTATTTCTCTTGATAAATTCTTCTTTTGAAATACTTTTTTTGCTTTCTTCATTCAAAAGATCGTACATCTTTTCATACTTTCCATCTTCTGCATATGACATATATTTTAATAATGTGTCACCTGGATTCATCGCAATATTATTCTTATAGAATAATACAGCTCCCGCAGCTGCGATCACCAGTGCGACTCCCATTGCTGCCTTCTTTGCTATACTTCTTCTATCTTCCATATGATACTACCTCTTTCTGATTCCTACCCTGATCTGTATTATTTTATTTAATCGTAGAGATCTCTTCTCCTGTTTTCAAAGACAGGATTGGCTGTTCTTATATTTTGAATCTGTTCTTTATCTATCTGTGCATAGAGTAGCTCTTCCTTTTCTTCTCCTAAATACAATCTGGTTCCATCTGGTGCAAATCCAGTACTTCTTCCCATGTAATGTTCCTTGCTGTAATGACAACATCCTAAAACATACATCTCATTTTCAATTGCTCTTGCCCGAAGAAGTGTCTCCCACTGCATAAATTTTCCTTCACCCTTAACCCATGCCGCTGGATACAACATGACCTGAGTTCCAGATAATGCTTCATATCTTGCAAGTTCCGGAAATCTGAGATCATAACAGATTCCAAGTCCGATCACACCTGCAGGTGTCTTAATCGGTGTAAACAAACAATCCCCCTTAAGCGTATTCATTGATTCCTTCCATTTATATGCATTAAACAAATGTGTCTTTTTATAATCAGACACAAGTTCTCCCAAGTCATTCAGGATTACCATTGTATTATAGTTCTTTGTTTCATCCACAGTCTGTTCATTCATCCCAAAAATGATCCACATCTTAAACTCTTTTGCAAGCATCTTCATTGCCTGTACAAATTCGCCATGCAAGCTTTGTGCCTTTTTTGTATAGTTGTGTTCAGCATCCGGATAATAATTCATGAAATATTCTGGAAAAATGATCATAACTGCCTCTTCTTCTGTTGCTTTCTTTATATATTGTTTTGCTTTTTCTATATTTTCTCTCCAGTTTCCGGAAGATGTTGTCTGTGCAACCGCTATTTTATCCATGAAATTTTATCCCCTTTCCAGTCTCTAGAATACCATATTTCGGGCTTTTTTTGTACCGTTATTAACTTTCTTTAAATTTTTTGTAAAAAAAATAAAAAAAATTAAAAATAATGCTTGCATTTCTTAAAACATTCGTATATAATAAATCTTGCGTTAAGGAAGCGCAGTAAAAACAACATAATTTAAGCGTGATTAGCTCAGTTGGTAGAGCACCTGACTCTTAATCAGGGTGTCGAGGGTTCGAACCCCTCATCGCGTACTAAAGCACTGTTTTTGGTTGATCTTGTAGCCGGGGATGGTGTTTTTCTTTTATTGAAATCTTATATTGTCTTGTAACTGATCTTAAAAACGTCTATAATAAATGATATTATTGATTAATTATCATTCTAAGAGGAGTCTCAAATGTCAAGTAACCACAAATTCGAATCGAATAAAAAGTATTTTACGATTTCTATCTATACCATTGCTGTTATCCTGATCGGATGTGTGATCTTCCGTTTTATAACACAATGGTCTAATACAAGCAAACTGATCTCTCAATTATGGGACATCTTATTTCCATTTTTCATGGGATTTCTGATTGCCTATATTTTAAATCCCGTCGTAGCTTTCTTCCAAAGAAATGTATCAATGAAACTTTTAAAAAAGAAATCTGCCAATGCACAGCGTGGACTCGCTATTTTGATCAGTTATCTCGTTATGGTTGGTTTTATCATTGTCTGTCTACGATTTATCATCCCACAGTTATATGACAGTATTCGTGAACTATCCCTGATGATTCCTGATATTTATAAATCGATCATGTCAATCTTTGAACATTATCGTGAGAACAGCACAGATATGTTTCCTGGTCAGATTGCCGATATGATCGAGACAAAGACATTACCAAAGCTTTTCGAACTGACCAACAATCTTCTGACCAATATCGTCCCTATGCTTTATGAGGCTTCCATGTCTTTTGCCAAGGGATTATTTAACCTGTTTATCGCATTTATTGTTTCTATTTATATGACGATCGATAAATTTATTTTAAAAAATGCTGGAAAACGATTGGTTCTTGCAATCTTTAATGAAAATTTCTCTTATCGTGTACTTCGCACTTTAAAAGATTGTCATAATATTTTTTCTGGTTTTATTATCGGAAAATCCATTGATTCTCTGATCATTGGCTTACTGGCTTTTGTTGCGATGACTATTTTAAAACTTCCTTATACTGTATTGATCAGTGTTATTATCGGCGTCACAAATATGATTCCTTATTTTGGACCGATCATTGGTGCAGTTCCCGGCGCTTTTATTCTTTTTATCGTAAGTCCGACGAAGTGCCTGATCTTTATTATCATGGTTTTTGTCCTACAGCAGTTTGACGGTCTGATCCTTGGACCTAAGATCCTTGGAGAATCTACCGGAGTTCGTCCACTACTGATTTTATTTTCCATCACTGTCGGTGGCGCTTATTTCGGTCCACTTGGAATGTTCCTTGGAGTTCCGTTTTTTGCTACAGTTCAATTTTTGATCGGAAACTGGGTGGATTATCGATTGTATAAGAAGAATATTAAGTTAGAAAAAGAAGCTTAACATAATAAGAGGATTGACTCATATGATATTTTGTGAGTCAATCCTCTTTTATTGTTATTGATTCGCTATCTGTTCTGCCAGATCATTTAAATATACCCAACGGTCCATCTTTTCATTCAAAGCTTCTTCTGTCTCTTCTTTTTGCTGCGTAAGCTCTGCTAATTTACCAGAATTCGTTGCATTTTCCATGATCTCTTCATCTAACTGTTCTATTTTTTCCTCCAGTTTCGCGATATCATCATCGATCGTTTCAAATTCTTTTTGTTCTTTGTATGTAAACTTGAGCTTCTTTTGGTGTTCTTTCTGGAATTTCTTTCCATTATTTTCTTTTTTCTCTGGTTTACTTTTCTCTTGTTTCGCAATTGGCTTTACTTTCTCCAGATAATCCGTATAACCGCCTTCGTACTGTTTTAAATGTCCACCTTCTTCAAACGCAAAAATCCTGTTTACAATACGATCAAGAAAATATCGGTCATGAGATACTGTGATCACGATTCCTGCAAACGTATCCAGATAATCTTCTAAGATCGTTAATGTCTGGATGTCAAGGTCGTTGGTCGGCTCATCGAGGATCAGAACATTTGGTGCTTCCATCAATACTTTTAATAAGTAGAGACGTCTCTGTTCTCCTCCAGAAAGTTTATCAAGCGGTGTGTATTGAAGTTCTGGCGGGAACAGGAAACGGTCTAACATCTGGGATGCACTTGCCTGCCCTTTCGTTGTCTGGATGTATTCTGCGACATTTCTGATATAATCAATGACACGGATATCTCCTGTCATATCTTCATTTTCCTGTGCAAAATACCCGATCTTTACGGTGTCACCGATCGTAATGTTTCCTTCGTCCGGCTTTAAGATTCCCATGATCATCTTCATCAAAGTTGATTTTCCACAGCCATTTGGTCCGATAAATCCAATCCTGTCATCTCTTAATACGATGTAAGAGAAATCATTGATCAGATGTTTGTCACCAAATCCTTTGGAAATGTGTTCTAACTCGATCGTTGTCTTTCCAAGACGGCTGCTGATCGAATCCATCTCAACATTTTGCTGCATGGATGGACCTTTGGCATTCTTAAGTTCTTCAAAACGTTCCGTTCTGGCTCTCTGTCTCGTTCCTCTCGCTTTGATTCCCTGTTTCATCCATTCCATTTCCACGCGGAGTAAACTCTGGCGCTTACGTTCTGTCGCTAGTTCCATCTCTTCGCGCTGGACTTTTAACTCTACGAATCCAGAATAGTTGGTATCGTATTCGTAAAGCTTTCCTTTGTCGATCTCTACGATCTTATTCGTTACACGATCTAAGAAATAACGGTCATGGGTTACCATGATCAATACACCTCTAAAGCTGTTTAAGAATTCTTCCAGCCATAGAACCATATCGTTATCTAAGTGGTTGGTTGGCTCGTCAAGGATCAGTACTTCGGTTGGATCTACTAAAGTTCTTGCGAGTGCAACTCTCTTCTTCTGGCCTCCGGATAAATGATCGCATCCTTCGTCAAAATCATAGATTCCAAGCTTTGTAAGGATCGTCTTTGCTTCACTCTCCGTCTTCCAGTCCTGATGTTCTTTTCCATCCATCACATATTCAAGAATACTTTGTTTCTTCGGAAATTCAGGATTCTGTGGAAGATAGGATACTCGGATCCCATTTCCACAGATAATCTGTCCTTTGTCTGGCTCGTTGATCTTGGCAATGATCTTTAATAATGTAGTCTTTCCTGTACCATTGACCCCGATCACACCGATCTTATCGCCACTGTGGATTCCAAGAGATACGTCATCAAAAATGACTTTCTCTCCATAAATTTTGCTAATATGTTCAATATTTAATATATTCATCTTACTACTTTGCCTGATCGATCGCTTCGACTAATTCTTCTTTGGATACTGCTCCGATCAGTTTTGCCTTAACCTCTCCATCTTTGATCACTAAAAATGTTGGAACTGACATAATCTTGTACTGTGCTACGATATCAACATTCTGATCGATATCAAGTTTTCCGACTTTTACAGTTCCTTCATATTCTTCAGCTAATTGTGCTACCACTGGTGCCATCATCTTACAAGGTCCGCACCATGTTGCAAACATATCTACTAATACTGGCACATCACTTTTTAATACTTCTTCTTCAAAATTATCACTTGTAAATGTATATTCCATAATAATTCACCTATCCTTTGCTATTTATTTAAACATCGTTTTGCTTCGTCTAGTGACTGAAAAAATTGACAGACCCATCTGTTCACGCATGGATGCAAATATAGAAACAACTGGATCTTGCATCGAAACTTTCCTTGTTTCATGATTATATTACCACTTTTTGTTTATTTTATGCAATCCTTTTACTTGGCATGACGATATGCGACTAAACGACAGATTGGATTTCCTTTAGCTGAAAATTTCTCCTCGTATTCTGTCATGACATTTCCTTCATTATATTCGCTGTGATGAAGATCGTATGTGTGATTTTCCAGGATCCATCCTGCTTCTTCTACCTGCTCTAAGGAGAAGTCAAATAAGTCTTTGTTATCTGTCTTAAACATAACTCTTCCTTCCGGTGTCAGAATATTATCATATCGTTCTAAAAATCTTGTAGATGTAAGTCTTCTCTTTGCATGGCGGTCTTTTGGCCATGGATCAGAAAAATTTAAATAGATCCTGTCTACTTCGTCTTTATCAAACACTTCTTCGATATTCTCTGCATCCATACGGATCAAACGAAGGTTATCCTGTTCAAAATCTTCTAATTTCTCTACAGCTCTTACTAAGACACTTGAATATTTTTCGATTCCAATATAGTTTACTTCTGGATTTCTTCTTGCCATTTCTATGATAAACTGTCCTTTTCCCATCCCTACTTCGATGTGGATTGGGTGGTCATTTTGAAATACTTCATGCCATTTTCCTTTCATCTGCTCTGGCTGCTGGATGGAAAACTGATTTTCTATGATCGTCTCTCTCGCTCCTGGTACATTTCTTAAACGCATTTATATTCATCTCCTTTGTCTTTTTCTCGAATCTTTGTTGATTATATCATAGACGATGGGTATAATAAAGAAAAAGTATGCGCCTTAAAAAGGCTTAGGATCTGCACTTCAAGGAGGAAATGCCCATGGAAATCGAAAGAAAATTTATCGTCCACAACTTACCTGATAATCTGGATTCTTATCCACACTCTGAGATCGAACAGGGCTATCTTTGCATGGAACCTGTGATTCGTATCCGCAGAATGAATAAGCAGTATTTCTTAACTTTCAAGAGTAAAGGATTGATGGCTAGAACTGAGCATGAATTTCCACTTGATAAAGCAGCTTATGAGCATCTACTTCCGAAGGTGGATGGGATTTTAATTTCTAAGACTCGTTATAAGATTCCAGATGAACACGGATTTGTGATCGAACTGGATGTCTTTCATGGAGAATATGAAGGGCTTGTGATGGCCGAGGTTGAATTCCCTAGTGAGGAAGTTGCTGTGGAATATGAAGGACCTGAGTGGTTTGATGATGAGGTTACGTTTGATTCTCGGTATCAGAATAATAATTTGGCGAATAGATAATTAGTTTGTTTGCCATAGGTTGTTGCTGTGGTGAAAAATATATAATCCATGCTTAAAGACTATTTTAATACTTTTTGTATTTCTTTTAGATCTCTTATATACATTGAAGGGTATTGGTGAAAACTGTGTATTATTCACTATATTTGTTATTATAATATTTATTGTCATGTAAAATTCATGATAAAATTTACTTACAAAATTTTTCGAAAAATGATAAAATAGTCATATAAACCGAGTACGATTTACATGAAAAAGACTGTTTCATTCGAATGTTACCGAGTGAAGCAGTCTTTTTTCTGTCAGATTTACTTTAGTTTCATTAATATTATAAATTGGAGGTAAAGTGATATGAAACGAATTCAGAAAGCATGTCTTACACAAACGGTTGTTTTCTCTAATCATAATGGGGAGACTACTGCTTATGCGCGTAAATTGATCGAGGAGGAATATGAAAAATACATAAAAAAATTAGATGTATCCAGAACTAAATATCAACTTTTATCAGAGCATAAGAATGATGATGGTTCTATCGTCATTGAAATCAAAAAGCAGTACAATAATTCTCCTGTTGGGGATTATCTGAATTAAGTTTAAATCTTATAAAGGACTCAATCGTTATGTACAAAAAAGGTGATTATGTCGTAAAAATTCCTGAAGGTATTTGTGAAATTGAAGATGTTGGATGTCTTGATATGTCTGGAGTGAATAAAGATAAAGAATATTATGCATTAGCGCCGATCGATCAAAAAGGATCTAAGATATATATTCCTGTAGATAACGTTCATGGTCGAATCCGAAATATTATCAGTAAAGAGGATGCCATAGCATTTATAAAATCTATGCCGGATATTGATGAAAAAGATATTCAAAATGAGAAAATGCGTGAACAGGAATATAAGGAAGCAATATTAAGTGGTAGTAATAAAAAGATTGCAGCTATTCTAAAATTAATATATATCCGCAAACAGGAACGTGCCGAACAAGGTAAAAAGCTTTCTTCTACCGATGAAAGATATTTTAAATTAGCTGAATATATGCTCTTTTCTGAACTTGCGTTTGTGCTGAATGTTCCGAGAGAACATATGGAGCAGTACATTGCGGATATGATTGAGGCATAAATAATTTTATTATAAAAAAGACACTTTTGATCAAGTTTCAAAAGTGTCCTTTTTTATCATTTATCTACCATGACTTTACATCGTTTCTTATAGCAGGCAATTCCGTAGTTTAATATTGTTTCGTATCCTTCTTCTTCTAATTTCTGATCGTAGTGTTTTTCTTTGATCTGTTTTAGTGCCTTTTCGCATGCTTTATCTAGCATTTTGATGTTTTCTGCGTATTTTACTTCTATGATGATTCCTGTTCGGGCTTGTTCTGCTTCGATCATGATATCGCTGTATCCGTCTCCACTTTCTGTGTTGGAGGTAATGTACCAGTCTGGATCATAGCTTAGTAAGCCTAGTAAAACTCCATGGTAGAAGTTTTCTTTTTTGGTTGTGAAGGTGTCTCGGATACTGATGGTTTTCATTAAATAATCGTTCAGTTGTTGTTCAATTGCTTCTGCATTTCCTTCTTCGAATGCTTTGCAGAAATCTTTTAAGCGGTTTTCGTCTTTTCTTGTGGTTTCTTTGAACCATTCTTGAATCTGTTCGATAAAGATCTGTCGGATGGATTCATTTGGAATTATCAAGGAGTATGTTCTTCCTTGTGGTTTTCCTTGTTGTGTGAGGTAGCCTGTTGCGAAAAGTACGCTCCAGAGGTTTTCGATCGTGCTGTCTAATTCGTTGTATGTTAGTTCTAATCTGATTTCTTTCTGGATTGCTTTTCCTTCAATTAATTGTTCAATTTCTCTTCTTGTCTGCTGATTTGCTTTTTCGATAAATCGTTTTACGATATAGTTTCCGCTTGTATTGATCCAGTATGGCTGTGGTGTTGCGTCTGGTTCTACTTTTAATGCTCGGCAGTGATTGATCACATCCCATGGGCAGTAGATATCTGTATTTCCAAAGCGGTAACCGTCATACCATTTCTTTGTTTGTTCGAAAGCTTCTGGTACTTTGTAATATTGTAATATTTCTTTTACTTCTTTGTCTGTAAATCCAAAGTACTCATCAAAATATTGGTCTGTGATGGAAAAGATATTGAAGTTGTTTAGTCCTGTAAAAATACTGTCTCTAGCAATTCTTAGGCAGCCTGTTAATACTGCCATGTATAGATTATCATTTGTTTTTAATGATTGTTCTAACATATTTCGGAGCAATATGATCATTTCATTATAGTAGTTATTCTCGAATGCCTTGTCTAATGGGACATCATATTCGTCGATCAATATGATAACTTTTTTTCCGTAATATTCTTTTAAAATAGAAGATAAAATCCACAGTGCTGTCATTAACTCTGTATCTTTCATGTTATCTGACATTAATGGGTTCATCTGTTCTTTTTGTTTTTCGTTTAACTTATCTTCTGACATTCGATCATATAATCGTCTGGATTCTGCTGCCACGATATATTTCATCAGTTTTTTTGCATCTTCATAATTTCCTGCTTTCGCTCCTTTTAATGAAACTGAGATTACTGGAAATTTTTCCTGATATTGATCGCATAATTCTTTGTCCTTTGAAATTTCAAGGCCTTCAAAAATCGCCTGATCATTTCCTATTTCAAAAAAATATTTTAACATACTCATATTTAAGGATTTTCCGAATCTTCTTGGTCTTGTGAATAGATTGACTAAACCATGTTCATTTAGTAATTGTTTTATCAATCCTGTTTTATCTACATAGTAATAGTTTTCTTTTATCATATCTTCGAAGTTTTCAATTCCGATCGGAAGTTTCTTTTGCATGAGGTTCCCTCCTTTCCATATTTTATCTTACCTTTTGTTCATATTTTACTATCTGGTTATTTTATATGCAACTCAAAATAACACTTATCTTTAGAAATCAAATATGAACAGATTCGTCTGAAAATGATTACGCTTGGACTAATTCATTGTGATGAGACCGGAAGTCGCGTAGATGGAAAAACCTGTTGGGTTCACGTTGCATCGGATTAGGATTATACATACCTGACCATAAATCGGAAACGGGCCAGATAGGCATGGATGCTGCAAATGTACTGCCGCATACCCAAGGGATCATCGTGCATGATTGCTGGGGTTCTTATTAGAAGTACCAGGATGTGACACATGCAATCTGCTGTGCGCATCTTCTCCGGGAATTAAACCACCTTTGCCAAAACGGAATACACTTGTTAATTTCTTGTTAATAAATACAAAATACAATTGACAAGAAATTAAATATTCCATACGATATGGTTAGTTGTAAATAACTAACACTTAAGTGGAGGTAGGAATTAATGAAACAAATAATTAAAACTTTAACTTGGTCAAGACGTTGGGGGCATTAGTAATGAAAAATTTATTTCACAATAAAAGAATAAGGCATTTTTTTATTGTTGATGGAAGTTACTTATTATTTAATTTAATATATTGTTTAGTATTTAAATATGACTTTATCACTACACACACAATTATAATGTTTATTTTTATGAATATTTGTTTGTTTATTGGAACTCAAGATGAAGAATAATAAGAAAGAATCCTGCTTTGCAGGATTCTCCGCCTGCGGCGGGTCGCTTCTGCGACATATTACCCTTCCGCCGCAGTGCGATCCTGCCCAGATGGCTTTTTATTGCATAGGGGATTTCATTGAAATTTCCTATGCAAAAATAAAAAGATTCTAAGCAATCAATCTGCCTAGAATCTTTTTACACATATTCAAATTTACTTTATGCTTTCAATCCCTTACGAACTAACGCTCTCTTAAGTGCCAACTCTGCCCTTGCAATATCAATATCTGCGCTCTTAGCTTCGAGTCTCTTTCTTGCTCTCTCTTCCGCTTTCTTTGCACGTTCAACATCGATATCTTCTGGCCATTCTGCGACTTCTGCCAGGATACTCATGGTTGTTTCAGTCACTTCCACGAATCCTTTTAATAATGCCGCTTTCTTCTTGGTTCCGTCTTCTTCTGTGATCGTTAAAACTCCGGGTGCAATGATCATCGTCATCGGAATATGTCTTGCGTAGATTCCGACTTCTCCTTCGGTTGTGTTTAACTCAACAAATGTGACATCTCCTGTATAAAATGAGCGTTCTGGTGTAATGACTTCTAATTTCATTGTGTTTTCAGCCATAGGATCACCTACTTATTTCTTGCTGCAAAACGTTCTACAACTTCTTCGATGGTTCCTGCATTCAAGAACATTCCTTCTGGAATCTCATCGTGTTTTCCTTCTAAGATTTCTTTGAATCCTTGGATCGTATCGCTTAAGGATACATACTGTCCTGGTTTTCCTGTAAACTGTTCGGCTACGAAGAATGGCTGAGATAAGAATCTCTGTACCTTTCTTGCACGGTCTACGACCAGTTTCTCGTCTTCGGAAAGTTCATCCATACCTAAGATTGCGATGATATCCTGTAATTCTTTGTATTTTTGCAGAATCTCCTGTACACCACGAGCTACTTTGTAATGTTCTTCTCCAACGACTTTTGGATCCAGAATTCTGGATGTTGATTCCAATGGATCTACCGCTGGATAGATTCCCATTTCTGAGATCGCACGGGATAATACAGTTGTTGCATCCAGATGGGCAAAAGTTGTTGCTGGTGCCGGGTCAGTTAAGTCATCGGCTGGCACATAGACTGCCTGTACGGATGTGATCGATCCATTCTTTGTGGATGTGATACGTTCCTGTAAGGCACCCATCTCTGTCTGCAGTGTTGGCTGGTAACCTACCGCACTTGGTACTCGTCCAAGTAAGGCGGATACCTCAGATCCTGCCTGTGTGAAACGGAAAATGTTGTCGATAAATAATAAGACATCTTTTCCTCCACGGTCACGGAAATCTTCTGCGATCGTAAGCCCTGTAAGACCAACTCTCATACGGGCTCCAGGTGGTTCATTCATCTGTCCAAAGACCATGGCGGTCTTGTCGATAACTCCTGATTCACTCATCTCTGTGTAAAGGTCATTTCCTTCACGAGTACGTTCTCCAACACCTGTAAATACGGAATATCCTCCATGTTCTGTTGCGATATTTCGGATCAGTTCCTGAATCAGTACTGTTTTACCTACTCCGGCACCACCGAACAGACCAATCTTTCCACCCTTCTGGTATGGGCAGAGAAGGTCAACGACCTTGATCCCTGTTTCCAGAACTTCTGTCTCTGTAGATTGTTCTGAAAATTCCGGTGCTTTTCTGTGGATTGGTAAGCGGTTGGCTCCTTCTGGTGCCGGTTTATTATCAATAGGATCTCCCAGCACGTTAAAGATTCGTCCTAAGGTTGCCTCTCCTACAGGAACGGAGATCGGTCCGCCTGTAGCCTGTGCTTCCATTCCACGGACTAATCCGTCGGTTGGTCCCATTGCGATACATCTTACGGTGTCATCACCCAGGTGCTGTGCAACTTCAACGACTAATTTCCCGCCGTCTTTTGTCTGAATATCGATCGCATCATTGATCTCTGGCAGGTTATCACTGCCAAACTTGATATCCAGAACCGCACCGATGACCTGTGTGATCTTTCCTGTACGATTATCTGCCATGTTATTTCCTCCTGCTTCTTATATCGAGTCCATCATTTCAGGGCTTCTGCTCCTGAAATGATCTCTGTTAATTCTTGTGTGATCGCTCCCTGTCTTGCTCGGTTGTATGCAAGTTCTAAGTTTGAGATCATCTCTTCTGCATTACTTGTCGCAGAATCCATTGCCTGCATTCTGGCTCCATTTTCACTTGCTACAGATGTAACTAAGGCTCCATAGATCATGCTGCAGATATACTTTGGAATTAATAAAGAAAGTGCTTCTTCCGGCTCTGGCTCAAAATTCATTGGAGCCTTGCTTTCAGATTTCTCTTCATTTGCCTGCTGATCATTCTCAATTGGGAGTAATTTTACAAGTTTTGGTTCATGAACCACGGTATTTTTAAAATCGGTGTATGCCAGATAGATCTCACCGATCTCTCCATCTTCAAAAGCTTTTAGAAGCTTCTCTCCTAAGATTCTGGCATCATCATAGACTGGCTCGTTGATCATCTCTGAATCATCAGAAACAATCTCATACCCACGATGTTTTAACGTATCCATCGCTTTATGTCCTACCGCATAGATCATGATATCTTCTTTGTTCATACCGCTGTCCCGGATCAGTTTCACAATATTGTTATTATATCCTCCTGCTAATCCACGGTTGGATGAAATGGTAATGATCCCTTTCTTTGTGGAACCATTTTCCTGTAAATACGGATGATTGATATTACCTGCTTTGGCAAGGATCGAGCTGATCGTCTCATACATCTTATTAAAGTATGCTTTTGACTCATCTGCACGCTGCTTGGCTCTCTGTAACTTTACCGTGGATACAAGTTTCATCGCTTTTGTGATCTGTCCGGTACTTTCGACGCTGGCTTTTCGTCTTTTAATATCAATTATCGATGCCATGACAGATCACCTTACTTTCTAAATGATTCTTTTGCTTCATTGATCGCTTTGATCAGTTTCTCTTCTGTCGCATCATCCATGACTTTCGTCTCGGCAATGCTTGTAAAGATCTCTGGATATTTTGTATCAATCAGTTCAAATAATTCTTTCTGGAAATCAAGAATCTGATCTACTGGCAGGTCTAAGAGATGTTTCTTGACTGCTGCATAAATGATCGCAACCTGTTTCTCAACTGGTAATGGCTGATACTGTGGCTGTTTTAAGATCTCTCTGATTCTCTCACCCTGATCTAATCGTTCTTTTGTATCATCATCAAGCTCTGATCCAAACTGGGCAAATGCTGCCAGTTCTCGATACTGTGCAAGATCTGTACGGATTGGTCCTGCGATCTTCTTCATTGCCTTGATCTGTGCAGATCCTCCAACTCGTGATACAGAAAGTCCGGCATTGATCGCTGGTCTGAAACCTGCATTAAACATCTCTGTTTCCAGATAGATCTGTCCATCTGTGATGGAAATAACGTTGGTTGGAATGTATGCAGATACATCACCTGCCTGAGTCTCGATGATCGGAAGGGCTGTTAATGATCCTCCACCTAATTCATCAGATAATCTGGCTGCACGCTCTAAAAGTCTTGAATGTAAATAGAATACATCTCCAGGATAAGCTTCACGTCCAGGTGGTCTGCGAAGAAGTAAGGAAAGTGTACGGTATGCAGTTGCATGTTTGCTTAAATCATCATATACAACTAATACATCTTCTCCTCTCTCCATCCATTCTTCACCGATCGCACATCCTGCGTATGGTGCGATATACTGAAGCGGTGCTAATTCACTGGCTGTGGATGCTACGATCGTTGTATAATCCATCGCACCAAACTCTTCTAATGTCTTAACGATATTAGCAACTGTGGATGCTTTCTGGCCGATTGCCACATAAATACAGTGAACCCCCTGTCCTTTCTGATTAATGATCGTATCGATCGCGATCGCTGTCTTACCTGTCTGACGGTCTCCGATGATCAGCTCACGCTGTCCTCTTCCGATCGGTACCATCGCATCGATCGCTTTGATTCCTGTCTGGATCGGAGTATCTACGGATTTTCTTGAGATTACTCCTGACGCAACTCTTTCAATTGGACGATATTTATCTGTCTCGATCGGACCTTTATTGTCAATTGGCTGTCCTAAGGAGTTTACGACACGTCCTGTCAGTTGATCTCCAACTGGCACTTCTACCACGCGGCCCGTTGTCTTGACAATATCGCCTTCGTTAATATTCTTTCGGTCACCTAAGAGAACCGCACCTACGTTGTCCTCTTCTAAGTTTAATACCATTCCATAAACTTCCCCTGGAAATTCGAGCAGTTCTCCCTGCATCGCTTTCTCTAATCCATGGATTCTGGCGATTCCATCGGCAACCTGTATTACCGTTCCAATATCAGAGGTTTCAAGCTTTGTTGAATATTGTTTGATCTGTTCTTTGATCACAGAACTGATCTCTTCTGGTCTTAAATTCATGGGGCTTATCTTCCTCCTGTTCTATAGTTGTATTTGTGACAGATATCTGCCCATCGAATCAAGCTTTGTACGAATGGAATTATCCACAATCCGATCATCCATACAAAGGATCAATCCACCGATGATGTCTTTATCTGTCTCATAAGTCACCTCTAACTTCTGATATTCTGAAGAAGCAATGACTTTCTTTAAGATCTTGTCTTTTTGTTCTCGTGACAGCGGCATTGCTGACGTTACATGTAGGGCTCCGATTCCTAACTGACGTTTGATATTCGAAATGATGTAAGTAAAAATTCCATCAAATTCTTTAAAACGTCCTTTCTTGATGATGATCATCAAAAATCCTGTCATATCATCAGAAACCCGACCATCAAAAACGTTCTTTGCTGCCTCCATCTTCTCTTCTTTTGTGATCTGGGGATGATTTAGGAAATTCACGAAATCTGTGTTGGAATCTAAGATTTCTTTGACAGCTTTCGCCTCTTCCAAAGCTTCTAAAAGATCGTCCTCATCTGTTTTCACAGAAATATAGGCATCCCCGTAAATCTTATCTACTCTTGAAGCCATGTCTTATCACCCATTTCCTGTAAGGTCTGATCAACGAAAACATTCTGGTCTTTCTCGTCCATCTGGTTCTGGATGAATTTGCCAGCCATTAAGACTGCCATCTTGACCATCTCCTGCTTCATCTGATCCTGTGCATTGATTCTTGCAAGCTCTGCCTCATGATTCGCACTTTCTATGATCCTTGCAGCTTCTTCTTTCGCTCCTGCAACGATCTCTTCCTCTCTCTTCAGTGCTTTCTTTCTGGCCTGTGCCATTAGGGCATCTGCTTCTTTTTCAACATTTTTTAGTTTATGATCGTATTCGGCTTTTAACTTTGCAGCTTCTGCCTGATCGGCTGCTGCCTGATCGATCTCATCTGCAATTCTGTTCTTACGGTCTTCTAAGATCTTGCGAACCGGTTCAAACAGAATATAGGAAAGCAGTGCAAACATGATGAACACTGCGATTCCCTGCATAATCACATCAAAGCCAAGCTGAATATCTAATCCAAATATTCTTCCGTCCACGCCTTGGCCTCCCTTCGGCTTGTTTTATTAAAGTTTTGCAAACAGTGGATTTGCATATAATAAGATCAAACCAATAACCAGACCATAAAGACCTGTTGTCTCTGCTACCGCCTGTCCAAGAAGCATGGTAGATGTGATATCACCTTTCGCTCCTGGATTACGTCCTACTGCTGCTGCACCCTGTCCTGCTGCGTATCCCTGTCCAACACCAGGTCCGATACCTGCGATCAGTGCAAGTCCTGCTCCGATCGCAGAACACCCTAATACAAATGCTTCACTTGAAATATTCATAGTTTTTTCCTCCTAAACTACATAAAATTTTGTCGCTAAAATTTAAGCTTCCCGCTTATCTGTGATAAATGTCATTGTCAGCATCGCAAATACAAATGTCTGGATCGCTCCTGAAAACAGATCAAAGTACATATGCAAGAATGCTGGAATACCTAGCTGCGCAAGCCATGGCAGCAATCCGTACCACAATGCCATCATGATCGTACCCGCCATAATATTTCCAAACAAACGAAGAGACATGGAAAGCGGTGTCGCAAACTCTCCGATCAGGTTAATTGGAAATAAGATTGGGATCGGTTTGAAAAGATCTGTAAATACATGTAATTTACTCGTCTTAAATGCACTGTACTGAATCAGTACAAACGTGATCAACGCTAACGCAAGCGTTGTTCCATAATCCGCTGTCGGTGGTCTTAGGCCAAATAATCCAGATGTATTTGCAAAAAAGATAAAGACCATGATCGTTCCAATGTAATTTACAAATGGACGCCAATGTCTTCCCATGCTTCCCTTTACCAGATTATCAAGCATCTCAACGATCATCTCCACAAAATTCTGAAGTCCTGACGGCTTCTCATCACCGTGAAGAACTGCATGTCTTGCGATCAATGCTAATACGATGATAAACACCATAACAATCAGCGTCGTCACATGCGTTGTCGTGATCCAGACCTTATGCCCGAAAAACTTCAGCGGGATCAGCCCATGCACCATAAAGTCAACGTCATCACCGGATGATGCTGCCAACATCATGGGGGCATTCATAATTCCCATGGCACAACCTCCTTTTTATTATATTTTCCATTTCTCCGATTTTCTCTTTCTCCATGTTAGAAACCCGGAAAATGTGATTCACGTTATTCTTGTAAAACTCTGCGCGTGATATGCTCGTGAATCGGTTTTTGTAAAAATGCTGCAAACTTACTGCTTAAGAATCCAACCAATGCAGCAATAAAAGCACTCATACTAAGTTTGATCATCACGTATAAAATAACCAATGTCGCTACATATCTTATCAACGCACTCTTGATCATATTCCGGCTTGCCTGATGAGTATCCATCTGTACGGACTTCTGGATGCTTACCATCATCGTTGTGATCATCACGAGAGCAAAGATCGTTCCCACAATAGCTCCGATCAGATATCTTAGATCACCTCTGGTTATTATCATACCCAAAATCGCAGATAACACTCCGCACAAAAGAATTCCGATCACAAGATCTAGGTATGTCTCGTCTAGCTGTCTTAATTTATCTCTCATCTTTATCCTCCATATCTTCCTGTTTTAGTATATTGTGAATCAGAGAATATACTCCTCTGATTCCTCCCATAATACCAAGAATCAGAAAAAGAAGAAATAGATTTGTGGAAAAATGTTTATCAATCCACATTCCGATCGCCATGCATAAAAAAACAGAAGTCAACATCGTAATTCCTATCTGAGTCACCAATGATAACATCTTGATCACTGGTCCATACTTATGCATAGATATTTCCTCCTTCTTGCGAAATCTTTTTACAAAAATTATTATAACATTTTTTACAAATGCAAACCACCATATTTTTTGTTTCTTATCTATTTTTGCCAAAAATAACCAGAGAAATTGAATTTTTCATCAATTTTTCTCTGGTTTCTTCTTATTAAATAGTTATTTATTTTTTTGAATAATTTTTTTCATTTTTGTGTGATCATTTTTCTAATAATTCCTTGATCACAGATTCATAAATATCAAGTCCCGCTTCTAACTGTTCATCTGTCATAACAAGTGGTGCAAGGAATCGGATCACATTTCCATATGTACCTGCTCCTTCGATCATCAGTCCTTTCTGGGCACATCCCTTAATGACTGCTGCAGAAAATTCTGGGTATGGTTCTTTGCTCTCCTGATTTTTGACAAATTCAAGTCCGATCATTCCACCAAGTCCACGGACATCTCCGATCACTGGATATTTTTCTTTCCATTCATTAAATCTCTTGGATACTTTTTCTCCGATCTCACAAGAACGTCCTGCTAGGTCATCTCTTTCCATGATCTCGATCGTCTTTAATGCTGCTGCACATGCTAATGGGTTGCCACAGAATGTACCACCGATCGTTCCTGGTGCTGGAGCTTCCATGATTTCTTTTCTCGCAACGATCGCTGATAATGGAACCCCTGCTGCGATAGATTTAGCTGTTGCTAAGATATCAGGCTGTACTCCTGCTTCTTCCCAGTACTGTGTTGCAAACATTCTTCCTGTACGGCAGAATCCTGTCTGGACTTCATCTGCAACTAACAAGATTCCATTTTCATCACAGATCTTTCTGACCGCCTTTACCCATTCGATCGGTGCTGGGATAAATCCACCTTCACCCTGTAATGGTTCTACTACAATAGCTGCAATACTATCTGCTGGTCCACACTGTTCAAAAACATCTTTAATAGAATTTAAGTAATAATCTAAAGCCGCTTCCTGTGGCATTCCTTCTGGATTTCTATAGTAGTATGGAAACTGTGCACGATAAACACCATCTGGGAAAGGTCCCATTCCAACCGCATATGCTTTTTTAGATGTCATAGACATCGTCATCAAAGTTCTTCCATGAAACGCTCCGGAAAATACAATGATATTTGGTCGTTTTGTAAATGCTTTTGCGATCTTGACTGCATTTTCATCTGCTTCAGCACCACTATTTGCGAAGAATACTTTTTTCTTATCACCTTTGACCGGTGCGATCTGTGTTAATTTTTCAGATAAAGCAACGTATCCTTCATGAGTGACTACATTATACATTCCGTGAAAATATTTCTCTGCCTGTGCTTTGACTGCTTCTACAACTTCCGGCTGTGAAAATCCAATATTTAACACTCCGACTCCACCGATCCAGTCTAAAAATTTATTTCCATCAACATCCTGGATCATAGCTCCTTCACCCTTTTCGATCACAACGGGATAAACGCATTTGATCGCGGATGGATTGACTGCTTCTCTTCGGTCGATGATTGCCTGTGCTTTTGGCCCTGGTAATGTTTCTGTGATGATCTCTGGTAAATCTGTTCTTAACATATTGGTATCCTCCTCTATCTTTTGAAAGGTTATTTTTCATAAACATAAATAAAAAAGGTACAACAAGGATGCTTTATTCAACACCTTTGTTGTACCTGTTGACTGTATTTTTGCATATTTTTTATTAGTTTCCTATATTCTTTTATCACAATTTTCCTTTGATTCTTTGTGTTCATTGCACAAATAGTATCAAATATGGTAGACTATTTTTACATGACTTCAAATGAATAGGACACAAATAAAGGAGGGCAGATTTATGCCTCTTACATTAAATGAATTATATACACAAACCAAACATCAATACCATCTTTCCATGATCGCAGGTGAAACTGGGATCGATCATATCATGAACTGGGTTTATGTCTCTGAAGACAGTTCTACCCACAACTTTCTAAAGGGTGGAGAACTGATCATCACGACAGGGATCAACTGTCAGGATGAGGCTTCTCTTTATGATTTTATTGAAACGATGATCAAAAGCCATACTTGCGGGATGATCTTAAATACAGGAAAATATATTCTTTCCGAAGATATCACTGATTCTATTAAAGCATTGTGCGACAAACACAACTATCCATTGATCGAGATGCCTTGGAAAGTTCATATTTATGATATTACGAGAAATTATTATAATAAGATCTTTATGGATACACAGAAAGATACTTCGATCACGGATGCATTTTTATCTTTTATTGAAGAAGATTCCCTGCACCATTATGATGCTTTGCGAATTCTTGAAGACAATCATTTTGAGAAAGAAGATTGTTATGAGATTGCTTTAATGAAATGTAATAAGAAAGCGATCTCTGATGATCTTAAATTGCGTCTGCTGTTTTTGATGGAAAGTTATATCAAACTAAACGATCTGGATATTCATATTGCTTTTTATAAGAATCATTTTTTGTTTGTTTTTCATGACATGGAAGAAGAATTGATTTATAACGAAATATCTTCTTTGATCTCTACACTGGAAAATTCGTTTAAAAAAATGCAGATTTATGCAGGGATTGGAAGTTCTGTCCACACGCTTCGTGAGATTCGTGTAAGTTATCAACGTTCTCTGGCTGCTCTTGTTTATGCTGCGAATAATGGACAAGAAATTGCCCGGTTTGAGGAGATGGGATTCTTTCGAATTCTTCATTCTGTGAATGATAAAAATCTTTTGATGGCTTATCATGATGAGTATTTGAAGAATATTGAAGAGTATGATGAGATTCATGATACAAATTATCTGGAGACGTTGCATCAGTATCTGCTTTGTAATGGGAGTATCCAGCATGTGGCTTCGAATATGTTTTGTCATCGAAATACGATTACTTATCGGATGCGGGTGATCGAGGATCATTGGGATTTGAAATTGGATGATACGGTAGAGAGGTTTCATTTGATGACGGCATTTTTTATCCGAGATTATTTGAATTTGTAGTTTGATGACGGAAATTATTGGTTGATAATTTTTACACTTTTAAATTCATAGGAGAAAATTAGATTATGAAAAAGAGATATATAATAGAAAGACTTCAGTTCGCATTAATTATTTTGGAATTACTTATGTTTTGGTTTGAAGATCAAATGGACAGCAAATTATATGAGATATGTTTATTTATAATCATATTCCTCACATGTTTTGGACTCCCATTATTTCTCATTGTAAGTTTTTTAAGATATCCTAAACAAGGCCAAGGGTTTGCTCGAAGAAGATCAGGCAAAAAGAACTTAACCTCAGAATGCCTTTTTTTCACAGGTACTGGAATGATCGCTGCTTTTGCAGGAGATAATGATTCTCCAATTTATGTTATCCCTATATTCATTATAGTATTTGGAATTTGTATAGTTATTTTAAAAAGATATCTGGTAACAGAAATAGATAGAGAAAATAAAGAAGCAAGAAAGATTGCAGAATTTTCGATCAGCTTTTATATCGCTAGTTTGGCTAGTTTGATATGTTTTCTTTTAAAAAATATCGTATTATGACTTCTTAATATCTACAAGCTCAGCTCCTTATGGATGATCAACTCGGACAAGTCCCTGACCGCTGTTCCTAAATTACCACTATGAAGTTCCAGATTCTCATCTGTCATATCAATCTGTTCTTGCTTTAATGACAAACGATGTACCTTGCTTCGATAATGATCACATATCTTATTCGATGCAATCCTATACATCCATGTCCGAAATGAAGCCTTTTTATGATTAAATATTGTGATCTTTTGCAAGATCTGTATAAAAATATCCTGTGTCAAATCTTTTGCAAGTTCTTCATTTCCTGTTTGTCGGTATACATATACATAGACTTCTTTGTAATAATATGAGATCAGTGCGTTGGCTGCTTCTTTATCTTGTTTTTTCTTTATTCTTTTGATCAACTTTTGTTCTATTAGCATGCATGCCACTCATTTCTTGGTTTTTTGTACTGTACATTATTATATACGGAATCATTTGTTAAAAAGTTTTAATTTTATGAAATAAAATAAAATCGCTATGCAACAGCCTTTATAGACCATTGCACAGCGATTTTGTTCAATCCCGCATTTTTTATATAGTATTTTTCCCTATTTCCGCATTTTTTATTCATCTTGTCATACAAATAATTTTATGATTTTACTATGCCGATATCATCTCACTAACTTCCAGAATCTTCTTTGTATCCTCCAGACAATGTTTCTCACTCTGTACCTTTCCATTTTCCACATCTTCCATAAAATTCTGTATCTGCATTGTCATATCATTTCCTTTAAATGGATAACTTTTCGTCTCTGTTGTTCCGTTATTCCAATGAATCGTATAATCAATGATCCTGTTATAATTTGGAATCATGATCTCTCCTTTAGTTCCGACGATTTTTGCATATCTATCCATTTCTCGATCGATTGCACCTTCGGCGGTTGCGATGCATCCATCTTTAAAATAAATCTTTGATCTGAAATAATAATTGATACCTTCAATATCTTTTCTCTCAGTTTCTATCTTATCAATTTCTTCTTCATGAATTCCCAGAATAAATCCAAGCACATAGCTTCCAATATCATTTAATGCCCCACCTTGTTCTTTATCAAATAAAAATGATGTCTTAGGCAATTCTAATGAATCTGAGCAAAAATTTGCATAAATTGTTTGGATGTTTCCGATTTTCTTCAGATCTTCTTTTAGATGATCATACCCTGTGTTAAATTTTGTTTTTAATGCTTCGGTACACAATGTATTTGTTTTCTTTACTTTTTCTTGAATCTCATCTACATCTGTGGATGTTAACACTAACGGCTTCTCACTTAATACTGGGATATGGTGTTCCAATGATCTTAAGATCCATTCTTTATGAAATTTATGTGTGAGTGCGATATAAACTGCATCTACCTGCGGATCATTTAGCAGTTCTTCATAATCTTTATATACTTTGACTTCTGGATGTTCCTTTAAATATGGATCATCCATGGAAACTGAACGTGAGCTGATCGCATAAATCTTTCCTTCCTCTGTTGCCTCAATTGCCTGTACAAACTTTCTGGCGATTCTGCCAAATCCTATAATTCCAAAATTCATACTATTTTCCTCTCGTGATGTGTAATTTTATTTCTGGAAATCAATTCTTTCTTCAATTATAATTATAGTATACGTGACGTAAAACACAACAGGAAAGGAAATTCCATATCATGCAATTACCAATTTCTCTCGGCAATTAAGGTTTTGCTTCTCTTCGTGAAAATCATTGCTTTTATATCGATAAAACAGATTTTATCAGAGAATGGTGGGAAAAGGGCGACAGTGTCACATTGATCACACGACCAAGGAGATTTGGAAAAACATTGACCATGAGTATGGTAGAGCAGTTCTTTTCAGTTAAATATGCCGGCCAGCAAAATTTGTTTGAAGGTCTGGCAATTTGGGAGACAAAGGCGTATCGGGAGATTCAGGGTACTTATCCGGTCATCAGTCTTTCGTTTGCGAATCTGAAAGAGCCATCTTACGAGTTGACAAGACAGAAAGTCTGTGATCAGCTTCAGCAGTTGTATACAGAGCATGCATATATTTTGGAAAGTGGGATTTTAAAAGGTGCTGATAAATCTTTTTTTGAGCGGATGCTTCATAATGAAAAGGTAGAATATGTGGATGCCACACTCGCATTGTATAAGCTTTCCAGTTTTATGTATCAGTATTATGGGAAAAAGGTACTGATATTGCTGGATGAGTATGATACGCCGATGCAGGAGGCCTATATAAATGACTATTGGAACGAACTGACAGTATTCATGCGAAGCCTGTTAAATGCAGCGTTTAAGACAAATCCATGGTTGGAACGGGCAATCATGACAGGAATCACCCGTGTGAGCAAAGAGTCCATATTTTCAGATCTGAACAACCTGAAAGTAATCACAACAACGTCAGACGAATATGCCGATGCTTTTGGCTTCACAGAAAAAGAAGTATTTGAAGCACTGGAAGAGCGAGGACTGGGTTCGGAAAAACAGAAAGTAAAAGAGTGGTATGACGGATTTATTTTTGGAGAACATAGAGATATTTACAATCCGTGGTCGATCCTGAATTTTCTTGATAAGGGAAAATTTGATATATATTGGGCAAACACAAGCTCTAACAGTCTGGTCGGAAAACTGATCCGCGAAGGAAACCGCAGTATTAAAGAAAAGTTTGAGCGATTGTTGGAAGATGAGACGATAA
>OLGF01000149.1_pt1 | contig 84053 bp, 76 predicted proteins | sample 1604971 | NCBI WGS metagenome assembly OLGF01 (sample SAMEA3888902, study PRJEB22519) | human gut metagenome | biome: human gut; feature: human-associated habitat; material: faeces | place: Denmark | collected 2011 | reverse complement strand
TTTGGGAAAGAATATCCGGTCTCGCGCATTATACCGAGTATTTTTACCGCCATAAGACGCCCCTGCTGCGCAGCATGGAAGCCCTGAACCGACAGGCACTGCGTATTTTGAAGCTGTTCGGAAACGAAAGCGTCCGGCGGGTGTCACCCTCTGTGGGCGCGGAGCAGGAGTATTTCCTTATTGATAAGGAAGTATACGATAAGCGCCGCGATCTCATTTATACCGGCCGGACCCTGTTCGGGGCCAAGCCCCCCAAGGGCCAGGAGCTGGACGACCACTATTTCGGCCCTATCAAGCCCCGGGTAGAGGCCTACATGGCCGACCTGAATGAGGAGCTTTGGAAGCTGGGCATTCTGGCTAAAACGGAGCACAACGAGGTGGCTCCCTCCCAGCACGAGCTGGCACCTATTTTCACCACCACCAACATCGCTACCGACCAAAACCAGCTGACCATGGAGATTATGCAGAAAGTGGCGGCGGGGCATGGCTTGGTGTGCCTGCTCCAGGAAAAGCCCTTTGCCGGGGTCAACGGCAGCGGCAAGCATAATAACTGGTCCCTGGCCACCGATACCGGCGTCAACCTTCTCTCTCCTGGGGAGACGCCCTATGAAAACGCGCAGTTCCTGCTGTTTTTGGTGGCCGTTGTGCAGGCTGTGGACGACTACCAGGGCCTTCTGAGGGCTGCCGTGGCCACCGCCGGAAACGATCATCGCCTGGGTGCCAACGAGGCGCCTCCTGCTGTGGTCTCCGTGTTTCTGGGCGATGAGCTTACGGCCATTCTGGAGGCCCTGGAGACGGACACGGCATACGCCGGTGTGGAGAAGAAGAAGCTGAAGCTGGGCGTGGATGTGCTGCCCCATTTCTTCCGGGACACCACCGACCGCAACCGTACCTCCCCCTTTGCCTTCACCGGCAATAAGTTTGAGTTCCGTATGCTGGGCTCCAGCAACTCCATCGCCTGTGCCAACATCATGCTGAATACGGCTGTGGCCGAGTCCCTGCGGCAGTATGCCGACGAGCTGGAGTCTGCCTCTGACCTGAGCGCAGCCCTTCACGACCTGATCCAGCGTGTTATTCGCCAGCATAAGCGCATTATCTTCAACGGCAACGGCTATGACGATGCCTGGATTCAGGAGGCCACCGAAAAACGCGGCCTGCTGAACCTGCGCACCACGCCGGACGCCATCCCCATGCTGGTTCAGAAGGACAATATGGCCATGCTGGTGCGCCACAAGGTCTTTACGGAGTCCGAGCTTCGCTCCCGCTATGAGATCCAGCTGGAAAACTACTGCAAGACCGTCCGCATCGAGGCCCTGACCATGGTGGATATGGCCCGAAAGGAGATCCTGCCGTCGGTAGAGGCCTATGTGTCCGACCTGGCCACGGCCGCCGCCGCCAAGAGCGCCGTTTCCGAGGAGCTGCCCTGGGGCTATGAGAAGAAGCTGCTGCGCAAGCTGGCCTCCCTGGTGGACACCATGGATGGCCGGGTGGACAGCCTGGAGGAGAAGCTGGTACGCCTGGATACCCTCCGGGATACCACCGAGGAGGCGGCCTTCATCCGCGACGAGCTTATTCCCGCCATGGGCGAGCTGCGGGCCGTAGCCGATGAGTCGGAGACCCAGACCGCTGCCAAGTACTGGCCCTTCCCCACCTATGGCGAGCTGCTGTTCAGCGTAAAGTAAAAACCGTTTTCGGGTGCCGGTAGACAAATAATCCGCCCCGGGGCAACCTCTGTAAAGAGGATGCTCCGGGGCGGAATTTTTGCGCCTTATTGGGTTACTTTTGCAGAGACAGAGCCCACTGGGAGTATTTGGTGATGTTTTCATCCCGCTGCTTGGGATCGCTTCCCAGGGTGAGGATATAGACCTTGATCTTGGGCTCGGTGCCGGAGGGACGGACCAGGATCACGGTGCCATCGGCCAGGGCGTAGCGCAGTACATTGCTGCCCTTCAGCTCCGAGGCGGTAACCTTTCCGCTTGCACAGTCAGTGACGGTGCCGTCCTTATAGTCCGTGCGTGCCGTAACGGCCACCCCGGCGATGTCCGCAGGGGGCACATCCCGCAGGGACTGCATGAGCGCAGCCATCTTCTCCAGGCCGTCCAGGCCGGGCATCACCAGATTGTGGGTCTTTTCGCCGTAGTAGCCGTACTTTTCGTACAGGGCCTGGAGGGCGTCGAAGAGGGTCATGCCCCGGCTCTGATACCAGGCGGCCATCTCCGTCAGCAGCAGGGAGGCGGTGACGGCGTCCTTGTCCCGGACATAGTCGCCCAGCATATAGCCATAGCTCTCCTCGTAGGAGAACACCACCTTACCCAGACCCTGGCTCTCCAGCTGCTGCTTCTTTTCGGCCATGAACTTGAAGCCCGTGAAGGTGTCGTAGCAGGTGACGCCGTGGCTCTCGGCCACCCGGCGAGCCATTTCGGTGGTGACGATTGTCTTCAGCAGCACGGCGTTTTTAGGCAGCCTTCCGTTACGCGCCATGGCACCCAGCAGATAATCCGCCAGCAGTACGCCGGTCTGGTTGCCGGACACGGGGATGAAGCGGCCGTCAGTGCCGCGCACCAGGATGCCCACCCGGTCGCTGTCCGGGTCGGTGCCGATGATGAAGTTGGCGCCCACCTGGTCAGCCAGGGCAATGGCCAGATAGAAGCCCTCGGGATTCTCGGGGTTGGGGGACTCTACCGTGGGGAAGGAGCCGTCCAGCACCATCTGCTCGGGTACGCAGTGCAGGTGCTTCACGCCCAGGTCCCGCAGAGCCTGGGGCACCAGCTTCCAGCCGCAGCCGTGGAAGGGGGTATAGACCACATGGAAGTCATCCGCCACCTTGGCGACACAAGCCCGGTCATTGACCATGGCCATGACATTTTCCATGAAGGCGTTGTCGGTTTCCTCCCCCATAAGCTCGATGCGTCCGGCGGCCTTGGCCTCGTCGAAGGGCATGGTCTTTACGCCGGTGAAAATGTCGATCTTCTCCAGCTCCTTGGCAATGGCGTCGGCGTGATGGGGGGGCAGCTGGGCACCGTCGGACCAGTAGACCTTGTAGCCGTTATACTCCTTGGGGTTATGGCTGGCGGTGATGTTAATGCCCGCCTGGCAGCCGTAGTGCCGCACGGCAAAGCTCAGCTCCGGGGTGGGACGAAGGGACTCGAAAATGCGCACATGGATGCCGTTGGCGGCGCAGACCTCCGCGGCAGCCCGGGCAAACTCCATGCTGTGGTGGCGGCAGTCCATACAGATGGCAACGCCCTTATCCATGGCGGCGGGGCCTTCGGCGCAGATGACATTGGCAAAGCCCTGGGTGGCCCAGCGGATCACATAAATGTTCATCTGGTGCAGGCCCATCTTCATGGTGCCCCGCAGACCGGCGGTACCGAACTCCAGGGGGCCGTAGAAGCGGCTCTCGATCTTCTTGTCGTCGCCTGCGATGGATAAAAGCTCTGCCCGCTCGTCTTCGGTGATGGCGTCGCTGTGGAGCCATTTTTGATATTCCGCTTTGTAGTCGATCATGCTGTAAAATCTCCCTTCCGTTTTATTGTGAAAGTTATGAATTATCCTCGTCGAAAATGGGCTCGGCGGTGAGCAGGGCCCGGGCCTCCTCCAGGCGGGAGGCGGGGACATAGAGGTCGGCACCGTAGCCGGAAAAGCCGTTGATAACCTTGCCGGCGCCGCCCTCCTTGGCGTAATACTTGAAGCAGGGGATGCCGCAGGAGTGCAAAAAGGAGACGGTCACATCCGACTCGGCGGGGGAGTCGAAGGTGGTCTTGAGCAGAACGGCCTTCTCCTTTTCGCCCTTTTCGTCCACCGGCCAGGCCGGTTCCTCCTTGTGGAAGCGCCAGCCGGAGGAGAGATCGTCCCAAAAATTCTGCGGGAGCTCGCCGTTTCGGGCGGTTTCCGAGACAGCTAACATATCAAAATCGTTCATGAAAAAACCTCCAATATGTTTTGTTATATGGTATCACCGATTATTTGTGGTATTTTGTCCCCTGCCGGATCTGGAAGGCACGGTAGATCTGCTCTAAGAGCATCACCCGGGCCAGGTGGTGGGGAAAGGTCATGGGGGACATGGAGAGCTTCCAGTCTGCCTGGCGCTTCAGGCTCTCGCTGAGGCCCACGCTGCCGCCGATGAGGAAGGTGAGCTGGGTCTTGCCGGAGACCGCCAGCTGCTGCATTTTTCGGCTCATTTCTTCGCTGGAGCAGGGAGTGCCTTCAATACACAGGGCCACCAGCGCCCCGCCCTTGGGGAGCTTTGCGGTGATGGCGGCGGCCTCCGCGTCCAGAGCCTGCTGGATTTGGGCGGGGGAGGGCTCCTCCGGGAGACGGCTCTCCGGCAGCTCGAGAATGTCTAATTTACAGTACCGACCCAGGCGCTTGGCGTACTCCGCCGTGGCGTCCAGGTAGAATTTTTCCTTTAATTTTCCCACGCAAAGGATGGTTATTTTCTGCATGGCAGGCCCTCCGCTATGTAAGCCTCGCTGCACTCGCCCCGGGGCGCCACGGTGAGATGCACATCGGCAAAGCCACCGCCGCGCAGGGCGCACCCCACAGTATGGAGGGCGCAGACAGGGGTGTTATTCTCCTTGCTCAGATGCCCCAGGAAAATATGCTTCAAATTGTCATGCAGAATGGAACTTAAAAGCCGCCCCGCATTTTCATTGGAAAGGTGTCCGTAATCGCCTAAGATACGACGCTTCAGGTAATACGGATACGGTCCTGCCTCCAGCATTTTGACATCGTGGTTGGCCTCCAGCAAAATCGCATCCAGCCCCTGCAGATGGTCAATGATGTACTGGGAATAATGCCCCATATCCGTCGCCACCGCCACCGATCTTTTTTCATTCTGAACCCGGTAGGCAACAGGATTCGCTGCATCATGGTCGATCCGGAACGGTTTGACTTCCAGATCTCCTACCATAAAATCAACATCCGGCGTAATCGGGTGCATCAGATCTTCCGGAATCTCGCCAAGACTCTTGGAATCCTGAATTTCCTCTAATGTCTCTTTTGTGCTGTAAATAGGTGTGCCATATTTGCGCGCCAGCACGCCGAGCCCTTTGATATGGTCGGAATGTTCATGCGTGATGAGAATTCCATCCAGTTCCCGCGCATTCAGCCCCAGGTCATTTAACCCCATCTCAATACGCTTGTTGCTGATCCCCGCATCCACCAGAACGTGGGTGTTGTCGCTTCCTATATAAATACAATTCCCGCTGCTGCCGCTGGCAATACTAACCATCCGCATATGTATCCTAATCCTCTTTTCCTAAAAATGACGCTATCTGCTTCCGAATATCCTCAATCCCGCCGTTGTTGTCCAGCACACGCGTCGCAAAACTCCGGTAATCGTCCTCGGATGCCTGATTTGCCATGATGCCCCGGCATTTTTCCTCGCTGTAGCCGCGGCTTGCCATCAGACGTTTGATGCGGTTCTCCACCGATGTGTATACATACCAGATTTCATCAAACATCGCATTGTGCTCGTCATCATAGAGAGCTGCCTCCACAACGATGATCTCCTTGTCGGAATGGTTGATCGCATAGCGGATCTCCTCCCACGCCATCGGGTGGATGATGGCGTTCATCGTCTCCACCGCCTCTTTATTCTGGAAAATAAGCGCCGCAAGCTTTTTGCGGTCAATGCTGCCGTCCTTATTTAAAAAGGAATCACCCAGCGCCTCTACCACATGCTGATAGCCTTTCTTACCCGGCTCCATGAGCTGGTGAGCCACTTCATCCGCCTTAATAATTTCCGCGTCAAATTCCTCCTGCAGCACACGCAGGACCTCACTCTTACCGGAACCAACGCCTCCGGTAATACTGATTATCTTCATGTTTATCTGTACCTTTCCATTATTTCGTTTCAAACCACGAATTTCCCATCTTCATATCGATTTCCAGCTCCACCTGCAGCTGCGCCGCACGTTTCATCTCCGTCGCCAGAATCGACTGCACCTGTTCCAGCTCTTCTTTCCAGGTTTCAATCAGAAGTTCATCGTGCACTTGGAGGACAATGCGGGAACGCAGTCCTTCGCGGCGCAGGCGTTGATCGACGCGGATCATCGCAATCTTGATAATGTCGGCTGCAGTTCCCTGAATCGGGGAATTCATCGCCACACGCTCACCGAACGAACGCTGCATAAAATTGCCGGATTTCAGCTCCGGAATCGGTCTCACACGCCCATACATAGTCTTGACCTCGCCGTATTTCCTGCCCGTTTTTACCAGACCATCGAGGAAACGTTTGACATCCGGGTAGGTTTCAAAGTAGCGCTCAATGTACTCGGTCGCTTCCTTGCGGGAAATGCCGAGATCTTCGCCCAGCCCAAACGCGCTGATACCATATACGATACCGAAATTGACTGCTTTTGCATTGCGGCGAAGCTGCGGTGTCACTTCCTCAAGCGGCACATGGAATACCTGCGACGCCGTGATCGCGTGGATGTCCTCCGCCTGCCGGTATGCCTGGATGAGGTTCTTGTCATTCGACATATGCGCCAGCACACGCAGCTCAATCTGGGAATAATCAGCGTCAACCAGCACACAGCCCTCGCGTGGTACAAACAGCTTCCGGATCTCGCGTCCCAGCTCCATACGCACCGGAATGTTCTGTAGATTCGGCTCTGTACTGCTGATACGTCCTGTCGCTGTGATCGTCTGGTTAAAGGTTCCGTGGATTCGTCCGTCCTCCCGGATAAATGCACCCAGCCCGTCCGCATAGGTCGATTTGAGTTTCGCCACCTGGCGATAGTCTAATACTTTCCGCACAACCGGATACTCCGGCGCCAGTTTTTCCAGCACATCCGCCGCCGTCGAATAGCCGGTCTTCGTCTTTTTGCCGCCCGGCAGGGACATTTTTTCAAATAAAACCTCTCCCAACTGCTTCGGGGAATTAATATTAAATTCACAGCCCGTCTCGGCGTAAATCTCCTGCTCCAGTTTCTCTACCTGCGTCTGGAGGCGTTCGCCGTAGGCTTTCAATTCCTCCCGGCGCACCTGAATACCTTCCTCTTCCATATGGTAGAGGCTGTAAATAACCGGCATCTCTATCTCATAAAAGAGATGCAGCATTCCATGTCTTCGAAGCTGCCCCAGCAGGATTTCCCGCGATTTCCACGCCGTATATGCCATGTAGCAGACACAATTCAACGCTTTCTCCGGCATTGTCTCAAATGCATCCGACAGCGCCGTTTTTCCAAGCAAATCGACCTGTGACGGCACGGTCATATCCAGGTAATCGCGCGCCAGGTCATCATATCCATAGGTATCCTTGAGCGGATTTAACAGATACGCCGCCACGCCTGCGTCCATAACCGCACACTTTCCTTCTGCATTCCGGATGCCGTCCACGATCCGGCGGCTGTGATTTTTAAGAAATGGAAGCTGGATCTTGAGATCCAGAACCGTCACAGACGGAACCACCTCCATCAGGCGTTCCAGCTCCTCCGCCAGATACTGTCCGGTCAGGAACCCAACCGCCGGGATCGCATAGATCGATGTCCCGTCCAGGCAGAGTGCCAGTGCTACAACCTCTCCTTTTTCAATCACCAGCTGCGCGCCGATCTCCTCTGCCCGCTGTGCACGGTCAAAAATCACCTGTGCCTCGCCAAAATCATTTACCAGACGGAAAGATTTTTCCATTTCTGATGACGCAAAGGCGTCCTCACCAAATTTCTGCAGAATGGACTTAAATTCCAGCTGCTTCATATACTGATATGCCTCCGGCGTGTAAAGCGAATCCAGCTTCGCCTCCTCCAGCGAAAAACCAATCTCGCAATTGATGCGGATCGTTGCCAGATCCTTGCTCATCTGCGCCATGTCATAATGCTCCCGAAGCGCTTTCTGTGCGCGCGGCGGCTTTACCTCATCAATGTGTGCATACGCATTCTCAATGCTTCCGTAGGTGGTAATCAGGCTGGTTGCCGTCTTTTCACCGATCGATGGCACGCCCGGAATATTATCCGAAGTATCGCCCATCAGCGCCTTTACATCAATAAATTCGATCGGCGTCACCTGATACTCCGCCTTCACATCCTCCGGGTAATAGTCGCGTATCTCCGTCGTACCTTTCGAAGTACGCGGCATCCGAATCTTAATGTGCGTATCTGCAAGCTGCAGCAGGTCACGATCTCCTGATACGATAGAAACCTCCACGCCCTCCGCCGCACAGCGTTTCGCGATCGTTCCCAGAATATCGTCTGCCTCATACCCCGCCTTGGTAAGAATCGGCACGCCCATCGCTGTCAGCACTTCCTTCATCACCGGAACCTGCTCATGCAGCTCCTGCGGCATCGGTTTTCTCGTTCCCTTGTATGCCGCATACATTTTGTGACGGAATGTTGGCTCTTTCAAATCAAATGCCACTGCCAGATAGTCTGCCCCCTCATCTTCGATCACCCGGAACATGATATTTAAAAATCCGTACACTGCATTGGTGTGGAGTCCCTTCGAATTTGTCAACTCCGGCACCCCGTAAAATGCCCGGTTGAGTATACTATGACCATCTATCAGCACTAATTTGCCCATCTGTTTCCGTCTCCTGTTCTATCACTTGTTGCTTTTTCTATGGTGCCAGCCAAATCCTGACCTGCAGCATCACCGTCACCAATACCGCCATCACGCCCAGCGTATTGACCGCATACTCCATTTTCCGGAAGCGCCACATCCGACGCACGCGGGCATATGACTCAGCGATCCGCTTCTGCAGTGCGCCCATGATATCAAAAGTACCCGATCCGGTGTCCAGCTGTTTCAGTCCGACATCCACCATAAAATAAATTTCCAATTCTTCCTGACAGTTGCGGCAATGTTCCAGATGCTCCAGAAACGCTTCCAGCTCATCCCCGCTCAGTTTATCCTGGATATACGGCGTCACAAGACGCTCCGCTTCCCGACAGGTCACAGACGCCACCTCCTTTTCCAGTCTGTCATTCCATATGAATTATCATTCACGCATGACGCGTTCATAAAACCATTTAAACCTAATCATACCTTATTTTAATGAAACACGCAAGTCCCTGCGAATGCTTCGCTTCTTAATTTCAAAACAAACAAAAAAACAGTTGCAATCTGTCTCCAATTTTGGTAAGATAAAAAGCGTCGATAGACAGCCGGCTTGTCGGAATGGCAGACGAGGTGGACTCAAAATCCATTGGTGGCAACACCGTGCGGGTTCAAGTCCCGCAGCCGGCAGATTTGAAAGCCCTTGAAAATATTGGATTTTTCCTTTATTTTCAAGGGCTTTTGGTGTTTTCAAGCAAATATCTATCAGCCTTTCTTATTCTGTTTCATCTCCCGCCTTTTCTTCGTCATCAGACCGCCAATCCGCCCGCTCTCCTTGGCAGTCAGGCTTCTCCAGCCATACTGCCGTACCTTGTCTGCCAGCCCAATTTCTTCCGCCACCTCATATTTCAGCCGCTCTGCCGGGGTCATTTTCTCAAAATCCACCTTATTTTCATCCATAAAAAATACTCCTTTCCACCTTGTGTACTCAGAGTATGTCCATTTTCTGGAAAACTATTCGCATTGTTTTTCTATGTCCAGCTGCTCTTCCATCTCATCCGGCTCGTCGATCTCTTCCGGCAGCTGCTCCGTATCATCCCATATCTCCTCCGAATCTCCCCAGTTATATTTATCCTGAAAATTTTTTTCCTGATCGATCAGAAAATCCAGCCCGGCAGCTGCGCCTCCGATGGCAGCCCCGATCGATGTCACGCCGATTCCACCCACAAAGAGGATGGCGCCTATGATTGCCATTTTTTTCATCCATTTTTTCATTTTCCTATCCTCCTATGCCCTGGCTGACAGATAACCTGCCGCCTGACGGCAAAGCCGAATGATTTCCTTGACTGCCCACGGTAGGAACACACCGTAAAACAGGACACAACCACATATCAGAAGCAGACAGCTGCCCTCTGCCGCGATACCCAATCCGATGAACATCAGTCCCATCGCAAAATGTTCAAACAGACTCGCTGCACCCAGAACGAACAGCATAATTCCGCCAACAAATACCAGCACCGTCATCAGTCCCAGCACCACAAGTATCGCTGCCAGTGCGACCGCCAGCCCAAAAACACCTCCCACGGTTCCCGTCACCCACGAAAAGATAAACGGAAGAACTGCAAGCACTACCAGAACTGCCACAACCATTCCAATCTTGGAACCGGTTATTTTTTCTTTTAAGCAGTGCAGCATCTCGCTCAGACGGCTTCTTTGATTCTCATTGAATGCCGCATTTTCTCCCGTTTCCTCATCCCGAAATCCCCGGAATGGGTCATCCTCGGTTCCAGCCTGAAATCCTGCTTCTTTTTCTCGTTCTCCCTGTTCTGCCCCACCGCTTCTGGATAAAGTCGTCCGCTTTTCTTCAAACCGGCTGTCATTGTATCCCCGGTCTGTAAATTCGCCGCCACTCCATTCACTCTGCAGCTCCGTCCGGATTACCTCGGCAATATGCTCCGGACTCTGAAATTCTGCAAGTACCTCTTCTTCCTTCTCCGGTCCCGCTTCCTCCAGATAATCGCGGTAATAGTCAATCGCATCCCGTTTTTCTTCTTCCGGAATATCCTGCAAGAGCGCTTCCAGTCTCTCTAAAAATACTTCTTTTTTCATGATCTGCCTCTCCTTATCCCTCTTTCAGTATCTCTGAAATTTTTCCTGCATACACGTTCCACTCACCCCGGTAAAGATTCAGCTGAATCCGTCCCGCCTCCGTTATTTTGTAATACCGTCGGTTTCTGCCGTCGATCGCCCGGTCATATGTTTCCAGGCAGTCATCCTTCTGAAGCCGCCGCAACACCGGATAAAGCGTGGACTCCGATATTTCGATTGCCTGACGGACATCCTGCGTGATCTTATACCCATATGTTCCTTCTGCAGATTTTGATACAACCGAAAGGACGATCGCATCCAGAAGCGCAGCTCCTGTATTAAAAACCATCTTATCCCTCCTAAGATTCACTGATTTAAAATATAATATTTTTTCTTGTTTAATATTATATGTTATATAATATTGTATCTGAATTATATATCAGTGTGCCTTCTTTGTCAATATTTTTGTTTTGACTTTCCATTTTTCCAAATATCCTTATGACTCACTCCAATCCATCTTTCTGTTCCCACAACCCTTCACCACACCGTATTCCGCTCCTCGTCACGCAAAAAACAGACCGTACAACCTATGTTCCATCACATACGCCATACTGCCTGTTTTCATTTTTATCTTAATAAAATCACCAAATAGCTTTCTACAGCACCAGAAACAGCCAGCTCTTTCTTCCAATCCCAGAAATACCCAACTGCGTTCCGGTCAAGAATACCATGCCCCACGCCATCACAAAAACGGCTGCCACCTCCACATTCTTCCTGTGGAAGTGACAGCCTGATGATTCTTTCATCCTCCGTCTGACGCACTATCTGTCCGATGAGAAACTGGCGTCAACCGTTTGATTAGTTTTCTTCTGCTTCCTGATTCTCAAGAGCTTTCATGCTCAGGCTGATCTTGCGGTCTGCCTCGTTGAAATCAACTACCTTAGCAGTGATAACCTGTCCTACGCTCAGTACGTCGGATGGTTTGTCAACATGCTCTCTGGAAATCTGGGATACGTGAAGAAGTGCATCTACACCTGGCTCCAGCTCAACGAATGCGCCAAAATCAGTCATACGTGCTACCTTGCCTTCTACTACGTTGCCTACAGCATATTTCTCAGCTGCGTTTGCCCACGGATTGCTCTCCGGGAACTTTAAGCTCAGAGCGATCTTCTCGCCGTTGATATCTTTGATCAGAGCTTTTACTTTATCGCCTACTTTGAAAACCTTCTTCGGGTTCTCAACTCTGCCCCAGGACATCTCAGAGATGTGAAGCAGACCGTCAGCGCCGCCAAGGTCGATAAATGCACCGAAATCAGTTACATTCTTAACAACACCTTCTACGGTCTGACCAACAGCGATCTTCTCGAATAATTCTTTCTGCATAGCAGCTTTCTTCTCAAGCAGGATCTGCTTGCGGTCGCCGATGATACGGCTTCTTCTGCCGCTCGGATTGAACTCGGTAACTACGAACTCAATCTCCTGACCTGCGTACTTGGATAAGTCTTTATCATAAGTATCAGAAACCATGCTTGCCGGAATGAATACACGGGTTCCCTCAACCTCTACTACGAGGCCTTTCTCCATAACCTGTGTAACTTTCTCTTTCAGAACTTCCTTGTTCTCGAAAGCTTCTTTCAGACGTTTCAGACCCTTATCAGCAGCCAGTCTCTTGTAAGATAAAGCAGCCATGCCCTCTCCGTCGTTTACTTTCAGAACTTTTGCTTCCAGTTCGTCGCCGACCTGAACTTTGGTTCTAAGATCTACGCCCGGCTCATTGGTGAATTCGCTTCTTGTGATGATGCCTTCGGATTTGCTTCCAGCGATGCTGAGAATGATTTCGTCTTCCTTGACACCGATAACCTGACCGGTAACAGCCTCTCCTGTACGTAATCTCTTGAATGATGATTCTTCAAACATTTGTTCAAAACTTAATTCTGACATTAGTATGAACCTCCTCGATAATTTGATTTGGGGTCGATGCCCCGGCTGTAATACCTACGCTGCGCACAGTACCTGTTATCTCAGGCTTGAAATCTTCCAGTGTCTGAATGTAGTAAGTGTGTTTACATTCCCTGCGGCAAATCTCATACAACTTTTGTGTGTTAGAACTGTTTCGTCCTCCGATAACAATCATAACATCCACCTGTGAAGCTATCTGCCTCGCCTCAACCTGTCTCTCCTGTGTTGCATTGCAAATCGTATTTAAAACAAGTATATCATAATACGTTTTTGAAATTTTTTCAACTAAATCTTGAAATTTATTGTAGTTAAATGTCGTCTGCGCCACGATACAGAGCTTTTCATCCGGTCTGAGTGCCAGATTTTCAAATTCCTCCAGTGACTCGACTGCCAGAGTATACTCATTTCCCCAGCCTTTGATACCCTCGACCTCCGGGTGGTGCTCATTTCCCACGATAATCACGCGGCGTCCGGCTTCGCACTGTTCCCGAACAATCTTGTGGATCTTTTTGACAAATGGACAGGTCGCGTCCACAAGCTCCAGTCCCTGGCGTTCCAGGAGTTCATAGATCTCCCTGCCTACGCCGTGGGAACGGATGACGACCACACCTTCTTTCAGGGCTTCCAGTTCCTCCTTCGAATTGATGACCTGTACGCCCTTCTCTTCCAGATCCTGCACCACCTCTTCATTGTGGATGATGGGACCGTAGGTATAGATCTGCTTCTTCCCCGTCGCTATCTGATCATATACCTTCTCGACTGCCCGCTTCACGCCAAAGCAGAAGCCAGCCGTCTTCGCAACTGTGATTTCCATGTTCCTGCCCGCCATTCCTCCTATTCCTCATCGTCTTGGATAAATAAATCCCCTCTGTCTCTTTCATAAAATCCACCTTTGCTCCTGTCTCTCATAGCATCCCGCGAATTCTCCAGAATAGAAATTCTTCTGCCTTTAATCGGCAACTCATTTACCCTCATTGTTATAGTCTATCATACTTTAGACTGCTGGTAAAGTCTAAATCGACGTAAAATTATATAAAATTTACACGATTAACTGATTTTGCAACCGCATTTCGGAATTTACGCCGCATTCAGTCCCTGTCTTCGGAAATTGCCGTTACTCCTTTTGCCTCCCGGCAGCCGGATCGGCGTCCGGATCATCCGACCGGATGCCTGCCAGACGCATAAACTCACGCATCGCCGCCGTCACATAACGCCCCCGCTTGACCGAAAATGTGATCTCCCGCTCAGACAGCGGGTCGTCCAGCTTATAATAGACCAGCCTCGGATCCTCCGGACGCCACTGTACAATATCAGAACGCACAAACATCGCTCCAACCCCATTGGAGACGATATTTAAAGAAGTCAGCACCTGATCCACCATCATCACAGTTTTCATCGTAAAACCGCTGTTGCGGCACATTTTCGCGCCTCGTTTATACATATCATTGCCCGGTTTCATCGTGATAAACGGCACATCCTTAAATTCCTTTAACGGAACTGCCTCCACCTCCGGTTTTAAAAAGGACTTGGACAGAATCTCCTGCCTGGACAGTCGGTATGGCTGCAGCTTCCGGTTAACCGGAAAACTTTCCGGAACTGCCAGAATCAGATTTTCCTTCCGGAATAAATACCGTTTGATCGAAGTATCGTCCTTCTCCATCGCCGTCTCCAACACCAGATCCAGCGACTCATTTTCCAACCCCGCTTTCAGCTCCCGCGTATTTCCTTCTGTTAGGTCAATTGTAACCTGCGGATATTTTGTCTGAAAACGGGCAATCAGATCCGGATACACAAACGAGCAGAAATAAGATGCACCGCCGAGCGCCAGCGTGCCGCCCTGAAGCCCCGCAATATCTTGAAAATACCGTTCCAGATTCCGTTCCAGAAAAAGAATCTTTTCAACGGTACGGATGTAATACGCGCCCTCCTTCGTCACCGTCAGCGGAATCGTACTGCGATCAAAAATCGGCGCTCCCATCTCTTTCTCTGCCTTCCGCACCATGTTGCTGAGTGCTGGCTGGCTGATAAAAAGCTTCTTCGCCGCTTTGGAAAAACTCTTTTCTTTGTAAACCTCATACACGTACTTCATTTCATTCAGCATTTGTCAATTCCCCCTGTCCATTTTCCATCCTGCTTTGCTTAAATGATGTTACGGTTCTTGCACACATGACCCATAACGAATTTTGCCATGGCTCTGCACTTAAATATGGCTGATCCACTTTCCCATATCTCTATGCTAAAATCCGCTATAAACGAATATAACCGCCATATCTAACAGTTATTTTTTATTGTTATTATTTTATCATAAGATTTCTATATCTGTAAACAAATAAACTGTATTTTCCGTCCGTTTTCAGGCAGAATCCAGCTTATTTTACAAAACTTCCAGGTGCGTGAATCAGCACTCAAAAGAAGCTGCGAACACCTGCGCTCTGCACATCTAAGGCAGCTAACCTGCGTCCACAGCTTCCATTTTTAATATGGAGGTTTATTCAATTCCTAAGCTTTTACAAATTCCTGATGTTTTATATTGCGGCTGCTCAAGGGGAAATCACAGTCGCAATTCATGCAGTCTTTCATTGACAATTCGTTCCTGATACTTCTTAATATATAGCCATATTATTTGTCGCCCAAACAAACAACCTTGCCGTCTTTTACGATCAGAACCTCTTCTGGTGTTCCCTCGTCGAAGATAACGGTCGGATTGTACTGTACCATGTCGATATGTACGGTCGAACGTGCCGGCTGTCCATAGTAGAAGCCGTTGCCCATTGCGATGTGGCAGGTTCCTCTTGCCTTCTTCTCTTCCTCGAAGTCTCCGTTAAACATACAAGCCGGATTCAGACCAAGTCCGATCTCTGCGATGTTGTCGGAATCTTTAACTTCTGCGATCTGACGGCGGATTTCTTTACAAATCTTCGGATCGCCGCCAACTACCTCTACGATACGTCCTTTTTCGATCCTTAACTCAACCGGTGTGGTCGGGCATCCATAGTAGCAGATAGGTCCATCAATTACCAGTTTGCCATGGGTTGTGTCGATCACCGGTCCTAAGGAAACCTCGCCGTCAGACCAAGCCATTGCATCGCCCGGATTTCTCGCGATACCGCACTCGATGATCGGCTCCATCTGATTCATTTCCATGTACAGGTCGGTACCAGCCGGTGTGGTGATGTGAGCCATCTTATGACCTCTCCAGATCGCCTGCAGCTTCTCGCCGTCTGCGTAAACTGCTTCATAGTCTGCCAGAGCACCGCCGCGTGTGAAGTTGTCGATATTTCTTAAGCAGATAGAAACCTCGCGAAGTTTCTTCTGGTTGATGAGCTCTTTCAGGTGGTTATTGTAGATAGCTGCACCGGATGCGGTGGTCATGCCGACAAATACGTCGCATGCATCCATGCCAAGCTCCAGCGACTTCGGGAAAATGGTTGCTTTGTCTTTTCCACGAATCGGCATCATGTATACGCCGTACTCAGCGCCGCAGTTTAAAGCGGCTGCTGCCATCGCCTGGGTCATTCTCTCGTCGGTTTGAGGGTCAACGACAATCAAAACTTCCTCGCCCGGTTTAACAGCCATCAGGTTGCCAAGAAGATACTGTGCACGCTCCATACATTCGATAATTCTGTTATCACTCATAGTTCATTCTCCTCGCTTTTTTTATTATTTGACAGTTTCTGCATCCAGCCGATTTAAGCTATCTGCCTGTCATTGTTCTCTGTTTCATAGCTGTTTATTTAGTTTTTCTGTTCCTCATGAGGTTTGACTATATACTATCAAACCCGCACACACTTATAAACAAATATACCCATTTGCGAATATGTTATAAATATTTCGTGATAAGGGGTTTACCATCCTGCTGGAAGCATTCCCAGTGCGCTGAAAATTGCGTAGAATACGGTACTGCCGTACAGCAGGACGATAATCGCCTGCATCGGCTTGCTTGCCATCCAGCCGCAATTCCATACCGGCTCAATGTCACCTGTTTTTCTTGCTCGGGAGGCGGTGCTTCACATCCAAATCAGACTTAAAAATACCAAGAATCCCCGTTCAGCCGATACACTGGCTGAACGGGGATTCCTGGCGTCATACAAAACAGTAAGGTATATTTATATGGTTATAATTGGGGTGAACTGTCTAGTTGGATGCAATAGTTTTATTTGTCGCCCAAACAAACAACCTTGCCGTCTTTTACAATCAGAACCTCTTCTGGTGTTCCCTCGTCGAAGATAACGGTCGGATTGTACTGTACCATGTCGATATGTACGGTCGAACGTGCCGGCTGTCCATAGTAGAAGCCGTTGCCCATTGCGATGTGGCAGGTTCCTCTTGCCTTCTTCTCTTCCTCGAAGTCTCCGTTAAACATACAAGCCGGATTCAGACCAAGTCCGATCTCTGCGATGTTGTCGGAATCTTTAACTTCTGCGATCTGACGGCGGATTTCTTTACAAATCTTCGGATCGCCGCCAACTACCTCTACGATACGTCCTTTTTCGATCCTTAACTCAACCGGTGTGGTCGGGCATCCATAGTAGCAGATAGGTCCATCAATTACCAGTTTGCCATGGGTTGTGTCGATCACCGGTCCTAAGGAAACCTCGCCGTCAGACCAAGCCATTGCATCGCCCGGATTTCTCGCGATACCGCACTCGATGATCGGCTCCATCTGATTCATTTCCATGTACAGGTCGGTACCAGCCGGTGTGGTGATGTGAGCCATCTTATGACCTCTCCAGATCGCCTGCAGCTTCTCGCCGTCTGCGTAAACTGCTTCATAGTCTGCCAGAGCACCGCCGCGTGTGAAGTTGTCGATATTTCTTAAGCAGATAGAAACCTCGCGAAGTTTCTTCTGGTTGATGAGCTCTTTCAGGTGGTTATTGTAGATAGCTGCACCGGATGCGGTGGTCATGCCGACAAATACGTCGCATGCATCCATGCCAAGCTCCAGCGACTTCGGGAAAATGGTTGCTTTGTCTTTTCCACGAATCGGCATCATGTATACGCCGTACTCAGCGCCGCAGTTTAAAGCGGCTGCTGCCATCGCCTGGGTCATTCTCTCGTCGGTTTGAGGGTCAACGACAATCAAAACTTCCTCGCCCGGTTTAACAGCCATCAGGTTGCCAAGAAGATACTGTGCACGTTCCATACATTCGATAATTCTGTTATCACTCATAGTTTTAATCTCCTTTTCTTGTTTTGTCTGGTTCCCTTAAATTTTTTCACCTTTGCAAGTGGGAATTATTTCTGTTTTTTTCCTTTTTATCCGGAAAACGTGGACTTTTCAGAACCGGGGGTTCCATATTCCATCTTTGATTCACGTTCTGCACAAATTTGTCGTTTCCCCGCTTTCCGGGTTTCATACATAACTACTGCCCAGATATATTTCACATTTCATACGAATCCGGGATGTCTCTTTCTAAAACTCAAGCTGCCTTTTTTGCTTCTTCCTGATTGAAAATCTCGTGATCCAGTTCGCCCTCCATCTGAGAAATGCAGACAGATGCTACCAGGTCGCCTACAGAGTTAGTAGATGTGTGAATCTGGTCGATAATACGATAGATTCCAGCTACCAGTGCGTATGCATCCAGCGGAAGTCCCATCTGCGTCATCAGGGTTAAGCTGATAACCAGACCAATCTGCGGAGTTGCTGCACAGCCAACGCTTAAGAATGTTGCCTGTACAACCAGCATAATCTGCTGCTGAATACTTAACTCTACGCCGTACAGCTGTGCGGCAAAGAGAACAACGATACCAAAGTATGCACACGTTCCGTTCATCTGAGCGGTACATCCAAGTGGAAGTACGAAACTCGCAATATCTCTCGGAACGCCCATCTTCTTCGGTGCTACTTCCATTGATACCGGAAGAGCTGCTGAAGAAGTACAGGTACTAAATGCGATCATCCAAGGTTCAAACGCTTTGCGCCAGAACTTCATCGGATTTACCTTTCCAATCACGGTAAGGAAAATGCCGTATCCAACAGTACTCATGATGATGCAGGCAAGATAATCGGTTAAGATGAATTTCAGAACCGGTCCGAAGATGGCAACGCCATATTTCGCAAGTGCTACAGTCATCAAACTGAATACACCGTAAGGGATAATTCCAAGAATCATATCGATAACCTTAAACATCGTCCGTGAACAGAGGCTGATAATGTCACATAACTGCTGCGCTTCCTTGCCGATGCTGATGATGGCAAATCCAAGGAACAGGGAGAAGACGATAATCTGCATCATCTCGCCGCTTGTCAGTGCCTGGAATGGGTTGGACGGGATTAAGTCGAGCAGTGTCTGGTAGATACCCGGAAGTTCTTTCACCTCCATTGCTGTCTCTGCCGTTCCCAGCTGCAAGCCACGTCCCGGTTTGATGATATTGGCAAGTATCAGACCGATGGTTGCTGAAATACCGCCCGTTGCTAAAAACCAGATGATGGTTTTAACACCGATGCTTCGAAGTTTCTTGATATCGCCCAGCGAAAGTGCCGCGTCGATGATACAGAAGAACACCAGCGGAACGACAATCATCTTGATCAACTTGATAAACAAATCTCCAATGAACTGGAAGAACGGAAGGACATATCCGTTAATGATCTCATTCTCCACGCCGCCCATAAAATTTAAGACGTAACCAAACGCGATACCTGCAAACAATGCAATGAATATTTTCACGTACAACGGAGTTCCTTTTTTCTCCGCCCCATTTTTAGTTTTCTCCACCATGTAATACCCCCTTATGTAATGTTTTTTTATTTCTCGTGTTCCTCATGAGGTTTGACTACATAGTATCAAAAAGCCAGATTATTATAAACAAATATATCGAATTGCGAATAAGTTATAATAATTCAGTGATACAGAGTTAGTTCTGACTTACTTTTTAGCTATTGTCTCCACAATAAAAATAATTTTATTTTTGCAAATCAGTTCCGTGCTATTTTCTGTAAAATACCAAAAGCGGGTAAAAGTTTTTTCGCTTTTACCCGCTTCTTGCTTGAACCTTCTTCTTAAAGGTTTCTATTTTATTTCGTCTGCATCATCTACTTTTTAGAAATGGCATTATATGTGAATCATTTTAGCTTTTACTGGTTATCCGAAACATAAACCGCTGCTTCTGTTCCTGCAGTCGAACCAAACACAACCGCCTCGGTCAGCTCATTGCCGGAGAGCACACCTTCACCGTCTACTGCCGCTGACAGGATCGGACCTGCTGCATAAAGACCATTGATCAGCTCGCCGCTATCTTTGTTTAGCTGTTCCGCATTGTTGCTGACAACCAAGGCAGCTGCCTTTCCATCTGCCTCATATACCTGAGATTCCTCAAAAACCGGAATCAGGGAGACATCGGTCGCTACCAGTGCCAGGCAGTCAATTTCCTGATCCTTGCCGTCCACCGTCACAGTGATGCGGTCAAGCGCACCTTCTTCATCGTAAGCGACGCTCTTTAATTCTGCCTTATATTCAACCGGAATCTTCAGCTCTTCGACTTTTTTAAGCAGCGCTTCCTGTGCAAGCTCGTTCAGATTTCCCTCTTTTGCCGGGAAACTGCGGGCCACCGAGGAACCTGCCTCCTGTGCCAGATCGCCATACTCAATTCCCAGTGTGTCGGCAAGCCAGTCTTTCGCCTCTTCGCTGTTCTCCGATACATATGCCGCCATATCCGAATTGTTCGTATTATTTCCTGCCGTCATAATATCGGACAGATAAATCTCAAAATCATCCGTAAGATTCGCCTGGAACTGCTCATCCGTATCGGCTGCATTGACATACGGCGCCATCTCTGCCATATCTGCCGCCAGCTCTTCGCCCGGTGCCAGAATCAGGATCTTCGACGGATCCATGCCCTCGGCTGCCGCCTGAACCGCCGCGATCAATCCGGCGCTGTCTCCGCCTGCGATGACAAGCTGTGCATCCGATGCTTCTGCCTCTCCGGCCGCTTCGGTTGCTTCCTCGCTTGCCGCTGCACTCTCTGTTGTATCTGCCTTACTGCCGCATCCCGCCAGTGCCGCTGTTCCCAGAACCGCTGCCGCCGTCAGAATCCCTGCCTTTTTAACTGTATGGAATGATTTTTTCATAATCGTTCTCTCCTTTCCCTCTCGCCGGAGTTCCTGCAGCTGTCTTCAAACATGCACAGTACCTCCCGGTTGTGGATTTCAGTCTAACATAGAACCTGCGGCGAATCAATTAAGGTTTCTTTAATTCTTACGGCGGAAAAAACGAAATTTTCTGTTACTTACACAAATCCGCAATCACCTGTGCAAAAATCTTCGCGCTTGCCACCAGATCACTCACATAGGCAAATTCATCTGCCCCGTGCATCCGGTTGTCCACGCCCGGCATCGACGCGCCAAATGCAACGCCGTTTTTCAGGTCATGCACATATGTGCCGCCGCCGGTGTAGTTGCACTCGCCCTTGTTGCCGGTATAAAGCTCATAAGCATTCAGAAGTGTTCTGACAAACTCGGAATTGCCGTCTACAAAATGCGGCTCTCGCAGCTGCGGGGACTCTAACGTCATGCCGTGGGACGCAAGTTTTGCCTCCACCGGTTTCAACAGGTTGTCATCATTGCCGCCGATCGGGAAACGTCCGTCAAAGTACGCTTCCATCCGTGTCTCCGTCATCGTAAGCATCGTGAATGCCAGAGACAGCGCTCCGGATCCTTCTGCCTGCATCGCCACACCAAGCGCCTTGCCCTCGGTATCATTCCACGGGAAGCACTCAGTCAGGCTGTGAATCAGCTTCGTCTGTCCGCAGGATGCAAACGGCAGGCGGTCCAGAAGCAGAAGCAGGGATGCCAGCGCATTTTTGCCTTCCTCCGGTGTCGAGGCGTGTGCGCCCTCGCCGACTGCAGTGATCACGATCGCATCTTCCTCTGCCTGAAGTTCAAACTGTACGCCGGTCTCCTTCGTCACGCCCTCTGCCGCCGGGCGCACCTCTTCCTCGGTCAGTCCTGTGATGGTCGCATGCGCCTTGCCCGGAACAACATTGATCTTGATACCAGCCTCGATGGACAGGATCCGCGCATTCTCCGTCGATACCTCAAAAGAAGCTGTCACGTGCCCCGGGAAACGTCCTTTTTCGATATTGATAACCGGGAACGAAGCATCCGGGGAAAATGTCATCGGCGCTTCCTTCTCCACTTTATAATAATGTTCAATATCGCTGCTGCCGCACTCCTCATCTGTTCCCAGAATCAGGCGGACATTTTTTGTCACCGGGATTCCCAGTTCTTTGACCGCACGCATCGCATACAGAGCTGCTACCGCTGGTCCCTTGTCATCCGCCGTGCCGCGTCCGTACAACTTTCCGTCTTTTACAATCGGTTCAAACGGCTGTGTCACAGTCCAGCCCTCGCCTGCCGGGACAACATCCAGGTGTGCCAGAATATCTAGCTGGTGCTCACCGTCGTTTAAATCGGCGGTTCCTACATAATTATCGTAATTGTTGATGGAAAATCCATACTCTTCCGCCATTTTGAGTGCCTGTGCCAGTGCGCGGCTCGGACCTTCGCCGAACGGATCGCCCTCCTGGTATGCCGAACGCTCGCTATTGATGCTGCACAGCGTGCATATGTCATCTAACATCTCCTGCTTGTGCGCCTCGATATACTGCTCGATTTTCTTTTTATACATAAATCTTCCGCCTCGTTCTTTTCCTTTGGTTATTATTTGGACAGAATTCCAGCCAGTACCTGGTTCACTACCTTTCCGTCTGCCTTGCCCTTTACCTTCGGCATCAGGGTTTTCATGATTTTGCCCTTGTCAGACGGTGCCGGATTTTCAATGCCAAGCTCTGCCAGAACACTTTTGATCACCTCTGCGATCTGCTCTTCGGTCAGATCCTCCGGTGCAAATTCCTGATAAACTGCCAGACGTGCCTGTGCCTCCTCGCGGATATCCGCACGATCTGCCGGAGCCAGTTCCAGAGTCTCCTTCGTCTGCTTGATCTCTTTCTTTACAACTGCGTCCGCCTCTTCCTCAGTCAGCGGGGAACGCTTGTCGATCTCCGCATTTTTCAGTGCGGATAACAGCATGGATAAGGAATCTTTTCTTGCTTTGTCTTTTGCTTTCATGGCTTCTACCATGGCTGCACGTACTACATCTACTCTGCTCATATGAAATGTCTCCTTTTCTGATTTTTTCTATATTTTCACCATGCCCAGGTGGGACGATGGGAACCCTCTCTTGTTTCACCATGCCCAGGGGTGCGATAGGGACCCTCTCTTGTTTCACCATGCCCAGGGGTGCGATAGGGACTCTCTTTTGTTTTACCATGCCCAGGAGTGCAAAACCTGCGGTTTCACACCCCTGTCCGGCTGCGCCGTATAGCAGGAATCCCCCTTTCAGCGCCTGAAAAATAAATTTTCCATTCGCTGAAACGGTGCTTTCCGCTGCATGGCTTTAGTTACGCCCAAACTCGCTTAATTTAAGCTTCGGATTCCGCTCTTCTACCATTCCCACACTCCAGCTGTTGACAAACAGAAGCAGTGGATTGTCTTTGAGGTCTTTGATCCGCTTCATATCCGAAGTTCCCTGGATCTTGGCTACGTCGATCTCGTCAGCGTTTTCTACCCAGCGGATGTACTCGTATGGAAGTTTTTCCAGCTTGACTTCTACATTGTACTCATTTTCCAGACGGTAGGTCAGTACCTCGAACTGGAGGACGCCGACTACGCCGACGATGATCTCTTCCATACCTGTGTTGAACTCCTGGAAGATCTGGATCGCACCTTCCTGGGCGATCTGGCTGATGCCCTTGATGAACTGCTTGCGCTTCATCGTATCCATCTGGCGCACGCGTGCAAAATGTTCCGGTGCGAACGTAGGAATGCCTTCAAATTCTACCTTTTCACCTGTACAGAGTGTATCACCGATCGAGAAAATACCCGGATCGAATACACCGATGATATCGCCCGCATATGCCTCCTCGACGATCTTTCGATCCTGCGCCATCATCTGCTGTGGCTGGGAGAGACGGATCTTGCGTCCGCCCTGCACATGCGTTACTTCCATGCCTGCCTCAAATTTGCCGGAACAGATACGCATAAATGCGATACGGTCGCGGTGCGCCTTGTTCATATTTGCCTGAATCTTGAAGACAAACGCGCTGAAATTCGGAGAGAACGGATCCACCATGCCGGTTGTCGTATTTCTCGGCAGCGGCGAGGTTGTCATTTTCAGGAAATGCTCCAGGAATGTCTCTACACCAAAGTTTGTCAGCGCCGAACCAAAGAATACCGGGGATAAATTTCCGCGGCTGACACGCTCCATATCCAGCTCATCGCATGCGCCGTCCAGAAGCTCGATATCATCCATCAGCTGCCGATGGTAGTCTGGACCGATGATGGAGTTAACCTCATCGCCCTCTAACGAGAACTCCTGAGATGCGACCTCCTTCTGTCCGCCCATTGCTGCTGTGAAAGTTGTGATCTTCTTTGTGGCACGGTCATACACGCCCTTAAAATTCTTACCGCAGCCGATCGGCCAGTTGACCGGGCAGGTACGGATGCCGAGCACGCTCTCGATCTCATCCATCAATTCAAACGGATCGCGCGCCTCGCGGTCCATCTTGTTGATAAAGGTAAAAATCGGGATGTGGCGCATAACGCAAACCTTGAAAAGCTTGATCGTCTGCGCCTCGACACCCTTAGAACCATCGATGACCATGACCGCCGAATCGGCTGCCATCAGAGTACGGTAGGTATCCTCCGAGAAATCCTGATGTCCTGGTGTATCCAGGATATTGATGCAGAATCCCTCATAATTAAACTGTAATACGGAAGAGGTAACCGAAATACCTCTCTCCTTCTCTATCTCCATCCAGTCAGAAACCGCGTGCTTGGCCGCTTTTCTTCCCTTGACCGTACCAGCCAGGTTGATCGCGCCTCCGTAGAGAAGGAACTTCTCTGTCAGGGTTGTCTTACCAGCATCCGGGTGGGAAATAATGGCGAATGTACGCCGTTTTTTGATCTGCTCCGCTATATTTTCCAAAAAAATCTTCCTCCAAACTTACTACCATTCTTTAACTTTGTCTAAACGTATTTATTCTATATTATTTTAAACGAATACGCAAGTCCAAGTTACGGTTCACTCACGCGCGATCGGTAACAGATCTTAAAAACATTTTTCATCTTCTTCTTGATCCTTTTCTTTAAAAAACATATAATCATACTATTAACGTGGATATATAATAAATAGTAACAGTTGAACATATGAAACCGTTGCGATAACTATACAATCAACATTTTATAAGAGATGTTGATTATTGTAGAGATGCAGGAGATATAAAGGAGTTATTTTATGATTCTAGCTATCGACGTTGGAAACACCAACATTATTATCGGCGTGATCGACGCAAAAAAAACGTATTTTGTAGAACGCATCACGACCACCATCGGAAAACCGAATCTGGAATATGCCGTGGCGCTGAAAAGTATTCTTGAAATTTACCATATCGCCCCAGATCAGCTTGATGGTGCGATCGTCTCCTCGGTCGTTCCGCCGCTTAACCGGACGATTCTTGCCGCCATCCGTAAAATAACGGGACTAAACGCAATGCTGGTCGGTTCCGGCATGAAAACCGGCTTAAACATCCTGATGGACAACCCGAAATCCGTCGGCAGCGATATGATCGTAAACGCAGTCGGTGCCCTTGCAGAGCATGAACCGCCAATCATCATCATCGAAATGGGAACCGCTACGACCATGTCTGTCATCGACAAAAACGGACGCTATGTCGGCGGCGCGATCCTGCCGGGACTTCGTGTTTCCCTCGACAGCATGAGCGCCAGCACTGCCCAGCTGCCGCGCATCAGCCTCGATACGCCGCGCCGTGTCATTGGCAAAAATACCATAGACTGCATGAGAAGCGGCGTCATATTTGGCAATGCCGCGATGATCGACGGTATGCTGGATCGCATCGAGGAAGAACTCGGAGAGAAAACTTCCATCATCGCCACCGGCGGCATCTCCAAGATTGTCCTGCCGCTCTGTTCGCATACGATCACGTATGATGGGGCGCTGTTGATGAAGGGATTACTACATTTATATGAAAAAAACAGGAGAACCGAATAATCAAAAAGACTGTCTCTCGGCAGATGCATCTATATGATACATTCTGATGGGAGACAGCCTTTTCACCACAGTTTATTATGCTGACATCTATTTATTACCGGTCACGGTCACAGCAGCATTTATTTTACAACCTTCAGCTTCATATTCTCTTTCTCAATCCGATCCAGCTTCTCGCCGTCCAGACGGAGTGCAAATCCAAACGGATTTACCACGATTCCATTCACGTAATCCAGATATTTTTTCAGATCGCGGAAGCGGACTTCCATTGCTCCAAACTGATGTTTACGGTCAAATTTGCCAAATTCTACTAAATCCGTAAATGCCGGGTAATAGCGTACACCCTTTCCGGTGGTCAGAACCGGCACTGCCGTCGTCTTCTGCGGGTCAGCAACCGGAACCAGCAGACGCGCACCGTAAAGCTCTTTGCACATCAGATCCTGCATCTGTGGGAATGCCTGGTGCTGTACCAGTGCCTGATAGAACTGATTTGCAGAACGGACCAGGGACGGGTTCATCACGATCTCGGATGTATCCTTTGGCTTCTCGATGATGCTGAACAGCGACATGGACATATGATTTTCCTGTCCCTTGTCGATCACAACTGCCTCAAAACCGCTGCGGTAGAGGTCGTTGAAAAAGGAAATACGCTGTAATGGGCGGATCTCCAGTACCTTCGTCTCTACGCCGACCATCTCCAGCCCTTTCACGAACTCATCTGCATACTCGCAGCTGGTGTAAAGGAAAGCAGCCGCCTTGCCGTTCTCTGCACCCAGGAAGAAGTTTTTCGTCGCATGGACAGTCACAACAAACAGTCCCGGCTCTCTCTGAAGCAGCTCCAGAACCTCTCCCATCACTTTTTTATCTGCTTTATCCTGATGTTCTTTCATCAGCTCACGTAATTTCTCCATTTGAATTCCTCCGGCTCTTTTTATCATGCGCGAGGCTCAATCCGCCTGCGCCTGTCTTTTCTACTCTGTCTGCTGTCCATGACTGCCTGAGTGTCGCATCGCCAAGCTGCCTTTATCACTATATCAGATGGCATATTCCGCTCAACCCCAGTTCAGATAACAGTCATCTGCTTAATTTTCAGATTCTTTTTGCAGACTATATCTTCTATATTCTAACACAGAGCCGCCAAACAATCAATCAGAAGAATCTCACACAATCCCTATAACACAATCCCTATCAACATTCAGCTCAAATAATGCTTCATGCTTTTTAACGCACTCTTCTCCAGCCGTGACACCTGCGCCTGCGAAATATGGATTTCTTCGGCAACCTCCGTCTGGGTCTTTCCCTCAAAAAAGCGCATATCAATAATGCGGCGTTCCCGGTCCGGCAGGCGCTGCATCGCCTCCCCCAGCGACAGATCCTCGACCCAATGTTCCTCTGAATTTTTCTTGTCACTGAGCTGATCCATCACGTAGAGCGGATCGCCGCCGTCCGTATAGACCGGTTCGTACAGGCTGACCGGGCTCTGGATAGCATCGAGCGCATACGCTATCTCCTCTTTGCTGACTCCCAATTCTTTGGCAATCTCGCAGAGTGTCGGCTCCTTTGACTGCTTTTTCAGCAGATTTTCACGAGTATAGATCGCTTTGTATGCCGTATCGCGGAGCGACCGGCTGACCCGGATTGAATTGTTATCCCTCAAATACCGTTTCACCTCCCCCAGAATCATCGGAACCGCATACGTCGAAAAACGGACATTCTGGGTAATATCAAAATTATCAATCGCCTTGATGAGGCCGATACAGCCAATCTGGAACAGATCGTCCACATTTTCCCGGCTGCCCGAAAAGCGCTGTATTACACTGAGCACCAGCCGCAGATTCCCCTTGATATACTGTTCTCTTGCCTCCCGATCGCCCTTTAGAATCCGGCGAAACAGTTCTTCTTTCTCCTCATTACTTAAAAGAGGCAGCTTGGATGTATTGACCCCGCAGATTTCCACTTTATAGACCGGCATTTCCATTCCCTCCGTATGATGGACGATCAACGCAAACGGTTGAATCGCTTTGATTTTTGTTTTGTCACCTATACATTAGAATGGACAATTCAAAGCTCATTTATACCCGGACAAATGTGAACCGTTTTCACTCATTCCAATTTCTTGCCTTTTCTGCCGTTCCATAGTAAAATATATTTTCAGGGATTTTACGATCAATATTATTTATAGAAAATAGAATTCAACCACAAGGAGATCCATTCATGAACACACAAAAAAAAGCCCGTTCCCTCTACTGGGATATCGTAAAGGGATGGGGCATTATTGCGATCGTGCTGGGGCATACCGGATATTTCGCCGGTGCGTTCGTCTATCTGTTCCACCTGGCGCTGTTCTTCTTTATCACAGGCTATTTTTATAATGAAACGAAATACGGGGATACGCCGTTTCTCTACTTCGGCTCCCGTCTCGCCGGTGCATGGCCCAGGTATATGTTCTACACGCTGTTTTTTGTCCTGCTTCACAACTTTTTTGTGACGCACAGGCTCTATGCGGGACAGGAACTTTACAACCATACCAGAATGCTTACGGCATGGATGAGCAGTCTTTCCTTCAACTCCCCGGAACAGGTTCAGGGTGCCCTCTGGTTTCTGCCGGTCTGGCTGGTGTCCTCCGGACTCTTTGCCGGATGCGTCTGGTTTGGACGCGCAGCTGCCCGCTTTACCCGGAAAGATAATGTCAAGCTTCCTGTATGTGCATTTGCATGCATCCTGATTGGCCTTGCCGGTGTCTTCTTAAATATGAGAAGCTGCCCGCTCCCTTACAATCTGCAGGCGGCGCTGCTCGTTGTTCCGGTCTATCTCATCGCCTGGCTGATGCAGCAGTTTTTCTCCAATTTCCGCCACTATACGGTCTGGTACAGCTGCCTGATAAGCGCCCTGCTTCTGCACCTGACAAACACAAAGCTTCACATTTTCATCGATCTGGCAAGCATGCACATTCCGGGCGTCTTATTTTATCCGATCTCCATCATTGGAATTTACTTCGTCCTTTCGCTCTCCGACCTGTCCGAGCGCATCAGACCGCTGGCAAAGGTCCTTGCCTTTTTAGGACGCCATTCCTTTGACATTATGGCGATTCATTTCACGCTGTTCAAGCTGATCGATTTTGCCTATGCCCGCTTCATTTTGAAGGAAATACCGGAAACGCTTTCCAACTTCCCGGTCTCCTTCCGCTATGAAATGGGTCCGTTTTACATCCTGATCGGTCTGTTTCTTCCAGCACTTATCGGCTGGTGTATAGACCGCATTGCTGCGAAATTTCTTTCTTGAGGCGTTTCATAATCTTCTTTTCCAGCCTCGATATGTATGACTGCGAGATACCCAGAAGGTCGGCAACCTCCTTCTGGGTCATTTCATCTTCCTGCTCTCTCCCCAGACCAAAGCGCAGCTTCACGATTTTCTGTTCCCGCGGATTCAGGCGGTCGATCGCCGCATTCAACAGTTTCCGCTCTGTCTCATCCTCCAGATCCCGGTAAATAATATCCTCATCCGTTCCCAAAATATCCGACAGAAGCAATTCATTTCCATCCCAGTCCACATTCAACGGCTCATCGATCGAAACCTCGAGCTTCGTCTTATTATTTCTCCGGAGATACATCAGAATCTCATTTTCAATACAACGGGATGCATAGGTCGCCAGCTTAATATTTTTATCCACGTCAAACGTGTTGATCGCCTTGATGAGACCGATCGTCCCGATCGAAATCAGATCTTCCACGCCCACGCTGGTGTTGTCAAACTTTCTTGCTATGTAGACCACCAGGCGCAGGTTGTGTTCGATCAGCGCCGAACGCGCCTCTTTATCCTCACTGGTTCCAAATTTTCTTAAAACCTCCGCCTCCCGCACACTGTCAAACGGTGCCGGAAGGATATCGGTTCCCCCGATATAATGAACTTCCCCGTCCCGGTGCATCAGAAATGACCGGAACGACGGCATCATTTTTAAACGAAACTGACCTGGAACTGAAACTTTTATAAACATACGCTTTCCCCCTTATGTTGTTCGCTATGGTTCAGACCATAACGGCTGTTTTTCTTCACAACCAATATTTTTCATTGAGCAGCATCTGATACTCGCCCTTCTGCGACAGCGCCTCCTGTGAAATGGCAATCCACGGCTTCTCAATCACCCGCATACCGCCCTGACCGGACACTTCCATCCGCTCCGCCTGATATGCCGGAATCACGCCGCCGCCCTTTCCGACACTCCGAAATGGGATGTATTGGACACCGTCCTCCCAGGAAAAAAATCTCTCTGCCGCACACGCATCCAACACCTGCACCGGACGCCCCGAAAGCGGCATCGTCAGATGGTTGCCTGTGTCGAGAATCGCCTGCACATGCCGCTCCCTGCCTTTGTTAAAAAGCGTTACCGCGTACTGGTGTTCCAGCTTCATACACCGCTGCATACCAAACCGCCACACCGCAGATGGAATCAGAAAACTGCCCCCCGCGGTAAACAGCCAGAACAGAAGATTCACCCGTATTCCAAGCGGCTGAACCAGTTCCATGCAGCCAGCCGCCAGCATAGATGCTATGTAAAGCCCGATCGCGGCTTCTGCCGCCTCCGACTTCCTACGGATGGAAAATGCCGTCCATGCCATCAGCACGCTCATCGTGGCGCTTAGGAGCATCCGCCCGGCATATCCCAGCGGAACCGGAGCTAACACCATTCCTAACGCATACACGGCTCCCAGAAGACTCCCTGCCAACCGCCCATACCGGCGTTCCGGCAGACGCAGGCAATTCTTCACCACCGACAGAAGCAGGAAATCCGCTGCCAGATTTTGCAGCAGGATGACATCCGCATACACACGATAGGTCACTGTCTCTTCCCACCTTTCTGTCCGACACGGGATATTATAAGAAAAAAGTTCCGCAAAATTTGTCAAACCGAGGGCGCAAAACGCCTGTTTTGATCGCCAAAAATCGGGGGAAAAACGTGAAATTTGAATAGATTCGACATAAGTCGAAGGTCTGAATCGACGATAAAAAAAAACACGCATCAGAAATTTTCACTTCTAATGCGTGTCTCTTCCAAAAGCAACTGCTTCTGTATATATTTTGTATTTTTACTAAAGCAAGAGCAGTTCATCTCTCACTCTTATATTATTTCTTATTTCTCAGAAAATCCGGAATATTGATCTGTGTTTCCTGGCGCATCGGGCGGAACGGCTGTGCCGGTGCCGACTGCGGTGCTTCCTTCGGAGCGACTGGCTGTGCCGGTGCTGCTGCAGATGGTGCACGGAAGGTCGGTGCCTTGTAGGTCGGCTGCGCTGCCGCTGCAGTCTGTGCTGCCGGCTGAGCGTATGTATTGCCAGTCGTCTTTGCCTTGAACGGAGTCTTGAACTCAGTCATCGCCTTTGCAACCGGTGTGTTCACACCGTGGGAATCCAGTCCAGTCGCGATAACAGTGATCGTCGCCTCATCCTGTGCATTCTCATCGTACATCGCACCGAAGATGATATTGGCATCGTCGCCTGCAAGCTCCTGTACATAGCTGGCTGCGTCATTTGCCTCAATCAGGCTGATATCGCCGGAAATATTGATGATAACGTGGCTTGCACCCTCGATGGTTGTCTCAAGCAGCGGGCTGGATACAGCCTGCTTAACAGCCTCAAGTGCTTTGTCATCACCCTTCGCATGACCGATACCGATATGAGCGATACCCTTGTCCACCATAACGGTCTGAACATCTGCAAAGTCAAGATTGATAAGACCCGGAACATTGATCAGGTCGGTAATACCCTGTACTGCCTGCTGAAGAACCTCATCTGCTTTCTTCAGTGCATCCGGCATCGTGGTACGGCGGTCTACGATCTCAAGAAGTTTATCATTCGGGATAACGATCAGAGTATCGACAGCTGCTTTCAGTTTCTCGATACCATTGAGCGCGTTGCTCATACGGGTCTTTGCCTCGAAACGGAACGGCTTTGTGACAACGCCGACCGTCAGGATGCCCATATCTTTTGCGATACGTGCAATAACCGGAGCTGCACCTGTACCGGTACCGCCGCCCATACCTGCGGTAACGAATACCATATCTGCACCCTTGAGAGCCTGTGCCAGCTCTTCCTGGCTTTCCTCAGCTGCTTTCTCACCGATCTCCGGCTTTGCGCCTGCACCAAGTCCCTTGGTCAGCTTCTCACCAATCTGCATAGCTGTGGACGCCTTGCAGAACTGCAGTGCCTGCTTATCTGTATTGATACCGATAAATTCTACACCGGCAATATCTTCATCGATCATGCGGTTGACAGCGTTGTTACCGGCTCCGCCGACACCTACTACTATAATTCTGGCAGAGTTCTCTGCTTCATTTATCTTTATCTCTAACAAGATACTTCCTCCTTCATTTTCCCATCTGTTCCGGTTTTATCATTTTTATACTAAAATTAGGGTCTTTTAAATCTAGCCTACCTAATACTATATTTGATTTTCAGCAAAAAATCAATCGTTTCTTTTATAAATTTTCAATAAACCAGTCTCAATGTTACTGTTCACGCATACGTGTACAGTAACGTCACAATTTCCATATGCTGGCAGCTGCAGCACGATTTTGCCGATTCTTCCTAGTTTTTATCAAACCGGTACATCGGATTTGCATTCGATTCATCGTAGCTGTCCAGATAGAGGGTTCCGGACAGATCCGGATAATCCCGCAGAATATCCGTCAGCTCCGAAAGTTTCCCGTTCATCTCACTGTTGCTTCCCAGCTCAACCTTCAAGCTCCTGATTTGAAGCGTCGCTTCCTTTTCCTTATTAAAACGAATCTCGTCCACCGCAACCTCGTTGACCGACAGCACCTGCGTCAGGTTCAGAATCTCGTTGAAAACGCTGATATCCTCGACCGGCAGCGGCTGATGCAGCACGATATGTCCAAAGGAAAGTCCGGCAATCTTCGGCACACCCGGCAATGTCTCGCTTGTGCTCTCCACAATGATGCCGTCCTTGTCAAAATACATCCGGCTGTTCATGTAGGAAACGTAACCAACCACACTCTTCTCGTAGACGATCACCTCCACGTCCGACGGGCTGCGGAACACCAGCTTGTAATCCTGCACGAACGGAATTGACTTGTGCGGCCGGAAGCGGTACTGCAGATAGCAGAATACCGGATTCCGGCTCAGCCGCGAATCGAAAATAGACGCCTCTATCTGCTCTGCCGTATATTGCCGGTTTCCACTGACATGGATTGTATTGATCTGAAGCAGCGACAGACCGACAAAAAACGCGGCTGCCACAAGAAGTGCTGCCGCCGTGATCCAGATATGTTTTTTTCCACGGCGGCGCCATACCTTTTCCTCTGTCTTTTTTTCAATCTGTATCTTCTCTATCTCCATCATCCTCCCGGCGCCGGATCTCTGCTCCTAATGCCCGCAAGTCCCGGCAAATATCTTCATATCCCCGCTCAATATGTTCACATTCTGATACTCTGGTCCATCCGTCCGCCCCCAGGGCTGCCACCGTCAGGGCTGCGCCGCCCCGCAGATCACGGGCACGCACCAAAGCTCCCCGCAAGGTTTCCACTCCGTCAATCCGGGCAATGTTCCCGCTGCATTCGATGTTCGCCCCCATTTTTTTAAGCTCCGCCGCTGTGCCAAACCGGTTTTCAAATACCGTCTCCCGCAGCATACTGGTTCCATCTGCCCGTGACAGCGCCGCCATCAAAAACGGCTGCAGATCGGTCGGAAACGCCGGATACGGTCCGGTTTTCACCGATACCGCCCGCAGGCGCTGTCTGCTGTGTACATATATAAGTTCCGGTTCCTGATAAAGCGAAACGCCCATATGCTCCAGCATCCCGGTCAATGCACGTAGCTCTTGTGTCTGCACGCCGTCCACGATCACCTCACCGCTGCAGGACGCAGCGGCAAGAAGATAGGTCCCGGCTACGATCCGGTCGCCGCCGATCACAAACCGGCTGTCATGGAGCGGCAATCCGCCTTCTATGATCAGCGCATCCGTCCCGATCCCCCGGATCGATGCCCCCATACCATTTAGGAAATGGCACAGCTGTCCAATCTCCGGTTCCCGCGCGCATCCCCGCAGAACCGTCCGCCCCACCGCTGCCACAGCGGCAAACAGGGCATTTTCCACCGCGCCGACACTCGGAAACGGAAAAATAATCTCTGCCCCGCGAAGTCCCGTTGTCTGTGCATGCAGGAAGCCGTCCGACTCCGGTTCCTGTATTTCCGCGCCCAGCGCACGGAGTGCCCGCAAATGCCAGTCGATTGGACGTTTTCCGATCATACATCCGCCGGGGCTGTAGACCCCCGCCTCGCAAAAGCGTCCCAGGAGCGCTCCCAAAAGCATAATGGACGAGCGCATTTTCCCCATCGCTTTCTGCTCGATCCGCCAGCCATTCATCTTTGAAGTATCGATTTCCAGACGGTTTCCGTGCAACGCACACAGGCATCCCAGAGAATCAAGAATCCCCATCATACAGAACACATCCTGTATTCTGGGGACATTTTCAAGCACGGTAATTCCGCGGTTTAACACCGACGCCGCCATTATCGGCAAAACTGCATTTTTCGACCCCTGCACCGTGAGTCCGCCCTGAATCCGGCACGGTCCGTGAATCTCGATGAAAGCCAAACAATCCCCTCCCACCGGCATCTATGTATTATTATATGCCAACGAGAGAAAATGGTTCTCATTTTCTACATTTCCCGAAGTAAATATGTAACTCCGCCAAATATTCCTACTGCTCCAGCTTAATCTGGTTCGAGACGCTTAACACCATCCCCATCTCCAGCATCAGGAACATGACGGACGTACCTCCGTAACTGATAAACGGCAGCGTAACACCCGTGTTCGGGATCGTATTCGTAACAACCGCGATATTTAAGATAACCTGAATCGCGATGTGTGCCATCACGCCGATCACGATCATCGCACCCATCAGATCCGGTGCATTTCCAGCAATTACCATGAAGCGGTAAATCATAAACATGAAAATCAGAATGACCGAAATCGCGCCAAACAGACCTAATTCCTCACAGATAATCGAAAAAATCATATCATTCTGCGCCTCCGGCACGAAACCGAGCTTCTGGAGACTCTCGCCCAGTCCCTTTCCAAACAGACCGCCGGAACCGATCGCGTACAGACCCTGGAGCACCTGATAACCGCCGGAACGTGCATACTGCACCGGGTTGACCCAGACATTGATTCGTCCCAGCTGATAATCCTTCAGGATATGGAGCTTTACCAGCAGATGCCCTATATAGGGGGCGACCGCCAGAAGTCCGACGCCGCCTCCGATGCAGAGGAAAAACGGCCATTTGATCTTGCACGCCACAAACAGCATCACAAACACGATGCCGCAGATGATGATACCAGAACTTAAGTTGTTCGCCGTAACTAAAAGTGCCAGCGGCGCCGACAGCGCCACGATAAATCCGACTGCCCGCAGCTGGTTGATCCGCACGCCCAGATTGGCAATCAGAACCGCCAGAAGCAGAATCAGGGAAATCTTGACAATCTCGGTCGGCTGGAACTGGAGCGGTCCCAGGCGCAGCCAGCGCTTCTTACCATGCGATGCCACGCCCAGAGGTGTAAAACGCGTCAGAAGCAGCGTCACGTATGAAACGATATATCCCAGCATCGCAAACCGCGCAAACCAGTGATAATCTATCTTGGAGACGATATACATCGCAACAAAGCTGACACCCGCGATGCCCGCCTGACGAAGCATAAAATATCCCGGATTGCCGTAATCAAGCTGCGCCTTATAGGAGCTCGCGCTGTAAATCATGATCAGTCCGAATACCGTCAGGAAAATGATGGTAAACAGCAGACTGTAATCATAAAACCGATGTGGTTTTTTCTTTTTAATTTTTCCCGGTTCCGGCATACTTCCACTCCCCTGCTTTTTGTTGTTACAGTTTCAAAATTCTGCCTGTAAACGGCAGTTTTTCCTTCAAATCAGGGCTGCCGCAGACAAATGCCGGCTGCGACAGCCCCCTTAAATACATTAAGCCTTTATTCGTTACTGTTCACGCATACGTGCCCAGTAACCTTTATTCTTCCAATACCGAATTGCTGCGTGCTTTGCACTCCGCAATTCTCAAAAGTCACAATTCCTCCTGCAAGCAATCTTGCGTCGGATTTCCGACCTTTGAACCTTGGTATTACAAATTTCTCACAAACTCTTTGAATTTGCGTCCGCGCTCTTCAAAGTTCTTGAACTGCCCCCAGCTTGCACATGCCGGTGAAAGCAGGACGTTATCGCCTGGATTTGCGTAGGATGCACATACCTGTACAGCCTCCTGCAGATCTTCCGCGTACATGATATCATTGAAGCCGTGGCGTTTTGCACACTCGGCAATCTTGTCGCGGGTCTGGCCGATCAGCACCAGATAGCGTACCTTTCCACCAAAGCTCTCGATCCACTCGTCAAACTCGGAATGCTTATCATATCCGCCTGCGATTAATAAGGTCGGTCCCGGCATCGCCTTGATCGCCTGCATCGCTGCATCCGGGTTGGTTCCTTTGGAATCGTTGTAGTATTTGACACCAAAACGCTCGGTTACGAACTCAATGCGGTGTTCAACTGCCTTGAATTCCTTGATCACCTTCTGGATCTTCTCCAGCGGAACGCCCATGTTCATACTGATAGCAACCGCTGCCATAACATTTTCATGGTTATGACGGCCAAGTAGCTTCAGATCGTGGATATTGACAATCACGGTCTCTTTCTCGCCGTCATTGTATACAATCTCATCCTCTTTCAGGTAGAAACCTTGTTTCAGGGTACGCAGACTGGAAAAATATACCACCTTGATGTCTTTTAAAGTCTCACCAAATTCACGCAGTACCGGATCCTCATAGTTCAGAACACAGACATCGCCCTCTTTCTGGTTCTTGGTAATGCTCTCTTTCGTCTCGATGTAGCATTCCATCGTCTTATGACGATCCAGATGATCCGGGGTAATATTTAAAATAGCGCTTACATTCGGGTGGAAATCAGTCATGGTCTCCAGCATGAAGCTCGATACCTCTGCGACGGTTACGGTCTCATCCGTTGTCTCCAATGCGTGGAATGCAAACGGCTCACCGATATTTCCAACTACAAATACGCTGTCATAGAATGACTTCATGATCTCGCCGGTCAGGGAAGTCGTCGTTGTCTTTCCGTTCGTGCCGGTAATGGCTGCCATACGTCCTTTTGCACAGTGATATGCAAGCTGCATCTCGCCCCAGATCGGGATACCGGTTTCACGAATCATCTCTACAAACGGTGCATCGGTCGGGATGCCCGGGCTTAAAATTGCCAGCTCCACGCCTAACAAATCCGTCTTTTTCAGCTCTCCGAGGACGAACGTGATCGTCGCGCCTTCGTCAAATTTCTTTTTCAGCTCCTCTGGATCCAGTTTTTCATTGCCATCGTAAAGCACTACCTCCCCGCCTTTTGAGAGAAGGAGCTTTGCAGCTGCAATACCGCTGATACCTGTTCCTGCTACTAATACTTTCTGACTCATAATCTTCCTCCTATAATCCTAAGTATGCTATAAGGCAAAGGATTGCCGTAATAATCGAAAATACGCCTACGACTCTGGTCTCAGACCATCCGCAGAGCTCGAAATGGTGATGGATCGGCGCCATCTTGAAAAAACGCTTTCCGCCCGTCTTCTTAAAATAGGTTACCTGAATAATAACAGATAATACTTCCACCAGATAAATCAGACCCACGATCGCGATAAAGATCGGCATCTGCATCATAAAGGCACTGGAAGCGACAAAACCGCCGAGTGCCAGTGAACCGGTATCGCCCATGAACACACGCGCCGGATAAACATTGAACAGAAGAAAGCCCAGAAGACTTCCAACTACTGCGCCGGTAATCGGGCTAATGCCGCTGTTCTCCCCGATCGCCACGATCGTAAAGAACGTTGCTACCAGAATCGTCACACTGGTGCACAGGCCGTCCAGACCATCTGTGAAGTTCACGCCATTGTCAGTTCCCAGAATGATGAAGAACAGTGCCGGTACAAACAGCCAGACCGGAAGCTGTAAATACTTGCCGGTAAATGGAATCAGCATCCCTGTTCCGATGTCCGGTGAGGTTACAATATAATAGGCAAAAATACCTGTGATCACAAACTGTCCGATCAGCTTCTGGATCGGATTTAAGCCCTCCGAACGTTTCATCACGATCTTGATGTAATCGTCCAGAAATCCAACCACGCCGAATCCAACGGTCATAAACAGCACCGGAATGATCTTCGGATAATCCCGGATATAGAGCAGGGACGTAATGATGATGCTGGAAAGAATTACCAGACCGCCCATCGTCGGGGTTCCCTGCTTTTTCAGATGCGTCTGCGGTCCGTCATCGCGCACCTGCTGTCCAAATTTCAACCTGTGGAGAAACGGTATCACGATCGGGCACAGCACTGCGCTGACCACAAATGCGATGATAACCGCCAGTATTGTTTCATTTACCATGTCACACCTCTAACTTATCTTCCTATGTATACAGAGATAGTTCCTCAAATTATACACTTCAATAGTATACGTCTTTTTAGGGGAATAATCAACCTCTTTTCTCTACCCCCAGATACGGCAAAATGACCTCAAACAGATCGCGGATCACCGGGGCGGCAATCGTCCCGCCATAGTAGATTCCTTCCGGTTCATCGATGGTGATGAGCGCGATCACCTGCGGATCGTCCGCCGGTGCAAACCCTAAAAATGAGGAAATATATTTTTTCCGGCTCCTTGGAAGTTTCTCCGAGGTTGCCGTCTTTCCGCCGATCCGATAGCCCTCGATCCGGGCGTTTTTTCCACTCCCCTCCGCCACCACCTGTTCCAGAATATAACGCAGCGTCTCACTCGTCTGCTCCGATAAGATTCTCTCCCCTTTTGGATAGGCGAACACGTGGACTGCCTGACCATCTGCCCGCACGGCACGGATACCGATGTGCGGTGTGATGCGCGTGCCTCCGTTGATCAGGGAGGACGCCGTTGTAATGAGCTGGATCGGCGTGATCTGAAACGACTGCCCAAAAGAGACGGTCGCCAGCTCCACCGGTCCGATCTGATCCGGCTGGTGCATGATCGTCCCCGCCTCACCCGGCAGATCAATCCCAGTCTTTCCCAGCAGACCAAACTGCTTAAAATACTGATAGTACCGCTCCGGTCCCAGCCGCTGCCCGACATCGATCAGAACAGGATTGCAGGAATTCATCATTCCCTGTAAAAACGTCTCCCCGCCGTGTCCGCCCACCTTGTGACACCGAATCTTCCGATCTTCCACGATCCGGAATCCCGGGCAGGAAAACTGGTCAGTCAGGTTGACCACGCCCGCCTCCAGTCCCGCAGCGGCAGTCACGATTTTGAATGTAGACCCCGGTTCGTATGTATCATTTAAACAGGGATTGCGCCACATCTGATTGAGGAGAGCTTGTTTGTTTTGCGCTGATGCTGCGTGTGACTGCACTTCATTCTTCCAGGATATGTCTTCTTCTGTTTCTGAAGCTTCGTTTTTTCCATCTGTCACCAGCTCAAACGGCTCATTCAATGAAAACTCCGGTGCATTTACCATTGCATAGATTTCCCCGTTCTTCGGGTTCATCACGATGATCGAGACGCGGTTCGCATTCTTTTTCTGCATCGTCTGGTACGCCGCCTGTTCCGCGTACATCTGGATATTGACATCCAGACTCGCCTGAAGATCCCGCCCTGCCTCCGGCTCGATGCGATCCTCCGCTTCATTTTCCAGCTCGATCCCCGCCGCGTCCGTGAGCGTCAGGATCTTGCCATCCATGCCCTTTAAATACTTCTCATACTGTACTTCCAGACCGATGATCCCCTGATTATCTCCCCCGGTGAATCCCAGCACTTTCGATGCCAGACGTCCATATGGATAATATCGTTTATAGTCCTCATCCACCTTGACTCCCTCCAGGCGCATTTCCCGGATCGCATCGCCCCGCGTTTTCTCTACATTGGATTGGATCACCTCCCTGGAAGATCGTTTTTCCGTCTTTTTCCGCACCTCCGCCTCCGGAAGTCCCAGTTCTTCGCTTAAAACCCGGATAACTGTCTCCGGATCTTTTACCTGATTATGAATCACTGAGATAGTACATACAGTCCGGTTATCGGCGATCACCGTTCCGTTCCGGTCAAGGATCCGCCCGCGCGGCGCTTTGATACTGCGCTCCCGCCGATGCAGCTCCTCCGCCATCTGGCTGTAATAATCCGCTTTATACAGCATGAGGAAGAACAGTCTCCCCGCCAATCCTGCCATGCACAGGCAGATGGCGGCGCACAAAAAGACAGTTCTTCCTCTGTGATGCGTCCGGTTCCGATTCATACTGCTTCCTGTCTGATCTCATTGCTACAGTATATCATAAGAACCGTTTCTTTATTCTGTATTTTCCACGCAGGATAGATAAGTCTTCCCGACAGGCACAATTCTTAATCTCCCGCTGCCTGCGCTTCCTGGGAAGCTGCTGTTTCTCCGGCATTATCCGCTGTTCCGGTGTCTCTGCCCATTCCAGCCGTTTCACCGTTTCCAACCGCCGCCGATTCATCCTGCACATTTCCCATCGTATCCGGATAGCTGTACTCGTCTCCGGAATCGATAAATTCCTCATCGTAGTTCGCCCAGCCGCCCTCCGGAGCCGGAGTCGTCTCTGCCAGTGTTTCAGCTGCATTCGGATCCTCGGTCGCTGTGCCGCTTATAATGCCTTCTTCCTGGCTGGAAAGATTGGTCTCGAGATCCTGTGCCGCGCCGCCTGCCGGGAATACATTCTTATATGGAAGGACTTCCGCCATGATCTTGCTGAAAATCTCGCTGGCAAAAGTCGAATGTGCCTGCTGCTCGCCCGGCAGATGCGGGGTATCTACTACCACATAGCAGAGTACCTGCGGATTGTATGCCGGTGCATATCCGATAAAGGAAACCAGATAATTCTTCTCCGCACGCGGCTGCTTCTGCGCCGTACCTGTCTTACCAGCCACTTCGTAACCGGCAACTGCCGCCGCGCCCGCGGTACCGCCATCACCTGATACTGTCTGGTAAAGCGCATTATTAATGAAGTTCGAGGTCGATTCCGAAACCGTCTCTCGCACCAGATTTGGGGAAACGGATTTGACAACGGATCCTTCGTCGTTCAGAATCTCTTTTACCACATGCGGCTCATAATAGGAACCGCCGTTGATTAAGGACGCATATCCGGCTGCCATCTGCACCATCGTACAGTTATAGTTCTGTCCAAATGCGTTGGTCGCCAGAGAAGCCGGATCCATATTGGATGCCTGATAAATCAGACCTGACGCCTCGCCCGGAAGGTCGATACCCGTCTTCTCGCCAAATCCGAAAATCTTCTGATACTGGACAAACTTCTCTTTTCCCTCCAGTGATACAATACGCATCATAACGACGTTGCAGGATTTCATCAATCCCTGTGTGATCGTCAGTGGTCCGTGACCGGCTCGGGCAACACACCGGATATCCCAGTCTCCGAAATGCAGTTTTCCGCCGCACTCAAAGACCTCGTTTCCGGAAATCGCGCCTTCCTCGATCGCCCCGGCTACCGTAAATGCTTTCTGTGGAGAACCTGGCTCATAGGAGTCGCTCACGCAGAAGTTTCTCCACATTTTATACCACGCCTCGGACTTCGCCTTTTCATCCATCGCCTGGATTTCCTCATCCGTATAGTAGGTACTTAAATTGTACGGATCATTCAGATTGTAACGGGTCGTTGTATCCATCGCCAGGATCTCACCGCTGTTCGGATCCATGACGATCGCCGCCGCCAGATTACTTCCAATGCCCGCCTGCCACTCATCCAGATATTTCTGGACAATCTTCTGGATGTTGACATCGATCGTCAACTCCAGCGTCTTTCCGTTCTGCGCCGGTTTTACCGTTCGCTCGACGTTCGAATCGCCGTTTAAATAACCATACTCACGACCGCTCACACCGTTCAGGATATCATTATAATACTGTTCAACACCGCCGGATGCATTGCCATCCTTGAGGGCAAAACCAACCACATTGCATGCCAGCTCATTGTACGGATACGTTCTCTTATATTCTTCCTCGAACCATACGCCCGTGATACGCTGGTTGCCGCCTTCCTCCGTCGGCAGCGCCCGGTATTCCTTGTTCTTGTCCTTCTCATAAGTCTCAAACTTCTCTTTGTCTTCCGCTGGAAGCTGTTTCGCATAGATCACATACTGGCTGTCTTTTTTCTCCTCGATCATCGCCTGCAGCTCGTCCCGCTTGTAACCGAAGCACTCCACCAGCGCGTCCAGCGTGGCATCGAGATACTGGTAGTTCTCCTCCGTATCCAGAATCTGCTTCGGATCAACGACCAGATTGTAAACTTTCTCGCTAATCGCCAGATACGTCCCGTTCCGGTCGATAATATTGCCGCGCTTGTAGGGAATCGTGCGGCTCTCATAGTCCTGATGGCTCAGGACTATCTGATTGTACGACTCGCCCTTACTTTTTACCAGATTATAAAGCACCAGCACCAATGCAAACAAAGCCAGCATAATTACCAGGACGGTAATTGCCAGCTTTTCCTGCATATATTTCCGAAAGGTCTGTCTGCCGTTAGTGTTTTGGGATGTCCTCATACTGTCTTACATACTCGCTTTCCGTCTTGTCATATAAAAGAATCTGATCCTTATTTGCATATACCATGCCGAGCTCTTCGGTCGCCACTTTATATACATGATCCAGATCCACATACGTGTCAATCCGGGTCTGAAGTGCATCATTCTCGGACTTCAGGTTCTCCAGTTTCAGCTCCAGATCCTCAATGTGGTTGATACGGGTCGTGATCGACGCCTGCTTATGCAGATAATTCATACATAAAACCAGCGCGATCAGCGCAGCGATGGTCAGCGCCAGCACATACGGTCCGTTCATGTAAAGCGCCTTTTCCTGGTTGCGGCGCACGGCGTGTTTATGCCGGTACTCCTCTCTCTCATCTCTTTCTGGTCTTATCTCCACGGTTCTCTGAACTTTTCGCACGGTATTACCGTCCACATACGTGGAGGCCGATACATGTTGTCTCCTTCTGACAGACATAACGTTCCCTCCCTGCTCTTTCGCTTTTTCTCTCTTTTATCTCCCCCGCACCTGAAACGATCTCTGTTCTGCGGTGCAGTTATGCTTTTGTTTATGATTTTTCAAATACCCGGAGCTTTGCGCTCTTGGAACGCGGATTTTCTTCCATCTCCTGATCGGTCGGAAGAATCGGTTTTCTTGTAATCACCCGGCCGCGGCTTTTGCGTCCACAAACACAGACCGGAAAATCCGGCGGGCAGATGCATGGATTTTCATTCGTCCGGAAACGGTTCTTTACGATTCTATCTTCCAGGGAATGGAACGTAATGATCGAAAGCCGTCCGCCCGGTGCCAGGCGCTCAATCATCGTATCGATCGAATCTTCCAGCACATCCAGTTCCCGGTTTAACTCGATCCGAATCGCCTGAAACGTACGCTTTGCCGGATGACCGCCGGTCGCCCGGACCTTTGCCGGAATCGATGCCCGGATGATCTCCGTCAGCTCGCCTGTCGTCTCAATCTCTTTTTTCTGTCGTGCCTGTACGATGTGTTTTGCAATATTCTTCGCAAACCGATCCTCACCGTAGTCCCGGATGATCCGGTACAGTTCCATCTCACTGTAGGTATTGACGATGTCCTTCGCGGTCTGCTCATTTCTCTGATCCATCCGCATATCCAGCGGCGCATCGTCCTCGCGATAGGTAAATCCCCGTTCCGCTGTGTCAAGCTGGAAGGAAGAAACACCCAGATCCAGATAAATTCCATCCACCTGCGGAATCTCCAGCTCATCTAACACCTGTGCAATCCGCTCATAATTGCTCCGCACAACGGTTATCTTATCTCCAAAAGGAGCCAGACGTTCTGACGCAGCCGCAATCGCGTCCGCATCCTGATCAATCCCGATCAGGCGTCCGCCGTCTCCCAGTCGTGCCGCCACCTCGCTCGCGTGACCGCCGCCTCCCAGTGTCCCATCCACATAGATACCCTGGGGCTTTACACAGAGACTGTCAACCGTCTCATTTAATAATACTGATTTGTGATTAAATATCATATGCCAAGGCCTTCCATATTTTCTGCAATCTCTTCCATGTCATCATAGACATTCTTCTCCGCCCAGATCGCCTTGTTCCAGATCTCGATCCGGCTTCCGACGCCGACCAGGACAACCTCCTTCTCGAGTCCTGCAAAATCCCGCAGAACCGAAGGAAGCAGGATTCGTCCCTGACGATCCACCTCACACGCCGAGGCACCTGCCAGAAAGAAACGGGAGAATTTTCTGGCATTCTGATTGGTAAGTGGGAGTGCCTGTAACTTCTCTTCGAACTTTTTCCACTCGGTGTTATCGTACACAAAAAGACAGCCATCCAACCCCTTTGTCACCACAAATTCGTCTCCAAGCTGTTCCCTGAACTTCGACGGAACGATCAAACGTCCCTTCGCATCGATTGTATGATTGTATTCTCCCATGAACATATCAATCACCCGTCATCCGATGTGTACCACTTTTGTGTCCCGAAAATCCATTTCGTTCCACTTTTCACCACTTTCTACCACTTGTTATGTTTATTTTAGTACATGCCCATCAAAATGGCAAGGTCTAAATCGAAAAAAAATCAGAAAACTCAGGCACCGGTTCTTTTTCCGAACACATGTACCTGAGTTTTCTGTACTTATCTATATTTGTTTCTATTTCCACTCTTATTTTATAGCGCCGTCTCCAGCCCTCTTTCAGTCTCCGTCTCCAGCCCGATATACTGATTTAAGAGTTTGTCAAGCTCCACACTGTAGTGATAAATTATGTCATATGCTGCCTTTGTGTCAATATTTTGATTCAGCTGCTGTCTTGCCCGTTCAATCTTTTGAACTAATTCTTCTCTCATATCCGCCATCCTGTGCATTCTCCTTTTCTATTCTCTAGTGCCATTCCTCCTTACTTCACTGTCATTTTACGTCTTCCACCAGCAAAAAGCAAACTATTTCGACCGATTAAATTCGACAAAAAACGACGTTTCGGTTCCAAAAGTGCCTACCCGTGAACAGCAACCGACGTTTGCATATAACAATAGGGCAGGATCCCGAAGAATCCCACCCTACTATATAAATACATTATTCAGAATAAATCTGCTCTATCCTATTTCACGCCAAAGATAGCCATGAATGTACCTGCTGCTACGGCAGTACCGATAACACCAGCTACGTTCGGTCCCATTGCGTGCATCAGAAGGAAGTTGCTCGGATCTGCCTCAGAACCAACCTTCTGGGATACACGTGCTGCCATCGGAACTGCAGATACACCTGCGGAACCGATCAGCGGGTTTACCTTACCATGAGTTACCTTGCACATAATCTTACCGAAGATAACACCTGCTGCAGTACCCAGAGCGAATGCAATCAGACCCAGAACTACGATCTTGATGGTATCCAGGTTTAAGAAAGCCTCTGCACTGGTAGTAGCACCTACGGAAGTACCCAGGAAGATAACGACGATGTACATCAGGGCGTTGGAAGCAGTCTCTGTCAGCTGCTTAACAACACCAGACTCACGGAACAGGTTACCAAGCATAAGCATACCAACCAGCGGAGCAGTTGTCGGCAGAATCATGCAGACAACGATTGTAACAACAACCGGGAACAGAATCTTCTCCAGTTTGGATACCGGACGAAGCTGCTCCATACGGATCTCTCTCTCCTCTTTGGTGGTAAGGAGTTTCATGATCGGCGGCTGGATAATCGGAACCAGAGCCATGTAGGAGTAAGCTGCTACGGCAATCGGTCCCATCAGACCTGTCTGACCAAGTTTACCAGCCAGGAAGATAGAGGTCGGGCCGTCTGCACCACCGATGATGGAGATAGCAGCCGCTGCCTTATCGTTGAATCCCATGAAGATAGCCATGAAGTAAGCGCCGTAGATACCGAACTGAGCAGCTGCACCGAGCAGGAAGCTCTTCGGGTTAGCGATCAGCGGACCGAAGTCTGTCATCGCACCGACACCCATGAAGATGAGGGATGGTAAGATACTCCACTCATCCAGTAAATAAAAGTAATGTAAAAGTCCACCAACTCCGTTCGATGAGTCTTCAATCGATCTCATAATATCCGGATAGATATTTACAAGCAGCATACCAAAGGAAATAGGAAGAAGCAGTAACGGCTCGAATCCTTTTCCGATTGCCAGATACAGGAAAATCAGCGCTACGAAAATCATAACGATGTTTCCAAATGTCAGGTTTAAGAATGCTGTCTGCTGAAGAAGATTGGACAATGTAGTTGTTATATATTCCATATTAATTCCTCCAAACGGAATAACATATCCCGTATTTTTTCAGCCAGTTTTATAAAAATTAGATTAGTTTAATGTAGCAAGAACTGCGCCCGGTTCTACCATATCGCCTACTGCAACATTAACACTGGCAACGGTACCGTCCTGAGGAGCTACGATCTCGTTCTCCATCTTCATAGCTTCCAGAAGCAGGATAACCTGACCACGTTTTACAGCTGTGCCAGCTGCTGCCTTAATACCAAGGATCTTACCTGGCATCGGGGATGTGATGGTTACGCCGCCTGCTGCCGGTGCTGCTGCTGGAGCCGGAGCTGCTGCCGGTGCTGGAGCTGGAGCTGCTGCTGGAGCTGCTGCGCCTGCAAATCCTTCTTCTACGGTTACCTGATATGCTGTACCATTTACGGTGATAGTATAATTCTTCATTTTAAATTCCTCCAGATTTTATCGATGATTATTTACGTGTAATGGAGCGGATATTTACGCTGTCTGCCGGTACGCCGGTTGCTGCTGCGATCGCTGCAGTGATAACTGCTACCAGTTCTCCATCATTTGCCGCATTGCCTGCTGCTGGTGCTGCGGTACGTGCCGGCGCTGCTGCCGGTGCTGCAGTCTGTACAGGTGCCGGTGCTGCTGCCGGTGCCTCTGCTCCTGCTTTTTTAGCCTTTACATTTGCCTCAATCTCGTTAACCTTCTTGAAGCTGCTGATAATTAAGCTGATGAAAATCAGTACCAGGAATACGGTACCCATACCCATCAGGGTATTTAATGCTGCCTTCTCCATCTTCTCACCGAAGCTGTAGTTTACAACAAAGGATAACTCGGTCGGTACCAGAGAAGTACCGCCGTAGCTGCTTACGCTCTCCTCAGCGGTCAGGGAGAAAGTCAAGTCTCTCTTCTCAAAGGAAGCCTGAACAACTGCTGTGTAGCTGTCATCATCGGCGCGCTCTACGGTCACGCTCTGAACCTCACCCATCTTGCCTAAATCGTCCTTAGAACTAGTCCAGGAAGAAATTGCAGACTCAATGACTGTGTTTTTCTGCTTCTCAGCCTGTTTCAGCTGTGCTGCCAGATCTTCGTCACTGTAGCTGGCGAACTGCTCCAGATAGCTCTTAGCGCCATCGCTCATGGTCTGCTCGATCTCCGGAGAAATCGGCTCTACCGCTTCTTCAGAAGCGCTACCACAGGCGGACAGAGCGAAAAAGCAGACTGCCATGCAAAGTACAAGCAGCATTCTTTTCATATTCTGTTTCATAAATGTGTCACCTCGTAATTAGATCGTTCCATGCTTTGACGGACGTCCCTCTTTCTTCGTGAATCATATCCTGACAGCATCCATGTTTCTTTCATGGCGCCATCCGTGATACTTCCCACCTATCTGTGTTTGCAGGTGTTTTTGCAAAATTTCCAGAGCTTGTCATCCACTCCGGGAATTCTCCATCTGACACGCTGCGGCAGCAGAGGATTGTACAATCTCCTCTGCATACATAAATGGCATGCACTTCCGTCTATGCGAATCCGACTTTAATAGCCATGCATACATAAACATCTGTACCACTGACTTGTTATTCGATTCTCACATAAGCGCTGTCCGGTGCCTGACTGATGACAAACACTGCCCTCATCCCTGTTTCCGGAAATGATTCCGGCAGCCAGCCGCACTGACATCCCTTTTTTAGCACTACAACTCCGCCGACGGTTCTGATTATATAATCATTATACAATATGTAAAAACACGCTGCTTCCATGCAGTACTAAATCCGGAATCTGCATTCTCCGACCTTTCCCTGCCTGCGTCTCCGCGTAGCTGCCTGCCTGCGAACCACTGCTTTCACAGTTTCCTGCTGACAAACGCCCCCGCTTTCGCACTACTTCTGTGCCCGCCATCCCGATTCTGCGCTTTTGCCGATATAACGCATACCGAGGCTCTTCCTAATTTGCAGCCAGAAGAGCCTCGCATCTTTCGTCAAATCCGCACCGGAACAGCCGCAGCTTATCTTGCACATACAGTTGATATAGCAGTTTGAAACGTCATGTTATGCCAGATTACTTATGCTGGTTTCCTCCATCCCATAAGCAAGTCCATTTTTTTGCCTGTTTAACATTGTATAATGAGGTCGGCAAAAAAGCAAGTTATTTCCGTTCGAATTTGTTTACTTTTTCATTTTTTTAACTGAATCAGCTCCAATATCTGGGTACTGGTTCAAACCATATTTATATTATACCCCTGCCGGACCGGACGGCTGCACCGGTGACTGGCTTCTGGTTGTCGGAGTCTGTCCGTCCGTCGAACCGCCATTTCCCGCCGCATTCTCCTCCGGCAGAACTACCGTGCAGCTTCCGTCTGCCGCTGCCTGCCAGGTATTTCCATCCATCTCGAACGTAATACCCGCGTACATCGCGCCGCTGGCATCCAGGTAATATTTCTTACCGCCAAGATCCAGCCAGCCGGTCCGCATCACGCCGGACTCATTCATGTAATACCACTTTCCGCCGACTGCCTGCCAGCCCGTCGTCATGGCGCCGGAGCCGTCAAAGTAATACCAGCTTCCGCCCAGGTTCTGCCAGCCCGCCTGCATCGCGCCGGATGCGTTCAGATAATATTTCTTTCCGCCCGTCTCCAGCCAGCCGGTCTGCATCAGACCATTGTCCGCCATGAAATACCAGCTTCCATCGACCGCACGCCAGCCCGTCGCCTGTTCGCCGGATGCGTCAAAGTAACGCCAGCCGCCGTCCAGCGTCTTCCAGCCGGTAATCATATGACCGTCCGCCTCCAAATAATACTTTTTGCCCGAAAGCTCCAGCCATCCTGTGGACGGATTGCCCGCCGCATTCATATAGTACCAATTCTGACCATCGTTGATCCACGCCGCTTTCTGCATCACATGGTTCTGATAATAGTAACGGTTCCCCGCGATCGTCCGCCAGGTATTGCCCGGAATGATCTGCGTATAATCTTTATACAGATAATCAATATCCACATTGCCATTCACGCCCTTGACCGAACCGGTGTTGGACGCCTGCCACATCGAGGTCTTTGAATATGTATACTTCTGCTGGTATTTTGCCACCCATATATCATACGAAATCTTCGACATATCGATCTTATTGGCAATCCAGTATTCATTTGCATAGACCATCGGATAATATCCTGCATCCTGAATCCGCTTACAGAACGCGTTGATCACATCGCTGACCTGAGACTGCGTCAGGGTTCCCAGCGTATTAGCATCCTCGGCATCAAAGACAACCGGGAAGGAGATAGGATAATCCTTGATAAGATTCAGGACAAAATCCGCCTCCTGCTGCGCCATTTCGACCGAAGTCGCATACGAATAAATGTACGCGCCCAGCCGCAGCCCTGCCTGGCTCGCATTTGCCGCGTTCATAGCGAAAAACGGATCCACATTACCGCGGAACCGGGTTGCCAGCATCGCAAACTGTACATTATCCGATGCCACCTGGCTCCAATTTACATTCTGCTGCCAGTAAGACACATCCACGCCGCGCGCAATCGCACCGATCCCCTCATTCTCCGTCACCCGGTACACGCCAAGCCCCGATGTGACCGCGCTCACACTTCCATTGGAAACAGAAGTCGAACCGCCAGAGCTGCCTGTACTTCCCGAATTGGAGCTGCCCGAACCGCCGCCCGGCCCCGCATTCGAGGATGACGATGTAAGAGAAGAATCTCCCGCCGGTCCTGCCAGCGCTGTCATCGGCTGAAAGCACAGCGCTGCTGCCAGCATGCCAGCCGCTGCCCGTGAAAGCACACGCGCGCGCCCCATCCTTTTTTTGTTCACTCTATTCCGATTCATGCCAAAAAACCTCCTTGATTATCCTTTTATCCCTGTTGTCTGTTCACCATTTATATACATTTCCCCGCCTGATCCGGTGGGGCATATGCAAAACAAATATGGTTCATCCACACACTGTGTAACCAACAGCAAAACTTTTCCTATTATGACCTAGTTTAACAGATACTCCCCATCCACTTCAATAGAGAAACTTTAAATAAAATCTGTCAAATTTATTACAGAATGCTTCCCTTTCTGCTAAAAGAATGAAGCCGTCCATGCCAAAAACAGGATTTTCAAGCAGAAAAACACAATAATGCCGGAACAAAGCTTTCCCCCGTTCCGGCATTTCATTTTTGCATATTCAGTTTTCCGCAAAATTCCACTTATCTTTATTCTAGCAAAGGAACTTCTGTTCTCCTGAAAGATTTTTTCCTATTTCCGATTCCAGTTCATCAGGCGGATAATATACAAAAACAGGTTGATAAAGTCCAGATACACCTGCAGCGCCGAAAATACCGATGCTTTCTGAAAAAAAGTCCAGTACCAACCCATTTTGTCAATTATTTTCAAACCCATTTACAAGTTATGAAGCTCCCGCCTCTTTTTCTTCCACGGAAGCGGCACATTCCATTTTTTCAGCGCACTGAAAAAATAATAATAAATATTAAAGAGAACCGTTGTGATCGTCCAGGTCAGCGGATAGCTGAATACCACTGTCAGGATATCCGGGCGGATCGGAACAGCGATCAGGATCCAGACAACCCGCAGGACGCACACGCCCAGCGCCGTCATAATCATCGGAATCCAGCAGTCTCCCACACCGCGCAGTGCGCCGGAATAAATCTCAATACAGAGGTATGTCACAAATGCTGGCACCAGGAAGTGAAGAATCTTCATGCCGATCGCGATTACCTCTGCATCCGTTGTGAACAACAGATAAATATAGCCGCCCGTCAGATACAGGATCGTGCTCAGCCCCACCGTGATAATACAGGAAATTCCCAGGCAGACGTACACGCTGCGTTTCACACGGTCCAGCCGCCCCGCGCCGTAATTTTGTCCGACAAAGGTCGTGATGGAGATCCCCAGCGCATTAATGATCATCCAGTAAGTGCTGTCGATCTTTCCATATGCAGCCCACGCCGCCACCGTGTCTGTTCCCAGTGCATTGACGCTGCTCTGGATCACGAGGTTGGAAAAGGAATACATAACCGACTGGAGTCCCGCCGGAAACCCAATCCGGATGATCCGCACCAGAATCACCGGTGTGATCCGCGTTTTCCGGATCTCAAACCGGTACGAGCCATCCGCACGCATCAGCGTTCCCAATACCAGACACGCGCTGACCACCTGAGAAAGGATCGTCGCCACCGCCGCACCACGCACGCCCATCCGAAGTCCTACTACAAACAACAGATCGAGCGCAATGTTTGTAAAACAGCTGATCACAAGGAAATAAAACGGTCTTTTGGAATCACCGATCGCCCGCAGGATTCCGGCACCCATATTATATAAGAGGTTCGCCGTGATTCCGACAAAATAAATGTGCAGATACCCGCTTGCATTGTCCATGATATCCTCCGGCGTCCCCATCAGGCGAAGCGCCGTGTCGGAAAAAAGGAGTCCACCAACCGTCATGAGTATACCGCACAGCAGCGAAAAGGCAATCGCCGTGTGGACTGCCTCGCTGACCCGCTGACCGCGTCCCGCTCCGTAAAACTGGGCGATGATAACTGTCGCACCCGAAGAAAGTCCTACAAAAAAGCCAACCAGCAGGTTCGTAAGCATCGATGTGCTTCCGCCGACCGCCGCCAGCGCTTCCTTTCCGACAAAACGGCCTACTACCACCGCATCTGCCGTATTATAGAGCTGCTGAAAAAAAGTTCCAAATAAAATCGGGAAGAAAAATAGCAGAAGCTGTTTCCAGATCACTCCCTCTGTGATCGCATTTGCCCGGCCAGTCTCCCCGGTTTGTCTGACTCCCTCTTCCCGTCTGGTATCTTTCATCCAATCCACCCCCTCTTATGTTCTTTGTCTCTGTTTCCTGTATGCATCCTGCTCACAGATATTTCACCTATAGGAATTCATATGTCTTTTCGTTATTCTTCTCCCGCAAATCCCATTTCCAACTCAATTCAGCTCCGCAATCCGCGAGATCCCCACATAGATATGAGAAATCTTGTACCAGGTAGCAAAATCGACCACGCCCGTCTGCGGAAGTCCAAACACCGACTGGAACGCCCGTACGGACGCCTCCGTTCCGGGTCCGTAGATCCCGTCCGGCGTAACCCGCGGGATCGCTGTATACACAGTCGCCACCGCATCAAGCTGCTGCTGCAGCTGCCGCACCTTATCGCCGCTGGACCCCACCTTAAGCGGTTCCCCCGGATAGGAGATCGGGATTCCTGATATCTGTTCCGCAGTGTTGATGTAAATACTATTTCCATAGAAGCGCCGCAATATCTCGATCGCGCTGTATCCCTGTTCTCCCAGACTGCACGAACCCCACTGGGTCATCCAGCCCGGGCAGGACACCCGCCGCCCGTCGCAGTACTGTGTCAGAATCGGCTGCCGCACACCGGGGCGGGATAGATAGTTGTCAAAAATGTCGTCCACCACCTCTGAGATCGGCTCGAAAATATCACGCCCGTAAATCCACTTGTGATCGAATGCCGTCGAGGAAGTGATTGTAAAATCGTAGCCCTGGTTCCGATACCACTCCGTATACACCCGGTTCAGTGTAAATGACATGATCGCAAGCACATTGGCGACGATCGTGCTGCGCGGCCAGGTCGCGTAGATCTCACTCGACGCCACGTTTTTGATATAATCCCGGTATGCTACATAGTAATCTTTTGCGGAGGCATTGGTCGGTACGCCGTCATGCACGACGATCGTCTGCGGCACCACCACGCGGCTCAGCACGATCTCGCCGCTCTCCTGCACCGGTTTTACCTCATCTTCGGCAATCTTGGGCGGATAGGAACCATATAGGGTATGATCCGGAATCTGTATATTCTCCTCCGCTCCGGTCTGATCCGGAAGCGGAATCATCCGGATCGGCTGGACTGCCGTCACGCCCGCCAGCACCTCCGTTCCCTTTACCTTTACCGGCTCATAGCCCGCTGCCCGCACTTCCACCGTATAATCCGCATACGGCTTTTCCCGGTTCTGTTCTTCCAGTGAAAGCGACACAGGAGGCGCTGCTACCGCAATCTCCTCCGTCTGCCCGGATAAATTGGTTCTAAGCACTTCCTGCGTCTGTCCGGAATCGCCATAACTGACCGAAACCTCTGCTCCCTCAATTGGGAAATTATTTTCACTGTTTACCACATCGATCCGCAGATAGCCATCCTGCATTCCGGTTGTCTCACAAATTCGGACACGGTCGAAAGAATGATAGCGCATGCATCCAGCCTCGCATTTATTTTACATGGTCATTTACAGTTTATATCCCGCATCTTTTATCTATGCCGGTTTTTATCCGATTTTTTTTATGTTTTGCTGCCGTATCTTCCTTATTTTTCTCCTCTAAATCGCTCTCGTCGCCTCTGCCAGCCACACCTTCTCTTCCTCCGTCATATACGGAGACAGCTTCTCATACACGCCCTTATGGTATGCGTTCAAAAGCTCGCGGTCGCGCGCTTCCATCAGCGATACGTCGATCGTGTCCAGATCGATCGGAACCCAGGTCAGATTTTCAAATTTCATGAACTGACCAAATTCATTCTGCACATCCTTCACACAGAGCATCAGATTCTCCGTCCGGATGCCAAATTTTCCTTCCAGATAAAGACCCGGCTCATCAGAGGTAACCATACCTTCCTCCAGAACCGCATTTTCAGCGGGCGATGTGAGCAGCCTCCATCGGATGGAATTCGGGCGCTCATGCACACAGCCCAGATAGCCGACGCCATGCCCTGTTCCGTGATTGAAATCCATGCCGTTTTTCCACAGGAGTTCGCGCGCAATATAGTCCAGATTGATACCGCGGCAGCCATACATAAACTTCGCATCCAGCAGACGCAGCATCGAGCACGCCACCAGCGTACAGCAGCGTTTTTCTTCCTGCGTGATCGGTCCGACCGCGATGGTACGCGTCACATCCGTCGTTCCCTCATAATACTGTCCGCCGGAATCGACCAGATACAACCCCTTCTTCGGTACACCACTCTTCTCTGTCTCAGACGCCGTATAATGGCACATCGCCGCGTTCGGTCCCCACGCAGAGATCGTCGTAAAGCTCATATCCAGGCAGTTTTTTTGTTCCAGGCGCAGCTTATCCAGATATTCCCCTGCGGTCCACTCGTCCAGTCCTTTTTCGCCTGCATGCTCCTTCACCCAGCGCAGGAAACGAGTCAATACCAGACCGTCCTGCACATGCACACGGCGCATATTTTCCTGTTCCACTGAATTTTTGACTGCTTTGGCCGCTGCCGTCGGATTCATCGCCTCGATCACTTTCACGCTCGCATCCAGGCACCGGAACAGACGGTAATTGATCTTCGACTTTTCCAATAAAACGCGCTCATAGCGGAATGCGGATGCAATCTGGTATACCGCCTCATATGGCATGATCCGAACGCCCAGTCCATGCAGATAGGCACGTACTTCTTCGTTCAGCGTCTTCTCATGAATAAAGAGGAATAATTCCTGTTTTGTCACAATCAAGTAGGACAATACAACCGGCGTATGTACAATGTCATCACCCCGGATATTTAAAAGCCACGCGATATCATCAAGACTCGTCAGCAGATGCACCGTCGCCTGACGCTTTTTCATCTCCCCGCGCAGATCTGCAATCTTCTCCTCCGCCGGTTTTCCCGCATACTTCTCTTCCAGAATCCAGACCGGGTTCATCGGAAGCGCCGGGCGGTCGTCCCAGATGCTTCCAACCAGATCCTCACCCTCCGAAATGCGTACCTTTTTCCCGGACAGTGCTTTCGCGATGCGCTCGCCCTCTGCCGTATCGACCACTCTGCCGTCAAAACCCAGAACACCCTGTTCCGGCATATGTTTTTTCAAAAATTCCAGCGTCGTCGGCACGCCCTCCTGACCGGAGCGGTAAAGTTCCACCCCGCTGCCGGAAAGCTCTGCTGCCGCCTGCACAAAATATCTGCCATCCGTCCAGAGACCTGCGTCCTCCATCGTAATGACCGCCGTTCCCGCCGAACCGGTAAAGCCTGTCATATATTTCCGGCATTTGAAATACCCGCTCACGTATTCCGAGCCGTGGAAATCCGATGTCGGAATCAGATATGCGTCCATTCCTCGCTCCGCCATCTTCTCGCGAAGCTGTTCAATTTTCGCCCGAACCTCACGTCCCATTTTTCTGCCTCCTGTTGTTTCTCTATTATCCATTTTTCAACGCATCTTTGATCGCCTCCGTGATCGCCTCACTGTACGTCGGATGCGCGCGCATCGCCGTCGAGAGCTGATATGCCGTAAGACCGTTGGCGATCGCCGTTGCCATCTCTCCGATCATGTCCGTCGCACGCGCACACATGATCTGCGCCCCGATCAGCGTGTTGGTATACGCCTCAAAAATCAGGCGCACAAAACCGCGGCTGTTTCTCGCCAGAAGCGCTTTTCCATTTTCCGTCATATATGCCACACCGCACTTGATCTTCATATTATAAAGGCGGGCGTCATTTTCCGTAAATCCAACCGCCGCAATCTCCGGCTCCGTATAAATACAGGTCGGCACAACCGGAAGCACGACATACATACCGTTCGGCACGACCGAAAGCTGCATCCGGTGTCCGCGTCCCGCCAGGTTTTCGACCAGATAAGCCGCATGGGACGCTGCCACATGGGCAAGACGTTTCCGCGCCACGGTATCGCCGATCGCATAGACATTTTCCTGCGTCGTGCGGTAAGTTCCCTTGATGAGCGGACGCCCATTTTCCAGCTGTACCTGACAATCGTCCGACAGAACCTTCGACATATTCGGGCGTCTGCCGACTGCCACCAGCACGCGGTCCGCCGGGCTTTCCTTCCAGCCGCGCTCACAACGGTAATTGACCGACACCGTGTCGTTGCCGCGATCCTTGATCTCCATGACCTGTACATTGCAGTGGACTTCAATCCCCTTAGAACGCAGATTTGCTTCCATCTGCTCGGAAATCATCGGATCCATCGACTCCAGCAGACGGTTTGCCTGCTCCAAAAGCGTCACGCGGGAACCAAGCGCCGCGAAGATCGTCGCGATCTCCACACCGATGACACCGCCGCCGATGACCGTCAGACAGTCAAAATTCCAGTCATCCATCCGCAGAATATCACGGCTTGTCATAACCTGCGGCAGATCAATTCCCGGGATATCCGGAATCACAGGGCTGGAACCGGTTGCCAGAATCACATTTTTTCCTTTCAGCGTCAATGCGCCTTTGGAGGTCGTCACACGCACCACATTATCCGCATGCAGGCGCGCATCGCCGTGAATCATCTCCACCTCCGCTTTTTCTAACATTCCCTGAATCATTGAGCGGAATGATTCCACGGACTCATTTTTATAAATCTGCATCTGCCGCCAGTCAAAGCTGACTTTCTCCGCCACAATGCCAAACCGGAATGCTTTCAACATATCCCGGTAGACTGCCGTCGCCTGCAGAAGCGCCTTGGCAGGAATACAGCCGGTATTGACGCATGAGCCGCCCAGCGCTTTTTTCTCGATCAGGACTGCATCCATCCCCATCGCCGCCGCACGCAGCGCTGCCGTATATCCCGCCGGTCCCGCACCAATAATAATTAAATCATAGATATGATCCGCCATATAAATATCCTATCCTCTCATTCTATGGGCTTCCCATTACACAAAAAACTGCCGCAGAAAATCACTTTCCCGGGCAGCTTTTCATCAATTTTATTTTTACAGCAGATGAATGTTGTGAGCCTCTGCCTCTGCGCGCACACCGTCCGGCCAGATCGACGCCTGCACCTCTCCGATATGTGCTTTCCGCAGGAAGAACATACAGATACGGGACTGACCGATACCGCCGCCGACTGTATACGGAAGCTCTCCCTCCAGAACTGCTTTCTGGAATGGCAGCTCCGCGCGTTCCTCACATCCCGCCTTTACCAGCTGCTCTTTCAGGGAATCCTCATCAACACGGATACCCATGGAAGAAAGCTCCAGCCCGATATCCAGAACTGGATAATATACCAGAATATCGCCGTTTAATTTCCAGTCATCATAGTCCGGGGCACGACCATCGTGCTTCTCACCGGATTTCATCTTGTCACCAATCTGCTCAATAAATACCGCACCGTGCAGCTTCGCAATCTTGTACTCGCGCTCCTTCGGTGTGCAATCCGGATACATATCTTCCAGCTCCTGGGTCGTCACAAATGTGATATTTTCCGGAAGATAACGTCCAATGTACTCATACTCATATGCCATATAGTCCTCGGTCACTTTCAGTGCCTTGTAAACCGAACGGACAATGGATTCCAGTGTCTCACGGGTACGATCTTTTTTACTGATGATCTTCTCCCAGTCCCACTGATCCACATAAATGGAATGGATATTGTCTGTATCCTCATCACGACGGATCGCGCTCATGTCGGTGTAAAGACCTTCACCTTCCTGAAATCCATACTCTTTTAATGCCTGACGTTTCCATTTGGCGAGAGAATGTACAATCTCAGCCTTCCGATCTTTCTGCTCCAGAATTCCAAAGGATACCGGGCGCTCTACGCCGTTTAAGTTATCGTTCAGACCAGATTCCGGCAGTACAAAAAGCGGTGCGGACACACGGGTCAGATTGAGCTGTTTTGCCAGTTCTCTCTGAAAAAAGTCCTTGATTTCCTTGATAGCAACCTGTGTTTCTCTCAAATCCAATACCGGTTTATAACCAGCCGGAGTAATTAAATGTTCCATCTGTTACATCCTCTCTTTTTTCCCGGTGCGTGTCCGGTTCCCTGCCGCACTGCCGATTTCTGCAGCCGCAGTTCATCCTTTTAGTCAAAGCTTGCAGGCACGCGCCTTTTAAGTCATTTCTTGTTATTGTACTGCATGAAATTTCTACTCAAAGAAACTCACCTGTGGACAATAACCGTTTGGTAGCTATTATATCATTTATATAGGAAAATGGGAACAGGTAAAATAGGAAAATAACTTCTTTAAAATAAATGAAGGTGTTCGCACGCTTTATAAATTCCATCTTCCCCGATCGGTGCCGTCACGTAATCCGCTACTTTTTTAAGCGCATCCACTGCATTTCCCATCGCCACGCCGATGCCGGCTTCCTGCACAACCTCAATATCATTCATGCTGTCGCCAAATGCCACTGTATCGGAGAGATCTTCTTTTTCTCCAAAATACACCGCCAGCCTGCGGAGTCCGTCCGCCTTGGAATTGCCTTTCTCGACCACATCCGCGCCATGTCCGCTCGCAAACATCGGCAATTTCAGGGTCGGAAATTCCCGTTCCATCTCCTTCACCTGTTCACGGCTGCCGACAAACGCCAGTGTCCGGACCGGCATCGTGAGCATCTTCCACGGATCCTGGAACTGCCGCCCGCAGCTTCCCCAGAAGCGGATATCATTCGCCGCAATGATCTCCGGATGGATATAGTAATCTTCATCCCCCACCGTCATGCCGATTCCGAAGCCCTTTTCATCGCAGAAACTCAGCACCCGGCGTAGGAGTTCCGGATCAAAGATGTGCTCAAACAGCAGCTTATCTCCCACTGTGATCTTCGTCCCGTTCATATGTACAATCGCATCCGGGCGGACGATGTCCCGGTACGATGTACTGTAATAATTATCCATATCGCGCCCCGTTGCCAGCACAATCTTGTACTTCGGGCGCAGCTTTTCAATCGCCTCCAGCGCACTCGGTGTGATCTGATCCGTCCGGTGGTCTAAGAGGGTCATGTCTAGGTCAAAACTTATCATGATGTTCTCCTTGGGGTTGGTTACTACAAAAGGTCACAGCCGAAGACTCTGCTATGACCTTTTCTTTTAATTATCCACGTTTTCATCATACCATTTTTCAAATTTGGAGTCAATATTGGGAAAATATTCATTCTGTTGATCCATTCCATTAATCCGTAAAATTCCACTCAACCATCAAAATTACATCAAAAAGCAAACATCCGGCAGCGAAAATTTAGAAGTCATGGTTGATTTTTGATGTAATTTTGATATAATGATACGCATATAATACTTCAACAAATGGCGGTATATGTCAGCTGAAAATTTGGCAAAGTGCAGCTATGATTTATTTTCGGGGTATGGCGTAGCTTGGTAGCGCGCTCGGCTGGGGGCCGAGAGGTCGCAGGTTCAAATCCTGTTGCCCCGATTTTTAGCGTATTCTTAGAGTTCTTAATAACGGAAGGGAAGAAAGCCGGGCAGCTCTCACCGCCCGGCTTTCTTCCTCTCAGTTCACACCTCATGCAAGCTGAATCTCCATCTCTAATTTCCGCAGCCACAGCCGCCATTATTACTGCAGCCGCAGCCAGACTGGCTGTCTCTTCCTGCATCGTAGCCATCCCGGTAGCCGATGGCATAACCATCGTTGAAACCTCTCCGATAGGAATTTCTTCCGTTATTTCCACAGCTATTCCAGCCCCATCCATTGTTTCCGCAGCCGCCGCATCCTCCGCAGTGTCCACAACCATTACCCCAAGACCAACACATATGATAATCTCCTTTTCATTTTTCATTGATACTATATCATATGCCTGTCAACGCAAAGTGTGTCCCACTTCCCCGGAAGCCACACTGTCAGCCGTTTCAAGCATCTGTCCCAAAACAAGCCACCAGCCATTTTCTCTGCATCATGGCAGCAAAAATGGGCGCATGCCAGACACATCACGCCCACTTTTATCTACTTACACCCGGAAGTTCCGGCTCTTAAACACATACACATGTGCGAACAGTGTCACCAGCACAACTGCCGCCAGCACCAGATCGCCCGTACCGCCGCCCAGATGAAACGCCATGCCAAACAGCGACAGCGTATCAATCGCAAACAGCCATTTTTCAACCGCATACACCTTTTTCAGGTTATATTTCTTCGGATCGATCGAATCCGATATAAAAATCAGGAAATCTTTGCCGCAGAACAAATCAATTGTCTCTGCCAGTCCCAGACACCCCGTTAAAAAGAACAGTATATCCATCCGTATTCTCCTCCCCTAGAACCGTTTCCAGGTTTCCCTTGAAAACAGCAGAAGTAGCGGAAAAATCTCCAGACGTCCTGCCAGCATATCAAAGATTAAAACCACTTTTGAGAAATTACTGAAAAATCCAAAGTTTCCGGTCGGTCCGACCAATGCCAGACCCGGTCCGATATTATTAAACGTAGCCGTAACCGCCGTAAAATTCGTCACCAGATCGTATTCATCCAGAGAAATCAATAGAACAGATACCGCAAAAATGAGCACATACGCAACCATAAACACATTCGTCGAGCGCACAACCTCATGCTCTACGATCTTTCCATCCATTTTGATCTTCTCCACTGCACTCGGATGCAGGTACTGCTTCAGTTCCTTTTTTACCGATTTAAGCAGAATCAAGACGCGCGACACCTTGATACCGCCGCCTGTACTGCCCGCGCAGGCGCCGATAAACATCAACAGTACCATAATCGTTCTTGAAAGCTGCGGCCATTTATCAAAATCCACCGTGGCGTAACCGGTCGTCGTGATAACCGAACCGACCTGGAATGCCGCATCCTGGAATGCCTGCAGTGCATTGCCGCAGAGTGATACCGTATTGACTGTAATGATGCCAACCGCCGATGCAATGATTAGAAAATATGCCCGCACCTCCTGCATTTTAAAGGCCTGTCCTATTTTTCGCATCAGCAGGAAGAAGTAAAAGTTAAAATTCACTCCGAACAGAATCATAAACACCGTCACGACATTTTTCTGAAATGCCGTGTAGCTCGCCAGACTATCATTCCGGATTGCAAAACCACCCGTACCTGCTGTTCCGACCGTGATCGTGATCGCGTCGAAAATCGGCATTTTCCCAAGAATCAGAATCACAGCCTCGAGGATCGTCATTCCCAGGTAAATCTGGTATAACAGCTTCGCCGTCATCTGGACCTTCGGAACGAGACGGCTCACGATCGGTCCTGGGCTCTCCGCCTTCATCAAATTCATATGGGAACCGCCCACCATCGGCAGGACACTCAGAAGGAATACCAGAACGCCCATACCGCCAATCCAGTGCGTAAAACTCCGCCAGAATAATAAGCAGTTCGGCAGCTGCTCCACACTGCTCAGAATACTTGCACCGGTCGTCGTAAAGCCCGATACCGTCTCAAACAGGGCGTCGATCGGATTCGGAATATAGCCGCTTAATACAAACGGCGCTGCTCCCATCACACTGAGTAAAACCCAGCTTAGAGAAACCGCCACAAAGCTCTCCGCCACATAAAAGATCTGATTTTTCGGTTTTCGGCGTACCAGAAGCATACCAACCATCAGGCATACTGCCATCGTTGCCAGAAAGCACCATACCTCCGACTCACGGTAAATCAGTGCCACTGCCGTCGGAAGCGCCATAAAAGCCGCCTCAAAATTCAGGATCCAGCCTATGATATAAAATACAATCGAATAATTCATCTATGCCGCCTACTTTCTCAGGATGTCACGGATATCCCGCAGACCTTTCTGGCTCGTCAGGACAATCACTGTATCGCCCTGCTGGATGCAGTCCTGTCCACGCGCGATCTTGATATTGCCGCCGCGGTTGATGCATCCGATCAGCAGGTTGCTCTTGAGATTCAAATTCATCAGCGGAATGCCCGTCACTTCCGACTCCTCGCGGATCACAAACTCCAGTGCCTCCGCCCGACCGTCGAGAATATGATACAACGTCTCCACATTGCTGCCGATCGTATTCTGCATCGCGCGCACATACTGTAAAATGTAGTCCGCCGTGATGTATTTCGGATAAATCAGACTTCCCAGGTCCAACTTGCTGATCAGCTCGTCAAAGGCGATCCGGTTAACCTTCGTCACCAGCTTCGCGCTGGAATTTTCCTTCGCATACAGCGCAAGGAAAACATTTTCCTCATCCATATTCGTCAAGGTGACAAATGCCTCCGCCGTCATCAGCCCCTCTTCCAGAAGAAGCTGCCGATCCGTTCCGTCGCCGTTGAGGATCAACGCATCGTCCAGAAGCTCTGTCAGAACCTCGCAGCGCGCTTTATCTTTCTCCACAATTTTAACCCGGATCTTCATCGCCGCCAAAAGTTTCGCCAGATAATAAGCAATCGTACCGCCTCCGACAATCAGCGTATTTCTGACCTGGTTTGTCTGGATGCCGATCTTGCGGAAAAATTCTGCCGAATTTGCCGGGGAGGCGATAATCGACACCATATCCCCGTTTTTAATCACAAATTTACCATCCGGGATCGCTACCTCATCGCCGCGCTCAACACCGCCGATCAGGACATCGCAGCGGAATTGGCTGTCAATATCCATGACCGAAAGCCCGTCCAGCTTAAACTCCGGTTTTACCTTAAATTTCAGAAGCTCTACCTTTCCCTTGGCAAATGGATCGATCTTAATCGCTGACGGGAAGCGCAGAATTCTCGAAATCTCCGTCGCCGCCGCATATTCCGGGTTGATAATCATGGAAATTCCCAGCTGCTGCTTGATAAAGGTAAGCTCATTGCTGTAAATCGGATTCCGCACACGCGCAATCGTGTGGCAATGCCCCACTTTTCTCGCAATCAGGCAGCAGAGAAGGTTCATCTCATCCGACCCTGTCACGGCAATCAGCATGTCCGCCGTCTGCACACCTGCCTCGATCTGCATGGAAATGCTGGCACCATTTCCCACCAGCTTGATCGCATCGATATCATCTGACACCCGCTGCATCCGCTCCGCAGACGTATCGATCATCACCACATTGTAATCCTCCCGGACAAGCTGCTCCGCCAGCGTCGTACCAACCTTGCCGCATCCGATAATGATTATATCCATAGTTTCCTCCGTTATTTTCTGTTTATCCGCCATACCGATACAGAAAATCTCTATTTTATATACAAAATAAAAAATGTGCCTTAACACTTTCCTATGACGGAAAAAGGGTGCCTGAAAACCGCGCCCTAATCCATACGGAATTATTATAACACCTTCTGCGAGTTTTTGAAATATAAATTGTGTTAAGAGGGCATTTTGTGGGGGTTTTGAATATATTTGTCTCTTTCGGTCCCAAAAGTGCCTACCCGTGTACAGTAACTTTCCTCCCTTTTTGGCAAGATAAATTTCTTGACTTTTTCAGAAAAAACAGTATACTTAATATATATTTGCAGATATGGTTCATCGGTAGAACGCTAGCTTCCCAAGCTGGAAAGGCGGGTTCGATTCCCGTTATCTGCTTTTTTTGATGGATGCGGAAACCCTTGTAAATGCTGGATTTTTCCTTTATTTACAAGGGTTTTTGGTGTTTTTCATCATATTTTATCGTATATGTCCGTCCTCTGCTATCCGATCTGCGGTAATCATCCAGCCATCCCAATCAAACGCATACGCCTGTCCGTCAATCTGGCAGACTGCATCGTGCCGGTAGGTGTACCCACTCAGCAGATACCACCAGCGCCCGTCCTGGCACACCCAGCCAGTAAGATACTTGCCAGACACCCAGCCGTCCGCAGTCTGGAGCCACGGATCGCCGTCGGCAAAACATTTATTAATTGGCTGCACACGCTGATCCTTGGTGTAGCGCTTGCCTGTGTCTGTACCTTTTGGAGTTGTTCGTACGATAAGTGAGGACGCAGTGACTCTCAACCCGCGTATGCCGCTCTTAATTTCTTTAAGATCGGTGATCACCGTTTTTGACTGTTCTGGTACCGTGCTGTTCTCCGCCGCCCAGGTCTTTTTAAACGCCTCAAATGTCCCATATTTCTGTTTCAAAATCCCAGTACCGCTGCCCCAATCCGGCAAATATACGTGTGGCTTGTCTACGATGCTTTTCCAATCGCCGCCCCATCCAAGCCCCAGATTTTTGGCAAGCTCTCCGACTTTCTTAAAATAATCTCCAGACTCATTATAGGCGCCTTTTCCATCTGCCCGGTAGAAATCCGCTGCAATGCCCCATTGGTGCTGGCTGCTATAGCTGCTGCCCCTAGCATTCGTGACAATACTGCCCGGCTGAGTCCGCCCCTGTGCATACAAAGCGTCCTGTTCGGCGACGCTCCGGAAAGATTCCCCGATTTTAATCGGAAAACCTGCACCGACACACTTATCAACGAGCTGCGCAGTCAGCGCCTGGAGACGTGGATGACATAATGTGATATCTCTCATAGATTTGTCCTCTTTTCTTTATGATATGAAAAATATGACATTTTGTTTTCCGGGGTATCTTGCAAAGAATTTTCGCATATGCTATAATGCCGATAGGCTAAAAGATAGTAGTTGTCCATCACAGGCAACGACAAAACCCCCAAGGATCGCGACTCCTTGGGGGTTTTTATTCCTAATTTCACGACGGGAACAATAGGAGATAATAGTATTTCCACCGCAGGCACCTCCTTCCTGTCACCAGTTTCGGAGGCGGTAACTTTGACATTATGGCATATAAATTTCTTTCATTCTATCGGCTTTCGTCGATTTTCCCCTATTGTTGCGATGCCGCAACGGCAGCCATGCCCCGAACTGCCGCGGGAGATAGTCGGATCACCTCCTTCTACTCTTCTTTTCCTGACTGCTTAAAAATCTGGTTTACATACGTAGACAATCCCGCCACAAGGACGCCCTGTGTAAGTGCCGTGAAAACTGCCAGCGCGATATCCTGACCACTGCCGCAGGCACAGGTGGCGAACACATAGATGGCACAAATCGCAACGCCAATCAGCCCATTAATGAGTGGGATGTATTTGTCTTTCACTGTCTCGCTCTGCTTCAGCCACATCCCAATAAAGTACAGCACTACTGCTACCACAAGTAATTCCGGCTTTACATAATCTTTAATCTGCATACCTTATCCCTCCATCTGCTTTTCCAAATCTGCGATCCGATGGTTTGCCACCCGGATCTGTTCCTGCATCACTGCCTCGGTCTCCTCTAATTTATATGTACGCTCAATTACTGTATGAAAGCAATTATGAATGATGAAGTCATGAAACGACTGATTGATACGCTGATGGAGTTGCAGAAGAAAGAAAGCACCGATCTGCCTCTTTTGAAAAAGCAGCTTGCAGAAACGGAAAAAGGTATTAACAATATGCTCAACGCCAGTGAACCTCACATGGCTAAAGTCACGTGCTTCTCAGCCGTTTTAAACGGCAAGACTAAATATCGGCGGATGCGCCAGTAACTTAGAATTCGTGCGGATACGCACTTTTCCCATGCCGGATACGGATGGTTTCCACATTACAGGTAGTCCGCTGTATATCTGCCTGCGTTTATGCCGCTTTTAAGTTATTTACTTCTACATAAAGCTTTCTCAAATCTGCATAAACACAGGAGGTTCTACGCTTCACTGCAGGTACTTTTGCCTCCAGTGAAGACCTTTCCGTTTCCGGCAAGGGTTTTAAAAGTTCCCGTATAAAATATCTCGCTCCGATATTATAGGATGCTGACAGGTCGCAGTTATACTGTTTTCCGGTCCGGAAGGTACATAGGCTATGGTTCTCCTGGTTTCTTACTACCGCTCCGCTTCCGTCACAGGCCAGCCTGCTGGTGTTCCGGGCACTGACCATGGACACACGAATTCCGTTCCGATGTGCCTGATGTTCACACAGTTTCTGAATATCCCGCTTTCTCCATAAATGAAGCTTTTGTTTCTTTTTTCCGGATATTTTTCCCTGCATTTCCAGATACTCAAACACAATTACACCTGCCTGATACTCTGCGGCATATTTCGTGATCTCCGCAGCTATTTTGCGGGACAGCTCCATATTCAGCCTTTTTGCATAATCCCATCGGCTTTGGACCTGTCTGGAGGAATGTTCCCTCTGAAAACGGCGGATTCTGCCAAGCACATGATACAAATGGTCTTTATCACTGGAGAAATTTATAAATTTACGTCCCAGGATAGTGCCATCTGCACGCATGATGCTGCAGACCGCATCCGTATTGATTCCTAAATCAACGCTGCATATCACCTGCTCTTTTACATCTGTTTTTGATAAGCTTACTTCCTCTGTGTATGAAAACCGAAGGAAATATTTATGATGTTTCCTTTCCAAAGTTGGTGCGGATGCCTTTTTCCCGCTCCACTTTTTCCGAAGATATTCCATATCGGTATGAAGTAATTTTACCTGAAACCACTTCCACTCACGCCCATCAAATAGCTTTAAATGTGCCACATCTTCTCCCGGTTCTGCTTCTCTATACATGACATCCCGATAGAATACCGGCATCGCATGATTCTCACAGACCAGCTTCGGTTTCCCCCTCAGTTCTCCCTTTTCCCACAAACTAAGGCGTGATTGATAGGAGGACACTGCTCCAAGTGCGTGTTGAATCGCCGCTCTTCTCAGATAAGATGGCATCTTAGGAAAATGACGGTCAAACGGAAATCTGGCATGATTCTTTTTTGTCTCATGTACCAGATGTTCCGCCTCATTAAAGCGTTTTTGTAGATTTTTGATTTCTGAAAGTTCTTCCCAGATCTCTGCATACACCGGAATCAGATAGGAAACTGCTTTCCGAAAAATATCCAGCGTAGAGCGGAGCGGTATATTCTTTTTTTTAATTTCTACTCCATAGCTGGATACAATCTGCATAAAGTTTCCTACTTTCTTTTTTCCTTCTCTTTTTGTCCCTCAATGTATGCCACTACCTGATCCCTGCTTCGGTCACTTACGGTGACTGCACAATAGGATGGATTCCACAAATGTCCTCCCCACAGCTCCTGTTTTAATTCCGGATACGAAAGAAACAACTGACGTGCCAGATTCCCCTTCATAATCTTTATCATGTCTGATATAAAAAATTGCGGTTTGCAATCCAGAAGTAAATGAATATGATCTGGCATAACCTCCATCGCCAAAATCTTAAATTTGTATTCCTCCGCAAGCCCATACAACATTTTTTTACATTCTGCGTCTATCCCATTTTTCAGAACCTGTTTTCGATATTTCGTGCACCAGACAAGATGATATTGCAAAGAATACACATATCCTCTACCATATGAAAGTGTATTTCTCTTAATAGTAAATATATCTTTTTCCATGTTTATATTATACCATATGCCCCCACACTTGGCAAACACTAGTTCTGTATCTTGATAAAAAATTTGGCACACCTAACTCATCACTACTACAATATACTTATGGGTAATCCCCTTACATCCAGTAAGGATTTATCCGTACTCGGTGCTGGTTTGAAAACCTCCGTAAAGAATGAATTTGACATTGTTTACGGAGGTTTTTGTTTTATCCCTTCGCTTTCACTTTATCAAACTCTGGGTTAAACGTATAGAAATTACGACTGCTCAGGTGATCCTGTACATTTCTTAAAGCTTCACCAAACCGCTGAAAATGTACAATCTCCCGCTCGCGCAGAAAACGGATCGGATCGCATACTTCCGGATCTTTGACCACGCGGAGAATATTGTCGTAGGTTGTGCGGGCTTTCTGCTCTGCTGCAATCTTATAAGAACAACTTTTCATTAAAAGTTCCAGTGAATTTCAATGGGAACGTCCCTTGTTCCCGGAATACGCTTGCCAACAGATATATAATCAATCAGCGTTTCCACAATCTCACGGGTAAGGTGTTCCAAGTTGGTGTATTGTTCAATCAATTCGCGGCGATTATCACCTGCCGCAATTTTTTCTTCGATTTCGGCTAACTGCTTCCCGCCGTCAGTAACAACACGCTCCAAACGGTCGCGGTCTGTGGTAAAATCTTTAGACATTTCCACATAATCACTTTCAGAAATTAAGCCCTTGACCTTATCCATGTAAAGCTCCCGAATACCTTTTGAATACTCTGCAATCTTTTTTTCATAGACTGCAATATCGGAGAGTAGACGGGCTTTCTGCTCCTGCAAGTTATCGCAAAATTCAATGTTTTGTTCTAACTCGTCTTTGTCAAGATATTCGGCTGCCAAACGGTTCAACTCGTCAATTACAAGCCGTTCCAGTTTATCAACAGAAATAAAAGAACCAATACAAGCGTCTTTTGCTACATGGCGGTTAGAGCATTGCAGATAATGTTTATTGTGATTTTTGGAAGAACGCATTGTATAACCGCAGTTAGCACACCGGGCTTTTCTTGCGAATAAACCGATTGTACCAACGTCAAAGGGTTTTGCCCTCTGTTCGATTAACGCCTGTACTCTGTCCCACAACTCACGGTCTATAATAGGCTCATGCGTTCCCTCTACGATATACCACTCTCTTTTTGGGCGGGGTTTGTTCTGCTTCGTTTTATAAGAAACGCTGCCATATTTACCTTGCACCATATTACCGATATAAATTTCATTTATCAGCATATCGGAAATAGCAAAATACTTCCATAAGGTGCTGTTTTTGGTCTTTGGCTGTTTGTAACGCAACCCATGTAGACGCTTATATTCAGTTGGATTTGGTATGCCCCTGTCATTGAGCATACGGGCGATTGCAGTTTTACCGTAACCTTGTGCGAATAGGGTAAACACTTCACGGACAACGACTGCGGCTTCTTCATCAATTATCAAATGTCCTTTTTGCTCTGGGTCTTTCTTGTAACCATAAAGAGCAAATGCACCGATATGAAAACCGTTCACACGCCTGTTTGTTAAGACGCTTCGGATATTTTCAGACATATCCTCTAAGTACCACTCATTGACAAGTCCGTTAATCTGGCGGGATTTTTTGTTTCCCTTGTTTGCGGTGTCTGCATTATCAACGATACTGATAAAGCGAATACCCCAAATAGGGAACAACCCGTGTATGTATTTTTCAACTAATTCCAATTCACGGGTAAATCGAGATTGTGTTTTGCAGAGAATTATATCAAATTTATGTGCTTCTGCGTCTTTCAACAAACGGTTAAATTCCGGGCGTCGTCTGTCAGACCCGGTATAGTCGTCGTCACTGTATATGTTGTAAAGTTCCCACCCCTGTTCCATAGCGTATTGCAATAGCATAGCTTTCTGGTTCTGTATGCTGTTGCTGTCATCAGTTTCAAACTGCTTGTTTCTATCTTCTTCGGATAAGCGGCAATAAATAGCTACTTTCATGTTCGTATCTCCTCCAAGAGATAGAACAAGCCATTTCTGTTGTAATCGTACCACAACAAAAATGGCTTGTCATTATCTTTTAGAAAAGTTTACAACTTTGCCTTTCTCAATTTTATTTATCATTTCAATCCACGTCTTTGTGAACTGCATTTTAGAAGTAGTGTTTTCGCCGCTTTTGAAAACACTCTTACAAATAGGTATAGGGTTTTGTACTTTTTCCAATGTTTAGCCCCCTTTCAGAAATGGCTAATACACTATATGAATAGCGGCAAGTCCACTATTACAACATAAAAAAGAGAGCTTTAATCAGACGATTGTTAGCTGCAATCTCACGGGAGTTTCACCCCTGCGCGGTTCTCGCGCAGCCCTACCCATTGCCTGCGACGCTTTGAACGCTCGGACTATGGCTATAAGGGAGTATCATTATGTATCTTGCGTGTCGTCGCCCATAAGCTGCTACACTTATTTTCCGGCGCGGTGTTGGTCGCTCATTCCCTGTTTGGAAGTCATGGCGCACCCGCCGTATGGCTCGGCGCAAGAGGAACGTATCTGATTTGCCCTATGCTGCGTCGCCGTTATCTTGCGTCGCTTTCTTTGTCAAGGAACAAAAAGGCAGGGTAGAGGTAGGCAGCGGAAAGGAGAACGCTGCCGGGTCTACCTTATACCTTGAATGAAAGGACAGCCCGCATGAGCTTTGACCGTAAACGGTCGCGTATGTCCTCGTCTATGCCGTAGTAGGTATTGCCGCGCTCGTCAATGAGCTTCCGCATAGACAGGGACGCTATGTAGCTTTCGTAATGCTGTACGACAATCTTCATAGCTTCCGGGTCACCCTTTGTTGCGGCTATGATTACCGGGTACGGTAACAAGCCGCGTTCGTCCTGTTCGGTGTTACCATTATGTGCAGTCATAGGCGCGTTCCTCCAAATAGCGTTTTAACAGTTCAAAAGAGCTTGTACGCCGATACTGTATCGTGCTTCTCGGAACATCACGGAGCTTTGCAATTTCCGCGTCGTTCATTTCAAAAAAGTAGTACAGCAATACGGCTTCTCGTTTGTCGTCCGGCAAGCTGTGCAGGGCTTCGGCAAGCAGCTTCGCAGTTATTTCCTTGCCTGCCACACAAAAGGATTTTTCAGCTTCATCATGTTCAAAGTAAGTGTCGTAGGTGTAAAGCTGATTTTCCTCTTGCGGAGTTAGGTCAGAAAACGAAACTTCTTGTAGCTGCCGCCTTTTGATTTCCCCGTGGGCGTTGATAGCTTCATTCTTCAACGTCCGCTTGCAAAACCCGTTAAAAGCACATCGGATTTGCCACTGGGTACGATTAGGTTCATTCATGGTATCACCTCCTTTCGCAACCGCGAAAGCGGGTGATGATTTCCCCTTTCGTAACCCCTCAACAAATGGCGCGGGGAATGTGCCAAACATTCAGAGAAAAAATTTGAAAATTTTTCTCCAAAACGACAAAATGCGCCTGCCCGCAGAACGCAGGCAAACGCAAGAGAAATATTGCAAGCATATATATGAGTTTTTAGCTCACCCACATAGCCGGAATATCCCGTTGTTGAACATAAACTTTTTTTGATAAATCAGGTCGTCCGGCAGCAATAGAAAAGGACACGACAGTACCTCCTTGATACCGCCATGTCCTTAAAAATGGGTGACTTTAACACGCCCTCCGTATTTCCATTTTGAAAAAGAAAACGGCGGTTTTGATTGTTATTTCAAAACCGCCGTTAGGTTATTGATATTCTGTTGGGTGCATGAAAACTTTGCCACCAAACAACGGTTTTTTTTATTTACCGTTAGGCAGCTCTGTATTTATAAATTCATTTCTTTGTTTAAGCGATAGAACGCCCACCCAAAACTTATGCTTGCAATTAGTACGAATAGAGATACTACAAACAGGTAATTTGCAATATCTATCGTTCCATATAAAAGCAGAGAACGTATCGCACTAATAACGTGAGTGAATGGATTTGCGTTAATGATAAAAGCTAAAAATCCTTTCATACCGTCTACTGGAAATAAGGCGTTGCTCAAAAAGAAGATAGGCAACACGATTGCATTCATTACGGTTTCATACATAACTTCATTAGGTAAAATAAGACTTATACCATACGCAAGCCCCGCCATTGAAAAAGCTGTTAAAAACACCAAAATCAATGTTAGCAATAATGTAATCAAATTGATTTGCGGCTTAACAGAGAATAGTAGGCTTACAATGCTCATAATACCCACTTCAAGGAATGTGCAAATAACGGCTTCTAAAAGCTGTCCTAAAATAATTGAACTACGCTTGATAGGTGCAATCAAAATACGGTAAAAGCTCCCGTCTGCTTTCATCATGTAATTCATAATCCCACTACTGCTGCAAGCAGAAAAGCTCACTAATACAATCAATCCGGGTAAGATATAACCTGTATAGTTACTTATTCCTGTGTTTTGCATGGTTTGTCCGGCAACAGCACTATAAAGGACTAACCATAAAAGTGGTTGTAAAATTGTAATCACGATTGTAAAGGCATTATGAAAACGCCACTTCATATTTCTTTTCAATATAGTAAAAACACTCATAGGCTATACCCCCTCGCTTTTAGAAGTCAAACGTAAAAACACATCTTCCAAAGTTGGCTGTGTGATTTCTATTCCAGTAAAGGGGATTGATTTTTGCAAAAGGAAACAAACTGCTTTCTCCATATCGTTTTTACTATCATGCGTGTGAATAACCAAAACGGCATTTCTAACATAAATTTCTTGTTCGTAGAAATGTTTTTGGAGTTGCGGAAAGTATTGTTTGAGAACACTTACGTTGGGGAAATAAATTTGCAATGTATCTTGTCTAAGATAAGTACGCAGTTCAAGAGGTGTTCCTTGAATTACTTCCTTTCCGTCTTTCATAATGCAAATCGTATCGCTTAAATTATCGGCTTCTTCAAGGTAATGTGTTGTAAGAAAAACCGTTGTTCCAAAATCAGTACGGATTTTGTTTATCATTTCCCACATAAGCCGCCTTGATTGAATATCCATACCGACCGTTGGCTCGTCCAAAAACAATAATTTAGGCTTCGCCATCATATTAAGGGCAATATCCAGTCGCCTTTTTACGCCACCAGAATAAGAAGATACGGGGTATTTTCTATATTGCTCCAATCCAAATGCTACAATCAGTTTTTCCATTCGGTCAAATGCTTCTGATTTCGGTATTTTATATAAACGGCTTTGAAAAATCATATTTTCTTCCAATGAAAGGTAAGTATCAATAGAAGTCTGCTGAGAAACACAAGCAATTTCTGTACGAATGGTAGTCGCTTCTTTTTCAATGTCTTTCCCAAACATCATAATATGACCGGAAGTTGGCTTTAGGTATGTGGTAAGTATTCGTATTAGCGTAGATTTGCCTGCCCCATTCTGACCCAACAATGAAAATAGCTCCCCTTGCTTAACAGTCAAATTCAGACCGGAAAGTGCTTGAACGCCATTTTTGTATTCTTTTACTACGTTTTTAATTTGGATAGCGTACATAAATTATTCCCCCTCTATTGGGAAAACAATTTCTGTAACGTACTTATTGGGGTTTCCTTTCAAAAACATTCCCGGTCCTTTAATATATACTTCTCGAAATGGTGGCAAAAGTTTCAGTTTGTGATTAGCTGCATATTCATCAATGGCGATATATGCCGCACCTAAAGTTTCATAAGAGCCGATATGAGTAACGCATATTGCTTTTACACGCGGGATTTCTTTCACTTCAACTCCGTTTCCGTTTGGCGTTTCCGCTGTCGGAACACATAACTCTATTTCCCCTGTTTTGGTTTCAGAGTTCATAGAAATAAAATTGAAAAATGGTGCGCCGTTTGATTTCCCTCGAATAGCCTTAAACACATTAGGAAAAACTTTATTTGCTTCTGTGGCAATGCCTTTATATCTCATGTATGCTACTCGAATAGGCTCAATATCTTTGAGTTCAATGGCATAATTCATTTTATTAGTCCTCCTTCTTTTCTTTTTTAATTCCAATCCACACTTCGGAATGACCATTTAGCGGTTTCCCCGGCATAACTGGATATACTTCTAAGTCTGGCAATCCGGCATATTCATATCCCGAAAACGGAAGCCATTCTGTATAGAAACGTTTGAAAACATTTTGAACATCTTCCTTAAAACGTCCGTCGTTTTCAAAGATAACCCATGTAGACGCAGGTATTTCATATTCAAACATATTTTGGGGAATTGCTTCGGTTGTTGAAGCAGCAATAAAGTAAAAAATCTCTTGTGGATTTTCATACACCGTAACCCCTAAGATACCACCCGGCTCTTGATTGGCAAGCTCTATGATTTTAGGAAGATAATTATTTTCTAAAGCCTTTTTCCAAAATTCAGGAACTACCTTTTGATTTTCTTCCATATCCGCAACTAATGGAATACGAATACCAACAATACGCATAGCTGCTTTTTCTGTAATTCGATATGACATAGCTGTTCCTCCTGTAATCTTGACAGAAAACCTTATTGGTGGATAAGCATTTAGAACGCTACCCATATTTTTAGCAGCAACTGGTGTTATTCCATGCACACTTTGAAACGCTCTGTTAAAAGCTGTGGGAGAAGAATAACCATATTTCAATGCTATATCCAACACTTTTTTATCCGATTTCTGTAATTCAAAAGCAGCCTGTGACATTCTGCGACGACGTATGTATTCACTTAAAGATATTCCAGCAACGTATGTAAATACACGTTGAAAATAATAGGTGGAACAACACGCAATTTGAGCGGCTGCGTCTATGGATATGTCTTTATCCAAATTACTTTCTATATACTCAATGGCATTGCTTAAATTTTCCAACCATTTCATTACTCTTACCTCCTCGCCATAATTCTATCGAAATCTGAAATTATATTCCTCTCTTTTCATGTCCTCTTTTGTAAACTTTAACTTATTAAAAAATTCGTGACAAGACCTTTGCTGTAAATAATATGCTCTATTTCTATCCATACTATGATGTGTGTACTCATATCTTGCAAGGAAGATGAAATATACAATGTAGTTGGGTGAAATGACTATGAAGCAGAGTAAAGAAAAGTTTGATTTTAAGGCTTTCGGAAAGGCTATCAAAGCGGCAAGAAAGGCAAAGGGTTTATCACGCAATCAGTTAGCGGACACGCTGAACATTGCGCCCCGATATATCGCGTCCATTGAGAACAGCGGGCAGCACCCAAGTTTACAGATTTTGTATGAGCTTGTCACGCTGCTTGACGTGTCGGTAGACCAGTTCTTTTTTCCCGAAAAGGAACAGGAAAAGTCCACACGCCGCCGCCAACTTGATACCATGCTCGACAGCATGAGCGAAAAGGACTTGAAAATCATGTCCGCTACTGCCAAAGGAATAGAGGAAGCCGAAAACGACGAAACGGGGGAATGATGTTCCCTCGTTTTGTCTGTATAAGATAGATTGAAGCGTCGCAGCCTGTGGCGTCTTTTTTTGCAAAATTTTTGAAAAATCCCGTCATTTTTGCCTTTTCAAGTGTTGTAGGTAGTGTAGGGATAAGTTTCTTAGCAAGCATAGGAAGTGAGTACCCACTTCCGTATTTTGCCCTGCAAAATTGCTTGTTGGGAAGTGTCCCAAACCCTCGGAACGGAAAGGAGCGATAAGCGCATGAGTGGCAGAAAGCGAACCGTACAAATCAAGTTCTATGTGACAGAGGAAGAACGGGATTTGATTGCAGAAAAAATGAAACTGATACCTACCCGGAACATGGCGGCGTATCTTCGGAAAATTGCCATTGACGGTTACATCATACAGGTAGACCATGCCGATATAAAGGCCATGACCGCAGAGATACAGAAAATCGGTGTCAACATCAATCAGATTGCAAAGCGTGTCAATGCGACGGGCAGTGTCTACCAAGAAGATATGGAAGAAATAAAGGGGGTGCTTGCGGAGATATGGCGGTTACAAAGATTAAGCCTATTAAAAGCACGTTGAGCCAAGCCCTTGACTATATCCAGAACCCGGATAAAACCGACGAAAAAATACTGGTGTCCTCTTTTGGGTGCAGCTATGAAACGGCAGATATTGAGTTTGAATTTACCATAGCGCAGGCGTTGGATAAGGGGAACAATTTAGCACACCATTTGATACAGTCCTTTGCACCGGGAGAAGTTGATTATGAAAAGGCACATGAAATTGGGCGGCAGCTTGCCGACGCGGTTACAAAGGGACAGCATGAGTATGTCTTAACAACGCATATTGACAAGGGGCATATCCATAACCACATCATTTTTTGCGCGGTAAATTTTGTAGATTACCACAAGTACAATTCCAACAAGCGCAGCTATTACGGCATACGCAATATAAGTGACAGGCTATGCCGGGAAAATGGGCTGTCTGTGGTCGTTCCTGGGAAAGACAGCAAAGGAAAAAGCTATGCGGAATATCAAGCCGAAAAGACAGGGACAAGTTGGAAAGGCAAACTTAAAATTGCGGTGGACGCACTCATTCCCCAAGTATCAAGTTTTGAAGAATTACTATCCCAGTTACAGACAGCAGGCTATGAGATAAAACCGGGGAAATATGTTTCCTGTCGCGCTCCGGGACAGGAACGGTTTACCCGTCTGAAAACCCTCGGCGCAGATTACACAGAGGAAGCGTTACGGGAACGTATCAGCGGAACGCGCACCCGCGCTGTCAAAGCTCCAAAGCCGCAGCGCAACGGTATCAATCTATTGATTGATATTCAAAATTGTATCAAAGCACAGGAAAGCAAAGGCTATGAGCAATGGGCGAAAATCCATAATCTGAAACAGGCGGCAAAAACACTGAATTTTCTCACCGAACACAAGATTGAGCAGTATGCAGATTTGACCGCCAAAATCTCGGAAATCGTGACTGCAAGTGAACAGGCAGCGGACAGCTTAAAGGCAGCAGAAAAACGGCTTGCTGATATGGCGGTGCTGATTAAGAATGTTACCACCTACCAGAAAACAAAGCCCGCCTATGACGTATACCGCAAAGCTAAGAATAAAGACAGATACCGGGCAGACCATGAACGGGCAATAATCCTCCATGAAGCGGCGGCAAAGGCACTCCAAACGGCAGGTATAAAGAAGCTCCCGAACCTTACCGCGCTGCAAGCAGAATATGAACAGCTCCAAACACAGAAAGAAACTCTGTATGCGGACTATGGGAAGCTGAAAAAACAGGTCAAGGAATATGATGTTATCAAGCGCAACATTGACAGTATTTTGCGGCAGGGTAAAGAGCCGGAACGGGAAAAGGAAACAGAGCGTGAATAGCAAGTAGATAATTCTGATTTCGTGTGATAAAATAATATATATCACAAGAGAAAGTGAGGAAATAAAAAATGATTTATGATGAATTAGCCATGAATAATGGTGTGATTTTTCAGCGCACCTATGACATATTAAATGAAAAAATGCGTCAAGGCATTATAAATTTGAAAAATGGAAGCAACGGCGTAGACGGAATGGCAACTTTAGATGCCGCTTTGTTTGTATCAGTGGTCGTTAATTGCTCTTTTGCTTGCGAACTTTTTTTGAAATCTATGTTACCTCAAAATACAAGAGGTCATAAGCTCGATGACTTGTTTTCAGCGTTAGATGATACTATTCAAGAGCATATCAAAATGCGTACCATTGATGAAATGAAAAAAATAACTTCTGGATATTGTGATATAGATTTTCAGAATGACTTAACACAGAACAGCAACAAATTTGCTGAATGGCGTTACTTCCATGAGGGGAATACACAAACTGCAAATCTGGAATTTATCTCTCAATTTATGAAATCTATTTTTTCGGTTGTTAATGAGGAATGGAAGAAATAAGAAAAAAGACGGGACGCGGCAGCTAACGAATAGCCACCGCGCCCCGTCTTTTCGTAGGTGCAGTTTTGACTTTATGTTACGCAGTAGAACCCCATTTTTACAAGGTTAGGTATCAATCCCTTACCCATGCAGGAAACGCGCCCGGAACGCCTTGTAAAGTGGGCTGTTTTTCCCTCTATCGCGTAATAAGGGCGCGTCTTTTTCGCATACGCTCGGCAGCCTGTTTCCGGGTGATACGCTTCCGGCAGTCCGGGCAGTATTTCGCATGGTTGGAGCTTGACGCAAAGGCAGCACCGCATACAGTGCAACGCCGCATATCTTCGGCTTTCAATAGTTCTGCGTATAATTCCTTATCCAAAGGAAGCACCGCAGTCTGAAACCATTTGCAGAGCAGCGAATAAGAAATAAGCTGCGGGCATACACATTCTTCCCCGTCGTCAAGCAACATACATTTTCCATTGTCGCAGTTGCAGCATGATTTTTTCGCAAGGGAATTTACCCTGCGGCTTTGCGGCGGTGTCAGCCGCTTATTCCCGGTCATACTTCATCAGCGGCATAAACGGCAAGCTCGGCATATTCCGCTTCGGTCAGTGCGCCTACTTTCTGCATGGTTCTTTGTGCAAGTTCCCGCAAATCAGCGTCCATGTATGGCAGCGCGGCGCGGATATTTTCAAGCAATGCCGGTTTGCTGCTGTCTGCGTAAATACTCAAAAGGTTTGTTTCTTCTACGGTAAAACGGTTCATAGTCATACCTCCAAATCGTGTTTGTTTACTTTGGCTGTTCTTTTCGGGACAGCTTTTTCCTTTTCGGATTGAAGCTGCGCCCGGATAGAGGGACGGAGCTTTCGTATATCCTTATTCCTGCTTTCGTTTTTATCAATCAGTGCATACGTCCCGTGTTTGCCCTCGATTTTGGAAAAGGAAAGTGTCTGATATGGCAGCATAGAAAAAAGGCGGTCTAAATCTTTGCTGTTCGCAAGCTGCATAAATACGTTGGAAAGCTCCACCATGAAATGTGTCCGGTTGGGACTGTTCGGCGTATCGCGCCGCTTCATTTCTGCCACAATGCGCCGCGCTTCTGTTTCAATCAACCCGTTATGCAAAACAGCGATATGTGCCTTGAAGTCCCCCGGCGCAAGCTGCTCCCGGCTGTACTTTTCCTCCTGCAAGAGAAATCGCAGCGCGTCCGGGTCGTTGGGGATAGCTTCAAAGCGTTCAAATTTTCCGTAAAGCGTATCGGGATTGCCTGCAAAATACTGTCCGGCGGGTATATCCCGTGTACCGCGTTCATAAATCAGACGCACCGTATCGGCGGCAAGCTCCTTGTCCTTGACACGCTCATAATGCCTGGCATAGTCAAGCTCATAGAGATTGCCTTTGATTTTCCCATGTTCTGTACCTGTCAGCTCGATTGCGTAAGCAAGAATACGGTCACTTGTCTGTTCCCTATAAAACCGCCAAGTGTTGTGGGGCGCGGTGTCCTTTAGAAACACGTCGCGTTCCCGAAAGCAATGTGTTCCCATAGGGCGGCAGAGCCACAAGAGGGTTTTATCCTCTTTGTGTGGGCTTGTCGCCGCCTGCGTGATTATGCTTTTATCAATGTCAAAATCGCTTTGATAAAAGCCTGTGTTCTGCGTCAAGATTGCACTAAGGGAAGCAAACACGTCCACATCTTCAAATTTGCTCAATTTTCCCATGCGTCAGCTCCTTTCCAAATCCTGTGATTTCTGTCTTGTGGTTTTCTTCTGCGCCTTTTTCTTATCCGCTTTAAGCTGCGCCCGGATAGAGGGCTTTTCTTCTTTGCTCTTGCCACACGTTTTCTCTGCTTTGATTGCGTCTGCAAGGTCGGTCAAAGAAATCTGTTCCCCGGATTTTGCTTTTTTCTCCAATTCGTCCACGGACGGGGTGTTGTTGATAATCCCGTCAAAATTGTTGTCGTTCTGCTCGATAGTGTCCTCGACGTGCTTTAAGGGATTTTCCTTTTCCGGCGGCTGTAAAAATTCCGGCACTTGCCTGTAACCGCTGCTGTCAACATAGTGTGCCGTGTCCTGTCCATTCTGATGAAGCACCACAACGTCAGAAACGGAAAGGCTGTGTCCCTTAAAATCTTTCGGGTGGTCGATATTGAACCGGGTATAAATATCTTCAAGGGAAGTCCCCGGCGTAAGCTCGGCGGTATAGATAAGGTCATAATTTGTCCGGTCTGCGGTACGTCCAGTTGCCGCCAGACGGTCATACGGTTCAAAACGGAAATCCCGCGTTTCATCACCACGCTTTAACTGATAAATGGAAAAGGTGTCTTTGTCCGGCGCGGCTACTTCTGGGACTGTTTCTTTCTGTACCTGTTCCTTGTCGCGTTCCTTTTGAATTTCCTGCAAATGCTCGTCAATGCTGTTGATGATTTCCGCTGCGGTACTGCGGATTGTTTCAAGGGAGCTTTTCAGTTCGTCAAGTTCCCGTCCGCTGCTCCACCCGGCGACATATCCAAAGGAATAGTCCGACGTATCAAGCCCGTAATGTTGGCAGACTGCATAGGCGACGCTTTCTGCCTGTACCTCACGGGTACGGCGGTCTGGTCTGTCTGCCTGTTCCTCTTTCGGGGCGTTGGGGTCAATATCATGCAGCTTCGCATGGGCGATTTCATGGATAGCGGTTTTTATGGTCTGAAGCTCGCTCATTCCCTCGTCAATGGCAATACGTTTTTCTTCCAAGTGGTAATACCCGTGTGAATTGCCCTCGATTTTCTCAAAACCGATAGGGACAGGGGAAGTCTTTTCAAGGGCTGCGAAAACGTCCTTGAAGCGTTCCACGTCCCCGGTCAGCATATCCACAGCAATGTCCGGCAGCTCCTTTCCCTCGGTCTGGGAAACATCAAAAACTGATACCACCTTAAAAGCCGGGATAGTGATTTCTTTTTCTTCCTTGACGGGTTTTCCATCTGCGCCGATTACGGGCTTTTGTGTTTCCGGGTCGATTTTCTCTATTTCCTGTCTGATTTTGAACGGGGACGGGGCAAGGATTTTGATACCTTTTTCCCCCTTTACCACATTGCGCTTGAAGTTGTTTTTCCAAGACTGGAAGCCCGCCACAAGGGAAGCATCCGGCTTCTGCATGGCGATAAGCAGCGTATTGTTGAAGCTGTAATTATGGAATTTTGACATGACGCGCAGATATTCCTTGTAGCGGTCACTGTCGAACAGTTCCTTGATACCCTGTTCCAAGCGGTCTGTGATTTCTTTGAGCTTATCCGCGGGTTTCTCGGAAGTCAGCACAATCGGGATAACCGGGCGCGGCTCCTGCGCTGCGGCAGGCGGTACGGATTGCTGCGGTGGTGCAGAAGCGTCCATTTCCACCTTTGCCGGGTCTGGACGTTCCGGCTGCGGGAAGCTCATAACCCTGTATTCTTTCGGTATGTCATTCTCATGCCCGCTGTACCATTCCGAAAAGGTATTTTTGTTGTTGTAGATATAGCCCTGCGCGGTAAAAATTCCCCCGTCATTCTTCACCGCGTCCCGCCCGTATTCCTCATACATGAAATAGTTTTTTGCGGCTGCGGGCAGCTCCAATTCGTCCAGTTCGTCGATAAGGTAATGCCCGTAGGCTTCTTCGTCCTGTACGGTAGGATAAATCCAGTAGCAGTCAAGGTTCTGTGCAAGGTTGATAAGGTCTTTCACGCTTCCGGCATATTCGCCCAGTGTTACCGCCGCCGCAAATTTGCCCCTGTCCGCGTCACCCCGCATTTCTAAGAGCTTCCCGAAATAGTTCAGCTCGTCAATTCCTGCACTCTGGATAACGGAAAGCGGTACGTCAAAGGGCTGCTGTTCGGTATTTGCAAATCCATTGATGAAAAAATCCTGTGAATTTTCTGCGGTAATGCCGATACGGTTCATCGCTTTGTGAAGTTGCTCCGCAGTCGTCGGCATAGGAAGCCATACGCCGCCCGGTTGTCCAGTTTCAAAACGGCTGCGGCTGTCAATCAAAATCGAAAATTGTTCTGCCAAATGTTCGCTCCTTTCCTGTGCAATCTTTTGGTGCATGAGTTCGTAGTCCTCAATGCTCATATATCCGTCGTAGATATACGGGTCGATTTCCTCCCCGTTATAAGGTCTTTCATAAAAGGGAAGTCCTGCGGCGTGGGCTAATGCCCGCGCTTTTTCCAAAACTTCGGGGGATAAGGTATCATCATGTTCAGCGATAAAATCCGCCACGTCGTTATAGCCGTTATCATAATGCCGCCGTACTCCGGCGGTCAGCTCGTCAACGGTCATGTCCCCGGCTAAATAGCCGCAATAGTAGCTGTTCAGAATAACGGCTGCGGGGTCTTTCTGCCGGATTTCTTCAAGGCGGCTTTTCTGTTCGGCGGTAAGGCTGTCGCCTGCGTCCAGATAGAAGTCCTCACCGTTCCATGAACGCCCCTCACGCCAAAAAGCAATCCAAGCGATACCGTCCCGTAATTCCTCTTGATACTGTTTCACGGTGTCCCGTAAACTTGCCATGTGCAGTCCTCCTTTCGCGGTAGTTTCCATAAGGGTTTGGGATTATCCCAACAAGCAAAATTCCCCGCAGCCCTCGGTGAGAGGAAAGGGGGAATTTACGGAAGTGGGTACACACTTCCTATGCTTGCTATTCAAGTCATTTCTTCTTTGGCAGTTCCACACGGTAGTTGACGTATTTCCCGCCTGTATCGGCTAAAACCACGTTTCCGTCATACGTTTTTCCCGTTTTCGGGGAATAAAGCCCCTTGACACTGGCTTTGCCGGATTTTAAGAGTGCGGCGGCGATTTTCGGGGTAAAGACAGTTTTGCGCTCCTCAAAAAAGCGGTCATTCTTCCACATGGTAAAAGTACAGTCCCGGTCAGAGCAGTAATAGTTTCTCTTGCTCTCATGGACGGGAGAACCGCAGCGCGGGCATTTTCCAATGATGGGCTTTTCTTCCTTGAAAAGTTCCTTGTCTTTCTCGGAAAGGAACGGATAGGCTTTCACAAGCTCCTGTGCCATTGCTTCAATGCCCTGCATGAATGCTCATGTGCGGTAAAGTAATAAAAAGATTTAGGTAGCCGCCTTAACTATTCCTAAATAAGATAATATGCACAGTATTTTCTCGTAAATAGAAAATAAATTATTGCATTTTACCAATTATTATGTTAAAATGACAATGTAACAAAGAGCTATGTATTTTTAAGGAAAGGGAGGAACTTATGAATTTAAGAAAATCTATTTTAGCACTTTCAGTAGTAGCTGGAATTGTAGCTGCTCCAATGACTGTATTTGCCGCTCATACTCATAGTTGGGGTTCTCCCCAGTACTATGGATATGAAGATGAAATGCCTGGTATATATGATGACTGGGATAAATGTGCGACACGTCATGTATATAATTACAAACAATGTTTAATTTGTGGAGAAGTAAGCATTTATGAAGTTGAGACGATTGAAATGTCTCACAAATGGGTGAATGGTGCATGTGTATATTGCAACAAAGGTTACGCGAAAGAGATAAATTAACATAGTATCATTACCGGCAAGTTTATAATCAAAAAATAGAAAGCATTGAGAATATTTCATAATTTCTTGAAAGTACTCTCAGTGCTTTCTTTGATAATATGAAAGGAGAAATAAATGCAAAAAAAACAACTTTCTGTATTAGTACTAATTATTTTATGCTTTTTATTAGGATGTAACAGAGAAACACCAAAAGATGAATCTCAACAAAATTATGAAGATGAATCTAATATTTCTAAAACAAATGGAGAAGAACTTGTAAATATAAACAGTGAATTGTTAGGTTCGACTCCTTTTGATATCCAAATCGATAAAACAGCATTGCAGACTAGAAAAGAAACAGAAACAGAAGTTACAATAAAGACAAATTTAACAGACTGGGGTTATACTGTTTCTTCTGAAAAAGGGAAAATATCTGATATAAATAAAAATTCATTCATATATATAGCACCTAAAGATGAGAGGGATGATACTATAAAAATACAATTATCGGACTATGAAAATGGCATATCATATGAATATACAATTCCACTTATTTTTGCGGGAAACAATGAACATTCTTTAGATAAATTCAAGGAAAATCTTTCAAGATTACCTAATAGTTAGTAAAGAGTCGATAGACTAAAGTACCACCATCCTCTTTTATTTCAACTGAATATCCATCCCGCCGCACCGCAGCGGCACATGAAGCAGTAAATCCGAAAAAGATTTGCTGCTTTTTTTGCGTCCATTTTTGGCAAATTTCCAAAAGTTCCGTATTAGACAGTGAAACCAAAAAAGGCTGCCATTTTTTTCAGACAGCGGGCAAAACGCAGCTTCCGAAACGCCTTATTGTCGGGAAAGACCGAGCCGCCGGAAAAGTTCTTGCCGGAAAGTCCGTCCATTCTGCTCTTTTGTGGTTTGTAGGGAGTAAGGGAAAAACGCCAGCCCGCAGCCTTTTATAAAAAAAGCTGGTTATAGATTTTCTGAAAAAGTGGCAGTAGCAAGTGAACGGCAGGCCGGCAGTTTCTTAGAGCAAGATTCTACCGAGGTGCCAAAATTCGCTTATCGCTCATTTTGCCCCTGCGGGAATCTTGTTGGGGAGTGCCTTCCCCAAACCCTGCTTATGCGGCTTGCGCCGCTTAAAAATCCCTCAAAATATTTTTTCGGATTTTTCAAAAACAGTTCCGCTTCACACCCCGTTTTTCTCCTATTAGTGAGAGGACACCACGCACAGAAAGGAGGTTTTACCATGCGAAAACGATACAACACGCCGCACCGCAGCCGGGTAGTCAAGACACGCATGACCGAGGAAGAATACGCCGAGTTTGCGGAAAGGCTTTCTGCCTGCAACATGAGCCAAGCCGAGTTTATCCGGCAAGCCATAACCGGGGCAGCCATACGCCCCATCATAACCGTTTCTCCCGTCAACGACGAGCTGCTTGCCGCTGTCGGGAAGCTGACCGCCGAATACGGCAGGATCGGCGGCAACTTAAACCAGATAGCCCGGACGCTGAACGAGTGGCACAGCCCCTACCCGCAGCTTGCCGGGGAGGTACGGGCGGCGGTTTCCGACCTTGCTGCCCTAAAGTTTGAAGTCTTGCAGAAAGTGGGTGACGCTGTTGGCAACATTCAAACATATCAGCTCTAAAAATGCCGACTATGGCGCAGCGGAAGCCTACCTCACATTTGAGCATGACGAGTTTACCATGAAGCCCACCCTTGATGAAAACGGGCGGCTGATACCGAGGGAGGATTACCGCATTTCTTCCCTCAACTGCGGGGGCGAGGATTTCGCTGTTGCCTGTATGCGAGCCAATCTCCGCTATGAGAAAAACCAAAAACGGGAAG